>Ga0126342_10002497_pt1 | contig 28778 bp, 31 predicted proteins | sample Cyp1metagenome_FD_92528 | JGI IMG/M metagenome (GOLD analysis project Ga0126342, IMG submission 92528) | Coral microbial communities from Lord Howe Island, Old Settlement Bay, Australia - Cyphastrea 1 metagenome | ecosystem: Host-associated > Invertebrates > Cnidaria > Coral ... | reverse complement strand
TTCATAACTAAGATATATCTCTAACATCAGTTACGTATAGTTATAACATAGGTTAACCCCTTTTATAAATCAACTTAACCATACTTATAACATGAGTTATAACTCGCAGGCACCACTTTGTAGGTAAATATTCCATACATGGAGCATCTGGGTTAGTTATAACCAGAGGGTATATTTTTTGAATCGGTGAATCGGTGAATCATCTCCCAACGAGCCACGGGTTCCGACGTTCCTATGGCGTCTCTCAGGTCTGGAACGATCCCACGAGCATCACGGTGCGGCCGGACATCCAGTCCAACGGTTCCTGGGTGGCTGCAACATGCTGCAACACCACAACGACCAAAGACCATGGTGACCATAGATATCCATGACATGACGGTTAAGATGAGAGGAATTATCCCAAAATATATTCCAAAATCTTAACATAACATATGAATAGATCTCTCTCTCTCTCTATATATATATAAACGGTATATGGATACATATGGTTCATTTATGTTCATTTAATTATTGCTTGTAGGATTAGGGAAATCATCGCCAAAGTTTGGTATTTTCTTCCAGTGGGTATTGACCCAGCCCACCAGCCCATTCATTACCGTAATTGCCATGAGTGTTCAAATGATTGTTTGCCTCAATATCCATCGGATTGTGATTGTTCGGCGTGTATCATAGTCATAACATTAATAGTATACCTACAAGATTACAAGTCCTTTCTTACGTGGTTTTAGCTTGATACTGAGCGGTGAAGCAGCACGATGAAACCAAATCCAGCAAGGGTGCCCCCACCGGTTGTAAGTTGGTTTACAATTTTATAACCCCGTCTCACTAGCCCGATACATCTACCAGAAACCCATCAGTTAAGCTACTGGTGGTGAACTATACCTATACCAACTTCGAAGAGGATGGGGGGCACCAAAGCATAGTAAAACAGAAGCAGAAGGCCTCAGGCCAACTCAAGCCCCTGCTTGGGCCAGACCTATGGTGATTTTTTTGGATTTTCCAACCCATCAACCCATCCTGGACACCCTCAATCTTCAAAAGGATTTGTGCATTTCTCAATTGGATGTTCCCCACAAGGTCAGAAATTGGTGCTTTGGAACTGCGGGAATCTGGAAGGTAGGAAATCCAGTACAGCTTGGATTTTCTGGGGTGAAAAACAAGGTAGAGACTGCTGATGTTATAAAATTAATTCTTGAACGTCTGAAAGAAAGCACATATCCATGCAGTGCCGGTCAAATGAAAAAGAAACACAAAAGATCACAAAAGCAGCAACACGACTTACTAGTGTCCGCATGACGACCCCGAATGAATTTTGCAAGTTGATTCTTCTCCCCGGTACAGCTGGTTTTAAACCTATACCAAATTCCCAAACAGCTGGCCTTCTAAGGCTTTCAATGCGTCGCTTCCTCCACAAGCTGTTCGTTGGCGGGCCTCTCCTTGCATGACCCCGATTGTGAGACTGTGGTGGCTTGGAATGTTATTGATCAAGTCACCCCTATGAATTAAAAGATGGCCTCAATTGACCAACACATTTTCTTGGTGTAGGTGGCTTAGCAACACCGTCTGGCCGGGATAGGTTCTTGTCTCCTGGACACGACAGAATGAAAGGAAACCATGCCATAACTCACTCGGCTGGGTGTCATCAAACATGGCCCACGGCTGGGAAATGTTTGAACTACCATGGAGGTTTCTAGCTGGGAACATCATGTGTAAAACGCCTTGGAGTTTCCAGCAAGCCATGTTTACCCAAGGGCGTCGAGGTTTTTTGGAAGTTTCTGGGCCTGTTCTGAGATGGATCAGGAAATATGATGAACTCCCTGTGATTAGGATCTGGTGGAGTGTTGGAGGGTGGTACGTGTCTAGATATGGGGACTTCCCAGGACAAATCCTGGGAAAACTCATGAAGACTTCGTGTTTGCAACAATCTTCAACCCTTGGTGACTACCTTAGAATGGAATGGCTGGAAACTTATTTGAAACTATTTATATACATCATTTTGTTCCCATTTTTTTCTCATGAACCCAGTTCAAAATTTGTAATTCAAGCATATTTTTTCACAGCGTGTCCTTCAAGGTGGTTCCTCCTCGTTAAAAACGCGGTTTTATAAGCCCCTTGTATAGATATATCATTTTTTATATATATCCCATAGGATCCATGGTGCTGGTATATTAATGCTAACATAAAGGGGGTATATTGATGGGATCCATGTTACCATATATAGCAGCACCATGGATCCTATGGGTATATATATATACTATATATCTATCATCTATCTATCTATCTCTCTCTCTCTCTGCCAGAAAAACCGACAGTTACTGGAGTTACGAACACACGAATCGTGCGATTCCTTTGGCACCACCTGATTTTCTTTGGAAGATCCAACCGCCCAACCGCCGTCAGGTGGATGGTTCCTGCTATCTGAAACTGACGCTCAACGTCTCCCTAGGCTTGCTGTCGCTCCCCGGGCATCCGGACACTGGGCGGAAGATGGCGGAAGGAGATGAACCAGCCATATTTGTGATGGTTTATATAATTCTGGTTGGTGGTTTGGAACATGGCTTTTATTTTTCCATATGTTGGGAATTTCATCATCCCAACTGACGAACTCCATCATTTTTCAGAGGGGTAGGGCTCAACCACCAACCAGAATTTCTATCGCCAATACCGGCCATTTAAAATTATGTCAAATTGGGGATGGTTTACATTGCACTCACAATCTCGCCTATTTTTCAGTGGCCTCGCCCGCTAGGGCCGCTAGGGTTGTTGTACAGGGGATGAAGAAAAATTACTTTGCTGAGAGGATGTTGGACATGGAATGCCCCAGCAAGGTGGTGCCCCAGTTCGTTAGCTAAGTTGCTTCGTAACTTCAATAACTTGGGGTTCTGGTAGATATACCTACGTATACTTAATGGATCTTAATGGTGCTTATAAACCAACTCACAACTGGGGGGCGCCACCTTGAATGATTTTCCAGGTTTCTTGGTGTTTTTCCACATTGATGAACCGGGATCGAGCTACAGCGACTGAGAAAACCTTGGTCAATCGTGGCGTCTGTGGGTCCAACGAGTCAATCACTCGGCTGCGTAAGTGGTACAATATATGTATATATCCCATGACGGATCCTAACGGTGCTGCTATACATGGTGTGCCATGGATCCCATCAACAAAAAACCCCGGCCCAATGTTAGTATATATATATATACCAGCACCAGCCGGATCCTATGTATTAATTGAGGTTAGACATGGAAGATTCATGGAATATATGAGGATCATCAGGATGACCATACCATGTGAGTCTCAGCCGCGGTTTCCAAAATTCCCTCAGGATGGATGGCAAGCATCCTTTCCAGCGATGATGGGCCTCGTGGCGTGAGGTTTGAACTTCGGGAGGAATCAGCACCGATGCACCGTACGTTTTTCAATGACGTAAATGCACCGTACGTCACATCCAATCACTATCATCTATCTGAATCTATATAACTTATCTAACTTCTATGCATCATTATGCATCCATCTATCCGTGTAATTCTTTCCGGCTATGTTCGATATCCACATACACATGCACATATAACAGCATTAGTAACTGCTGTGAAATGGAGCAGTTCAGCCAAATCTCTGGTTTTTGTTGACCTTTTTGGTGTAGAATCATGGCGAACGTCGCATCCCCAAAGTTGATGGTTTCAGATTCCTATTGGTTGCCCACGCCATGGGCCATGTTTGATGTTTTTTCAGTTGTTAATGTTCAAAGAAAGAAAGAGAGAGAGAGAGAGAGAGCGCGCGCGCGCGATAAAAAGAGAGAGAGCGCGCGATAAAAATGATCCCAATCCCAGCTCCCTCACGTGTTCAGCTCAACCGCCGCCCGGTCACAGAATTGCTTGAAGGCAAGATTAGAGGGTAACCTGAATATTTTGGGCAAAACACATGGTTTGTGCTGCAACTTGCCTCAACCAATCCAACGACGCATGTTTTTCCCCCCCATTCTCGAGATTCCTGGCTAACCCCTGGCCCCAGCGATCACTTGGACAATTCCTATTAGCCTATACAAACATATACAAATCCAAGTTTTTATATGGGTATAAAGTTATATGTTATTTTATCATATTATATCATATCATATTATATTATAATATATTAGAATATATTACATTATATTATATTATGTTATTCCTATATATGCCTATATAAATTCTCCAGTTTTTCCCCAAATTCCTCCAACTTCCAAGGTCATTCCGGTCTCAACGCCGCCCTGGAGCGCATGTTGTACTTCCCTCCAGCCCTGCCCTCGGGTGATGCCACATTGCAGCTGATCGTTGAGCGAGTCATCGAGCGCGGTGTGGCGACACCGGAGGAGTTGTGGCTCGACGTTGTGGCGACGTTGTTGGCGGTTTTGGGTTGATGAGTGATTCAATGGCCACTTCAGGAACCGATTGATTGGAGGTACCTACCATATATAAGGCCTATTTTTCAGGCCTATTTTTTAGGGGATATTCCCCCAAAATATGGCCTGAAAAATGGTACAGTACCTCCAATTTAGGATCCTTTTTTATTCCCATTGAGTGATATAACTATAGTATACTTAGTCTAATTCTAAACCAACACTGTAGAAGCAACAAACTATAGTATATGATTAATAACAATAGATCAGATAGATGTGAATGGGGTCGATAAACCAACAAAGTGAGATTTGGTGAGTCGATGAATGTTTATTTTACCCATGGGGAATCCACTGCGTGGGGAATCTATAGATCTATAGATATCTATAGGGAAATTTGAATCATATAATGGATGATATAAAAATGATCTGCTACAATGATGGCATCAGCAAAACCAAGCATTTTGATTTTAGTATAATTATTCAGGCTTCAAATTGTGTAAAACATGTGAGTAGGAGATGAAGTAGTTTCAAGCATTGGCTAGAACTGGATTGAACGATTTGAAACTGGAGCTGCTTTCAAGCAGCACAAAAATATGGGGAGAGAATGGGATCTGAGAAAATGTGGGTGTGTTCAAAAGTTGGGGATGCCTAACAATTTGGTCTGTTAAGTATGTTTTATAAGGCAAATCATGGCTTGGGGATGGATTACCCCTCAAGCCCATTGGAAATGACAGGCCTGTTCTCATTTTCCCTTCAACCAAGCCTTTGGTTCTCATTTACCCTCTGGTAAACATACAAACAACTATGGAACATCACCATTTTTTATAGGTAAATCCACTATTTCTATGGCAATTTTTAATAGCTATGGGACAGTTTACCAGAGGGTACATGTCAACTTAGGATTCACCAAAGACAGGGGTGGCTGCATGGCCAAGTTATTTGTTTTTCATGGCTTTGAAGTGGGAAACTAAAGACATATAGAAAGGGAACTTGTCTTGAGTTGAAGTCGGCGGTTGTCTCATCTATTTGAGCGCCAATCATCTGCGGTATGCCATGAAGCCACACAATATACGGCGCAACCAACCAGTTGTTGATATATTCCAGTGTTTGGGAGCCTGGGAGCCACCAATTTTGATGCATCTTGAGGGTCCCACAGGGCCTTGTGCGTGTGAGATCTCCATGTTCCCAAAAAATAATGCCATTGGCAGTCTGCGCAGATGCTTTCTTCTTCAATCTCCATGAAATGGCTCATATTCCATGATATTCCCATGATATTCCCATAGTTATAGCCATGATATAACCATACGGATATAATCTATAGATATAAACTCTAGATATCATATGGTTATATTATATTCCCATAATTTTAATATAATTCCCATTACATTCCCATAGTTATTACCTATCTATATTTCCGGATGGTTTCATCCGGCAATTTCACCACTGGAACAGGCATCCCATGAACGTCTCAGTGCAGCTGCCCATTCACATCCTGGCCCCCGACACGGCGCCAACCATGACTTTGGCGTCAGGCCGCAAGGGCCATGCAGTGAAAACGCCCCAAGATTTGTGGGTATACATGGGATACTCATATATATATATAATTATACAAATGTATGTATATATATATGTATAGATATTATTTAAGTATATCTATATATATATGTATGCATGTAATAAAAACATATGTATAGATATAAAAACTATGATGGTTTAGACATGTTTTATGGTAGTTTATACCACCGATTTTGCCACTCCTGGGGTGATGGGCTATAAGGTGCTAATGAAATCTTGGGTGATGCCAAGCTAACTAGTTCAATGACTCTACCACAATCCTACCATAAACATCCATAAACTAACGATATGAATGATTCATTGATATGATATGAACTATGATATTTTTTAGGATTATGATATGAATGATTCATTGATATATAGTCATATGATATGATATGATATGAATTGAATTGATATGATATGATTTTATGAATTTGTTGTGGTGTGTTGTTGTTTTCTTGCCAGGTGTGGGCATGTGTTGAAGATTCCTGAAAGTGATGCATGAAAGCATGTTACGAAAAAACGGCAGGTTTTGCAGATATTTGGCTACAGGCTACAGGTGAAATTCCTATTCTAGCTGTACATGGCTGTACTAAGCATACTTTGCTTATCGTTAAACGGATGCGACGCTAAGCCCAGGTTTCATCAACACTTCACAGCTTTCCCATGTGCGCCACGCAGGTGCGCCATTTCATGGCGCTGTCTTTGAGATGGGTAGCGCTCGACCCTATAACTTCACCAATCTGGTTTTTGAACCACCAGGCCGGTCGCAACGGTGCCTGGTGCGCCAAATAAAGTTAGAATCACCCACCGAAAGATGACAATGGTGACACACACACACATATATCCGCTAAAAGTAAAAGTTATAAGGTAGAAATTTGCGTTCGCAAGGTTCTATGTTAATTTTTTGCCATGATCATAGGTGCTCTTTTTGGAGGGTTGCTATAGAGTCATAAGTGCAGACAAGCACAGTTTTGAGGGCCGATTCGATTCACATCAAACGACTGGACGCTGCGTGTAGGCTGACCATGGGTGATCCTTCACTAGTAAAAAAGGTCTATCGGTCTAGAGTCTATCAATGATCACCTGATATCAAGCCGCCATGTGGGGGTACCCCCAGTCATCATCCATTTATAGATGGATTTTCCCGTGTAAACATGTGTAAACCATCCATTTTGGGACTTTTGGGTATCCCCATTTATGGAAACACCCATGTAGGAAAATGATGACATTGCACACCAGGTGCCATCGTGACGACTGTCATGGTGGAACTCTCGGTCTCGCGAGGCGTGGGCCCCGTGGGCCCGTTGCTGGCATGTTCAGCTGAGAACGAGATGGTGATCCTTAACTGAAAATAAGGGTTCTTTATAAGAAGATTGCTGTAACTTATGACAACTTATGCTCAATCATTAATTAATATGAACATACAAGATGCAAAAAAAAACACCAAAATGGTCGCCTCCGACATGATTTTACGTCTTGATTGAGCCATTTACCACCCTTCAAGACTCCTACAAGGAGATGCCCCACGTTCTAAACCAACTTAGCTCCTGGTGAAGCCCAGCTCGTTGCTCGTAGTACTTGGGATGTTGGGAGCAACCGGGGAGGCTTTCTCTTCTTGGGCAACATGACCGACCTCTCCCTGGCCAACGGCACCGAGAACGGTGAGCACCGGCTGCGCTTCTACGAGAACAGCAGCGACATCCGGCTGCGACTTTCGGATGTGCGCTACACCTGGGGTGATGACGACTGCTCCAATTTGGCACCTTGGAGATATGGATATCCTGGGTTTGGTGATGATAGGATGTTGATTCGTTGTGTTCCGTCATCAGTGGGAGGGGGTATAGGATCTAGGCCAGAATCCAGGAATCTAGGCATCTCAAAAAGTCAACAAGATTGGCCATGTGTCTTACAAGCCTTCCTTGTCTGCCTGAAAGAAATGCCTGCACACCATTTTACATACCTTGGGCCTTGAGCCATTTAGCCGGAAAACGTCGGTTTTGACCCAGGCTTCCCAGCTTGGGGAAGAACATCTGTGATTTCGTGTGTTGAAAATGTATTTTGATGGGCACGTTGATTTGGGCGCATATGGGTATATTATGCATAGCAATTGGGATAAACATGAAGTTCTTGTCATTGACGATTCTATTTTTCAAGATGTGCAGAAATTGGCCTTGGCCAAGGAGCAGTTCAACATCTCTATAGACAGTGGACATCATGAGCCTCTGACGCTGATGGCATTGCTAGTGCTACCAGACTGTCAGGCAGTGGGACATGGTTCCTTCTGGTTTGATTTCTATCATCTCTACTTGGATGTGATGTGCATCCCACTTCAGGATCCGTGGTTTATAATCCATGTATAACCCGTATTTCATCCCATATATAACTGGGGGCTACGGTACGGTTCTGCATCCATTTGCTAAGTGGATGCACTCCCGAGATCTCCCGAGTAGATTTTTTTCGTTCTTCTAGATTCTTGGAGAGGTCTTATTTGTTGCTATCATAGCTATCCTTCAAACATATCAAACATCAACTTTGGATAATGCTTTGAATAATCAACGGGAATTTCAGGATCCCAAAATGGAGGTACCTACCATAATCTACCATATATAAGGCCAACAATTTTCAGGCCTATGTAAGTGAACATCCCCCCAAAATATGGCCAAAAATATGGTACTAACGTACCTCCATTTTGGGATCCTTTGTTATTCCCATTGAAATAATGAGCCAACTCTGCTGCTGAAAGAGATGTTTTTTCAAAGCCCTACAGCTTGATGTTTGGATCAGCCTGTCAGGGCTATTCTGCTGAATGGTTGGGTGGCTCCCTGACAGTGTCAGAAGATTCAGAGATCTCCATTGGACACTCGGCACCCGCACCGGAAAAATCCGGAAACCTATGGCCATCACTGGAAAAATCCCTGGAATATTTCGGTGAAACATGGAAGAAAATAGACTCAATAGACCATGATGGTTACCATCCACATATACGAGTTCCTGATGTGTCCCAGTTTTGCATCTAGTTTATTTTCCTTTCCAATTCTGGACCCGGTTAAGTCTTGGTTAGTTGTGCTTTGTTTTGTTCCATTTCGAATCCTGGTTTTGGCCGAATTCCATGTTTTCTAACCTGTTGTTTCATCATGTTTCATCATGTTTCATCATGTTTCATCATGTTTCATCCTTTTCGTTTCAACATGTTGTTGATTTTATGCTATATACCCTCTGGTAATTTAACATAGCTATTGAACATGGCCATTTATGGTGAGTTTTCCCATTAAAAACGGTGATTTTCCATAGTTATGTTAGTTTACCAGAGGGTAGGTTTTCCTGTGGTTCTTTTCATTCTTCACTTGAAGTCTACTATAGTCTACTACTCGCGGCCCGGCTCATCCTTTCGCTGGATACTTCATCGTTGGCATCGCTCTCAAAATCACCGTTAGATTCCTATATAGTTTAAGTTTAAATCGATTAGTTTAAAGTAAAATCTCAAGGAAACCATAGATTTTCCCATTAAATATGGGGCTTTCCTGTAAAATTTCCCTTAAACAAATCCCCTCATAGTTGGTCCAAAAGGTCTTCAGTTCGGCTTGTTCAACTCCGCATGTTGTTGGTTCATCATTTTCCACTCCAAATATGAGTAGAAATTGCAACATCGCGATTTTTTTAGACAAAGTCAGAGGATCTTACCACATGACTGTGTTGTTAACACAGCATCTTCAACACCACAATGCCACAAGGCACCACATTTCTAGGTGATTTGCAATTTCAGGTGCCCCCCGGCCCTGCAGTTTTTCACCATCGCAGGACATCTGAACCTCAGCAGTCGCGAGCCACATCTGTTCCTGGCAGTGAAAGTGAAGCAAGTTCTAGGCCCTGGGCGCCCTGGTGACTGCAAGGTGCGCAGAACAAAAGCACCCGAAGATCGAAACGTAAAATCCGATGCAAACAGATCTATTATATATTGTTTTTTTAATTAAATAAATAAATAAATAAATAAATATATATATATATGTATATATATATATGTATATATTAATTTAAATGTTAATTGGTCAATTATGGATTATGGCTATGCAAATTACAATTTCTATTTATTTTTGAGGGGGTCCACTCATGGACCATGTTAAGTTCTGGATAGTCCTGGGTTTGGGGTTTAACATGGGTCCAAGGAAGCACTGTATTTGGGTTTTGCAATGGTCATCATTTGCCCCAGTGGCTTTGTTAGATTTTTCAACACATATGTGTGGATCAAGAACATGTGGATTTTATATGATTTTACCTCGGAAAGTGGGATTGAAACTAAAAGAACGGGAACATCGATGCCCCAAAAACGGACATCACGGTGGTTTTGCTCTGAAAAAGAATACGCAGCCTCCACAGACCTTTGGAACTCAACCTGCTGGCGCCCCATACTGCCATGGTTTGGGGGTGTTTTTATCCAGGGAGATTACTACCCATCCCTCTGAAAACAACCCCTTCTGTGGTCCCCCTTTTGGGGGGTCATCATTAAACCACTTTGCTTTCAGGTGGTGCGGTGGCCTGAGGAGATTCCCAGTTTTCAGGGCCGGGAGTGTGAGCTCGATGGCTTGGTGAAAGGCTTGAACCAGGCACTGCCGTACTTGGTTTATAGACCTCCGCCCGACTTTTTTGGACCGGTCCAGCTGGAATTTTTGATTTTCAAGACTGACGTGGCAGATCCTAGTTCTTGAAGTTTTGCCATTCGTCGTGTTTTCGTATTCTTTTTTATGGTATATAAATATTGATGCCCCCACGTTTTTTTCGATTCTTATATAGTCTATATATATATAGTGGGTTTTGGGCTCAACTTGCACCCATGTCCTTTCACATCCTTGATCTCAAGTCCCAACTGAGGATGAGATCTTGGGTTCCAACAACAATTCGCGAGATTCTTACCAACGCATTCTGGTCGACATTGAGGTTTTGGGCCAGAACGATCCACCTGTGTTGGAGCTCTTGTTGGATACCTACACTCTGCCGGAAGACCGCGGCGATTTTCTGGTCTTGGGCCCAATGTTTGTGAGTGATATCGATGCCAACGACTATGAGCTGAGTTTTCGCTTTGAGCTGGTGGCGGGACACCCGGGGAATATGTTGATGGTGTGCGGGCTGCTCGGGGCCCTGATCCACGAGCCTTACAACTACACCTTGGATGAGAACGAATGTTTGATGGACGCGCCAGCGATCCAGTTTAACACCACAGTCCAGCAACTTGGTGGAAACACATGGTGGAAAACATGGTGATGGAAAGTCACATTAAATGTAGCCTCCATCCATTCGTGCTTTGGGAACAAATGAAACATGTATGTTGTATGAGGACGCTTATTGCTAAAAATCATCAGGAACATGAAGACCAATAGCTTTTAGCCTTGCCATACATCTTGTGACATGTTGTCACATCTTGAGGTTCCTGCGGGTTTTGAACATACTTTTCATCGTTTTGCAGCCGAATATCTATCCATTTATTGATCTACCCTGTGTGAGATGGAAGGAGGTCCAAGCACAGTGATCACCCAATCTGAATTGCACAGGGTACCCATGGGTACCCGGTAATTAGGTGCTCAACTGGAATCCCTGCAGTTTGATTTTCGAATGCCGGCTTTTTGTGGGTCAATGTCGCCAAGAAACCATTGGAACCCCCATAAATTTGCTGAAGATTTCGGAGGCCGGTGTTTTCCGACGCTTTTCCCATGGTTTTCCGAACAAGTTCGCCATGGTTGGTATCGAAGCCGGGTTTCGAAGCCGGGTTTCCCATGATTCTTCCCGGCCAAGGAACTTCAACAGCATGCAATCAGGGCCAGGGCGATTGCAATTCAAAGCAGTGAAGAATTGGCACGGCTCAGCAGCACCTGGGCCGCCTGAGGAAGTGCTGCTGGACTGGTTGCTCCCATGAAAAAAGGTAGCCTCAATTCAACATAGCTATGGAAAATCCCCATGAATATATCCATATGTTTTTATATGTTTATCTGGTTGGTGGTTTCAAACATTTTTATTTTTCCATAATATATGGGATTATCGTTCCGAGAGACTAATATTTTTCAAGATGGTTAAAACCACCAACTCGTTATACTACATTTAAAACATGTATAAATGGGCAATTTCCCATAGCCTATGTGAAATTACCAGAGACATTCCATGATAGCCACAAAGGCGTGGAAAGTGGTCATATCTGAAGTCGTACCCAGTTTTTCGCCTGTTGTATTTGGGGTCTTGGGAGCAACCCTATGATATGATCCACTTTCGGGGGTAAACACGGGGCACCTTCCAGCAAGCAACCCCCCAACAAAAAATGGCACCAAACTGGCCTCTTAGACGATATTAACCATGAAAACTGAAAACTGGAGGATTGAGTACCAAAAGCGTGATCAGAATGTCCAATTCAATATTTTGCTCAAGTATCAAACTTGAACATACTGATCATGCTTTTGGTGTGATTGGTTAAGTGCAAGCGTTGTGGAATGTCAACCCGTTGTTTTTTTGTCTGGGACCCCTGGACTGAAAGAAGCGGGTTTGCAAAGGTCGGTTGCTTGAATGATTTTTCTAATTTCTAATATGTTCTAACAATGTTGTTTGATATTTTGTGTCTTCCATTGCTAACTGGGACTATCCTCAGCAACTCATATTTCTCAGGACGCTGAAAGCACTTGAAACGATCAAAAGATGGGTTTTTGCCACGCTGTCTGGGACTTCATGGGAATTTAGAGGGGGATCCCGGAATATTCCGGAATCACGGGATACCCTCTGGTTATTTAACATAGCCGTGGTATAGATGGCCCATTTATAGATGGTTTACCTATTAAAAATGGTGATTTTCCATGGCTATGTTAGTCATAACCAGAGGGTAATATCCGGTGGCAGGAGAGTTGTTGGCCATGGCAATCCCGCCAGGTCATCAACATCACCGTTGATGATAGAGGCAGTGGTCATGGTGAGAATGAACGCCTCATTACTCAACGATCCTTATATCTCACCGTAGAGCCCCGGGTCGACACACCTGCTACTTGAATCAACCTCTGGAAAAAAGGGCTGGGGGTTGGACGTTGAACTGACACAGGTTGCATGGAATATGGAGGATTTTTTGAATCAAAGTCCCCCAGATGTAATGACAAAATATGCATAAATACTATAAAATACTATAAATATTACTGTGGTAGTATCATGATCCATGATGTGATTGTAAAGATGGTGAGTCATTCGAAATTGGGACCCACCCAGCCTGGTGAACATGCCACCAGCATTGTCACTAATCTGAGTTCATCAGGGTAGGGAGTTAGGGCCCGCAAGCATTAGATCCAGTAGATCATGTCCGAACACCGGCATTTTGCCAAAATCAATGGATCATTTAACCTCGGACTTTCTAGACTTGCAGCATTTGGATTTGGAGCAACTTATATAAATCATCCTTGTTCGCATTTTTGAACACTCCCAACGGGTTTCCTCGAGAAAGTCTATAGAAGTATAGGTTAGACGCAGCCCAAGCACTGAAGATGGAACATGTTTGAGCCGTTTTTTGAATTCCGAAACAAACCCAAAACCGATTCTTTGAGATTATTTTTGGATTGCAATGAACTTGGACAAACCATGAAATTGCTAGATGGGAACCATCTCTGAACCTTAACCTCTTACCTGGAACCACAAACAGAAAGAATCTGAATAATTTCTGGCTTTCCTAAACCAAGCATTTCTTGCGGGTGGGGATTCTTCAGTTTCACCATGGCGAGAACCTTGGTGGCTTCCAGAAGATCTTTGAAAACCAACCGTGGCGATCTCAGGAACTCTCCATCCTTTGCCCAGAGAAGTTGCCATTCGTGACCTATGGCAGGAACTGTTTGGAGGCCGGGACGCCCAGACACCCCAGGGACAGTGCCAAGAGGACGTGACAGGTGCCAGCTGGCCGAGATATTGCTGATTGATTGACTATTTGAAGTGGAATTTCCCAAGTCATCACCACATAGGCTGCTCGCAAACTCAAGTTTCATTCGGTCGGTTTTTGTCCACTTCACCAGGAAGATTGAACTCGAGGGAACTATAGGCAACAAAATTGACAACCATGTTCTCATATTAATATCGGATGGATACATAACTATACATATGGATAACTCATGTTTATCATTTGGAGGTTTCCATAAAAAAAGGGGACGCCCCTTGAATCATCCATTTTTTTTCGGATGTTCCCATTACCCTCTGGTAAACTAACATAGCTATGGAAAATCACCATGCTATTAATGGGTAAATCCACTATTTCTATGGCCATTTTCAATAGCTATGGGACAGTTTACCAGAGGGTATACACCATCCATTTTGCATGAAATTTCCCATTTCGCAAGATCCCTATAGATCACCGATGCGCGATGGATTCGTTTTGTATCCGAGGTCGTGGACTGCTTCGCACTTCAGGCACTAGATGATGAAGGCGGGGATCGGGTTCCGAGGGATAGGAGTCAAGTCCATGTTGGAGAATGTCTAGGCATAAATCATGTGGGTAAAACAATGGGAAAATGGTGGTTTAATGGCATTTAAATGGGATTTTAATGGAACCATAGTGGGTTATAACATGTTATAACCAACTATTAACTATTTTTGGGATTAATGTGGGTAAAACAATGCCATTTTTACCACCCATTTAATGAAATGGTTTATATACATATGGTGATGACTGGGGGATGGTTTATGACATTGTCTTACCCACATTAAATGATTTGGGTAAGTAATAATGCCATTGTGTCATAATGACTCATTTGGTGAAGCTAATTTTCATAAACCATTCCGATCACCAGTCATGGTAGGTTTATGGCATTGGGTCTCCAACATATATGTCTGGTTGGTGGTTTCAAACATGTTTTATTTTCCATAATATATGGGATGTCGTCCTTCCCATTGACTTTTATATTTTTCAGGATGGTTAAAACCACCAACCAGATGTGGTAAACCGTTGATTTAATAAAGCTCTATTGGGGATGGTGCCTGTGCCAAGTTGATGCTCGGATGCATGGTAGGTTGTATGTCCATGGTAGGTTCGTGGCATCAGGTTCATGGCATCCTGTTTAATATGATACCCTCTGTTTAGCTAACATAGCGAACTGGAAAATCACCATCTTGAATAGGTACCGGTAAATCAACTATAAATGGGCCATGTTCATCCATTTTCAATGGCTATGTAACAAAATTACCAGGGGGTAACATGGAAAGTCAAGCACCCATCAAAGATCATCAAACTGATGGGACTGGAATGTGCACTGGTCATTTTGGGATCAGCCCGCACTGGTCACAAAAGGCTTTTGTGACTATAGAAGTTTCTTAGGTAGATATTTTAATATGGGGTAATATGGGGTTGCTTCCAGGATTCGTTCAATCCTGTACCAGTAGGTTCAGGTGGGGTTCGCTCATCCAGAGGTTAGAGGTTGGAACATGTCTCCCTACCTGGCCCTACCTGGAACGATGAAACTGGTGGAAAATAAGATTCAATATTTGAACAACTGTACCAAAAAAAACATTGTCATCCCCAGTATGTTTTGTATGGAATGCCCCACTACTAACCAGCACTCGTGTGGTAGATGTGTGGTATTTATGAATTGTCTATTGTTCAAACCAGTTTACGAGCATTGGTTGGTTGGTTGATTACATCATATCAAAGTCCATTCTTTTTGCATCTGTTCTTCCTCACAGTTACAGTATCCTTTTGCCTCTATGCATGTCAAAACCAAAACTTTGTTGATTGAATCACTTTAGATCACTCAATTTGTTGGGCATGTTCCTGCTTCAAAATCGCTTGATCTGACTCAGATTTCTTTTCTCAGTTGGTTGCATTTGAGCGACCAAAATCCCCACGTATTCGTTTCATCTTGGGCTTAAAGTCATACACATGACGGATCCGGCTGGTGCTGGTATATTAATGCTAACATAAAGGGGGTATATTCATGGGATCCATGGCACACCATATATAGCAGCACCGTTAGGATCCTATGGGAATATGACCACAACTCATTTAATCCGTTTCTGGCTTCCACAGCTACACCAATGGCGGTGGACCTATGTGGACATCGGAACTCAGGTGACGGCTCCGCGCTCTCCTTCTGGTTGGTGATCCAGGCGAATGACCCACGCGTCCAGATCAACTTGGAGAACCGGGCGCCTGTCCAGGCCGGGTCCAGGTCTGTTAGAAACATCATCAATAAAATGTATGTGATTAATGAACATAGCCATGGAAAATCACCAGTTTTAATAGGTAAACCCAGGTTTAAACCATCTATTTCTATGGGCCATCTATACCATGGCTATGTTAAATAACCAGAGGGTATGTGATTAAATGTAGGATGTTTACGTGCATATTCTGCATGTCTATTATAAAATATTATTTCAACATGTTTGTGTATAATCATACAACATTGCATTTTCAGCATGCTGCTAACAATTAATAAATATACACATACATACATATATAATCATGTGTGCAAAATATATATATATATATATACCACACATATACAAGACTACATATGTGCACAATTGCGCACATACTTACAAACCTCTTTGCACACTGTACATTCCTGTAAGGACATTCTGTATAATAATAGTACTCGTAGTTGTTTCATGTCACAAGTTGGCAACCTTTTTCCCGCAGGTGTGGCAAGAGGGAACCGCAGAACTTCACATGGCTGGGCTGTACCACAACGTGCAAGCAACTGGCTTTTGCTTTTGGCCTCAATTTCTTTTTTTGTACTATCAACCTCCCAACCACCTTACCATATCATATACACATATATAAATGATGGCTAGCAAAAGAAACCACCCATAGAACTGTTTACTTCTGGTGACATTCCACTAATTTGCCGACATTGTGCAGGCGAACAGGTGATCCCAAAGATTCTTTCAACCCATGTGGCCGTGGTGGCCTGGAAACCCATCTTCGCCCATGAAAATTTCATCGCAAAAAAAAGGGGGCACCCGGGCAGCCTGTTTTCCAGACAACCTCGACCCGAACAACCAATCAATCAACCATTTCGGTCCAAGAAATCATACCCATCCTCGTTGTTCAAGTTGATGAACATGATATCAACGGAATACTGTAATGCTGCCAGCAATTTGTTTGCATAGTTTCTTTTGCAGGAAACTGAGCCCAGGAAACCTTGAGAGCCTTGAAATTCCGTCCTCCTGGTTCTCTCTTCGAGAACGCCTACGACCCTCACATTTTCGAGCGCCTTGATCAACAGGGTGCGAAGGGTCCCAGAGGATTGGGATTCAACCAGAAGACATTTGTGAGTCAAGATATCAATCTTGGGAATATCTAAGATGTGCAACAAGCCTTTGGTAATCAAACATGGGAATGAAGAACCCTTTACTTCTAGATGATTTTCCATTCGACAATTAATATTGAGTTTATACTTGCACCAGAGGTAAATCAGGTGTCAGCACGGAAATCGTTCTCAATGCCAGGTGCTGGCAGGTCAAATGCCAGCCTTTCTTTGGAATATGTTGGAAGATGTTGGAATCTTATTATCAATTGTCATTGAATTTTCCAACATTTCTCTTGTTACTTGGGGCAGGGTTAGATCACAACTTTTGATCTTGAATGGTTTTGGTCATTCACTGGCATACCTGGCAGTGTGTCTTGAAAGCGTTGGCCAAAATTTAAAATGCAATCTTTCCTATCTGAGCAACAGGTCAGCCACCTTCCTTTTCTAGACCCCGACTGTTTCAGATGTATTTTATAGTGTTGAATCTTGAAGTCCATATGAATTTATTGTATGTTATGCCTCTTCTGTTCAAACATGTCCTGTCCCTCTGTCCAAAGCGCACGCTTCGAGGTTCAACGTGACTCTCACGGCCTATGCTTTGGGGGAAATCTTCAATGAACCTTGGCCACCTGCCCTGCTGACTTCTGGCGGCATGGACGAAATAGACTTGCCTTATCCCAGCGACCAGCTGGAATTTGCTGTGGAGGTGCTCTGCCCGAATAAGGTGGTGTCCCAGTTTATTAATTTGCTAATTTGTTTTATAAGTCAAGTATTGGTTAAATTACTGGTTTTCATGGCAGATGTATCATGCCCAGGGGTTCAATCATAGAAGTCCCAGTTTTTCCCACTGCTTGGTTTTCATGAGAGTCAATGTTCGAGGGGCACCTGATAATCCATTTTTTTCAGGTGCTTGGTTAAGGTTTGAGTCAATTTTCCAGGGGCACCTGATAATCCATGATTTTTCAGTTGTACACCAAACGAGTCCCTGATTCTATTTTTCCAATTGCAAAGCTCAATCAGCTCCAGCGACCATGGGGTAAACGTCCATGTCCTAAGATTTAGAAAACTGTCACGGCAGAACATATTTGGGGCACTCCAAATAAGGGAAATATTTGGGAAAATCACCATCAAAATATGGGTTGATCAAAGTTAAACAGTTAAACCAGCAACAAACCAGCAACAACGTGGATTTATCATGAGTTGACTCTGAAAAACCATGGATTCCACTGATTCCACCCTGAAAAGCAAGGGATTTCACATGAGTTCACCTCGAAAACACCGAAAAGAGAGAGCAACAGGTGCGCCGCATGAACCGGCCTCCCTTGTTCTTCGTTGACCGTCCCTCCTTCTCTGTGACGCAACTGCAAGATCATGTGCCTGGGCGGAACTGGCTGCATCTAGACTCTAGACTTGCCATATCTTGCCATATAGCCTTTGGTAAACTAACATAACTATATATATACATATATATATATAATATATATATAGAATAGGTAAAACATGGCTTATCTTCAATTAAACATCCCACCTATAAAAATGGTAATGACTGGGGTATGGTTTATTATTGTGTTAACCACACTATAGGATGGATAGCCATAAATCATATACCATGCTTTGACACTTCTTTCCGTAGATCATTTGCTGCTTGCATCTGAAATGATATAGTCTCCCTCTCATATTAAATATCCCCCACATGGGCCCAAAAAATGACTAGATCCAATGCGAAACCAGGGCTTCAAAGGGGGTACTTCATATAAGGGGGGAAGGAATTATTCACTTTGTTTGTTGACTTCTCCATATTATTTCCGCTTCGGCCCCCATGGAACTATGTTTTTTTTTTTTTAAGGGACCTCGAATGATGGACCCCGACGAAATTACTCCTCCCATACTATTTCCAGAAACCCCAATAGTATCAGAAGATTATGGGAATGAAGCTCTCATCATTAAGGGTCCGATCATGAGGGACCCCCATTCATTGAAGTTTAAGGGATTGAACCAGTCCATTGGCCCATGTTTGCCACCCGTATTTGGAAGATCACGGCAGGAATCGTGGTTAGTGGAGTTGTTTTTCTTTCATATTTACGCATTACCCTCTGGTAAACTAACATAACTATGGAAAATCACGATTTTTAATGGGTAAATCCACTATAAATGGCCCTTTTCAATAGCAAACTGTTTGTTTACCAGAGGGTAACCCGCTTCGGGGACTCATGATCAACAGGGTTCTTCACCACTTCTCCGTGGGCTGATCCTCCAAGTCGCAACCGGTGCCCAGGTGCTCCTTTACGGTGTCACCGTCGCAGAGCCCGACGTCCGCCGGGAGGATTTGTTGGAGGTGGTCGTGCAAGCGGACACTGAAGCGGATGTGGGCCGCTGGGCTGTTACTAAAGCAACATCCTTTACCGTCAATTATAAGGGTTTCCCCTTTAGATTTTCTCTTGAATCAATTCCAATGATAGACCTAAATACTCAATAGGGGTTATAGACCAACTTATACCTTATGACTGGGGGTAATAACATATATATATATATATATAATATATATATATATATATATATCAACGTAGCTCCGGAAAATGGCCCGTGATGAAAACTGATTTCAACTGTTGCGGTGATTTTCCATAGCCGCCTAAAATTACTGGATGGCATATGAAATCATATATGAGATCTGTTGAAAGATCAGAGTTGGAAGGATGAATATGCATTTGCCGGCCATTTTGGTGTGAAAACATGGGTGAGAAGCAGTTCAAGCTTCCATATTTCAATGATCTCAAAACTCCTATGCCAACATGGCGGGGGCTTTGGATTTCTGCACTATGTCAGCCCAGGATTGGGGAGTTGACATTGTCACGTTGCCCATGAAATAACGTCTCATATATCACTGACAAATCGCGATGTATCCATGAAAATCAATGGGAGGTATTTCATAGTAAAATTCAGGCATCCTGGCTGATTAGCTGCCTGACACTTGACCGGCTGATGCTTTGACTTGTTCATTTTTTCCATCCTGGCCGGGGTGGTCAATTCCAATGGGTTGAAACTAGCAACGAACAGTATTTAATGGAGGGTTTAGGGACGTAGCAACCGCAGTGATAGGGAGCAATGGTGTGCAAATGGGCATGGCCCACATGTATAGGGATTTTGTTGTTGAGTGCATATATTACGCATTTTTATGCTAGATTTCGCGAATTGTTCGAAAGGAAATTGTCCAGAGACCCTACATTCACTGGCAAACTTTGGCAAAGATATTTGTGTGTCATGATGTGTCTGAAAATGGGGTATACTATGGTATGGTTTTTTCCGGGATACTCTAAATTTCTATTGAAATTTCAATAATCAATAGTAATTAGATGATATTATATATATATATATTATAGATGTAATTGATTTAGGGATACAGTATACCTTTTTTACATGCATGTATTAAATAATATTATATTATATTTTTTTAATGTATGTACGTATGTAAATATATATATATATACTATGTATATATATATATATATTTGAATATATATATATATATATTTGAATATATATATATATATATATATATATTTGAATATATATATATAGAGAGAGAGAGAGATTCCTGTAGGTTACCGCGCTGACCCAGCCCAGGCATGGTCTCCTTTGGTGGGCAACAAGGCATGCGCCTTCGACATGAAATGACGTTGGAGGAGCTGAACCAGGCGTTGCAAGGTCTAACCTTCGTCTTCAAAGATTCCCATTGGTTCGGTCCCTCGTTTGATGATTTGGGGGTCGGAATCACGAACAGTTTGTTGAAAAAACTGCAGGTTTTCACGCATCCGTTGATGGGTACCACCTTGACCTTGTACTTCTCTTCTTTGCATCACGGCTGTAGGTCAAGTTCACCACTGTTTTAGTAAAATAAAAGGAATGTTTCCTGACATTCCCTTAGAAAGATTTAAGTGACGAAGCCTGGACGCCTGCGTCAAGTTGGCCTGTTTTGATTTGAGTTACTACGGCCGAATAGTTGTAACGGGAGGTTTTACGCATTTAGATGCATTTTGCTCACTGATGCCACCTGTGGCCTAGCCACCAACACATTGAAAAGAAGGTGAAGGGATGTGACCCAATCGTTCCCCAGGTTGACCAGAAACACCTGGAATTGAGTTGCCCATTATTTGCCCGATCCTACTGAAAACATGATGGCAAGTCAAAAGGTGCTTTCATTTTGCCAAACATTTTGCCCAAATGTTCTTGTCATTTTGCCCATTTGGGGATGGGTCAAAACCATTCAAAAATTACCATAGAAATTACAACATGATTTCGGGAATGACCATCCAAAAATCCCAGCTATGACTTAGGGTACCATCCAGCCGAGGCGTCACCGGGGTGTCGTTGTTCGTCAGCGATTTGGGCAACCACGGCTGGCGTGTGGATCGCAAGGCGACTCCCGACAGCATGGTGGGCCTGAAAGCTCAGGACCACGGATCGGAGGTGGCTGAAGAATGGGTTATATCAATGGATGCCATGATAATCATGGTGATATCATGGGACATTTAATCGGCTATGGACAATGCAAATTTAGTTCAAGGATGTTCCGATTGCTCCATTTTGTTCGGGGATTTCCCATGCATGTTTGACTACCGAAATGTATTGGGTTTTGATGGGTTTCAACGGATGATTTTAGTGTGTTTTGTTGATGGGTTTCGGTTTTGGTTCCAGAACAATGGGGGAACATCACCAAAAATCACCAGCATTTGCATCTCCTTCCTCCACAGATGCCGACAGCGAATCTCAAACATCATCAACAAAAACATGCGTACGCGAAGAGTATCGGCGGGAAACATATGAACAAAACACCAACAAAAGGATCTGTTTGCAGACCCCAACCACTCAGGAACTAACCCTACGTATCGGACTTCTCGCCAGGTTTTTGTTTTCCTACCAAGTATACGTAGCAATCCCAAACCAGGATTTTCTTTTTTTAAAGAATCCTTCTAACTACTTCTATAAGATTTACATTCAACCACCAGCAAATCCTATATCCTCCATGTATGGAATATTTACCAATATTTACCCCATAAATGAGCCAAATGTAGGTAAATATACTATAATATATACTATACATGGAGCATCTGGGAATATACTGTTTTAGTGACAAAAATTGGGCGATGTCGAATTGCAGGATCACAGCGAGTTGACTGCGAGCACTTTCCTGGCCGTGCATCGTAGCTTCATCAATCAGCCGCCGCAGATCACGGTGCTGGAGCCAAAAAGTGGGTTGTTGGAGACCCGGCGCAGGTGTTCCAGGTCGGAATCGCGGTTTGTGCAAATAGGCCCAAGGCCAAGGGTAACGAGTTTTTTTCAATGCTCAATGCTCAGTTGGGGTTAAACAGTTAAGTATGATCATAACCCATAGGATCCATGGTGCTGGTATATATGCTAACATAAAGGGGGTATATTGATGGGATCCATGTTACCATATATAGCATACATGGATCCTATGCGTAATATTAGTTGGGGTTAAACAGTTATGATTTATGATAACTATGATGAGGCAAGTTTTTTCAGTGAGGGGCTGGACCTTGGGAAGATCACTGGTGCTGTCATTACCATATGACGTGCGTAAAAAATGTCAACATGTGGAGTTAACCGCAATATACCGCAATAAGACATACCTGGAATATTCCACCGCAAAATTATCACTCGAAATTCGAAACAGCAATTTTTGTTCGCCAGTTGCCTAAATTTTCGCCGCTTCAGTTTCCACATTTTGGGCTCTTGATTTGTTTCGCCGTTTCGTGGGTTTTTTTCGCCGTTTCGTTGGGTTTTTTTCGCCGTTTCAAAACCGGGAAACACATGCAAAATGACCAAAATGCAAAACTGTTCGGAGGCAGAACAATGCCGCCCGCAACAAATTCCTGAAAAGGTAATAATTTTGCACACATTGGAAGACGCAGGTATGCTTATCATGGGTAGGATGGGGCCGAATTTTGAATTCAAAGGGGTTTTAACGTGATTCAATGTTCAGCCTCTATACTCATTATACTCAAGGAGATCGCTGTAAAATGATGGGTATATGATACACATATCTGTGGATGATGGGTCATGAAATTATGGGTCAAAAAAAGTCGGTGTTGACAACAGGACACGTAGATTTGGCTACGAAAGATGAGGTGCAAAAGCAATAAGCATATGGCTGGCTCGGTGGTGTCAAATTTCAAACCCGTGAATTGTCCAACAATATGTATACTTTACATGCGTATTATATATATAATATATATATAATACGCATGTAAAGTATACATATTGTGTGTATATAATATTTATTCTGTACTGTATAGATAGAACTAACATCAAACATGGTGATCTACCCCTAACTAAGCTGGCGTGGCTATTGAGATTCCAAACACGGCATTGAAGGCATGTGTGTTTCCTTTTAATTCAAATGAGATGATGATGATGATGATGATGATGATGATGTAATATGACTCGTACACCAGTTGGCCAAGGGTTGGTAGGTGGGGGGGCGGGGGGGTACTTTCTGGATTTCAACACGGCACTGGAAACATAGTACAGTCTGAGTACAGTAAATAATTAGGAGAATTATCTATTTATAAACGGTTGATTCTCCAGTCCCATGAATTTCCATGTTGGAATGGGATGATGGGACTGGCCCAGTGCTGTGACTGGCCCCACTGCGGTTGAAACAGCCTACCCAGGTCATGGTACCATTTGATATTCTACTGATAGGATAGCTACACTTTCTGGCAAGTGCCAAAAATCAGTTGGATGTTTTCCCAAATTGCTTTGATGCTTAAAAAGTCACATGTTAGTATGTAAGTTTTTCATAAACATGACATAGCAGGACCCATCCACATATGTGGTATATCCATGTATATTTGGTGCTGAACGGCTGGCTTACATAAAATTACATACCCTCTGGTAAACTAACATAGCTATTGAAAATGGCCCATTTATAGATGGTTTACCTATTAGAAATGGTGATTTTCTATACGTAGCTATGTTAGTTTACCAGAGGGTAAACATATTTTCATAAACTCCGCTTAGAAGGTGGTACCCCACAATCCAGTGGATCATCATTTACCATTAAAGTCTTACGCAGAAAAGATTGAGATTGCAGAACAAGTTTTTTGGGCTATTCCCCTATTCTCAAATTATCGCAACATATATTTAAAAAATATATTACCATCTGGTTATTTAACATAGCCATGGTATAGATGGCCCATTTATAGTTGATTTACCTTATAAAAATAGTGATTTTCCATGGCGAACTGTTAGTCATAACCAGAGTGTTGCCATGATTAAAGTATGGATATCCCCCTTTTTTTCACTTTTTTCAAGACACATCCAACTCGTGGCATCATGGCAATTAGGAAGTCTTCGAAGACCATGTGCAGTTCGTTTCCTTCAGCGTGACCGGACGCCGAAAAACTGCGGAGATTTCACCAAGGAAAACGGAGGATTTTACCCGGTAAACATACAGAAAACTATGGAAAGATCCACCATTTTTCATGGGAAAACTCACTATAGATGGCCATAAATTACAATTTTTCAATAGCTATGTTACAATGTACCAGAGGGTAGCATTATTTAGCCAAGCAATGGGGATCTCTTGGCGGAGAAACATTGATTTGCGGAATTGCGGAGATAAGGAGGTTAGCCAAATATGTGGATTTCACGTTAACCAGGCAAAAGATCATGGAAATAATGAAGTGGGCATTTCACCGGAAAGAATCAGAATGTATAGTAAGCAAGTCAGTTGGTTTTGAGGCACCAATTTGGGAAGCCAATGTGGATGTGTGAGAAACTGGCAATCTAGGGAGATTCCAGCCTCATACCTTTCCTACCTATTGACCATTTCCTTGGTCTCCTATTCTTGTTTCGTTCGTTGAACATTTCAGAGTGGAATCCGAAAATTGGTAGCTCATGTGCACGTATAATCACATAAATCGTCTCGGTTTCACGGAAGCAGGCAAAATTTGACCTACGCAACAAAATCAGAGTTCACTGGAAAGTTTCTATATTGGGATTCAATCTATTCAATGGTTTGGCCAATCACAGACAATGAGATACACATTGGGATTTGATCAATTCCGGGGACTTTAGCCCCATGAGGTGGGCAACTAGTGTCACAGACGTTCGATGAAGTGGTGATGGCTATATATATATATAGATATAGTTCTAGAAATTATAGCTAGGTACCACATGGTACCACTATACAAGTACAATTGTCACTGTCATTCTAACTTATTCGTAGAAATATAATCTTTTTTTTTGGGGTCATTCACCATTAGTTGGTTATAGCTGGTGGCTTATAGCTATCTCTTCAGCCATTTCTTTGGCGATTTCCGGCCTAGGTGAAGCACAAGGCCACGGAGCAACAGGTGGACGAGATGCTGACTGTCTTCCTCAGCGCCCAGCACGGGAGGATCCAGTCCATCTCGCTTCAGACACTGAGAGCGGGAAAACTAAGGGGGGGAAGCCGGAAAGCAGACGTGAAGCAGACACTTAGTCATATAATTAGTATACTTATAGATAATCTATTTAATGATACTTTAATGATTAATAATACAAATCAATGAAATTGAAGGGTTGATAAGGGGGCCAAAAATGCTGCACCACTCAAAAATAAGGGGATATCACTGAGATAACTATCAAATATTGGGATTTAAACCAGCAAACAAAAGAAAACAATGAATTAAGCTAAGACAATGAGAGTATGGAGATGTTTTTTCAGTCGTTGAAAACTGGTACTTTGGTCAACTGCACGCTGAATCTTCCGCGACAAATCAACGCTTTGCAGCAGGGTATCCAAATGAGCCATGATACTTGGAGAGACTGATCCAAGATTCCTGCAACATCACCTCCATGTGAACGTTAATGACTAAAGATATAGGTTACATCCTGCAGGTAGTAAAACGCGTTTAGTTGCCGGAGGGTATTGTTTTTTTCCCTTTCTATATGTAAAAAAAATGGATTTTGGGATGTACCAGCTACCCAATTCATCAGCCAGGGTTCAAGCGGGGCAACGGTATTCATATAAGAATTCACTTATCAAGTTTCCAGGCTGTTCTGATCGCAGATGTCATTGCGCGATTGCTTTGTTACCAGGTGGTAACCTGCAGTGGACCAATAAAAACGGGGAAAGTGGTACCATGCCGACCCTTCTATTTTGCGCAATTTAGATCAATTCGAAACATCATGCGGTTCATGGTAAGCGCAATTTAGTACAGGCTTTAGGAGGTGGAACACCATGCGGATTCGGTGTATCCCTTTGCCTGTTGGATACCTGTGAAGTGAACAAAAAGAGATGTTCGCATCAAATCTGACCGCTTTGTGAATGAAATTGAGTATATTGAGTTCAAGGAATTTCTTTGCATGCTTTTGTTTTAACCATCCAAAGTTCCCACAGGAACCCTTTCACACCATTTTGGTCATCCGGGTGCCCAGCTTGGCCAAGCTGGCTATAGGAATGAGACGACGAATCGGGGCAGCCAGTCTCATGACGGCAAACGATTGGAATACCGAGCGTATCTTTATGAGTTGAACGTCTTTCTGGCACAGGCTGTGATTGGCCCAATTGTGAGGGGGCTGGATTTGCACATCCTAGATCTCGTCAAAATCATCTAAAATGCCCATGATTTAAGTTATGAGCAGTAAAAAGTGTACCGTAAGCAACCATTAGCAGAATATTAAGTATGATTTTCTTACATGTACATCATATATCCTACATATTGATTAGTATATTATGTTATATATGAATGCGTTCATACCTGTGTCTTACAAAAGTCCTTTTCGACACTCCTCTTTTCGGAACAGAAGAACAGGTTTGATCTTGGATGGGCCGTTTCACACTTGATTACAGTAATTGTGTCTTTGCCCAACTCCAAATTTGAATCTTTTACCAGGTATCGAAAATTATATCCCATATGCTCCATGTATGGAATATTTACCAACATTTACCATCATTTACCCCATAAATGAGCCAAATGTAGGTAAATATACTATACATGGAGCATCTGGGTATATTCAACCACTAAAAATGATAGAACCATGTAACCCCATCGGGTTCGCAAAAACGGCGCTTTTTTTTATACGCGAAAAGAGGTTTGTCGCCTGCGACAGGTGCAATTTATGCCAGATCCCAACTACCACGGTCCAGATGAGATCATGGTCCTGGTCACCGATGGAGAATACGTTTCTGGGTGAAGACTTGGGGAGATTTGGGTCCGTTAAAAACCCTGTTTTTTTTTTTTGATCTCAAAATCGGTGATTTTTGGATGTTCCTATAAACGGGACATCCAGGATTTGGATCTATTTTTACGGGCGATCCAAAGGACGTTTTCTCTTGTGGGAGATCCTGACCATTTTCATCTGGATGAGTTTGGTATCCCTGGATGAGTTGACCCGTGTCCCACGGCCTTGCCGGGTCACCGGGCTTGGCATTTGAGGCAGTGAACACCAGCGTGCCCATCCAAATTGCGAGCCTCACGGATCCGGCCACTTGCTGTTGGATGTTGGGCCGGTGTTTAGTCTATGCAATTCTTCCCTGTTTCACACACACTGACTCTTTTTTTCTCATCTATATATTCCAAAATAGTTGTTGAAAAGCTGGAAACCTGGAACAATATGGACATAGACAGATATATAAAGTGGATATCGTCGATGTACCATCCTGTTTTCACACAACTTTCGGCATTTTTTCAAAAATTACTCTTTTCGGTCGTTGGTTCAGACACGTTTGTTGTTTTCAATTCTCTTTGGGATGATAGGTTGAAACCACCAACGTATAGTAGCTGACTATTGTTTCCCAGTTTCCCAATTTGTCATTCCCCAAATTTGTTTAACACCCAAACATATGTCCAAAATGAGTCGGACCCTCAAGCCATCGGTTTCTGGGATGTACAAAATGGCTTTCCGGCGTGTATTGTATAGGGGCGAGGGTAGGGATTACAAAGGGAGAAAGGGAATGACCAGCTAAAAAGGAATGGAACATGTTGCAGGATGTCCTATTTTGGCAAGTCTGGACTGGTTTAACCCTGACCTCAACATCTGGCCCCAAAAAAGATTGACAATGCCATGTGTGAATATCAACCCTGATGTTGATCAACTGTGGGTGATTAAGGGTTGACATATTAATTGTTGGTGAGAAACATGTTTCTCCGAACTTGCAAGCTTTCTTCAAAATCTCAACACACCTCAACCGAGTGCAAACATCCCCAAAAAGTCTTGACCACAGGAATTTCTTCATGATCCATATTCCAAATCGGAATGGATGATGCAGTAGAACAGTCAGTGGATAACACTGTAAACTTCAAACATCGCAAACATGTCCCATCTCGGATAGTTTTTACATTAGTTTTACCTTGAAAGAACAGTTTGCATGGATGTTGTCCGCATTTTTCCATTCATATTCCATGACTATCCCCAAAAAAATATCTCCAACAGATCCACCAGCATACAGGATGGTGGCCCCCCAGTTATAGAATGGGCTAGCGCCCTGTGCCGCCGACCCCTCCTTTGTGGGGGCGTTCTGATGCTAAACCAACATTCACTGTAGCAATTTCTGGCCGCAAGGGTATCGGTTCGAAGTGTTACATCCA
>Ga0126342_10002496_pt1 | contig 28784 bp, 30 predicted proteins | sample Cyp1metagenome_FD_92528 | JGI IMG/M metagenome (GOLD analysis project Ga0126342, IMG submission 92528) | Coral microbial communities from Lord Howe Island, Old Settlement Bay, Australia - Cyphastrea 1 metagenome | ecosystem: Host-associated > Invertebrates > Cnidaria > Coral ... | reverse complement strand
GGGTGGGCCAGTAAACTTTGCAAAAAAAAATCTGTCCTGAGAAGGGACTCCGTGATGCTAGCTGCATGTTTAAAAGGCTACCAAGAAGTGATCCGTGATTCTCTGGCGTAATTTGGCAGGTGGCGAACGAATCTTCATAAGAGGTGTTGTTGGCCAACATGGGCCCCGCGAAGGATAAACATGGAGTTCGCGAAAGTTTCGCGAAGGTAAAATTTTTATTCGCGAAGAATGGCCGTTCCGGATGAAGGGATTTTGATCAACAACCATATACATCTAAATATATTTATATTTATATCAACATTTTTTCACCAAGTGAACCCAGTTCGGAAGGCAGCCCGACCTTGTTCACTCCGAGGCCCATTTGATCGGGATGATGGTAAGGATGATGGTGATCATGATGGTATTACAGATGACAGTCATCCCATGAAGGATACTTCTCCGATGCCCCAAGGCGGCGCTGACCATCGTCCCAGGGACGGATATGATTGAAATTTCAGCGAGCTTCGTCCCAGGGGTCACTCAGAGCCGAAGCTTTGAAGCGACAGAGAGCATCACCAGCCACTGCCATGCGTTGCCATTCACTGCCATGAACTGTAAAAGGTAAAAAACCGCGATATGCCGCAATCCATATCATTTTCTGGGAGGGTTCCGCCCGGGTTGATGTGTTACGATGACACACTGGAAAGTATATTAAATTGATTGTGGCGCCGTGTAGCCTTTGAAGCTTTGGATTGTTCCGCAATCTTGAAAGTGGAAGAGCATGACAGATTTGGTCGCATTGCCCTGCACTGGTTCTGCTCAGGTTGTGGGTTTCTTCAACGACAAGCTTTCGACTCTCCCTTCTGAGTTACATTTTTGTGGCGAATGGAGTTTGCCTGTGGAATAAGGATGTAGCAGTTTTCATCATTTTTGTTGAAGCCGCTCGAGGTTCATAGCTCTTTGCGAGCCATTTTACCGGGAAAATTGCAGAGGGAACGTGACAGCCGAGTTCGTGATGCCCATGCTTCGGAGCGCGCGCATTTAGCATCTCAGCTTCATTGGAAGATCAGTTCCCTGGAAGACAACACCAAGTAATCAGGTTCAAAGGTCGGTTTTTGAAAACTTCAAACCGGGCTGTTTGGTTGGTCCGGCTTTCCAGTTTTTGATCCATGCAGGCACTTCTGCCAGTTTTCCTGCTGCGTATGCTTCTGGAAGTGGTGCAAAGCCAAAGAAAAGACCGAACAAGTTCCAAGCTTTTGCTGAACCCAAAAAATCGCCACTGCCTGCCGGAAGCCCGCAGAAGAACATCAAACTTATTGAACAAGGTAAGCCCGCCATCATCATCACCAGCAGCCACCGCTAGAATCAGCACACGGTGCGATCCTGGATGCGTTGGGTTCACCTCCAAGCTGAAACACGAGTCTCAGGATCTGGCCTCCATGGCCTCATGTTTCACGCCCGCCCTGTACGTCGGAGTTCCTACAAGAGGCCCGTTTGGCCCCGAAGGGAAGACCACGACTATGCCATGCTTTGGGACTCCTGTACACTTGCACAAAAAGGAGAAAATCTCCTTGAGCTTTGGCAGGTTGACCTTTTCATCGAAAAGGATGGGCATGGCAGCCCACTAGGTCGAAAATCAGCTGTTGAAACCTGCTGAAGCCTTTAACGCCCAAGGCATGCTGTTGATGCTTCTTGCGCAGGCAAACTCAAGAATTTTTTGTGCTCTATGCATCTCTGTTCAACTTCTCCAATGGTTAGCATTCTGATAATGCAATGTTAACAAGACGCATGTCTTCACACTCCGTCAGCGGAGAAAAGTCAGATGCTGAGATAGCCAACTATCAAACGGTCAAATGAAAACTGTGCGACTGCGCTATTTGCAAACCAGAAGCGTTTGGATTTTCTATGCATGAAGACTCTGACGAACCTACGAATCGCAGTATGCTTTAGAAAACGCATGACTGATGACTTTCAGTAGAAACAAACCCCTGCGGCGTCAATCCTTGATACAGGACTTGTTGACTGTATTTGGCTGCAATTTGCATGTTTTCTGCATGCCCGATGCTTCTCCCATAGTTTCATGATTTTTGTTTATTTTGTTGTGAGTTTGACTCAGATCCGGAAAGGCCCTTAGCAAAGGCCTGCGCTGCCACGACCACTCAAGTCCACCAAGCTAGTTCTGATTTGGAGTTTGCCAAAGCGGAGAAGGAACAGATTGAAACCCAAGTCATGCGCCAACGCGAGGAAAATGCCGCACTGCAGGCAGACTATGAACGTGCCAGATTGGAGGCTGCTGCCATTCGTGCCAAGATGTTGGCAGCCCAAGATCAGACAGATGAAACGGCCAAGGCCTCACAAGAATTCATTCATGGTTGCAACCTGACCACGTCTGCAAGTTTGCCAACCAAAGTTCCCCAATATTTGACCATCAACAGCAACCACGAACGTTTCAATCACACGGCGGTGCTTTCAGGACCTGGCAATTTGTCCCCGCCCTTCTCCGCCAATGGCGGTCGGATTGCCACCCCGGTGACCGCGAGGGACCACCCAGTGCAGATGTCACAAGCCCGCAGGTGCCTCAGGGATGTTGTTTCGGAAATCACTCCCGCCACCAAGGAGGCCGGTCATTTGCTTCGAGCAGGGAAGGAACCCATTCAGACGTACAGCGAGAATCACCTGAAGACTTTACGAGCAGTCCGCCACCTGGCAGTCTACTTGGACAAAACCGGTGAAGAGGAACAAACTCTGGGCTTGTGTCGCTGGGCTGGAGGCGGTCCTTTATTTAGCCTTAGCCCAGCTGGGGCCAAATCATCCCTGCGGCGCGGAGCCAACATATTACCCTCGCATGGAGGAACGCATAGCCTTTGCAGCGCATTTCACCAACCCTTTCACCCCCTCACCAAAGGTGGGGGGGTGTTTATATCAACAATTTTAAAAAGCCGATTGATTCATAAAAAATTCACCATCATTAATGTTCTGCTCGAAAATCGTTTCATTATTTTCGCCGGCGTTTTGCTATCACAGATTCTATAGTATGATATTTTTTCTTGAACATAACATAATTACGTTTTACTATCCTTCATGATCTTTTCGAGTTTCTAGCATCATTGTTGGCACGTTATTAAATCCGGTCCTCATTCACCTTGCTAGATGTTAGGGCCCAAGTCAGCCCGTGTTGGGCGCAGGAACTGGCAAAAACTTAAAACGTACTCCAGGTACCGACAAGCGAAAGACAGTTACTGTTACTGTTGTTGTTGTTGTTCTTGTTGTCGTTGTTGTTGTTGCTGTTGGTGTTGGTGTTGAGCATCCGTAGCGCTGCCACACCGTGGCCCCATGAAGAAGTCGTTGGCACATCGCCACCAACATCCAGCACTGGGTGCAATCGAGTGGCATCGCAAATCAATTTGCCACGAAATAATTATTGACATTTTGGCATGCAGCCCAGCGGGTATCATGAACGCTGGGCCAAGCGCTCGCTGGGCCAAGCGCTCAGCTCCACAAAAGCAACGCCAGAGGGTGGGTTGCTGCTGCAACTCATGTTTCTAGCAGCCACCACCCAAAACTGTTGCCGGGGTACACCTTCTCTCTGGCGAAGCGCCAAAGTATACCACACATCGAACCTGGAGCGCCCCAGGGTTGCGACACTCATGGCTACCATGAAGACGACCACAGCAAACGGGGAAGTATTGATGATTCAACGTAATTCCCTTGTGATTTTGATGTCCAATCATGCCGAGGGTGTCCCGCAAGACGTGCACCAGCGGGTTTCCAATGCTGAGTTCTTTGGACCCAGCTTTTTGGAGGCAGATTAGCAGTGTAGAATCACAACCCTTGTTAGGATTCTAAACAACAGTGTGGCCCTAATTTCACATGATGTTCGCGAAAGTTCGAACCTTCGAATTCTAATCGTGGAGGATCTCGTGCCAAGGACGCGATCACTTCAGATGTCCGGGGAGGCCTACCACGATGCGAAGCAGCTTCCGAGACATAAATCGGAATGATAAACAATGCGGTGCCCAGAACGTGACATGGCTAACTATATGATACTATATCGCAAAACATTCGCGAATGGCACACATGCCTCCTAGGCTTCAGTGCAGAGCCAAGTCAGGTTCAACAGGGTTCCGGAGAAGGTTCCGGTGAACGTCTGGGAGGCTTTGGTGCAGAGCCAGGTCAGGTTCAACAGGATTCCGGAGAAGGTTCCGGAGAAGGTCTGGGAGGCTTTGGTACAGAGCCAGGTCAGGACCAACATTGTTCCGGAGAAGGTTCCGGAGAAGGTTCCGGAGAAGGTCTGGGACGCTTTGGTCAAAGCCGGGTCAGTTTCAGCAGGGTTCTGAAGAAGGTTCCGGAGAAGGTTCCGGAGAAGGTTTGTTTCGGAGAAGGTCTGGGAGGCTTTGGTGCAGAGCCAGGTTAGGTTCAACAGGGTTCCGGAGAAGGTTCCGGAGAAGGTTCCGGAGAAGGCTTTGGTGCAGAGCCCGGTCAGGTTCAACAGGATTTGCGGCCATTCAACTCACGGAACCCCAGCTCAGGTGTTTCCAGCGCTTGGTATCGCAGCACGCTGCAGAAAGATTTGTAAAAAATAAAACGTTGCGGCTGTTGGGGATACCACCGAAGCCAATTTCCCCAATTTCAAACGAAGGATAGCATGTTTCCATTCGCAGAGGCTCAAGGTGGTTCCGTCAAATGATTATTTTTTTTTCCGGGCGGCAAAGAAATTGTAGAAAAAATGCGCCAGCACATTCGCAAAGTCGTCCGGTGAAGGTCAATGAAGCGCTCATAAATTTAAGACGTAGCGCCCGCAAGTACTTCCAACATAAAACGGACCCAAAATTTGCTTGTAATTGTGATGTTTTCCGCGTTTTAATTTCTTGTTTGTGTAGCTTTACAACTGTTTTCGTTCGCCGCCATCTACAATCGGGGGCGGTTAGAATTTAGTACGGGTCATCAAGAGAAACCCTTGCACGAAGTACTTCCCAGAACGATTTTGTACGACAGGACTTGCACAAAACATTTCCCAGTACTACTTTGTACTGGAAGATTTGCACAAAATACTTCCCGAATGAGAAGACTAAAGCAGTTCCCAACTTTTGTTTGGACTACAAGACTTGCACAAAATACTTCCTAATCTGTTCCATTGCCACAGGCAGAAACAATCAATATTGAGTTGTTTTGGTCCTCACAAGCAATTTCTTCATCTGGAACGTTGCGTTTTGAACGTCAGTTGGGCTGTTCGGCCGAAACACAAACAAACATCATGGAAGTCAGGCCAGGCCAGATTTCATCAGCATTGCCCTACAGTTAGTTAATTATTGTGAGTGTCCGTCCCCGTTTCACATACACACACACATAAAATGCCCTGGCCGAAGGATGCCAAGCGGATTGTTGCCGCATCAGCCAAGGCAATCACTGGAAACCAGGATTCACCGGCTGCCCCGCAGATGCACTTGCGGGGCGCACTTTCATGAAATTTCGCGGAGATGACATGCAGTCAATTTTTTTTTGTCTATGAACTTCACTGCTCCGGGACCAATGCAACCCGCAGGTCCCATGTCATTGCTATGGACAGCTTGTCACTGCTCATTGTTTTTATATTTCTTTCCAGAAAGAGCACCTCCACAACTGCAGTCGGGCATGCCTGGCCACAGGCGCAGAGCCTGGAAGTGACGATGTGGACTTGTTGGCAGACCTGGTCAAGCTGCCTCCACTCGATGATGCTGATCCACCCATTTCCATCCATTCCCTTGCGCCATCTGCAAACGTTTGCGCATCCACGCTCGCTCATGCCCGCCGGCCCATCTCCCCACCCATTGCCACCCTGTCCCTTGCGCCCGTGCCATCCGCACACGTCCGCACATCCACGCTCGCTCATTACCACCGGGCCCTTCTTCCACCTATAGCTACCCTTGCCCTTGCGCCCGCACCGTCCGCACATGTCCGTGCATCCACGCTCGCTCATTACCACCGGGCCCTTCTTCCTTCCCTTGCGCCCACACCGTCCCCACATTTCCGCGGATCCACGCTCGCTCATGCCCACCGGGCCCTTCTCCCCGTCTTATGGGTAGCTGTTCCTTTGCGCCCACACTGACCGCACGTGTCGACCATTTCCATCCATTCCCTTGCACCCTGGCCGTCCGTGCGCATTCGCGCAACTCAGCTCGTACCCCACGCGGTTAACACAAGAAACGAGAACCCAAACATCGAAGATGCTATTGAAAAACATCTCTGCACACTGCACAGTCACAAACATATATATATATATGTATAGATGTATGTGTGAGCGTGAACCCTTCTAGCACAGGGAATGGTGCCGAAAATCGTTTGCTGCGACACCAACAGTACTGCATATAATTCAATGCAGGGGGCATGCGGCCATCATGCAAACGCATGCCAACGAAGCTATGCATGATGGTGGAAGCTGGGGCTGATCACCCTGGTGTACCTGCAGTCAACTGGTTGACCTGTTGATTTCGGTTTCTGTTCAACGCTGTGCCGTGTTTCCATTCAGACAGTCTCGGCTTCTGTTGAATTGGCACTTTTTCGACATCAACTCGGAGTTCGGCTCGAGGAGAGCACCACTTTGGAACCAGATTCAATTTTCAATGCCAGTCCGGTGTGTGTGTGTGTGTCTGTGCGCGTGCGTGTAATGTGTATGCAAATTTTTGTATCTGTGCAAGTTGTAAACAAAATAATAATATATAACGTTATCATTTTTGAATAAGAAGCATGAATCTACATGTTATGTGACAAACGCAACGTGATGCGTGAATTGATCACCAAGATCATGGTTTCGAAAAAAAAATACTCCTGTTCCGGAAAAAAATTTGGGGAGCATATGCAAACAGCTTGCTGTCCTGGCTATCCGAAAAAGGGTCATGATCCGGCGATCCTCTCCTGGAGAAAGTTGGAGGCGTAGCGCCAAGGGCATTTTGGATGTTCCAAGAAATTGCCATCAGAGGCGTAGCGGGGCGTCAAGTGCGTTAATTACCCAAATCCCAGCAGCAAGGTAGATGTTTAGTATGTTGAGACTTCAAAAGGAAAACTGGAAGCGTAGCATCAGGAGCATTGGGGCCAAGAGCATAACATCAAGAGCACGCCGGAAGGTTGCAAGAGAAAATTACAACCGTTGCATCCAGGGTGCTGGAATCTCCGAGCAAAAGTTAAAAGCGTTGCATCAAGACCGCGCAAGACGTTCCAAGAAAAAACAAAAAAACAAAAGCGTAGCGTCAACAGGGTCGTCGAAAATCGCAACGGCAAGTTAAGAGCCTAGCATCAAAAGCGGGATTTTTTTGACAGATTGAACGCGCTGTGCCATTGTGTTTGATGATCCACACCTGCAGTATTGATTGGAATAGCTGCTGCGGCGCTTCGTCCACATGATGCTCATAAAGATGGAATCGCACAAAAGCCTTGTGTTTTCTCGTACAAAAGTGGGGAGCCTTGTTTGTTTTGGCGCGCGGGTGGTCCGCACTGTTAGTGCTGTGCAGAGGTGATCTTTTGCGTTGCTGGCTTCGTCGTGCCATTGCCTCTTGTGGGAAATGGAATGGCTACGTCCATGCTGCTATGTGCCTTGTTTCGTTTCGCAGCAACAATGTGGTTTGCTTTGGTTTGCAAATGATGGAGCGCAAAGTCTGAAAATGGGAAAACACAAACCATGGTCTCCAAATTGGCGCGGTGGAGAGATTAACGAATTATGAGGTGTGCCGATGACATCATGATCTATGTCAAGTCAATGCAGGAACTTGTCGACATGTCGGAGCTGTTACTTCCTGAACTTGCCCCATTGGTCTAGAATTGACCGTTTCGAACACCAAAAAAATGAAAAACGTGCGTTTGAAGGAACCATGCTTTGCAGAAGTGGCAAGTGAGTTCACCAAAATTTTGTGTTGTGAAAAGAAGCACCAATATTTGGGCAAGGTCTTGACGGGTGATTCGACTTTGCGAACACATGTCGATTCTGATCATCGCCTTCATGCTGTCTGATCGAAATTTTCTCAATACAAAAAAATAATTTTAAACAAATACGTGTCTCGGAAATGGAAACTGAAGCTCTTCGATTCTGTGGCTGGATGCGCGGACGGGTGCGGACGGTGTGGGTGCAAGTGAATGGGTGGCAGTGTGTGGGGGCATGCGCGAGGGTGGATGTGTGCGGACGGTGTGGGCGCAAGGGGGTGGATGGAAATGGGTGGGGGGGAGGGCCTGAGCGAGCGGTGTGAGCGCAAGTGAATGGATGGCAATGTGTGTGGCGAGAGGGAAAAAGAGCAACCTTTGCGATTGAATGTGTGAGAGCCACTCGGATTGCTCTTCCATGTCTTTTGACACCATAAGTGCTGCGCAGCGAGCTTTTGGACAATTCAGCTTCCACATGCTCTTTTGCTGAATTTGTGAAAATGGCACCCTCCTGCCCGTGTGTAGGGCCATCCATAACATTTTGACTTTTGCGAATTTCTGGGTGAAGCAACGACGCGATTTGTGGTTACATCGCCGTGGATGACATCATACAGGATGTCCGGAAGGTATTTTGTGCAAGGCTTGTTGTACAAAGTAGTGCTGGGAAGTATTTTGTGCAATGTTTGTAGTATGGGGAAGTAACTATTTTGTGCAAACTTTGTAGGACGAGGTAGACTTCAAGCCTGCTTCAGATTCGTCTCAGGCCCGTTCCAGAGTTATTTCAGGGTCATTTTAATTTCCGACTCAGTTCAGAGAACGACGTATGTGCAAAATGTGGTGGCTTTGTAGTGCAAAGTAACGCTGGGAACGCTTTGTGCCAGCTTTGTAGTACAAAGTAGTACTGGGAAGTATTTTGTGCAAACCTGGCAATGCAAAGTGGTACTGGGAGGTACTTTGTGCAAATTTTGTCGTGCAGCGAAATACTGGGAGGTACTTTGCGCAAACTTTGTAGTACAAAGTAGCTTTCATGCCTGCCTCAGACTCGTTTCATATTCGTCTCAGAGTCATTTCTGGTTCGTTTCTGACCGGGGCGTGCAGACTTATTGTATTACAATGTAGTAATGGTAAGTACTTTGTGCGAACTTTGTAGTACAAAGTAATTGCAGGTATTCTGTGGTAGGCTTGTAGTAGAAAGTAGGTGCTTGTTTAAGTATTGGGAAGGACTTTGTAGTACGAAGTGGCTTTCAAGCATGCTTCAGACTCGTGTCAGAATCATTTCAAAGTCATTTCGGGCACATTTCAAACTGGGAAGTTTTTTGTGCTAGTATTGGGAAGTACTTTGTGCAAACCTTGTAGTACAAAGGAGTACTGGGAAGTACTTTGTGCAAGCCTTGTAGTACAAAGTAGTACAGGGAGGTGCTTTTTGTAGTACAAAGTAGTATTGTGAAGTATTGTTGCAAAGCTTGTAGTACAAAGTAGTACAGGGAAGTACTTTGTAGTACAAAGTAGCTTTCAAACCTGCTTCAGTCTCGTTTCGGACTCGTTTCACAGTTTGTTCAGATTCATTTTGGACTGGGAAGTATTTGGTGCAGATTTTGTAGAACAAAGTAATTGGGAAGTGCTTCGTGCCAAATATGTAGTAAAAATTTGTGCTGGGAAGTACTTGATTTAGTGCAGCCTTTGTAGTACAAAGTAGTACTGGGAGGTGCTTTTGTAGTACCAAGTAAAACAGTGAAGTACTTGTTGCAAGGCTTGTAGTCGTAATGGGAGGGACTTTGTGCAAGCTTTGTAGTACAAAATAGTATTGGAAAGTGTGGAATGATATTTTTCAATAAGAGAGCGTGGAGTGTGGAATTTGGCGCGAAGAGTGGGGAGTGTGGAGTGCGAAGTGTAAAGTGTGGAGTGGAAAGTGTCGAGTGTGGAGTGTGGACCGTGGACTGGAAAGTGTGGAGTGTGATGTGAAGTTTAAAGTGCGGAGAGTGCAGTGTGAAAAGTGTGTAGTGTGAAGAGTGTGTAGTGTGGAGTGAGGAATGTGAAGTGTAGAGTGTGGATTCTAGAGAGTAGAGTGTGTTATGTTGAAGTGTGCAGCGTAGAGTGTGAGAGTCTTGCTGCTACAGCGTGTGTTTGATTGGGTGGTTTCGCCTAGGGGATTGTCCAGTGTAACCCGTGGAGTGTAGACTGCAGAGTGCAGAGTCGAGAGCGCAAAGTAAATATGGTTTTCAGCATATCTAGAGTTTTTTTTTTGGTGTCTACCCATTCATGCATTCATTTAACAAATGCATTCAAGTTCGTGGTTTCTATCCGTTTTTTTTTCCGGATTGAGATTCCAATCAAGTCCTAACATGTTGTTTTATAGTTGATGTTGTAAAAACTCACATCCTGTTTTGAAGGCCCAAAAAGTATTAACTCTTTGAAACTTTCGCCCTCGGCTTGCCCGGGTACTATGTGGATACTCCAATTTTTTTTGATCATGTGGGTGCACCAATGAAGAACCTAAATGATTGTCGCATCTGATCGTTTGTGTGTTTGTGGGCACGTGGCCTCAGCTGCTCAAAATCATGATCAGGGCTGACTTATGGATGCCCATTTGAAACACACAGAAGCACACATGTGCAGATTGCTTTGAAATGGTTCCAATGCTCTAAGAAAGTACCTGTGAAAGTAGATCCTGTCGCACCTTCAGCCAAACGTACTCGAAAGCAGATTCCATTCATGCTTGTTGACATGTGATATTGTGGTTCCGGCGTGCTCACAGTAAACACACACGCGTCAAAGCAACCGCAGCCCAGGGCAGGGCGTGGGCACACCAGAATGCCTGATGCGCATTCATATCTACAGATTTCCCGTGCACGCACACACACATGGATCATACCATACCCAGAAAGGGGCATACAGTGCATAGGCAAAAAAGGTGTTGGAATTGTTGTCGCAGTGTTTTGAGCCATGGTCATGGCCATGCTTCAAACGGGATTGTCATGCAGGGTCTGGTTTCCAGATGCCGTGCTGTCCTCAGAATGTTTATTTTTGTAAGCAGATGCTACAATATGTGGTTGTGGTTGTGTTCTTCTGAGGTCATGGAAGCTGGTGACAAGTTGCGAGAGGCCTTGGAAGGTCGAAACGCAGCCAACATCGACCATCTGCGGAGGAAGTCTAGCGGGTGTAGTGCCATTTGCCGCAACCCTTTGCTGCACTTTTGGATTTTTTTGCACACCAAGATGATGTGAATGTACACCATGGGAGCATTCGCATTTTCACCGCTTGGGTGTCAGGACGCACCCTGCAGCGAAATTTACTGTGAAGGGTCAGCCGTCAACGGCACTTTCTCCCTGGCGTCGGCTTCATGTTGTCATCACATGTCAGTACCTTTTCACCTTTCCCGTTGGCGTGTTTCACAATGTGTTGCTACCTGGCTGCTTCCTTTGATGTTTCATGTGGCCACATCCTTGCATTTTTGTGCAACACACTGCAGTTGTGTCCGAGGTCCCGAGCCGAAGATACTCGCAAAGGCGACTGCGTTGTTGCGACTTTGTTGCGACTGCGATTCGTTTGTGTCACAACGTCGGGTGGAATTGTCGTGAGGGGGATCAGATAAGATCAGATGGGATCAGAGCGTAGGACCCAGAGTCCTGCAGGCTGAAGCTGACGTGCTTGATTTGTGTGAGACAGCCTGCGATGTTGCGGCGGATTTTCTGGGCCTTTCTGACGATCAGGCAGACATATGTTGAATTGCTGTTTATGTCTGTTTATATTGCTCTGGTGAGCTCAATGGAACTAAAGAACTGCTTTTGCTCAGGTTCAAGATGTGTTCGAAGGAATCAGGGTGGAAAGACAAGAGGTGCCTCTGAGGACCCAACATTTCAACAGAGCTTAAATTTCACTTCTTCAATGCTGAGCACTTTGAATTTGATGCCCGTGTCACAAAGGACTGAAGACCTTCCTGCTGAAGTGCCACAAGACCTGAATTTCTTGTGGCAAACGGGTTTGGATTCTCAGGCGTGAAAGGATGTTTAGTGCAACACCGCTGTAGGAAAGGTGCACCAGTTTGTAGCATGCTCCTGGGAGAACCACACTGGAAGAATGTCGGCTAGGAAACTGTGATGACTGTGATGGCTGTGACGGTAGGCACCGCCTGGGCCCGCTTGGCCGACTGAGCCAAAGTCGAGCTCGAGCTCGCCTGGCATGCCAGAGGCAAGGCATCGCGAAACATGGCGAAGCGGAAGATGCCTTTACCGCCTTTACCAATCCTGATGAACCCAGCGAACCCAGCTAATCCAGTTAAACTATGCGAAACTCTAATAAGCCGAGATCATTGTGTCCATTTCCCGAAGCGACTTGACTTACCCATAGAAGCTTTACAGCTTATGGCAGAGAGTTGCGGGCCTTTCGTGTTGAAGCGATGCTTGTGGGTCACAGTGTTGATCTAGGAAAGGCTGCTCTGGGGCAATGGATGCCACCTTACTGTGCCTGGATCTGCCCCATTCTGCCGCACAGGTCCTAAGAGGTACCACGCCAAAGTCGTCCATGCCAAAGTCGCCCTTCATTCGAGATCCCAATGCTCCCCCTCCTGGCAGTGCGAGTACTGGTACCCCCAGTGCTCCCAGTGGCCCCAGCGGCCAAAGTGGCCCCAGCACGGCTCGTGAGATGCACAGTTTACTTCTGTCGGATGACATCGGACGATGACAGTATTGTGAGAATTGTGAGAATTGCGATTTGTTTGGGATCACGAATTCTTGTGAGGTCCTTGGGTTTTGAATAGCTCAGGCAAAGCTGGCGTGCCAGCTGCCTTCGCAGGGCGGTCAGTGCCTACAGCGGTTCCTATGACTTTAAATTCAAGGCTTGCATCGTCCCACCACGCGGCTCACACTGCTGAGCTGGTAGATTTGGTAAATATTTCCTGTTAGCGCATGTCAACGCCTCGACGGGTTGAAAGCCAAGCTAGGTTGACTCAGGTTGTTTACAAGTCTTTTTGGCTTTTGGTTTCAGCTTTTTTTACAGAACAAAGTTCATAAAGTCTACTTACGCAGCGCTATCTCTGTCCAAAACGCCAGAAGAAAAACATAATCTTGAGATATCTTGAGATACCTTTAGCATCTTTAGCAGTACAAGAGCTGCAATGGTGGCACCTTGTCCTGCGACCGCGAGGCAGAAGATACCAATGGGATCTGCGATGGGGTCACAGATGATACCTCCTTTGCCTTCGATGATGTCGATGATGCCACCCCCACCCATGGTGCCAATGACAGGAACACCCATGACCCCGGGTATGCAGATGCCACCCATGCCCCCCTTTCCCATGCCTGCAGCATCACAGCCAGCAGTGACTCCCCCGGGACTTCTGCCATTGTTGTCCTCTCCAGCGCCAACGACACCGGCTGCAACGCCTGCAACGCCGGCAACGCCTGCAGCTGCTTCCGCTCCTGTGCGCTCCAGCAAGAGGCCACACACAATCGATCAGCACTTAGAGGCTGGAAACTCAGAATCACTCAGCCTCCTGACTTTACAATGCTTTACATGTGAACGTGGTGGAACTGTGTGGAACTTTGTGAAAGCTGGGGTTGGCAGATAGACACTGATAGGTGTGTGATTTTTCCGCATCGTTTCGGATTGTTTCATATGAATCATATTAGGCAAGGCGGGGGCACAATCTGTGTGTACTCAGGTGGCCAGACTGGCCCAAGCATGGCTCAATCAAGGAGCCAAGCAACCAGAGAAAGCGGAAAAGAAGAAGAAACGAAAAGTGGCAGCTCGGCGGGCTCGGCGAAAGTCAGATACCTCAAATCAAGATTCGACACGATTCAACTGGATTCAAGGCAATTCAGTAGGCAATTCAGTAGGATTTCTGAGACCAATGGGCGCAGTTTTTTGCATGATTTGTTTTTTTGTGCCGGTTGGGTTGTCCGATGGATTCTGATTGGTGCACAAGCTCATCTCAAGTGGGGTTGGATTTTTAAAGACATATTTCGGGTGTGCTCACAGAGTTCTGGTTTCCCTGGGAAAACTGAGGAGGTGGACCCATACCTGCCTCCGAAGGAGCTCAGACTTGTGAGTGTCATGTGATGAGAAAAAGAGGAGTTTTGTTACAGTGTCACCACCATTTCAGGCTGAAGACAATCCTTACTTGGTGATGCTCGCCGAGGCTTCAAGGATTGTGACTTTAGAAGATAAGATGAACAGTGAGATAAACTAACAGAGTAACTATAACATACATCAACATATACATAATACATTAACATATTAAATTGATCTATTTTGATCTATTTTGATCTAAATTGCGTCCATTGCATGTGTTTTTCCTGGATCTTTCTGCAAGTCAGTCTCGTGCAGGCGGAAGCCGAAGATGCTGCGGAAAGGGTGCAGCCAATCAGGGTGACCAAGCGAACTGTTGAAACTCAGTGTGAAGTCATAGTTGTCATAGTTGTCATAGCCGTAGTATCCTAGAGCAGAGGCAGCACATAGCATAGCACGACACGACAAGATATGACAAGCATCGTTGCATCACTTGCTCTTGAATTATGATCCAAAATGGTGGAGTGCAGCGAGTGCAGGAGGCTATGCCACCTCCCAGTAGCACAGTTGCTCACAAGCGGAAAGCTGATCCATCCGATCTGTCAGGAAAGAATTGTTTGAGTCGGTTGGTTTACAGGGCAGGCATTATATCATTATAAGGGCATTGCCAAACTGTCCGCCAGAATTGCTGATAGCTTTTGCAGTTTGGTTTCGTTTGAATTCATTTGAGTTCTTCATTTGCGACAGCATCTCTAGCAGGACAGCCATCAAAGGCCAGTCCGGCTGATGCACAAGAAAAGGCTGGAATGCAGGTGTTTTCATGTGCGATGGCAATTCATGGATCACTATTGCACCATTTGCACAGCTCATAGTACAACATGCACTTTGTGGGGATGTCACTTTGGCAGGCCCAGCCAGTGAGGTGGAGGGCTTGATTGCACAAGATGACAAGCTGAATGCAAAAAGACTGAGTTGAACCAAGCTGAACCAGTTTGAGCTGAACATCTGCAATCAGCTTGACTTACCAAGGTCAGATTCTGAGACATCATCGGAGTCGGAGGGTGAAGAGTCCGAAGTTTTGATCTCAGAAGGTTCACGAGCACAGACCAGAGGAAACACGAAAGATATCAGAAGCTCCTAGACAGGTGAGGACAAAAAAGGGGCGGTTGCACAGCACACAAATACCATCAAACACCATAAAATGCCCATAATATACATTTTTTGGCAACCGGCAACCGGCAACCGGCACCGACAAAAAAAGTATATACTCAAAATGCCAACTCCAACTCTAGCTCTAGCCGACTCGTTGCAGGATGGCGAAGATGATGAGATTGAGGAGAGGGGTAAGTCGCAGCATTTTGTCCCGATCACTCCATGCAACTCCCAATGCCCAATGCGAAAACAAAGTCTTTTTTCCAAGGCAGTCGGTGCAGCCGGTGCAGCCGAATATTCCAACTAAATCTTTCCTGCCAGGAGGTTCCAACTGAAGGGGAGGCGGGATGCAGAGTGAAAACGCGGTGTTGGTCATCATTGTCATAGTTGAAACTTTTCCAATTGCTTGCCATTTGATTGCATTGCAAACAAGAAATCTGAGCCCTTCCAAAAAACACCAAGCCATGAAGTGCACGCAATTGATCGGAACTCATTTCCAAACTCATTCCGAACTCATTCCACACCAATTTCTGGCACAAGGCTGATGGCGGCGCTCGCAAACTGGAACTCTTCAAGCCTGGCTCCTGGCAACAATATTTTTTCCCTGAAGGATGAGATTGGCAGGATAACCCATAGGATAACTAATCGCTTAAGATTCTTAGGTCTGGGAGGATTTGTCAATGAGTTGGTGATTTTGTCCTTTGGGGTGTATTGATTTACTTGTTCGGGCACAACCCTATCAAAGGGACCCTGAAACTTACAAGCCCGACAGAGACCACATTGCGTGCCAGAGCAAGTTTGACCACGTCTGAGCGATTCTATTGAATCTTGTTTAAGGCTGGGAGCAAAATGCTGCAGTGTGCTGGCACAGTTTGTGGGTGGTCGAAAGGCTTTGCTGCGCCCAAGGTGCCAATCCATCTATAGCTGACTGCTGAAGCTCTCATGATCTGCGGCTCCATTCAGTCAGCTTTTACCTTGCGAGGCTAGATATTGATCAGCGCGTTCGGCTAGAACATTGTCCCTCCCTCAGAGACCATGCGGCACTTGGACTCCCAACTAAAGCCTTCAGTTCCCTGTGAAGCCACAAGGCCGAAAGCACTTGCAATGGGCTGGCGATCTCACGACAGTCTTCCCGGCTAGTTTGCTGCAACGCCTGAGAATGTTTCCGATAACTACAAGAAAATGGAAGCTGCGCAGATTACACAGAGATTAAGGGACTTCAATGGAATTTAGTTATTCAATTGATTTTAATTGTATGAATTCAAAATTGTATCTACTCACTGACTTTGGAATAGTGCAGACGTTGCACTGGCCAGATATGGCACTTTGCATTGTCAGACTTGAGTGAGGAGGCCTGTAGGGTGGAAGCGTGTGGCCCTGCGTGGCTGACTGGGCAGCACTGGATTAGCACTTGCCAATGGCCATCCAATGGCCATCCAATGGCCATCCAATGGCCATCGAATGGCCAAAGTCATGTCATCATGTCTTTGTAGCTGCGAGAGACTGAGTTTCGTATCACCTGTGCAGGTGGCCTGGACTACTTTGTGCACTTATTTTGTTTCCCGCCAGCGAGTGGGGCTAGCAGAGCTCAAGGGAGGTGTGGTCAGAGCCTCAAAGCAACAGGTGAGAACTTTGCAAAAGTAACAGCATCATTTGGATTTTGATATACTGTGTTTTGCAAAGCCTTCTCGACATGACCTGTGAAGGTCTACATAGTTCCTCCGGATGATTCTTTTATTTCGGAGCTTGGTCTGCCTGCTTCAGTGAAGAGCTTGAAGGGAAGCTTATTAGGACTTCAGGCGCGAAGCTGTCATTCTGATCCAAGTCTGCAGCAAGAATTCATGACGAATGACTTGCCAATGCTTTGCTAATGCCTTGCAAGAGGCATGTTGTGCACCTGCTGCAGTGCCAGTTGCCGTTCCGCAGCCACTTGATGCCACTTGATCATGTTTCCAGGTTCCAATTTACGAGCAAGAAGGTGAGCAAGGTGAACAAGGTGAGCAAGGTGAACAAGGTGACCTAGCCGAGCAGCCTGAGGCACAGCGGCAAGCTGTAGCTGAAGCAGCTCCTGCAGCTGAAGCAGCGCTCAGTGAGGCCAGAACAGGCTTTGTTTCTTGTGGGTCTTGCTATCTGGCGCAGTCTTTGTCCCGCACAAGCTTACCGGCTTACCTGTATGGGGTTCTTAGTCCCTTTAAAGGGTTGCATGCTTGGGCAGCACGATTTTGCCTCTGTCTCTGGGCTTGCTATGCTTGTCTCCCACTGCCTCCCATTATGCTGGCTGCTCTGGGCCGCTCAATGGCTTAATGCTACTCCCACTCTGGGTGCTCTGGGCCGCATGGTTCATGCTTCTTTCCCCACCCTCTTTTCCTGGCTCTGCCGCATGATTGACATTTGTAGCCTTGTCTCACTTGTCTCCCATTTGTCTCCAGGTAGGGGCCTCATCATGATCCTATTCTTTTCTCCCGGTCTCCCACCTGCAAAGGCAGAGGGGAAGCAACAAGAAACCTCTGAGGCACCTGAGGCGGGATGAGAGTTTAGAGCAGCACATCGGAAATGGCTTCAGAATGCTTCAGAATGCCTGAGATGTCCAACTCTGAGTCTTGTGGATGGTTGGGTCGAGGTGAAGTCTCCCTCACAAACGCATGCTGCACTGTCAGGATGCCGTCAAAGAAAATAAGGATGCTGCAGAGATAGCAGGGAAAAAAGACGGTGCAGAGGAAAAGGAGGAGGACGAAAACAAGGAAATGAAGGAGGTGGAGAACACAAGGGAAGAAAAGGCAGCAAGGGAGGAAATCGAGAAGGAAAAACCGGAAACGGAGGAGGACAAGACGGGGAAGGAGGTGCAGGGTGAGACGAATGAGAACGATGAACAGTCGCAGCAGCCTGGAAAGGATAAGGCTGAAGAAGAGGGGACTGATGAACCAAGACATTCAGAATGAAGTCTCGTGACAAGGAGATTGTTTTTGTCCTCCGCATGTAGACCCTTGAAGGTAAAGGATCAGATCCCGAAATCTTGGCCATTTTTGAGAGGTGATTAGCACAAGAGCACATGAGACCCTTTGTAGCATCCAGATGCGTGACTTGAACAAAAAATTCTGGCATTGCCAATCCCGACAGGAGCGACTTTACACTGAAGCATCCTGCAAAATTGCAGCTTTCAGCGTGTGCTTTGAGATGCCAGCGTAGCAAGAGCTCAAAATGCTGGCAAAGTTGAATGCCAACATTCAGTTTGTATTGCTGGAATTGTATTGAATTGTTACTTTCATGCAGACTTTGCCTAAACTACGACGTAGCACCGTAGCACTGTACTTTGCATATACTTTGCAGCTTTGCGGCGCTCGGGTTGTGAGTGGAGAGTCCCTTTGCCTTTCTTATGGTTACCAGGCTTATTAGGTTGGCTGTTTCCGCTGAACTGGGAGTGTCCGGCCATGGAATCGTCCGCTGAAGAACATAAGAAGAAACTTGGTTGAATTCGATTGAATTACTCAACGTTTGGTCTGTGGAGAGTACCACCCTGACCGTGGGAATGGTATGAAATGGTGCAAGATGATTTGGAAGATGAGGCACCTGTGCTCGTGTGTGTGTGAAACCTGCTATCATCATGCGGGTAACGCCTGCAAATAAATTACAGTCGATCAATTTTACATGTTCAGGGGGTGCAGGCAGGTGTGAGGCCCTGGACCAAAGACGCACTCACAACTGCTGAAGTGGGAAGGGGGCCTTCCTGTGTACCTGCTTTTCTCGTAGCTTCTGCAAATGGCAAGCAGCTAAGCCTAGAACCGCAAAATCGTTTCCAATTTTAAAGCATGAATTTCGAGCGTCGATTGTTCAACAAGGTATTCATCCGGATTACTTACACGTAAGTTCTTCATATCAGTATGCCATGTCAGAGTGCTACCTCAAGATGCTATCCCAGGCAATCTTAAGGCGTCGACATCTTCACCAATGTAAAGTTCCAATTCAGAGCAAGTAACTACTCTCAGCAATGTGTGTCAGCAGTGCGTGTAACATTGTGTAACATCCCAATAGATGTAAAACTTGTACCTTCGGATCTCAAGGTTTTCCGTTGATTTTAGATGACTTTGAATTGCATGATGTGTGCAAAAAATTGCAAAAATTGTGTTGCTCAATTCCGCTCAAAACTGCAGATGGGCCAGGAACCTATGCTTGTCTATACTCGCCAACGAAGATCAGACAGCATGGGGGTGAAAACGTGCCTGCATTTGGATTTCGTGATGGGAAGTGGCTAACCCAAGTACCACCGAGCCGGATTTCCTTGTCACATGAGCTTTGAATTTTTATCATTACATGAGCTTGGGGTTTTTACACTGCACAGTTGTCCCAATCTGGTACGTGAAAGGGAAGGGTCAGCTTCCAATTCTCCTTCAGCGTGATTGTGGTTATGCGCTATTTGTGCGTACCATGGGGCTATCGACGGTGGACAAAACCTCGCGTCGGAAACTATGCGTGCGTCAGAAGATAAAACCCACGTGTCAGAAACTAAAACCCGTGCGTCAAAAACTAAAAACCCGCGCGTCAGAAACTAAAACGCGCGCATCAGAAACTAAAACACGCGCGTCAGAAACTAAGCCCCGCGCATCAGAAACTATAACTTACAAATCAGAAACCAAACCCTGCGCATCAGAAACTAAACTCTTCGCCTCAGAAACTGAAGTCTTCGCAGCTCCTTCGTCCCCATATGGATGTTGGTGACAACGACGCATTTTCGGTCTATCCGGGAAAATCCAACATCCTGGTGACCTGATGAAAGGCCGCACGTTCTGGAAGCTCACGTCACAAGAAAGATTATGATCAAGGATGTGTCGGCCCTCATCAGAACACTGGACATGCAGACCTTTGAAAGCTTTGCCTTGGCACAACGCTGCATTCGTCAGCGTCGTGGAAGCCCCACGGGCAGCCCACTCTCACGAGCCCTATGCCTCATGGTTGTCTCCATCAATGAACAGATTTGGTCCATCAGTTTCCACGAAACGTTGACCAACCACAACCTGTTCATATGTCACATCCGGTATGCCGACAACCGGCTGGTTTTTGGCGACGCACGACTTCAGCATTTGTCTCCTTATGAAGTCCTTTTAGATGAAGGATTCTATGGTCGTCCAATTGTGCTGGAGGCAGAACCAGATCAAGAATTTTTTGGTTTCATGCTTGAAACCAAATCACTCGAATTGATCTATTGTGGACCCACCAACATCTCTCAAGTCTTGACTCCATTCTCAGTGTCCCCACCAAAAGTGCTACTCAGTGGCTTCCGCTCCCGTTGCCGCATCGTGGGCAAAGGAGCATTTCCTCTACATCGAGCACATCAGGGACTCGAACAGCTCATTCATTTGTACACTTTGGCGGGTTTCCCCTGAGAAGAACTCAACTGCATTTCTTTTCAATTTTTGACCAAGCAAGGGTAAAATCATTGCCCCGCGTTACTCGTGAAGTGCTGAATTGGGAGAGGAATGTATGTGTCCATGTACCTCTCCAATTTACTTCTTTCTCTCTTCTCTCTTCCACGGCTTGTCAGTCTTTGGTTCAAGTTCGCGCCCCGTGCATTTGTTTGGCCTCCGCGCTCTGTTGTGATGGATGGCCTCTGGCACATGAACCAGCGCCAAATTCATCACCATGTGGCCAGAGCAATCATGCATTTGAACTACATCGCAGGCACCTTGCCCTTTTTTGAGCTTGCCATCGAATGGGAAGATTCTGCACCTCCACCTCACCACCAAACTATGCTACCACCAAAGCCCCATCACATCCACAACTGTCATCTCCATACTTTTGCACCCATGCCCAGCCTGCCATCCTCATCGTCTGCCTCGATGATTTCTCTTGGTGGCTTACCCGCCCACATGGTTCTGAATCCTGAACCACGTCTGCGTCCTATATGGTTACTCTTCCAAGCACACCTGCCATTCCTGGGAACCCACGCTCAAAACGCCATGACACCACTATTTTTGTGGAAAGGCTTCCAAATCCGTGGTACCAACCCCGAACCCACCAACCTCGACTCCAGCAGTACCAAATCCGGAAGCCCTGCAAAGAAAAAACGGAGAGTATGCCTTGACCCAGATCAAGACCGTTCTGTCCCTCCTCCTCCAGAAAGTGTACCCGCTGGGACAGTGCAGAAGAAGACGATGATTCTGCCACAGGCCATGGTCTTCCTATTCATCGATCTTCAACCTCGGCAACTCCTCCAGCTCCTACTCCTGCTGACCCTGGTGGCCCTCTTCGTGAACCAGATCATGAACCACCTGTACCACACCCCGTGATCAACATGGACAACCGACCTTGGCCAGAAGTAGATGACAATGAACTCATCCGTTACAAGCTCGGCACCTGATCTCGCCATTCATGGAAGACGATTGGTCAACACATGCGTCGCACTGCCGACTCATGCAGTGCTCGTTGGCAATGGTTGAAAAACACAAGACCTGATTTGTTGACTCGTGCCGACAATGAGGCCGAAGGTTAGACTTTTTACACATCGGAAAAGACTCCTGCTGCTCCTCAATTTTGTTTTATTGTGCACCCTTCCTTTTTGACTCTGTTCCTCTGATTTTGTGCATTTCCCACTCTGTTGGCTTTTAGCGCATTATCCTCATGTCGCACTCCCTCCCTCCATCAGCTATGGCTCGCTCCCGATCTCGTCCCCGTCGTGCTCTTCAAAATTCTGCCCATGATGACTTCTTCGGCATGCCTTCGGTTCCGAATACCGCCCCTACGATTGGACGCCTTCGACGCGTTTTGGTCATCATTGACTTCAGTGAAGTACGTCATGTTGCAGAATATTTGCAGGTGACTCGCTGTAATCTTCTTCCTGTACTGACTGGAACGGAGGAAACAGCTCTTTTTCCATTTTTTCCAGGCTGATCCCTGTGTCCAAGCTTCTTCGTGTGACGCTGGGAGAGCTCATCTCCAATGTTAGTGACCAAATCTCGGTAACCTGGGATGGTCAGATCGACCCTGACGAGTTGGATCTTCCATGGCACGACAGTTCACGCAGACTTGGTGGTGGAAGAAATTGACTCTCGGGTCATTCTCGTGGCAGGTCCTTGGAATACTTGTTCAATGGAATCGTGGGCCATGTCTGGGATCGACATGGCAATGGCACCAATCCCCAGTTGCCACATTATTGGCGCCGTTATTTGGGTGTACCTGACGATTCCCATCCATACCACGATTACAATCCCGATGATGGGGCTGAATCAGCGGATGTGGCCATTACCCAGCCCACCTGGCTATTACACAGTATTTTGCGCCAGGGCCTTGCAGGCAACGATTCCATTTTATCGGCCTTGAGCACGGCATCACCGGCTTCGCCAGACCTGCCACCTTGAGTTCTGAATCTCTGAGCCATGATGGCCTCGCCCACCTGGCAGGACACCTGGTGATCTTGGAGAAAGTTCTTGCCCAACATGGCGCAGCGTCATCCGAAATTCCGGACGGCAACAGCACATAGATCATACTTCTTTCCTCATTGGAGGCAATCATTTGCGCTGAGTTGGCATTTTGATCGATTTGATCCGTGTCCAGCTGTGCATCTTCCAAAAAAGCCCCGCGGCAGCGGGGCGTGTGTGTGAACCATCTGAAGAGATGTAAAACTTCTAACCTGTTGGAATTCCGGTATTCCGTTCCCGTTTTAGGTCTTGGTTTCATTTTATTGCATGTCAGATTTGCAGGGGGGAGGTGGGCATTCTCGGAGTCACCACTTGACGAAGACATTCCAAGTTCGCTGTGATATGCAATCTGGGCGCAGATTGCACGTACCTGCGCTCGTTAAAGCAACCGGCCCAGCTTAGAACCGGCAAGTCGTTTTACAGGTTTTCATCCATTTTGTTTCAATCAGTTCTTTTCAATTACGGGTGGTACGAGTTGGCGCAGCTCTCTGGCTATGGCGATGGCAACTTCTCAATGTTTTTCAGGTCCCCTCACCGACCCATTCCTGTCAGGTGTAGCCGGAGTGTTTTTGCACGTAAGATGCATTCCGCAACAAAATTCGCAATGACAGTTCTGAGCAAGTGTGTGCGCTGAAGAGTCTTATTGCAAGGAAAGGCAACGAAGCCTTCAAAAATGCCGATTGGGATTTGGCCATCAAGGAGTGTGACCTTTGTGATTCAGCATTTGGGAGTCGTGGGCTGTTTAAAGTATGCCACAGAATCCCCAAGTTTCAATCGGTTGTTGGCACCAATTACCATCAATTACCATCGTTTCTCGCAGGAGTACAACAAGGCGTGGTCACGGGGTCGGCCTGGCTGCCGTTGGGCCATGTTGGGCCCATTGGGCCCGTTGGGTGTTCGTTGGGCGCTGGGCACTGGAGTGATCGGCTTTTGTAGATTTTGTGGTAGAGTTGTGCGAATTCTTTGATTTTCTGCGAAGGCCATCAGCCTGGACAACAAACAGCCAGCCTACTTTTCGAACAGGGCTGCTTGCTGGTCGTCGAAGGCGCTGATGAATTTCTGAATGCAGTGAAGTGCAGCGCAACCCAGTGCAGTGATGTGCAGTGCACATCTCTCGACTCTTTAGTTTGCAGTTGACTCGGTTTCTTTGCAGGGCAATCATGAGTCGGCTTTGGCTGATGCCTCTCGGTGCTTGGAACTTGATCCCGTAACTCGGTTCCAAACTGATGCCTCTGAGTTTCTTTGGCTGATGCCTCCGATTCGATGCCTGGTCCTGTGCACTTTTCTGATGCCATCACTCATCCGCCCTAAATTCGACGTTTAGATGTTGGATGGGGAAGTGGATTCATACAGCTCGAAAGATACGGTGGGCAAAGACATGCTCATGATTGCTGATCTCACAGAGACGGCGATGGAGAGAGAGCAAGCCATGCTAGTCAAAAGAAAAACCATGCGCTGTGCCACAGTTCAGGCCTATGTGAAGGGCTACTCCAGGAAGGGCAAAGCACTCTTCGATTTGTCTCGGTTAGACGAGGACAGATGCTGAGAGTCAGTGAAAGCTTTCATAGGGTGCCTGACACATTTGTCGTAGGCTGTTGAAGTATTCTATGGCCAACTTGCGTTTAGTAATTTTATGATGTATACATATAAATCATTTGTAAGCGATCACCTGTTGCAATTGACAGGGCTGAGCAGTTGCTTTAGGAAGCCTGATCTACACATCTAGGCCATGGAAGGATTAGGGCATTTTTCGGATATCAAGGTTTGAAAAAAAAACAGCGAGCCTGAAGCGGAGCCAACTCCATTTGCTAGGCGGAGGAAGCCTACAAGGCCGGCTTGGAAGTGGATGCTGAGAACCAAGGCTGTACGCAGGGTTTGGCAGATGTCAAGGCCGGTTGGCACTTGCATTTTAGTTTGTGCCATTGTTGCATTTCGCTTTATACATCTTTATGCATACATGCATGTATACATACGTCATTTAACATTCTATTTCAGTATATATATATATATCACATTGGTCCTGGAAGTGAAGATCGCAGAAAGTTTCAAAGACTCCCGATGTCCGTTGTGTCCCGGGCGTCAGGCTGCAAGGGCTCGATCTTCGGGGTCATCGGGGTCAGGGTCATGTTCTTAGAGGCTACAGACGACAGGGCAGCTGATGGTCAGCTGGTCGGCTGGTCAGCTGGTCGTGTTTGTTTCTCACTACACAACTTGTCCTTCTGCAAAGGGAGAAACGGATATCGGTGGCAACTAATCATACACAAATGGAGCCAAGGTCTGGTATGGGAAGCGCTTTCTCTAACTTCTCAGCCTCAAGCTGGCTACAGAAACTGAAACAAGCAGGCTGAAGAGCCTGTGATGGGCTGGCAGTGGGCTTGTGCTGGAAGCATCTAAGACATGGCATGACAGGGCGTGCCCGTAAGTAAACGGCAGACCTGAGACCTCAGCTGGGACCGGCTAAACTGCAGAGTCACAATGCGCTGCATAGCTCAGCCTCATCTCAGTGGCAGGTATTGGCGGCCGTCTGCAGATGTACATGGTGGCCTTCGCTGGGTGTGCCTTGTGACAAGTCTTTGCCCAGGTGTGAGCAATCAACGGATCTCTATGGCACCCAAAGTGCAGTGGAGGTATTACATGTACAAGAACTACATGGGAAATTCCAAGTCTCCACAGACGGAGACAGATAAAGCAACTGCAGAACCGGAAGCTGAGGCTACTGAATTGCTTGAGTTTTTCAGTGATTGTGTCGTGAGGGCCATCATATCTGTGAGTAGTTACCGAGTAGTTGTGATCCTACCAGCCCGCGTGCAGGTCAGGTATTCGGCCCGAAGTGTTGGGAGCCTGCAGAGAGGTTTCGAGCAGGTGGGCTTTGTCTCTCCATCATTCTCTTTGTTCATCTTTGTTCATTTTTGTGCTCTTTCCTCAGAAAAGTTGAAGGTTGCGTCAGAGCTGCGCTGCTCTGGTGTTCTCCGCTTTTTTCGGTTCCTGGCAGGTTCAAGGCCTTTGGTCCTCATTCTTAGAGTTGCGAGAAGCCTATGCCTCAGCTTCTGCAGGGTTTGGAAGCGTGATGCATCAAAATTAATATGATTGAGGTGATTAAGAACTATGAAAATGATTAAGCGATCCTGTACGTACTGGTCTTCGTTTGTGCGCGCTGAGGGTGAGCACTCCTTGGTGTTCTTGCATAGAACAGCTTCATCCGCAGAGGCCTTGTGCGGCAAAGCAGTTCTGCCTGACATTTGTACACCAATACCTGCGAGGCTGAGTTTGCAAAAGTCTTCCCTGCTGTGCAGAAGGCGCACCTGGTTTCAATCTCATAATGTCTTAAGATCTCTTTACCTCTACGCTGAAACATGCGAAGGTACATCGTCAGTAAAACATTGGCTTTGAAACTTCTGTGTGCCTTTTGATCTGCAGGTGTTGGGATCTCCTCTAAGTGTTTTTGCGCCAGATCGCCCTTGCGAGAGTCTTTGTAGCTGTCACATGCTGTCATGGGGTTCAGCTGAAGTGCAGCTTTTCCGCGACCACGTTAGCGCTGTCAGACTTATCACACCATTCTGAATGTCAGATTCTGTCAGATCAGGTAGACTGGTGTCGGAGTGTCCCTCTACTTTGTCCGAGTCCTAGCCAAGGCCATGGGTATTCGCCTTGTGGAGGAGCGGCAGGCCTGTGGCAATCAAGAAATCTACGGCTGAGTTGCGGGTTTGCTGCCAGCTCGTTATCGGCAGAAAGCTTTGTTCTAAATTTTGATTGCTGCAGGTGACGTGAAGTGGCCGCAAGGGCTTTTGAAGAGCCGACAAGCTCAGCACATGGCCTACGTAGCTTCCGGAAAGGAGGTGGGGTGCATTCTTGCATTCTTGCACCTTGGGCGGGCATGATGTAACAGATCATCATATATCATCATAACAGCGTGCCGCTTTCAGATCCTTGAGCGGCAGGCAGCGCACACCATCTTAAATCTCTTGCGAGAGCGGCAGGAAGCAGCCCAGGTGCCCCGGGCCCAACTTAGTCCAACTTGGAATGTCGTGCCATGAAGTGCCACCAATCACCAAGTTCCACACCAAGTTCCACACCAAGTGCCACAGCAAGTGCCACAGCACCTCTCAGCTTGACCAGGTGCTTCTCATATCGCCAGGGGTTGCTGCTGATAGACCTAGCTTAGCAGACTTCCAGCAGTGGTTGAAGCGGCAGAGGACCCACCAGAGATTTTCAAGAGTAGAGATGTTCAGAGTATGTCATTTTGGCTCGGTATACGTGTTCATTGCCATTCAGTTGCTGTGCAAGTTGTGAACCGTTTGCTTCCCTCAGCTGTAAATGCTGCGCCCGTCAAAGGCCGTCGCCACGTGCCTTGGCTGATGCTGTGAGATGGGCAGCTTCCGTGCTGGAAAGTGAAACGCAGGCGGTTGCGGCGGCCTAAGCCATCAAGGGTCGAACGAGTCGAACTGCTGTGAGGACGAAGATACCGAGATTGGCGCGGGAAGTCCTGAGGGCTGCTCCATAACAATTCTCACCGAAGCAGGTGAGACCGAGGACATGGCTGGCCCAAGAGTCAAGACTCATTAGGGACATGTCACATCAGATGTCACTTTTGCGCGGTCAGGACAAAGTCTTCCTGGAGGAGTTAGAGGGGCAAGGGCATGTAGTCTCTCACTGAGATATTTCTTTTGATCAAAATCTTTACAAACAAAGTGCCGAGTATCTATGCAGTTTCTTGCTTAGCGGCTTTGGAGCACGGATGCTGCCAATAAGGTGAGGAGTCGTCAGAGCGAGCCTCAGCGAAGCTGATTCGATTTTGGATGCAGAAGGTACAGAAGAGCATAGCAGAGCTATGGGATAACACAGACAAACCAAATAGCAATACACAGCAACTTTTACAGATCATACATATCATACATATCATACATAACGTACACATATACATATACATATACATATACATATACATACACATATACATTGTCATTGACGTATGCACATACATTGACGTATACAGCAGTTACATTGGCATATGTTCATACATTGGCATATACATTTACATTGACTTATGCATACACATATACATATACATATACATACACATATACATATACATATGCATATATACATATATATGCATATACATATACACCTACATAACATGGTACATCATATAGTATAATAAAATATAACATAGCATAATATAATATAGTATCATGTAATATCATGTAACGTCAAATAAAATGATACCATATATCTTTAATGTAGTGTATGCATTATATTATATATATATATCTATATCTATATATATCTATTTATGTGTGTGCGTATATATTATACGTATACACATACACATGCGTGTTTTAGCTTCCAGCCCGACGTTCGGCAAGAGTTTTGGTTTGTTCAACGTGTAGAAATCCAAGGCTTTCACCTGAAGAGTCCCTGCACGAGGAGGTGCGGTCGTGGAAGAGACTTGGGTTCCCCAAACAAGTTTCCCGGTTTAAACGGTTTACTGGTTTGCCTGGGTTTACCTGGGTTTGCCTGGGTTTGCCCCTGTCCCAGGGCTTGCATTCCTGGGCCGCATCCGCATAACGCTACACTTGTCTCCCACTTGCCTCCCACTTGTCTTGCATTTGTCTCACTCTTGGTGCTCTGGGCCGCATGATTCTACACTTGTCTCTGACTTGTGTCCCATTAGATGCTGTGAGCTCCTTGATGCTACGCTTGTCTCCCACTGTCTTCCGGTACCCACTTGTCTTCAACCTGTTTGCAACCTGGCTTTGGACGGAAAAATCCTTTGCTTCCACTTTCCTCCCACTTTCTTTGTCTCCCAGTTGTCTCTTTGCTGTCTTCTGCTTGTGTCCCTGGGCTCTTCTTGGAATGGAAGAATTTCACTTGCCTGCTAGTTGTTTCCCATTTTTCCCACTTTACCACTTCTGTCTTTGCGCTCCGGCTACCTTGGTCCCCGGTTTTGTTTTTCTCTACCTATGGTCTCTTGGCGGGCAAAAGTTCGGCACTTGATATTTCCCCAATAGCGATAGCTTGGGGTTGTTAGCTCTAAAGGCGGATGGGCGCCGTCGGGTTCACGGCGGCCGGCCTGGGTGGGGTGCGTCCCGGTGTCCCGGTGTCCCGGTGGTACTTTGGTGGTACTTTGGTGGTGTGTCGGTGGTGTCTCGGTGGTGTCTCGGTCGTGTCTCGGTCGTGTCTTGGTGGTTTCTTGGTGGTGTCTCGGCGGTGTGTCGGCGGTGTCTCGGTGGTTTCTTGGTGGTTTATTGGCGGTTTCTGGGTGGTTTTTCGGTCGTGTCTCGGTGGTGTCTCGGTGGTGTCTCGGTCGTGTCTCGGTCGTGTCTTGGTGGTTTCTTGGTGGTGTCTCGG
>Ga0126342_10002495_pt1 | contig 28784 bp, 23 predicted proteins | sample Cyp1metagenome_FD_92528 | JGI IMG/M metagenome (GOLD analysis project Ga0126342, IMG submission 92528) | Coral microbial communities from Lord Howe Island, Old Settlement Bay, Australia - Cyphastrea 1 metagenome | ecosystem: Host-associated > Invertebrates > Cnidaria > Coral ... | reverse complement strand
AGGATAGATAGGATAGATAGGATAGATAGGATAGATAGGATAGATAGGATAGATAGGATAGATAGGATAGATAGGATAGATAGGATAGATAGGATAGATAGGATAGATGGATAGATAGATAGACAGATAGATAGATAGATAGATAGATATATATATATATTTACAATGGGACTGGGACGATCAATTCATATATCATGGGATGTAATGGGATTCCATGGGGTCTAATGAAGATTTTACGGCATTTGATGGGGATTTAATGGGGATGTCATAGGATATATACAAATGTGTGTATATATATATATATTTATGTATAATACGGTTATGTAAATAACCAACTGAAATTTTTGCATGACATCTTATCAAAAATATGCTTTTCGCATCTCAATGATAGCCATCCATAAACGGAGGGAAATCACATGAAATCACCCTGGGCCTGCACCAGCCTATTCGAAGAAAGATGGAGACTTTTCCCTGGCCTACCCTTTGGTAAACTAACATAGCTATGGAAAATCACAATCTTTAATAGGTAGATATAGGTAAATCAACTAGTTCAATGGGCCATTTTCAATAGCTATGTTAGTCATTACCAGAGGGTAATTCTATTTCAAACCCATCACCAAGTGCGTCAGCATGCCATCATTTCCTGCACATTTTCCCTCCCCACAGGTTGCAGTTCACATTTTTTTCGACACAGCGGTCGGCAAGACCACGGGACGCTACTGGTCCGAGGTGCTGGTGGTTCATGCTGATGACATCATGGAACATGCAACATGTAATCTAGAATGCGGTATACGCCATAAAACCCAGCATTTAGGGGATTTAACAATATTTAATATTTACCACCCATAAAATAGATTAAAATAGTGGGATGTCATTGGGGATAGTTTTTTTCTTCTTTTTAATATGAATTTATTTACCAGCCATATCATATTGGGGATACATAGTTAATATAGTTATTTTTTGAAAAAATGGGTTTAGCACATTGAACAACAGCAACTGTGGCTGGAGATGAGGATCTTTAGAGATTTTTAGCTTTTGATGCCCTGGCCGTGACGGGAGGCTTTGACCTTCAAGCGATTTCATGCAGTGGTCAAAGCAGGTGGAGCGATGGTGAACATCAAAGATCTGGGTGCTTTCATGATGGGGTTGAACCCATTTTTTTGGGGTACCCCAAATTTATGGATGGTTTATTTCATGGCAAATCCTGAAAATCCTATGAACATGGATGATGAAAATGGGGTACCCCCCATTTTAGGAAACCTGCATCTGTCAATTGGTTGGTTTCAAGAGAACATCTACAGCAAGCATCAGGAAATTTCCCATAAAATTCTCCTTCAAACTTGGGGTGCTCCTCCTGGAAACGGATGGAACCGTTAGTGGCATGTAGCAGCCAACATTCGGAGGGTCGACCCTCTCATTTCGCTGGCATGTTCCGTGGGACAGATGTGGGACAGGTTATAACAATTTGCCTTACCACAACTACACGCATGCGTGCGACGCACCTCGCTTGCAGCCCATCCAGTTCCGTTGCGGTGGACCTTTCTGAAGGGAGGGGTTGGAACTGGGAAAGTCCAGATCTGCCGGCGTGGGGATGGAGTGGATTGTGCCATTTCCAGCCATTTCTGGAGCTAAACACAGGCTAAAACCAGCTCAGAATGCATGTCACTGACGATGGGACTGGCGTCGATCCTTGTGGTGTTGGATCCCTCCAAGGTGCTTCACACGGTCTATCGCTTGCTGAGCTTAACGTCAGCCAGACAATGGCTGGGAAGCGGCAGCCTCAGTCCTGGTGTTTTGGCATATGGAGCCAGAAAGGGAGGACAAGTCCAGTGGAGGACATGAAATCAAGATATATCAAGATAGTCAGGAATGAACTTCAAACTTTTGAATTTTTGTTCAGTTTAAGGCAGTTTCGACCTTGATTGTCTTCAACATCCAAGCAACGGTTCGTTGAGTGGCCTCCGCAATGTGATAAGTAGTGTTGCATGGCGGGATGATTGCCCCCTTTCATAAACAACCGCGAAAAACAATTGTGGAACGGCTCATCCACTCCCCCAAGATGGAATACCCTCCAAATGCCCTGCTGGTTTAGTCTTGGATCTATTCATGACTTGCAGTCCCAGATGGATTACCGTGGAATCCATGTAATATCATATCAATCATATCTAATGTTATTAAAGCAAATGTTGATGGTCTATACCACTGGTTTATGGATTGTATTGCTTTACTATCATTAATCCACATGAATGTGGGAATCCATAAGATCCATATAATGTTGATAAAACAATAAACCATCCCCCAGTCATCATAAATTTAAAGGTGGTATAAACATACCATTCCAATGTATGGCTGGTTTTTGGCATTGTTTTACCCCCATACAGTGCCAGATGGATCATGATGGATCCTTTCTTTGAATCCATGGGGTAACCCTCGGAGTTTCCTGATGGCCGCGGGCCGGTCCAGGCGTGGACCAGTACGCCCTCTTAGTGGCGGCCCTATGTCATGACATCGGCCATCAGGGCAGGACCAACCCCTTCCTGGTGCGGCGGCTCAGGCACATTGGATGAGGTTAGATCTTCGATTTCGATGAGGTTCGACTAGATAGACAGATGAGTGTGAGAGAGAGAGAGAGATATATATATATGTAGAGATATATAGGTATAGATGTACACACACACACACACTCACATCTATCTATACATGTATATATATATAATTATATATATGTTAATGTATACATACACATACACAGTTTATTTTTAAGTCTGCGTTTCCGTCAGCTGCCGCATCAACCTACCAGGCAGCCACACTTTTGCACCGGTCATCCCAGGTGGAACTCGGAAACGAGCTGGCACTGCGCTACAACGACAAGCCGGGAATGTCAAGCCGGGGGGGGGGAAAAATGGAGTGATTTTCCAGGCAAACCTTGCAGGAAAATCACGGAAGAGCTGTTGAAATTGACCGTGAACAGTGGAACATGATGGAACATGGGGGATTTGAAATGAAATGAATTTTCATTCAATTCCCGAATTGGTGGTGCTGGTAGAATGATGCACGCTCATGTTGTTTGTCAGGAAATGAACCTGCATAATCCTGCATAGAGGGAGTAGCCAGTGACAAGTTTTCCATGTCACAGGTGAAAAAAGCTGTCACTGTACCGGCTTCTTGGGAAAAGACATGTGGATTCTCATGGTTTCTTTGGTTTTGCGGGTTTATTGGTGGTATTTCCTAAAGCATAGGAACTGACGAAGTCAGAACGTGTCAGAAGTGCTGTGAATAGGCACCGTTTCCAAGGAAATCCCTGCAACTCTGGGTAGATTTCTGGTTACCCGGTACTCAAGCATGACTTGCTGTTTCCAAACCCACCACATTAGTTCGATGCTTTTCGCAGCTATACACCTCCATTTATAGAATTTATAGTGGATTTTCCCACCATTTCCCATATTTTTCTCATATCTCACCACATTTTCCCATAGATTTGCCAGGTTTTTCAAGGTCAGCATCCAGCCCAGGTCACCGTTGGAGAACATGCACTGTGCCAAGCTCTTTGAGATCGCGTCCAACCAGGTGGGGTATGGTGGGGTCGGGGGTTCCATGGATTTCCATGGCAAACTTGACCCATACCCAAATGATGAATGTGGCTAAAACATCAACCATCCCCCAACTCACCATAAAATCCATTTTTATAGATATAAATAGGCGGTTTTTGGTTACCATTCCCAGTCATGGGTGGTGTATGATTGTTTTACCCACATCAAAAAGTATGACACCATTTCCGCGTCTGCGGCACTTGTTGGTCATGGCCCATCCGTTCATGGCTGTCCCAGTGTTTCAATGGAATCCCCATGGCCAGGACACAGATGTCTTCAAACAGATGGACAAGGAAACAAAGAAACAAGCCAGGCGGCCGCCATTAGTAGGTCATAGTAGGTCAGTAGGTCAGTGGGTATTGATAGCCTCCAGTGTCATCCATAAATGGGAATCAATGGATTGGATTGAGGGAAAATTTACAGGAAAGCCCCATATTTAATGGGAAAATCTATGGTTTCCGGGTTCGATTTTCCCTTAAACCAATCCATTGAGGGAAGTTCCTGCAGGAAGTGGACATTATAGCTGGGACGGTCATCCATAAATGGTGGAATGTACAGCAGGCATCAGCAGGCCATGTTTGATTACCCGAGGCTATAGTGAGGGAAAGATATCTTTGGAATTCGTCAATTTCATGCATTCTTCAGAAGCCCAACTTGGACCTCCACTGGACAATGGCGGTTAACATCAGTTAACATTAACATTGACTCAGCTGCTGATTTCTTATGGATGACCAAGGGGAAGTTGGCAGCATTCAAAAACGCCGAAGGCCCTGCGTTTTTCTGTGTCAGCCCTTCGTGCCAGGCGTATTTGTATTGCAGCGATCTTGCACACGGACAACGTGAACCACTTTGAGATGGTCCGCGAAATCAGCAAGGTGCAGCCGCCATCAGCCGCCTCGCGAACGGGCGTGCTGAGTGGCACGGCGCCACTCTGTGTATATAGACTTCTCATTGTACGGGTGCAGATGTAAGGACATGCCGAACCTATGATATATATATATATACACATAAATATACATATGTATATACATATATATGCATATGTATATATTTGTATATATATATATCTCTGTGTGTGTGCACAGATATGTATAATTTAATCATTTTTAATCATGTGTATACTATCCATTAATTTGCGCAACTAGAGTTGGTCAGATGCATCCCCCTCAATTCGTAGACACGCTGCATCCATACCGAGTCCATCGTCATGGGAAACGTGGGAAACGTGGGAAACGTGGCACTTCCGCAGTTCCCATTTCCATTGCTATTTCCAGTAAAAATCACCAGGTCCCATTTCCACCACTATTTCCTCAACGGGATTGGTTTTCTTGGGAACATCGAACCCGGAAACCATCGATTTTCCCATGAAATATAGGGCCTTCCCATGGCTTCCCCGTCAAAAATCCCGTGAAAACCAATCCATTGATCCACAGTTCGCTGATCGAAATCCTCCTTGCTTCAGATCTATGAGATGGCGTCGGACCTTTGCGAGTTGCAAGCCAGCCAGCCCGACCTCCTTCCCCAATACATCGAGCAGGCTCTGGTCGTCTCAGTGGCCATGACATGTGATGATGGTGCATATCATGCGATTATGATATGTTCTGACATGTTGTGAGATATATTGAGACGCGAGATTGTAATATGGACCGCAAAATTAGAGTCATTATGATATCTCATGACATGTTGTGACTGGGTACATGGCCATGTTCTTTTTCCGCATTTCCAATATCTTTGCCACATTGGTGTCGTTTTTCACTGTCGAACGCGGAGGTGATGCAGAAGAACTCTCTGCAGTGGCTGGAGCTGTTCTTGCACTTTGCCGATGTATCGAATCCTTTGAAGCCCTTCCCAGCCTGGGGACTCGGGAGATTCCGGGAGCATCAAGGGATGGTCATCCAAGTCATCCAACTCGAAGTCACTTCGCAAACAGTGTCTAGAGTCTAGTCTAGCAATATAAAATTCCAGCATTTTTAAGGAGGTCTGAGTATATTGGATCATTTTAGATGCCATTGAAAATTTAAATGTCCTAAATTTCCCTAACCTCACAGAATGTCCAAGAAAGAAGGGCCCGAAGAAGTTGGGTTCTGACTGAAAAGTGGACCCCTGAAATCCAAAATGCACCACGATTTTTGACCCCTAAAAACCATGGCTTTGGAGATCATGTTCCACAATTTTTTGCGATTCCATATTTATGTTCCATATTTTTTGGAGATCATGTTCCATTAATTGGACTTGGATTTATGGCTGCAAGTTCTGGGTAGAACCAGAACTAATATGAATTAATCCACAAAAAGTATGAAAAAAAACGATTCTGTAACTTGCCTGCGGCGTCCCCGGCAAAAAGGTGAGGATCCGGATTGTTTACAGAAACCAACATAGCTATCCTAGCTATGGAGAATGGTTCGTTTCGAATCGGTACTTTGTCGCATCTAAATTGCGAAGTTTCTTAGCTTTCTTAGTTTACCAGAGGTTAACAATAACATATATAACATATATCCCATATATGCGTATATATCCCATGAGTTTCCCATGAAATCCTCCCGGCGTGCAACCCACAACGGACTTGGCAGACGGCCAAGGTGTGTCAGAAATGGGCCTGGCGTGTCTTGGATGAATTCTTTGAGCAAGGCGACGAGGCGACCCACACGACAGACACGGCGGCTGTGGGGAAACGGTGTAGGTAACAAAGGAGGGTAAAGATGTTTGGATATACATATCTAATCAATTCTAATCACACAAACAGACATATATATATATATATACACACTATATAACTGTATATATATATAGATAGATAGAACCTTTATATAATATAATGTAATATACTGTAATATCTAGTTATCTATAAATATCAAATAAATAATAAATAGTTAAATAAATACATACATAACTATATATATATATAGAGGCAAGAATAATTGGGATTATGGGATCAAAACTTCAAGAATCTCTCCTTCTCGTGTCCCACCGCCAGGAGAAGAGTTTGGGTCTCCCCGTGGGCATGCTGAACGACAGAGAAAAGATTAACAGGTGCTACCCCTCTGGGGGGGTCAAGTGTCAGTTTTGAATGTCTTGACTCACATCTTTGCGAAACTTTTTGTTTCTGACATGGGTTTTGTTTCTGGAGTCATCCTGTGCGCAGGTGGAAATCTTATCAGGAAATGGGCAGATGTCTGAACATGTTGTCTGATCCCAAAGCCACTCGTGAAGTCATCATGTTCCCTGGTCAACCGTTGGATGTGCGCTATTTTCAGACAAACCCAACTCACTATCTATATATATATATTACACATATAAATAAATAAATAAATAAATATATATTTATTTGTATATATATATACATGCATATCCCATTATATCCCCGTATCATTGAATCCCATGAAAATCTACCGTGGAGGCCCGGGTCGCAGCATGGCTTCATTCAGTTCCTAGTGGCTCCCCTGGTCTTCGGCACAGTTGGGAAACCCAGGGGACCGCATCAAAACTGCTGGTGTTTCTTCATGAGATTTCATGGGCTTTAATGGATATTCGTGGGAGCCTATGGGAATGTAATTGGATCATCAAAGGTGGCTGAGAAAACTGGGATGATGATGATGGTGATGATGAAGATGATGATGAAGGTGGTGGTGGTGGTGGTGGTATATGATGGGTTGATTTAGGATGCTTGGACATGGAAAAATGAACCAATAAATGGGTTACTTAATCAACCAACATGCTGGTGAAATGGAATATAGCTATTTGGTATATGACATAATGGACTAATAAAGAAGGATCAAACAGGTATCATTCTGAAATAGTCATGGTATAACACTGGGATATATACCTATATAACTACAAACATGGGATACTTCGGTAATCAAACATGGCAGGGAATACCACGCACAAAATGGAGGTTAAAGTAGCTTGGAAAATAATCGAACCATACAATGCAAGTTTTGGTTTCTCCGGCAAGCCACACTTGATGGCCTGAGGGTAACCAAGAGTATATGTGGGATTAATCATCACACATATGGGTCAGCTGTTTAATAGTATTTCGATACGAACTCAATCAAGTATCGTAAGTCTGAAGATACATGCGGACCGAAGCAGCTCAACAAAATGTTGGCTATCTCAGATTGGCCATGGATATGAAACAAGCAGAGAGAGATGGCGGGATCACAACTCTGCCCCACAAGAAAGTCATCTCATTGGGACCTGATCCACAGTTTCCGGTGGTGATTTTCGGCCAATTTTTTTTTTCCAGCGCTCCATCAAAGTTTCGCTCTACAACGAAATCAGATAGCCTCTGGTAATTTAACATAGCTATTGAAAATGGCCATTTATAGTGGATTTTCCCATTGAACATGGTGATTTTCTATAGTTATGTTAGTTTACCAGAGGGTAGCCTCCTGTAAACTAAGACTTCGATGTGGCTAAAAAAACCCAGCGTTTGTAGATGATTTTTCTGGGGAAACAATGCGGAGAAATCAACGGATGCCAGGTTCGGATCTTCCCTGACCTCCACCCTGCCGGGCCCTTGGTGATCTGATAGTTATCTTGGTTGGGGATTGCAGGAGACCCCATGATTGCAGGTTGCAGGAGCCGGGTTCACAGGCTGCGGTGTGAAATGGTGTCGTTCTGATGTGGTTCTGAATATGGTTCTGACTTTTCCTTGCCGTTTTGCTGCAAATGCTGGATAAAAATGCCTTCCTCCCAAAAGATCGTCAGTGCATTGGCTGTGTTGAATAGCCTATCTCAATAATCCAAATTCATTGCTTGATTTCAAACGTGTTGTTCTGTTCTATCTCCTGAGTTGTGTGGGTAAAACAACTTAAACACTTCATTTTTGACGGGTTGCCTGGGTTGAAAACTCCAATCTTTGCCGGTGAACCTTCAAATTCTATCAGCCTTTTGCTGGGTGAAACAGGGTGAAACTCCTATTCCACTCTATTTTACCCAATTCTTGTGCGCGTGAAACTGACTCACCCCAACTACACCTCAGCATTTCCTGAGGTGTCGACGCAGATGGCTGAGAATCTGGCCCAGTGGAAGACTCTCTGGGTGGAAGATGCACATCCCAATGAGGAGGCCCTTGGGAGGGTTGGACGAGGATGGGGTTGGGGATGGGGGCTGAAGACTAGTTGTTCATCAAGAGCATAGCCTGCCATGGAGGGACAAAAACATGGGTAAATAGTAGGATCAATGGTATGCCGGAGTGGCCTCCAATTTGTTTTCCAAGGGGTGGTGTGGGGAATCGGGGTTGAGGATGGATAAGACACAGTGAGAAGAAAGATAGGGATGCCTTTAGTTACTCTGTGCCAGAGGCCCATAGATGTCTGCCGTATTGAGGGTACCCATAGCCACATCGTTTTGGTCTTACTCAGCGTTTCAACATGGGGCACCCCAAGGATGTGGCGAAGAAGGACGCGGATGTGCAGAAAATCAAGGACATCTCAGCGAGCTTCTGGTAGCCTTGAAGATTTCTGTGGCTGCTGCAGCCATGGCTTTTGGGAGCATGATCCAGCTACTGGCTACTGTACTGGTGGCCTTGCAAAGTGGAAGGGGATATTGTTCTTCCTTTAAGTTATGGGAAATCTTTGGGCTTCCTGTGTTTGGTCTTCCATAATGATTAGGATGTATGCGCGGCCTGCGTTCATCCTGTTCTTCGAACACCAGATACACCAGTGCCCTTTCATGATGTTAATTATACATAATATGATTTAGATTTATATAGTATCAAGAAGCTACTATATATATATATGGCATTATATCTTACTCTAGTATGGCAAACTCAATAAATAAACCATCCCCAACTTGCTTTAGGGCAGGGTATACCCGCCACAGGACCAAGCGATGGAGCTGGAAGCCAGGGTAATGTAGGCGGGCTTCGGTGATTTTTTGAGGGGGCATCTGGTTGGTTGACCATGTTGCAGGAAAAGCCATGGGAATCCACCAATATCATGGTTGTTCTGGGGGTGCGAGCCAGTTTAGCATTTCTGACATTCTCATTGGTTCATGACGCTATTGATATGTATAATAACAACATTAATAATAATGAAAGTATCAATACCAATAGTAATAATAGTAATGGTAATAAATACACACTCGTGCATATGTATGATATAATATATATATATATATCACAGGCATGTGCACAACCTTTTCCGATATAGAAAATGAATGAACATGAATGATCCTATTCACCAATACATCTAAATATCATCGTATATTTCTGCATGGGATACATTGATATCTATTCAGAATATTCATTTTATTTAGATTCCATTTCTTATACTGTGTATGGATTATATCAATTATATCCTACAGATGATCCATTCGGGTCCCGTAATTTTCGGGATGGGTCTTGGGACCAATGGGCAGACTGGGAGGCTACCCCATAGAAATCCCCATAGAAATCTCCATCGATTCCCCCACGAGAAAACCATTCATGTCCCATTCATATCCCATACATATCCCTACAATCGCTCCATGAATGACATCCTCATTTTATCCCCATTGTATCCGCTTGAAAAACTCCCATTTTTCTTCGCTCACGTCAGGAGAGTGCCTCCCAAGGAGGCTTTTGGGTCGACAGGGAAGCCTCCAGCTATTCCCAAAAGATCTGGGGCTTTGAACGGCTAAAAACCATGAAAAATGGTGGATTTCACCAGTTTCACCGGGTTTAACCATCAACAATTCTGGCCAAACATGGTTTGTTTTTATATGTTTTTATCATCAAGAATTGGGATCTTTTTTTAGAGATTCAAACCTCAAGCATTGAGATTAAAGATGATTAAAGCATCATGGTAAACAGTCTCCAAAGATGTCGTCCAAGATTCTCCAAGACTCGGAGGATCGTATGATCATGTATGATCCTGCAGGATTTCTTAACCATCCACAGTATCATTAACCGTCATTACCCTCTGGTAATTTAACATAGCTATTGAAAATAGCAATTTATAGTGAGTTTTCCCATTAAAAATAGTGATTTTCCATAGTTTTTTGTATGTTTACCAGAGGGTAACCATCACTAAGCCCATCGAATTTCCCCATCTCCTCTGAGTTGCCATGGGGATGGGATGCCAGCGGTGGGTTTTCGTGGCCATAGCAACTCAATGCAACTCAGAGCGTAAAAGAGTCGTTAGAGGGCCGGAAATCTCCGGACATCATGCAACCAAATTCACCAAATCCAACATGGCATTCACATATTTATAATTATATATATATATATAATATATTTATTGGGTTTGTATTCCAATTTCCCAGAGGCTGCAAGCATCATGGTAACTCTACTTCCCATGCTTGGAATCCCATCCCAAGATGCCTTGAGAGCCCCGGCCAGGCGCCGAAAAATCCATGCCATGGGCAGTTGCCACGTCAAGAGTGCCACGGATGTTGGGGGGTAGCGGGCCAAGATGGGTCGGGATGGAGATATTGGTGGCATATGGCACAGAATGGCACAGACATGACCTGACTACTGGAATTGAGCTTCCCTGGTTTTCTCCCATTGAACACTGCGCCTGTTTTGCATCTGATCTGGGAGTACAGGGGCCAAACTTGACTTTTGCAGAGGAGAATCCAGCCCTGTCGGAAACAATCTCATGAACTGTTCAAGAAAAAACTTCTCACACATGGTGCTCAATTGGAAAGACTAAAATTTCATTTTTTTTAATTACAAAAAAAACGTGTTCCTAGGTCCTAGCCACAATCCCACCGGACCAATTGCCCCACCAACATCTGGTGACTCCTCCGCAGAATGTGGAGCCGTTGTTTCTTACTGCGCGAACTTGTTCACACCCTGCGACGTGGCTCCAAATTTCCAGCGAAAGCATGCCGAAAAGAGAATCTTTCCAGCAGATAGTTGCCACATGTTGCCACATGGCTTTTTCAAAGAATTTTGGAACCCGCGGTTTCCCCAATGTTCCTCGTAGATCTTCCCGCGGTCAACGGCGACAGTAGCAGCACTTGTTGATTGATGTCCTCCGCATCGGCGAGTCACGCGACGCACCCCCCCCGTCGGCCGTTCCGATCCCAAAGTGCGACGGATGGGCCTTGCAACGAGCTAGTTGCGGTTCGTGCAAAAAGACCGGGGATAGGTTGGGGACCCCAGTTGTAGTTGGCTAATGTTGGCTATATGTTACAAGAAACCCCTGTTGGTTGAGGAATGTTGAGGATTAATTTGGGGATGATACTACTAATTATATCTAATTATATTGAGAAATCATGAGAAATCCACGATCGGAATCCCTATCAGCCAACTATAAAGACTATAAAGGGACAATACAGAAGCGGTGTGATGCTCACTTCGGATCACTTCGGTATCACCTCGAGACCGTGCTCAGTTGGTATGGGGCACCACCCTGTATGGGGTGGGTTGTATTGTTGCCGGGTGTCTCAGAAGCATTCAGAAGCTATTTATCCATTAGCTAAGTTCCATATTCCAGCAATCCCGCTTCGGAGCAATTTCAGCAAGTAGAATGCTAAATACTGGTTTAAAATGAGGGGTTGGTATTTTGATGTATTTGAAGGGATTTCAGATGGTTTCAGATTCTTCTTTCCCAATATGACCCCTCTAATTATGTTTACACACACAGAAATATACATACATACATACATACATACATACATACATACATACATACATACATACATACATACATACATACATACATATATATGGGGGGGCAGTATGGGGCAAGTATTGGAAGTGATCTTTTGCTGAGACATGCCCACCCTTCCTTTTAGTTCGCAGCCACGGCTCCGAACTGAATCATTCTTCCACTGGTGGGGTGGTGATTCGAATTGGCAGGTCATCGAACTAAATGGGCCATGGCTTCCATAGCAAAGTGTAACAAATTACCGGGGGAGGATATCAGATATCATCACAATTCATCACATATCCCTTGAAAAATCCCACTAGATCTCACGACATACTGTGGATGGAAGAAATCCTGCACCTTGGATGGTTGAAATCCTACAAATAAAGGGAAAAACCACCTATCAACTGACTGATGCAGGATTTCTTCAATTCACGGTATCATTAAATTCCCACTAATTCCCATGGAATCCCAGTAAATTCCCATTATATAAATCCCATGAAAACATCCCTCATGTTCATGCTTAAGTCATGTGAAAAATCGTCATTTTCCCCCTGCCAGCGTGGCTCAAGAGGTGGGTTTTGGGACGGAGGCCCACCTGGCCCAGGTGTCGTAGGCGGGATGCAGTCTGGAAGCTGTAGCTATAAATGGACACAATAAAATACTGTATATATATATATATATAAATATATATATAAATAAACACACACACACATAATATATATATATATATATTATGGAAGTTTCCCAAGTTATAACTGGTACCCCCAGTTATCATCCATTTATAGATGGACTTTCATGTATATATATATGTATGCACTATCCAGCTATTGGGGTAGCCATATTAATGGAAGGAAATCCCATATGCGTTGTCAGCCCTTGAAAGATGAGAAAGATTAAACACATAAGGTATACAAAATGACAAACAGACTTACATAAGTAGATATAACCAGAATGCTCCAGATATTACCAAGAGTTGCTCCTCAAAAGACCTTGACTTGCGCTGCGACATGGTCCATTCATGTGATACTGTTCCACCTGGGAATGATAGTCGCTCTAGGCGCCTTCCTATGGACCTTGGAGACCTTGGCCAGGCTGGGAGTCACATGTCATGTGGATCGTGTCACTGCGATCCTCTCTCTGTTCGGCCTTTCGAGGACACCGACAGATCCTGAAGATGGATGGACAAAGCGGAAGCGGCAGCATGGGCAATGCCGGCGGTGCTGGCGGCGCTGGCGGCGCTGGCGGCGGCTCGAGTGATGGTTGTATGGCCAATGGCTGCCCTGGCTGCGGCATGATGGGCTGTCCCTGCGGTGGCATGGGCTGTGGTTGCGGCATGGGCTGCCCATGCGGTGGCATGGGCTGTCCCTGTGGCGGCATGATGATGCCGATGATGCCAATGATGCCACTGAGTGGCAGGGAGAGAAAGGGAACCTGTATTCTTCCCCAAAGAGTGTAGCCACACTTGGGGTTCTTACGGTAGTGGTTAAGGCCCAGTGTTCAGTCGAGGTGTTCTCACACGTGTGCCACGTGGGTCCCTTTTTTTGATGACCTTTACAGCACAAAAGTTCCTCATCTTCCGTTTTCGATTGCAGTCTCGCACGAAACGGTGGCTCGGAGACCTCGCTTCCGAAGGTCTGGTTTTACTAGCGCGCCGTGCTCATTTTTTGAGTTACGTGGCACTTTCGGGACATTTTGTGGTCTAAAACGTCGTTTTGCGTGATAGGTGCAGGACATCATCTTGTACAGAGATCTTGCTAAGTGGTCTTATAGAGAGCTTCTACAGAGATCTTATAAAGATATCTTGCCAAGAGACCTCTTATAGAGATCTTGTACCGAGATCTTGCCAAGAGGTCTCTTGCAGAGATCTTGCTGGGAGATCTTCCGTGGAGATCTCATATAGACACCCTGTACAGATAGCCTTACAAAGGATCTTGCACGGCAGTTCCTACAGAGAACCTGACCAGGAGATCTTGCACGCGATCTTCTACAGAGATCTTCACAAAGGGAGCTTGCAGAATCTAAACTGGTATATATCTCTTCTTCATGTTTCTTTGCAACGCTGTTTGGGGTCTCTCGCCGGGATAATTTCCAAAAAACCGTTAGGTAAGCACCAACAGACTATACCTCCAGACAACTTTACCAAATCTATCGTATCTCACACGTTAGTCGACCGAGGCCGTCCCCCATGATGATGAATCCGATGATGGGAATGATGGCCGGCATGGCGAGTATGGCCACCATGGCCAAGGCCATGGCCAAGGACCGAGAGCCACCAAGGGCACGTGGAGAAACCAGGGACAATTGGCTTATTTATGCTTATTTATGATCATGTATGGATTATTTGGAGATGATCTAAACGTTGTACATGATCATACCTTTATTTATTGATGTATTATTTATTGAGTATTTTCAAGGATTTCTGAGGGAGCCAGGCCGCAATCTCATCCATTTTCTGTTTCCGATCTTGTTTTATGATAGCGTTGACCAGCCTGGAAGACCTGGGGATTGTGTGGTCGCAGGAGAAGAAGAAGCCGCCAGCGGAACCGGAGAAGAAGGAAGAACCCAAGGACCCAGAGCCTCCGAGGGCGGCAGTTGATGGTTGATGTTGGTAGATGTTGATGATGATATTTGGCGCATTTCTAGAAATATCCTGCAAGAAAATATGGCCCAAAAATGTGAATTGGTGGCACAAGAGAATATCGGAGTGGGAACCCACAAACATAACAGGATGACAGTATGGTTTTCCAAAACCATGTTGAAACCTGGGATCACCCAATCCCAGTTTGCACCGGGATTGGCGCAACAAAGGGTGGAAATCCTCAATAAGGGTTGCTGAATATCTTATCTTCGTGACAGGATTTCACAATATCACACTATGATGAAAAACCATCACGAGGTTGATCCCAAGGCAACAAATCATATCCCAAAGATTTTTCGGTTTTGAAAGATCGGGTCACGTTCTTTGGGTCTCTTGTAAGCCCATCACTGGTTACGTGCAGCATTTCTTGGCAGGTGACGCCCCTAAAAACCCCGAAACATGCAACATCGATGCCAGCCAGGCCCCAGTTTACAACCAATGCCACATTTCCATGCATTTCCATGTCCAATTTCCGAATCAGGAAAATCAACGACAATCATGTTCCAAAGATTCCAAATCAAGATTTGTCACCTGTGTTTGTTTCACATGGTTTTGCCGTGTTTTTTTTTGAGATCTTCCACGTTGCTTTAAGCGTTGCAATTCCCAGCAGCTTCACCTCAGGAGACCACACCTCAGGTGGAGGCCTTCAATCCGGAGGCGGGACACCCTGTGTTGTCATGTGGAACATACCACGTGAACATATCATGGTTATATAATGTTATATAATGTTATATATTAATTAATATATATTATATATTATTCATTTTTTGGAACATCTAAAATTCATGTGGAATGGATGACTAAACTGCCATTTTCTTCTATGACCAAAAGGTGGGAGGATGTGGTGGAAAAAGGGCATGTATACTTTTGAACCCTTCCAAAAAGAGTTAGCGACAGATAGCAGTATCACTATTTCAGTAGGATTGCGGCCAACTTCTATTGTTGAATGGTTGCCACAAAATATCTGGTTGGTGGTTTAGAACATTTTTTATTTTTCCATATATTGGGAATAATCATCCCAACTGACGAAATCATATTTTTCAGAGGGGCAGGGCTCAACCACCAACCAGATATAGTTTCCCCCAAAAATGTCGAATGGAGTTCCCGGGATGGTATATACACCCTCTGGTAAACATACAAAAAACTAGGGAAAGATCCACCATTTTGTAGCTGGGTAAATCATGTAAATCAACTACTTGAAGTATTTCGACTGGCCATGGCTTCAATAGCTTTTTGTATAATTTGATAGTTGATTTTCCATTTGAACAATCCACCATTTTATAGCATTTGTAATGGGTAAATTGGTAAATCAACTAGCTATTTATAGTTGATAGTTGGTTTACCAGAGGTAGAATTGGATGATGGGAAAATTTACAGGAAACCTCCATATTTAATGGTAAAAACCATGGTTTCCTGCAGATTTTCCCTCAATCCAATGACTGGATAGTTGAATGTTTCCCCATCATTTCCCAGACGTTGGGTTTTTTCGGCAGATCGTCTGCGAATCCCATCCCGCCAGGAGCTCCAAAAGCGGCTGCTGATTGCTCAAAGTCAGGCAGTTGAGGCGAGGGACTGGGATGAAGGAGGGAATTACCCTCGGATCATCGTGGTTTCGATGGGAAAATCCATGGGAAAATCCACGAAAAGTGGAGGTTTTCATGGGAAAATGGTCCATAAATGGGCTTCTACTGGGAAAATCATTGAACTAAATGGTGGGTTTTCCGGTAAGCCACGTTTGACACCGGAGGGTATCTATGGGTATGTGAAATGGAGTTTTTGTGATGACCAGACCCATGGAACTGGGAAAATGTCAGGAATCTGTGGGGAAGTTCTTAAAGTTCTTAAAGTGAATAGAAACAATTGGGTGACAGAAAATCAACAATTGGATTTAAATCCCTGGAAAAATATAGTCACCCAATACAAAGGATTTAAATCCCTGGAAAAATCAGGAATTGGGTGACTTTCCATTGCCAGAATATTGCCAGGCTAGAGCAACCTCTGGCTTCTGCATAGATGTTGTACGTGTTCTTGACCACTGGGATGTGCATCCAAGTGCCCTTTGGCACTTGATGGAATGGAGTCTGCAAGCCATGTCTGAGGCAAAACCCAAGCCGAGCGAGCACGAGGAAGCTCGGAAAGAGGCGCGGGCGTCAACTTCGGTGCGATGTTTTTTCCAATGATTTTGCAGGGGTTGGTAAGTGTCCCTTTTTGGGGATTTTGAACATCACCTTCAAATATCTGTTGGAAATTATATCCCCAATACTTGGGTGATGTTCAATTGGGACATTTACCAACCCCTGTTAAACATCAGGACATGTCATAACTTTTCCGCGAGGAGCCGCCGAGCGAGCAGCATTCGGAGAGTGAGGACAGCCACGATGAGGCCTTGATTCTTTTTACGCCGTTGGTCCTTTGTGGTCTGTTCCCAGTATTCCTGTGACCGTTTTACATCATTATACATCATTATACAGGATCATTATTATACATCATTATACACCATCATACATCATTATAACATCATGAAAACATCATTACAACATCATTGTACATGAAACGCATTACTCTGGTAACTCTGGTATCAATAAATGCTAGTAACAAAATCAATTCAGGATGAGTCATCATCACCATGACAAAAAACCGACTAGTAATGTTATGGCAATAGCAATGGTACTGTTTCTCGTCATCATTACTTGTCACCAGTAATCATTGATCACCACCTAGCATTTTGTTACATGTAGTTGTCATTCATATTGTAAAACGTCGTTGAATGACTCATTGTAAATATTCATTATTACATTGTGTTAAAACCCATGGCCTTAATGTAGTATTGATTCTGATAGTCATTGTCATTAATATTTGCATGATATTTCGTTGTTTCTTAATGCGAATAGAGTCACAATTGACGATGACTATTGAACATTATTTATAGCGAAATCAATATTATTATCCACTATCACTATTGTCACTATCACTGTTAGATATTATATAAAATGATCACTTATCATAAGGTATTACTATTATCATTCTCTTTGCTATTAATCATTAGCGGCAGTAATATCTGATAATAAGTGACGATTATATTATCTAATCTTGTCATATAATTGTTGTGAGTGGTAATACTGATCCCTATTGTTCTTATGACCAGTTATGACTAGATTATTGCTATTATGATTATTGTTATTACTGTATTCTTTCTATTACTAATGCTATTATCATGATCAGATATTACACACTATTGTCAGAATACTAATCTTATCATTCTTGTTTTTGTTTAAATCTCAATCAATATAATCACTATTATTAGATACTATCATTCCTATCAATTATTGCCATTACTATTTTTATATCACCATTATTAGCAGATAATATAACATAATATAACCACTATTATTAACAGATACTATCATCACTATTAACTAACATCATTGTCATCATTCGATATCACTTTTATACATATATTTACATATATATATATCATCACAGTAATAATGATAACATTACTGATTCTTGTTGTGTATATATATATATATCATCCTCATCCTCCTCCTCCTCCTCCTCCTCCTCCTGGTCCTTGTCCTTGTCCTTGTCATCCTTGTCATCCTTGTCATCCTTGTCATCCTTGTCATCCTTGTCATCCTTGTCGTCCTTGTCATCCTTGTTCTTGTTGTTGTTGTTGTTGTTGTTGTTGTTGTTGTTGTTTCTGATCATCACGACATGTTCCCCTCCGGCGCCTCCAGCCTTGAGGCGAAGGCCCCCGTCGCGGCCGTCGTGCCCTCGGCCGAAGCCGCCGAGGCGGCGGAGGTTGAGAGCGACAGCACGGCGGAGGAGCCGAAGGTGGCCAGCCCGGAGAAGGACCTCGGGGAGGTCAGGGGAAGGACACAAAAATCCAAAAATGAAGGTGAAACCAAATAAAATGGCGGATTTGCGTTGTTTTCATCAATTGAAACAGAGAAAATATGAGGATTTCGTTTGATTTAAGTAAGGACGATAAGACTGAAACAACAAGAATCAAGATTTAAGCACCCAAAACAGGGATTAAAAATTGATTGAGCGGGGGAGGCGTCTATCTGTAATAGGATGATCACTGGGAAATGGTGGGAAAATTGATAGATGTGGGACAATGATAGGAGAAATGCATAGAAATGCGGGATGATGTGAGTTGATCGTAAGGACAGACATTTACCAAGAAAACATATGATTGGGGCGTGGTTTACCCAAAGGTATGGTCCCAGGTATGTTTTCCAATTTGCATCAATTTGCCGATTTGGATTTCTAGGGATACCCCTCCGTTTGGTGGCAATCTTCGATGGGGTTTCCAAAAGGAGCCGAAGCTCTCCTGGCCGGGGCCCCCGCCCAAGACTGATCGCATGGATCCCAGGATGCAGGAGCCGAGATTTTTTCAGGGCACCCAACTTACATGGAGAGTAAACGAATCAGAACTTAAAGGGATATCATGGGAATATTGGGATAATAATATGTTATACTTATACGTTACTAGTGTATCCTAGTCTTATTGGGATATTTAACCCAATGTGAAATAATGTGATACGATAAATTAAATCATGGGAAACGCATGATCAACCATACAATGGATAAATGGCTTTTACCATCATTTTCATCGAAAGCCACATAACATCCCCCCTCCAATCTCCATCGATGTGATAGATGTTTACCTGACTTCAGGTGGACAAACGTCCCAGCGTAGAACAATAATCATCAACTACGTTTCTTGATTTTCTTTGGGGTTACGCTCCGGTAAACTAACATAGCTATTGAAAATGGCCATAGAAATAGTGAGTTTTCCCATTAGAAATGGTGATTTTCCATAGTTATGTTAGTTTACCAGAGGGTACTGCCATTTGTCATTGGAGAAAGGGATAATTAAACCCAACAATAAATCACCCCTAATATCACCATAGATGCGTTGTAACTATCATCCCCAAATGGTCGGTTTATGGCATTGGGTTTGCCACATTTCAGTACATTAAGCAGGGTACAAACATTATATAATTGGATTTACCCTCCGGCAATCAACCGTGGCAAGGGATAATAACCCCCCAGTGAGGATCTTCTCAGCTTAGAAACCACCATTTTCTAGGCGATTCCTCAGCCACAAAGGGTTTGATTACCAGAGGCTACCATTAACGCACTGAATCCCATGAAAAAATATCCCATGACATCGAAAGTTCCGCTGAAACCCATCAGATCCAAACCCATTTTCAAACACGACAGTTCCATGAAACTCCCGATTTTTCATGGTCAAATCCGCCAAAAACACCATCAGGTCCACCAGGTCAGCCGCAGGAGACCCTTCAGAAACTCCAGGCCTTGGGCGGCGAAGAGGAGAAAGCCAAGCGCCTGAAGGCCGCCACCGCAGCAGCTGATGCTTGGGTGGATATGTGCCGCAAGACGTCATCACCTGTATGGTGCATATGTGTATGTATACAAATTGAATAACTATATATATATATATATATATGTGAGTGTTAACTAAAGATGGATATGTTAATAGATGATTGGTTAACATTTAAAACTATTTTAATTTAATTGAATGCTGATTACTTCGATGTGGTTAAGATTGATATGATTAGTTAAATGTTACTCGTACCCTCTGGCTATTCAACGTAGCTATGGAAAATGGATGAACATGACCCACCTGTAGATGATCTGTAGATGATTTATGATGGTTCACCTATCTAACATGGTGATTTCCTTAGCTACGTTAGATAACCAGAGGTTTAATATGATAATATTGTATATATTATTGATATAACTGCGTTTAGGTCGACCGGGTTTGACATTTTTTCTTTATTGATAGCTTGGGTTTCACCCCAAGTGATCATCCAACTTAGTCTGACTTTCCAAGTTATTCCTTTCCAAACAATCGGGCAACCAATAGCTGTACATGGGATACCCCAATTTTGAGAAGGATGAAGGATGGGGAATAACTCACGTACAACTGGTGTGTGCAGTATGTTGATGAGAATGGTAAGGGGTGAATGAACATGACCCATTGGGATCCCGTGGGGTTTTGCCAGCTGGTTTGAGTTAACATTCTCTGGGGAAACCTTGCATGGGTACTTGAGCACCTTAAGTATACAAGCCAAATCAAGCCAACTTTTTTTTTAAAAAAAATCTGGCAGGGTATCTAAGATTGGCCGTGTATTGGGTGCCCATATTTGACGCAAAATTCAAGAGACTTGGGTTTTCCAGTTTCAGCCCGGGCTGCTGGAGTCCTGGTGGCCACTGCTGAAACACATCTGGCTGTAGCAAGCCGCAATGAAAATCCTTGACCAAGGAATCAACGAGCCATTGTGTTGACGCGAAATCCATCAGCTACATGTACAAGTTTGTACAAGTTTGTACAAGTTTGTACAAGTATAGTTTGCACATTCACCTCAAGCGTATAGTCCTGGAGACATAGGTACAGATATAGATATACAAAATATAGTATATATATATATATTATATTGATATGGATAGGTGATGATAGATAGATGTATCTATGGGTAGGATATAGGCAAGACATATTATTGTACACATCATTTTCACACACATACATAAAATTATGTATATATATATGGAAAAAAAACATGTATACATACCACTTAAGATGGTGATTTTTGCACTTGTTGAACCACGTTGAAGCCCGTGATCTCAGCTCCCCCAGGAAGAGATCACCATGTCTCTGGAGCGCAAGGGCGTCAGCGACCCCGCCGCCGACGCCCCGGCCGTGCCGGCGGCGCCGGCGGAAGCGGCGCCTCCAGAGCCTTCACCGCCACCGGAGGAAGCGGCGCCACCGGAGCCGGAGGAGAAGGAGGAGGAAGAGAAGGCGGAAACTTGGGAATGAATACCTCTGGTAAACATACAAAAAACTATGGAAAATCACCATTTTTAATGGGGAAACTCACTATAAATGGTCATTTTCAATAGCTACGTTAAATTACCAGAGGGTAATAATAATTAATCATTATTGATGATCATCATATAAGACTTGATCATCTTTATTTGATCATAATAGATAAATGATCATCAATCATGATTAACATTGATTAACCATCAATCATGATTGATAAACAGGTGATTAACCGATTTGATCAGAATAAATGATGAACCATCAACAATGATTAATAATCAATGAGGATTAATCATCAATCAAAGGTTATAAACTACAGTAAACCAATCAACCATCCAGCTATAATATTCGCTAATCCTTCATTCAGCACCACAAATCATTAATTACTGTAGCCATCTAATTAGTTGAAGATATGCATGTTTGAATTATTGATACCATCTGACTATCAAACATGATTTTTACACAGCAGTCAGGATATCGGGCTCGGTCACACATGTTACGAAAAACCTTGCATTTTATTGTCAGGTATGTTTGAACAATATTGAACAATACGTTTTCAAAGGCCTAGGGAAACTGACAATCCCCCAGAGTTAAGGCCACATTTGGTTAAAGGGTGACCTTACCATCCCTGAAAATTGGGACTTTCCCATGGGCCATAGACCGGCCAAGTGATCGATCGGGATCGCGGATCATGGAGTCTTGAGGATGACAAGATGGCCATTGTGATCCACTGGAGCAGCATCAGGGGCTTCGGCATTTTGCGCTCGCAAGTCCACGGGGAGGCTGCGGTGCTGCGGCATGTTTGTGCAGCATGGTTCGAAGATGTTTGAAGTAGGGAACTGCCTACATTTTAAGAAGATTGGATGATAACTAGTAACTACTTATAGATCTACTTGGACTTGTCATTAGTTCTACACATACTACACACTATTTTGAAACGGCTCTCCGCTGGCACAGGTGGCATTTCAGGGTGCCTCCCTGGTGAACGTGAAGGAAATGGCCGTGGGAGACATGGTCAGCTTCGACTTGGGCTTTGACCAAAAGAAAAACCGACCCGAGGCGATCAACATCAACAAGGCGCCAGCAGAATTTTTGCGATGTCGAAAACTCGAAAACTGGATGTCTCCCGTCTCCCGCCCGTTTTTTCTTTTAAAGAGTGCCTTTCGGATGTGAATTATTAAGCAATATTAAGTAACTATGAACCTTTGAACGTTCAGTGTACCAAGGATTATGTATATAGATAACCAAGAACTGTAAACTGGAGGATTCTTGGGGTTCATAGGAGCATCAAACGTGAGGTGGGTGCGGCTCCTGGTGAAGTAGTGGGAACGTCCACCAGTTCCAACCAGAAGTCCTCAGAGGAGGGGAAGGTGAAGAATCTGGGCCTGGAACAAAATTGGGGGTTCGACTGCTAGACTCAGAATCCGCGATTTGGGAGCTACTTGTAGGGAGCTACTTGTAGGGAGCTATGGTTGTAGTTGTATCCATATATCATGTTCATTCATATTCCTTATGAGTCATATGAGTTATGGGGAGAGCCAAAGGGCGAAGAGTTGGGTTTCCCGACCATCATGAAGAACCAGATGATTGTTGACGAGATGATCAGCCATGCTCAGCTTGTTTTTGGGTGACAAAAAAACCCGTGAAGTTCTTTTGGAGATCTACCCTGCCCAAAAAAATGAACATGAACCATGGACATCATGGACACATGAAATTGGTAGAGTCCTAAGATCTTCCATTTTGAGATTTTTGAGGGTGTACTTGGGCATGATTTTCTCCCCAAACGTTGCCCAGAGATGCCCAGTGAGTAGCCATCATATGACAGCAATGGGTGCCGCAGCATGGACGCGCTTAGCGCTCCGGAAAATCTGAGGAAACGATCGTCCAGCGAGGCGGAGAAGGCAAAGGAAAAAGAGAGCAAGGACCGTATTTTTTCTGAGTTCGGTGATGATGTTATTTGGTATAATGGTATAACCCTGGCACAACCATGGCATAACAATGGGATAACCATGGCATAACAATGGTATAACCATGGTATAACATGGTTATTTGAGTTTGTCTGTAGACTGTAATAGACTCTACACCAATTGATGGCAGTTTTTTTTTGGGCGAATAGGATGAACCAGTAGAATTGGGGCAACATATCTCATACACTATCATATATGTCAAATTATTGTGCAAATCCGTTTGTTGGTTATTGGAGGAGCGAAATTTTAAGTGTTGGAAGATTGAATCCAAACATGGCCATTTCCAACCGGTCAATCATGATCGAATTTCATGTTTGTCGCCATTGTTCCCTACGAAAAAATTGTTATTTTGGGGTAATAGTATGGTATAATGGCATAACCATGGCATAACCATGGTATAACCATGGTATAACCATGGCATAACCATGGTATAACCATGGTATAACCATGGTATAACCATGGTATAACCCATTTTTGGACAGCCTTCTGTGCCATCTGCCAGGACAGAGGCGGAAAGAAGGCGAAATCTCGTGCCTCGGAACTGCAGTTGCTGAGTTACTGACCTTCGAGACGCTAAATTATGGTAACTAGTTGAACCGAGGTGAGAAGTGATATTCTATGACTATATGATTTTCTAAGAATATGGATATTGCCATTATATATATATTATACACATGTAATTACATGTAATTATATGCAATTATCTGTAGTTATGGTGATTAGTGAGGTTCCTACTTGTCAAATGATTGGTCAAAGGGAGATCTTTTGTCGAGAGATGGAAGGCAATCATCAAGCAGTACAGGAAAGTGAGTTCTATGTGTACTTTCAGAGATGGAAGTCCTGCAAGTATTAGAACCTCTTTGGCATGATGATTTTAATTGAATAGATCTTTTTGTCTCTGTCTCTCCTATTCTCTCTCTCTCTCTCTGTCTATGCATATATATATATATATATATTCGCAGTATAGTCCAGTATAGTAGATATATATTATCTATGTGGTAAATCCAATTCCGTCCACCATTCCCAATTCACCATTTTTATGGCTGGCATGTTTTTAAGGCATCGATCCTTTTTCGCTTCCGAGGCTCGCGCCGGCGCCGGTCCAGCAGCAGTTCGTCCTCGAGCTCCGAGAGCCGCAAGAAGCGAAGGAAAAAGAGCCGCTCCAAGCGCCGGAGAAGATGAGGTGCCTGGGGAGTCCCTGCGGAGTCCCTGCGGAGCCTGCGGATAGGGATGGTCCCCACCAGGATCTTAGATAAGATGGTGATCTTATTGGATTCGATGATAAGGGGGTTGGCTGATCCAGGACAAGAGGATGGTCACCATTTGTGATGGAGAATCCCACAGATGTTTAGACGCTTAAATCAAGAAAACTGGAGGTCCGCGAAGAAGACACTGGCAACTTGCTTCAGCCCCAACTGATCGAAAACTTGGCCCATTGGATGGTCATGGTTTTGTCAAATCATGTCCAGCCGTGGCTTCCGAAAAGGTCTTGAGCTGACCTATATCCTTTAGATCTTTGGTTGACCAAACCCGCCCATTTTCCCCAAAGGACCCCGTTGTTCCAATCCCAACTGCGAAGCTCTGGCAGGTCGTACCCCGCTGCGCATGCCGCGCCAGCCGCGGGCAAATGTTGGGCAATAGAGGTGTTACTGTAAGGCAGCAGCGACAGCTGGTGGTGAGAAAAAGTGTGCAGCAGAAGACCGGTTCTACTTTTGCAAGCGGCATGATGATGATTACTGTTATTATCATTGCTATTATTGTTATTGTTGTTGTTATGATTAAATTAATATTAATTTGAACCCTGTGCACCCACGTGGACAATACCAAAACTTAGTTTGATGCTGCAAAGATGGTGAGCCAAGTTTCGAATTGTTAGTATGATTTGGGAATGACGACCGGATGAAGCCAGAGAGATCAGACAGTAATTGTCCATCGTACGGCAATCCTCGTTCAATTCGACATCATATGTACGTGCAAACGTTTGCAACTTGTCGGCATGAGACAGCCCCGGATGGAATTCAACAACAGCATCATGCGTGCTGGAAACATTTTCCTTCCTCACAGCTTCTTAGATCATTTGGTCTCGAATCTAACATATTCATTACATATTCGTTGCTAAATAGTATCCAGATTCTAGATCTACTTAGATGCACGGAAGATGAAGGGTGATGTTTAGATTGGACCGGCAGATCGTCTTGGATCCCATTGGCTCAGAGATGTGGATGACCTACATGTGGCCACAGCTGGCTATCATGGATCCACAAGAACCCCATTCGGTTTACAGAGGTAAAGGAAGGTACAAAAGGGTGATTGGTGCAAGGGTATGCCATTGGCATCTCAAAAAAAATCAGGTGATTCGGTGTCTCATGAAAAGTTCCAGCCTATCCCCACAAAAAGCATGCCGGTTCCAAGGTGACAAGTGATAGTCCAGGTTGTGGGCGTTTGCCCACAGCATCAACGTAAACCTACATGTGAGAGCCCCCACTGGACAGCCACAGCGACCGCATGGACGGAGCAAAGTTTCTCCCGGACTGCGGATGGCTGAACTTGTCAGTTGCTGATTCCCGTTGCTCGGCGACCGCGGTCGGATCAGAGGGCTGAACACGGGGCTCAAATCATCTAAAGCTCACTGCCACAACAATGCACACCCAAAATTGAGCTGTATTCCTGGCCACTGGGGTACAATTTCTGATGGTTTCAGATCAACACAGAAGGATCAGAAGGATCAGAAGGTGATTTTAGCATGTTTCAAGCACATGCTTGACCCATATGTGGAAGGCACCCAGCCACCCATGCTGGCCATGAAACCCAGGTTCCACCATGCCATGCCAGCAGTTGGTGATGCTGTGGTGGTGCAGGGTCTACCTGCATGTCAAGGATTCAATGGACGCAGGAGCCGACGGGGTAGCGGTGGTGCAGAGGCAGTAGCCTGGTGGGCTTACCCTCCTGGGTACTTCATGAATTTGGGGCATGTGTTTTTTTTTTGGGGGGGGAGCTTTGAGGGCGACTATGACTATGAGCCCTCCGATTTCAACTTTGGGGTTTATGATGTGACCATGAGTTTTTATGTGTGGCCTTTTGTTCATCCATAGCTGGCGAATGGATGTTCATCATGTTCATCCTTCCAAATATGGGTATACACATGTATACACATGTATATACACATAACTGGTTTCGATACATCCCAATTGATGGTTTTTGATCATCTGTTTGTTAGATCCGCGCCCTCCAGGGGCCGCGTGGAGCAGGCTTCCGGCGAGACGTTGCTGGACTCAGTCAGGGTGAAAAGCATGTCTTAGCGAACAGGGAGGAAGGACTGATGAGGATCATCTAGGTCAATCTTAGATGGGTACTTTAATCCTCTAGCCTTTTGGCATCCATGGGACTATCTACTAACCACTAAGAACTTGATTTTTGCAAGGTATCCAAGATTGGCACGATGATGATGATGATGATGATGATGATGATGAGTATGAGGATGAGCTGAACACCAAGAACAAGTTTACCCTGGTTTCAGCCAAGAAGTTGGGGCTGGTATTGAAAGTTGGGGAAATAAGTGGGGTGACTGAACCAACAAAAACACACACCGCACTTGGCCATTGGACCCCCTGGATGCCTGGTCCGCTGAAAACATGTTTTCCAACAAATCTCTGCGATCTGGAGAATGAGTCCAATTTACATATAGTTTTTGGATGTTTTTGGGTGTTTTTGGGCCATTGAGGTTGGTTCCCCTTCACGTCATGATCAGGCCTGCTTCTCATATCTATCATACTTTGCGTATAGAGTCTACGCATCATAGTTCACTTGATATATCCCCACAAACATGTTCAGAGAGTTTTGTTTTGGTGGTTTCCATGGTTTTCCATGTCAATCATGTGAGCTTTAACGGGGTTCCGTTCTCTTTCCATTACCGGCGGTCAGGGCCCCAAAATCGCACTGGCCCAGGTACCAAGTACGACTCTCTGGTGGCCTGCGCGTGCAGGTGACCGTGAACCACGCTGTGATTCGAATGATTAGCAAAGGGTTTCAGATTTTAAGCATTGGAATAATCTAAATAGTACTCCATAGCAATGTAAATAGTACTCCATAGATCTCATATTACACGCACAATTATATATATACACATACAACCATCCATATATACACAACCATCCGCAACCTTTTTACTTCCTGATTGTTTGAGCTGGGGGCACCCCACAATCTCAGCTCACTTGCGCCGCTCGCGCATTCAATCAGCCAGTAGGTCCTAGCGAGCAATCTGTCTGCCGCGGAGGCAGGGTTGGTCCTTGGGAAACTCCGGAAACTCCCATAAAGATCATTAAAGATCCATAAATTGGGGGGATGTTCCCAGTTGATGGCAAGAACTCATCAGCGTTTTGTCACCTTTCACCATGAGGTGCTTATATTTTTTTATGGGCGTATAGTGGATAATTAAGAGAGATTAAACACATTTAAGACCAGCAATCCCAAAAGAAGTCCAGGGGACCCCCACCTCCCTCCCAAAGCGTAGGGTGATTTTTTTTTGAACAAAATTGGGTGCCAATGTGTTCCGTTGGATATACGCACTCTAGATTCCCATCCTGTCATTCTTGGGCTGGCAGCGGGATTGTTATGTCACCAGCCTGTCTTGGGGAGCAAAGTGCAGAGATGAACTAGGTGGGGAGAGTTTCAAACGCCACTCAAAATCGCTTGGTGTTTTTTTTTTTCCAGACCCTCCAGCAAGCTAGCATAGCTATATATAGCTATGGAACACACATCATTAACATCCATTAAAACCATATTTAGATCGCTGATGTACCATTATTTCCCTATGAAAACTGGTGGATTTTCCCAGGTGCCCTACGGGGACGGCTCGGCTGCGGACAGCACAGACAGCACGGACACAAGCGACGAGGTGGGGGGAGCTTGAAATCATCAATAATCCCATCACCCTAATATTAAACACCCCATAAATGGTCACAATTATGTGGAAATTCCCTACTAAACCATGGTTTCGTTTAGGGGCTGTTTAGTATTAGGGGGAAGGGATTATCAATGGAAACTGCGTGTCAGAATTTCATGCATCCCTATTTATCCAATTCTCAAATGGAAATACTTCCACTTTTGCTTTGACTACTACCCAACGGGTGTAGTCCAGACTACTACCCTCCGGGT
>Ga0126342_10002494_pt1 | contig 28788 bp, 29 predicted proteins | sample Cyp1metagenome_FD_92528 | JGI IMG/M metagenome (GOLD analysis project Ga0126342, IMG submission 92528) | Coral microbial communities from Lord Howe Island, Old Settlement Bay, Australia - Cyphastrea 1 metagenome | ecosystem: Host-associated > Invertebrates > Cnidaria > Coral ... | reverse complement strand
TTCCTGGGATGTGAGTAATGCTGCTTGCTGGTTAGCGTAGTTGTGTAGGGCTTGTAACTGCATTTGCACATGTAAAGCTGTTGTGTTTTTTACCGCAGTCTGGCCCAGACGACGCTATAGCTGATGGATGAAAAAGGCTGCTGCCTAGGCCGTTGCCTTGCGTTTTACTTCTAACTTTTGAGCCCAATACCCCTTGAAGGGGAGCTACCGTGCAGTCTCCGCAGTATGAAAGTGAGTGGACAAAGTCGTGATGCGCCAGCTGTCGGTCTTTTGGGTCCCAGGATGGTACCTCCTGTGGGTCAGTGTTGGTCCGTTGTGGTCACACCTTGCGCCTGTGGAAAGTCAGTGGCTACATGGGGCTCCGGTCTATCGCATTGGGTTTCCTCCATTATTGATGGTTATATCCTCAAAAATAGTGTTTGTGCACCCCAGTTTATAATGCTTGTTGATGGTAAATCCCCAAGTATTGGTTGACCCACATGAGTTGAATTCTTTTGTCCAGGACCATTCATCAGATTCCCCCACAGTGTTGAGGACCAGCGGATTCCCTTGAGCGTGAGGTGTGGGCTCCCAACCATCACCGCATAGATTTAGTGTTCTTATTGTTTTGGTACCCAAAGGCGCACCATCCACACCGTCTATGCACTCTATGCGTATATGTGTACAATCACAGAATACATAGCATCGTGCAGATTGTGTTGTGGTCTTGCCAGCCTGATCTGTCTGTGTTCGGTGTGTGGGATGTTTCCACCCCCAAAGTGCAGCCATCTGGCCTGATGTCTCATGATTTGATGAGCCAAACGATTTTGAAACATGCCCATCCGCAGGTGGGACATGAATAAAGAATCAAGATTGCCATGCAGGAAACCGTTGATCTCATGTAGGTACTACAATCAAAAACTTGTTTGGAAGAAAGATTTTGAAGCATGGTTACCCTGACTGTCATCCATGGCAAGGTTTGAAAGGGGAGTTTTCTATAAATCTTATGCACGTGGTTTGGTGGCAACCCCCACATGTTTAACAAACCGGGTTTGGGCACAGGCTCATAGTAGTGGTCCTGTCACAGCTTCATAGGCACGTTGAAATCGAACGTGAAGGTGCAGAATGGAACTGCGTTGGGACCCTCAGCACCGAGACCGGCAGAATCGCTCCAGCTGATTCAGTGTGTTGATCTTCGGGCGTCATGGTAGTCCAATGTAGTCCAAATAGTTCTTCAAAGTTCTTCAAGTCCGGGATTTGGACAAAAATTCTCATGTTTCTAGACTCTTGGCACCAAACACCCAATGTTCTGTCTGAACGTCAGCAATTCATGCTAGGCCACATAGGTGGGGAATTGTGGCAACTGTGATCCTGAGCAAAATGGGCGACATCCGCCGCCCAGGACAGCGGCATTGAATGCAATGATGCCACTTGGCGCCATTGGTGTGTGCAGAAATATGTCCAATATACCCCATATGTCCATTCCAGGAACCCAGAAACAGCTTGCTTTTGCAGAATGTTTCTGCTTCCTGCTTTGTCAGTGAAATGATAAACTCCAAAGATGAGCATGGGCTTACCGTTTCAAAACCACCAAGAGGCCATTCTGCCACAGTACCAAAGGATCCGATGGCTCGGTATGTCTATATTATTGGATTTGTGGCCCGTTACATTCTCATTGTGGTTCTATAACCCCATGATCTTCTTGCAAATTCCATCTCTTTGTGTTTGTTTTATATCCTCACCGTGGGCATTCCTATTCCCCATACCACTTCGACAATTCCGGATGACCCCACAGCGATATACTGCTGCTTGGATGACCGTCCCACTGGTCAGGACCCCTGGTCTGTAAGCACTTGGTATCTCCATTTTTGGGTTTCCAAATAGAATGAACTATTTAATCCAAAGTCTCAGTTTCACCTCCGTTCACCCCAAGTTTTCATGGCTAAACCGTGCTACCGTGCTGTGGTCGTGGCTGCCAGGATTCCAAAGGGTCTCGGGGCAATGACCTGCTGTGGTGGCCACCTGTGACCTGGTTGAGGCCATTTTTGATGGGGTAAACCCAGAGGAAGACCCATATTCTCCTATTTTTATGGGGTCAAAGGGTCAAAAGCCAGTTCTAACTGGGTATACTCTGTACCCCGTCAGCTTATTATGTACCAGTCAGCTAAAAGATGATGTTTTTTGTAGGGTACCTAAGATTGGCTACAATTCTGATCATACATTTGTGTGAATAACATGGGATGAGGGTCTGTTTCAAAATGGTGCATATACCCAAAATTGCAAGTTTTACGTGGAAACTTATGATGAGGGACGAGGGTTTGAGGTACCCAATTTTGAGATATGCCATATAAGTAGATATCTGGGCAAACCTTGGTCGGATAGTCTAGTAGTTGAATGCTGGCCATTTATATGGAGATATATGGAGCCAACCATCAGAAAGGATGTGGTTTTGTTTTGCACACCATGAAATGGACAGACAGCCTAAACGACTAGATTTGCCACAAAGTGGTGGTTTGTTTGCAGATCATCTATCCTATCAACAATACAATTCCAAATCCCTATCAATGTGACAGCATCAGGTGCAAGAGGGTTTCCGAAGCAAGCATTGGATTGAGAGTTTCTCAAAGAAATACACTGATATTGATTTTTGTATGTCCATTCAGAAACGCCAAACAGCCTCACTGGACTTGCACATCATTTGATTTCAATGGATTTTCACTTTTTGCGGAGGCCAGAAAAAGAAATCGGAATGCAAATCACAACATTCTCACTGCGGGAAAAATTGCACCACAGATTGCGTGCTACTATGAATGTTGTTTGATGTCGCACATAAGTTCCACAATTTTGTTACTTGTGGAACAAGTTTCAGGCCGACCATTTGATCATTTGACTTCGGGGTCCCATGACATGGTGCAGCAACTTAGGGGTCTGATTGCAAGACGCCAAGGGTGCTTTTCGCAGGGAGCCCAGTGGAGGTTTCTTTCACGATTGGATCGATTGGATGAGCAGTGGCCAAAGGCCTGGTATACAATCCGCCATGGGCATCTCCTAACAGCAGTGGAACCCATCCAGAAAAACTCATGTAAATGTGTGAATATGTAAGTATATAAATATGCAGAATTGTTTAGAGACGTCCACAGAGTTTTGTGAGATTCTGTGAGCTGTCGAATTCCCCTTGATCCTACTTGATTGGCAAACTGATTGGCATGCATCACGAGCATCTATTTTGCGGTACTCCTATCTCACAGCTCCGAAACTTCAGAGATCTCAAGAGACCACGATGTCTCAGGTGCATGGTGGAGGTTGGCAACACCATGGGCCCAAAGAGGCCGCAATGGAAGTGACCTATGGATGACATTTGAGGATTTCTGTTGGCACAATCTGAGGTTTCACCTGGTTGTGCATGGAGAAATCTTCTTACAGTTTCCAAGACCATTGGAAGAACGACAAAGCCTTGGACATAAGAACGACTGTTTTCACAGGGAACATGATTCCAAACTACCTACTTTTTACTTGGGGGTTGCAATATTGGCAGGTCCTAAAGTTGCACAGTTGCACACCATGTTTTGGGATCGAAATCTAAGCGTGAAAGCATATTGATCAAAACAAAGCTTATCCGTGCCTGAGAGAACCCTAGGTCTGACTCTCCCAATGTAGATCTAGGCCGTGTGAAACTGGCTGTTGGCCACAGGCCATACTGCTCAACGATGTGATCACATTGGTTTCATGTTGTTCAGTAGCACTTTTGGTGTGCCTTCTTTCAGGTTGCAACCAGCGTCTTGATCGCATCTATACTATACAAAGCTTGGCTGCCTAAAACCCACAACAACACCCTTTGTCATTGGTTGTTCATGTTTTTCTGTTGGTTGTGGTACCACAGGTGTTGGCACATCCAAAAACCCTTCAAAATAGAGGTGCGCTCCTGGCCAGGCCGCTTATGATGTGTTCGCCGCCAAGTTGTCACAGGCTCCAGAAATCCGTGACGACCAAAAACGGGGTTGTTTCAATGTGTTGCAACTGTCTGTGAAGAATATTCTTCACCACCTTCTTGCGGATCCTTTGGGAACAAACCAAGTCCTGATATCTTCACAAGTGGAGCATGCAGTAGGCCAGCACCACCACCTCCAAGCTGAACATTTCAAGAGTCCCAGACTCGATAACTTTCCCGACTTTTCCCAAATGGGTTCGTGGGTTCATCAGATTGCTGACCGCTTTCTTGGTGGCGCTTCGAAGAGATAGCACTGTTTTGTTCTTCAATTGGTGGTGAGGTGTCCGGAGCTGTAATCATGGTGCGCCTAGCCCAGCCAGCGTGGGTTGTGAGGGGAACGGACCAGTTTGGTCGAAATTCATTAGATTTTCCTTGCACGTTTCTTGTGGAAAAGAAGGTTATTGCTATTTTCTTTTGGAAAAATGAACTGCATAATTGTATAAAACTTTAACTTCTGGGTTGCCATGTATGATCGTCGTCCTTTGTATTGCAGTGGCATGGTTGGCCAAAACATATAAAAATATATGCTGGACCTTGCTTGAGGATATAGTCCATGATCTTTGTCACATCCTGGGCAAGTCTTCAATCTGCAGATTTTTTGTGCGGTTTGTGTGCATAGGGAAACTACCAAAGGTGGCAAGGGATATATTTCCAATCATTTTGTTCAGAGGTACAACATGGCACCAACAACCAGTGGAAATGGTGTCAGGAAATCATGATACCATCCTGGACGGTGGTGTGAGGTTCCAGACTATTTGTTGGTACCCTTGGGAAACTTCATGAGCATCACCGAGGTGCCCGGAGCCCGCTTTCGCGATTTGATTCTGATGGTGGGAAGAAAACCCCGAATTGAAAGAATTGGTGCATGGTTTTTGAACATTTTTGAAGCGATGTCGGGAAATGTCGGGAAATTTGGATTTAGTTATTAGAATTTATTAGACGGATCCAATTCCGCGCCAGTCCCTGCTCAAAGCGTGGGACTACCTGGCAACACATGGACCTGCAGGACACCGATGCCAAGGTCTTGATGCTGGAAATATGGAATGCATCAAATGCATCAAAGTCCCACAATGGGGACCTGGTTTCACATGTTCTCCAGGTTTGTGATACTGGTCCCAATGTTTCAGAGAGTCTTCCCAAATTCAATAATTCCTCCACGGGGCTGTCTCAAATTCTAAACCATGGTTTATCATCATTTTGCATAACAAAATTGCCATAACTTTGGGCATCCCACACGTATGAGGCAAACCCACATCATATGCTTGGTTGTATAACTACATCCGATATATGGTTGTATACCCCACTACATCCCATATATCCCATATATCATATATCCCATATATCGTGTGTATATCCCCATGGCATGGTTGGTCTTATAACCCTGTTTCTGTTGGTTGAAGGAGATGACTGCAGTGCAGCCTCGCCGCCACCAATGTTCGTGGCAGGCGGCCTCTACTGAACGGATATCTGAGAAATGTTGGAAGTACGGCCGAGGTTTGGATGAAACATGAACGAATACCTCTTCAAATATCACATGGTGTAAATATGCCTTTGATAGGGTCAGAAAAGGTCTTCCACCATTCACCATTCGACCCATGGCAGGCGATTCTTCTGGTGCCGCCTCGGCCTTGTCGATGCTGTTGAGGCTACGTGATCAGGCGGAGTTAAGTCAAGTGGTGTTTTGTGGGAACCGCTTGAAGTTTATGATATTTTTTGATTTTGATGTGTGTTTAATATGCTTGATATTCCTTGAAAAATGGAGATAGTGATCCAAAATGTGACCCAAATTTGCCATTATTTTGGGGATGGGTTGAGCCCATCCGGAAATATATTGCACTTAATTTGATGCTTTGCCATAGATTGCCCATGTTGCTGTGGAAATGTTCTGATGGTATTTTGGGAGATGTTCTACCACCAAGACCGAGATGTATCCATTTTAGGGGGCATTTGTTTTGTGGGGACGCGTCAAAGCCTATTATTACCACATTTGGGGGGAATAAACATCCACTCACCAGCTATTTTAGGCTAGGGTAGGCTTTTGACCCAGAACCTTCTGAATTTTCACCGCACCTCTGCTGTTTGGCTTCCCCAGCTTGGATCAGGGACTCCCAACGGCTTCGGGCTTCTTTGCCTTCAGCCCTTGGATGAACCTGGCCTGCGACTCCCCCACGTGCGCCATGTAACTTGAGCAGTGGCTGCTTAGCCTCTGCTGGTCGATGATTATGTGAAATTATATTCTATCCAATATATTTGGGATTAGCAATCACAATGACCAAAATTTGCAGATTTGGGTTCTGACATTTTGACACACCATCCAACTATTCACCACTATTCACCCATTTGGTGATTTGATGCCGTGTTGACAGTGCCCCGAGGTACTACAGCAATGCCTTCAGCTTAGTGAATGACGCTTCGGGCAAGGCTGGGAAAGAAATTTACTGGAGAACATCCCAATGAACCAAATTGTTTCGGGTATAGTCCAGGTTTTGGACCCGTGTCATCGAAGCAGTGAGTTTAGTTGATGATGTACCTATTCAATAGTAAGTTTAGTTGGTATGATGATTGAAACTGATTGTGCTTTGCAAGAAACATGCAAGGTCCATGGCGTTGGCCTCCTGTGTTGACAAAAAATGATATCCAGCAGTCAGAAAGTTGAATTCCAATGCGTATCCCTGATGAAATGGGGCCCTTCATCAGATTTGCCAAACACTCTTCAAAGTCAGAAAATGTTATGCAGCCAATTGCAACCAATGCATATCCATTATTTTCAGGTGTCAGGTTGAAAGTGTTCTGTAACTACAAATAATATCACTAAACCATCGACCCGTCAACAAATTGGCAGGTCATGGATGGTGATATCCTTTTCCGCGGGCCGCCGAAGAATGTCTCCAGCTCGTTTGGGCGGCCCAGTGTTGGATTCTGCAAATGAGAAGATGGTATCAGGATGATGCTTAGGGCTTCAAAGCTGTTTTCAGATTTCATATCAGGAATTTCTTCGGGTTTTCCGGTGATTTGTTTTTTTGAGTGAAATTTGGGGCTCACAGGCTGCAGTCCTGGCTTTGACTTTCAAAAATTGCTGTCATGCCCATGGCTCTCTGGCATTTGGAGGTGTGTACGTTATCCTAAGATGGAGTCAAGTCTCATTTCCAACAACCTTCAAAGACTAAATAGAGATAAATAGAGTCTATAGGCTGCATCTATCGCCAACTTCGCTACCAACTCCTGTTGAAACAGCTGTACGAAACGAGGCTTCGACAACTTGCCTTGAAGTACTTCCAGGGCGATGCAACGAGGCGGGGTCCCGGCAGCGTAGGGAAGTGTGGAGAAGCTGGGGTGGAAGTTGGTGGCCCATTGGTGGCTTCCACACTCGACGGACAGGACGTCAGGAAATTATCTTGCAACCTCTTGCAACCTCTTGCAACCTCTTGCAACCTCTTGCAACCCTGGAATTCAACACGTCGTTAAATCCCAGCAAAGACTGCTTGAAACCATGCTTTAGTGGCAGAAGAATGCAGAACCACCTCCAGCTATCCCATTCCCACCAGGTTGAAGGATCCACTCTACTCGCCCTTCCACGCCACGGAGGCTGGTGAACAGTGAGAGTTGTTGAGGGAGACATGATAATGACATCCAACATCCAACTATTGTATTCGCGAGGAGCAGCTCGATGAGTTGCCACCCATCTACCTGGCGGTCAGTGGTAGTGAGGTCTTGACAGGCCCACCTTTTTGGAAGCCAAAATTCCTGCGGATTGGTGTCCTGAAATCAGGATTGGTGGCTTCGATCCTTGAAAAAACATATTGTTTTGATGTGTTTATGTGCTCCATTCTGATTTGCGTTGAAGAATGATATACAATTTCTTTTCCATCACTAAAAATGGGAGAATGGGGATGGTCCCAGCCATAAAAATTCATAAAACTCCGTAACCAAAGCGCATGGGAATTCCTCGTGTGATGGTTATTGCATGGTGGTTTCAAACCAGAGAAATGCGTACCGTTCTTTTTGCTTTGCAAGCTGACCACCAGGCTTTTGCAGAACCCAAAATAGATCTTCAATAAAGTTTGATGTTCTTGTTCGCCAAGAGGATTGGATGTTCTTATCCGCAGAATGTGTTTCACTGCAACAGCTATCAGAACAGGTTTTCAAATTCCACCGGACTGACCCACTAACAATTCAAGAGACCTATTCGGGACCCAACTGCAGCCCACAAGAAAAGTGAACCTCAACAAATCATCCACAGGGGTTCGATGATTGATGGTCACCAGGTCCATCCATCATGTTAATCCCCGCATGATGCCATGTTCATCTCTGGTGCTACAGGAGACAGTATGATCTTCGCTCAGCGAGCAGCTGTGCGCGGGGTGCGAGTTGTGACACTCAGAGGTGGCGGCATGTTTTAATTGTTTTTACGAACTCATCATATCAACCAATGATATTGGGACATAAGTTGATTTTAGCACCGAAAATGGGATGGAAGATCGCTCACAGATCTCACAGACAGTATAGAATGCAGCCGATAAGAATAGAACATAATAGACCACAATAGAACCAACAACAATGAACCCATGCAAGTTTTTTGTAGCTCCATACACGCTGGATGAGATACCACAACCCATCATCACAACAGATCACACTAGTTGCTTCTTGCTGAGGTCTACATTTCAATGTTCCCAGGGATGTGGCATGGCTTCCCGCAGTACATCGAAGGCAAGGTGACTGCACTGCAAGAGCTCAGGTGGTCCATTGGGGACTCATTGTGAAGGTTTGGGTTTGTAGCCATTTTTATGACGAAAGATACTTTTGGGTTGCCAAAGTAGTGGCTCCCATCCCCAAGAATAATCTACAAATCATCTTCATTAATCCCAAAACCCAACCCATCAACATCATTTCCGCCATTTTCGGCCATGATTTGCAATACCATTCACCCCATTCCAGGTTGCGGCTCCGGCACAGAGCTATGGCAAGGAACAACTGCCTTGAGGCGCAGGGAGGAGACAGCAATCAGCTGGAGAAATTGCGATGACAAAAGGAATGACACGTTTTGTTTTCCAATGGATGGCTGGATGGATGGCTGTTTTTGTTCCATTGTTGAGCCATTTGCTCCACCAAGCTCTTCATCCGTCTGCCAGTCATGCGGGTGACTTCGTGTCGCAGATTGCCTCCTACCTGCGATCCAGCGGGGGATCCATGACTTGTGGGAAATCTGGATGGGAAGAACGAAGCAATGCTGACATTGGTTGTGCATAGCTGGTGATTTCGGTGCAGCAAAACTAGATTGTTTGCCTAGAGGTTCTGGGGTAAACCGAAGAGCGGAGTTGTTCTGGATCGCAATTCTACTAGAGTAAAGGTAAACATGTATATTTTTCGGGTTTTGAACTTGGGCGCAATGAAAGGAAGTTTCGCAGACCTCAGCTGGCTGTCTTAACAGCAATGCAAAGAGCCAAGCAAAAGATGAATTGTAACAAGCTCATACAAGATCAGCATCAACCATGACATTTTCTGAGTGCTCGTCATTAGGTTGGGTTTCCATGGTTTTTACAGCCTTTTTGAGTTTCTGCACTTTGAAAAGGCCCGGGAATGATGTCAAGTTTAGACCTAGAACGCTTACAGCTTCACAGAACGATTTCCTGCGCTTGCAGCACCATGGCGGAGGGAGAGGACATGGTTTCTGATCTTAGATGTTGGATGTTGGATTTGTTGAATTCGATGTTTGGAAAAAAGAGTCAAACCAAAGACAAAGATTGATATGGCGATGAACATCTTGTGATCTCAGGAACCCAGTGTACGCCTGGGCCGCTACGTGGGCAGGCTGGGCCTAGTCAAACTCTCCGTTCCCATCATCTGTCAATACACTGAGCCTCACAGTATATTCTAGGATACCAATGTATGTATGTATATATATATATATATGTACATCATATATCCTTTGTTACGGGTGAAGTTCCAACACAGAAACACGACAAATATTGAAATGAAGAAAAACTTGGTTTCTTCATTTCGTCAGCTTTAGTTCGCGCGGAGGAAATCGGACCATTCGTGTCCCGGTGACCACGTCACCTGGGAGATCGTCTTGGCCGAAGGCGGTCAGTGCACCATTGAGTGCAGGCGCAGTCTGGACGGATTCGACATGGGCTGGTTTCAAAATTTCGAAGCACTAAGTCACGACGAAGTCCCATGGTAAAAAGCGTCGCTTTCCTGATTGAAATTAGATTTTTTCATTCATCCCTCATTTTGATACAAACACGAGCCTTTTCATGTGGCCCTGGAGTTTATTAAGGTGCTTTTGGTTTATCCAGCTGATCAGCAAATGGTGGGGATTAAACACATAAATTTAATTGGTTACTTAGATGGGTCTCGCAGAAAGTCTCAACTGCTGCGTTTTTCAAAAGGTCAAAGACAAATAAAAAAATCTGATGATTCTGATGGAATGTTTGGCAGTTCCCACCAGGTCTGAGCTGTCGCCCTCCAAGGGCGGAACGCAAGCGAGAAATTTTAAAGGAAAGCAGGATTCAAAGTGATTCAATGCCCAAGATCCATGAAGATCTTAAATCCATATGATCCCATCATCTCAAAAAGTACATTCCCATGCCCGACTTGCAATGCTTCTTAATACTTCTTGCTGTTTGTGATCAATTTGGTCGTTTTGTTTGATTTGTTGGATGTTCTTGCGACTTCAGGCTTGGCATGTGGAGGGCACGTGGGAGGAGGCTGGACATCTAGCATGTCTCGAAAACAGTCTTTGGTTTGACGTGCCAGAAAACAGATGTCACAGATGATTTTCCACATTTACTTCGTTGTTTTAACATCTTTCTTATTCAAGTCGTTCAAATCGTTCGTAGTTTGTGTGTGCTGCTTGGGCCTCCATAGATTGGGTTCGGCCCTCCAGGATGACGATGAAGTGGTGGTGTCCATCACCAAGGAGGATCCTTTGGGAGGTCCTCGGAGTGACAGAGATGTGACGCTCCAGGTGGATGACGCTCGACTCGACAGCTGGAATGCGGAAGTGTTCAGAACTGTTTTTAACGATTCTTTCGCGATCTTCAACATGGAAAGTCCACTTCACTTGAAAACAAAGTTCACTTTTCTATCTTTCCTTGTCATGAATTCACCAGATTCAAAGTGGTTGGGATCAACTGAAAATCCCAAGATGTGTGCCATGTCCAAGGACGATGTGCTCACCTTCAAGGCCCGATCTCCGTGAGTTTTAAAGGATGATCGCACGGCATAGCTTAAGGCTGCCCAAGACATAAGTTCTAAAGATTAGAAGGGTGCAGAACCTGAGAAGATACCAATGATTGAAATTCAACATAAGAATTTTCATGAAGTCTTGAAGTTTAGTTTGCCTTTCACCACTTTTGTCAGACTTGAAGAAGCTTGGAAAGACTGGACTCCCCGTTGGACATTTCCTGTTCCAAGATACAACTGGCTATTCTTCAAATGTCAGGATGCCATCATCTTGTGGATACAGAGACCTCATTCCCATCGTTCTTTCCACGTTTCACCCATTTTTTTATGTCCGTTTTCCTCAGGGTGCCAAATGCCAATGGACAAGTCCACCACCGGATCACTTCCTGGACGCCATGGCAGCACTGAGCCTCAAGGCGCCTGCTGTGCCCGCAACCCTGAAGCTTCACGCTGATGTGGAATGTGTCCCCTTCATTTTGATCCTTTTTGAAGCAAAAACAATATACATAGTATATACATAGTATATCATAATAGGCTAAAAAGTATACTTCTTAAATCTCCAACCCTTCAGGATCCAGCTGCGGTGCTCAGTGCCTCCACAGGAGCTCAAGGCTAAAGCGTTGAGCTTCGGTCTGGATCCCACTGGCTGCATCGAAAGAGAGGAGCCACTGGCAATACCACAGTGACAAGCGCTTGTGAATTGCGTGAAGCTATGGCAAGTTATGTCCTGTTAAATGTGTTGCTATCCAAATTCCATTGAATCATTTTGCAACTGTTCCAAGCCTGTAGAGATGGCTTTACTTTCACAATGGTTGTTGACCAAACTTGACCCAGGAGTTTCTAGAGCTAATGCGCCGCGGCAAAGCAGCCGGCGCCCTGAAAGAGGCAGAGCGTTTGTGTCGAACATGGCATGACAGGGTGAGAAATTCCCAAAGCTCCATACCAAATGTTGCGTTCTGACGTTAGCCTGTCATCAAGATTCAAACGTTTGAGTGAGAAAAGTTATGACTCGTCATGAGCCCTCCAAAGGTTGGAGGATTTTTTTGGCAGTACTGGCGGTACCTCTCTCGAGGCATCGCCTGTGGCATCGCAGCCCTCGCCCTCACCCACATCGCCTTCCAACAAAGTGGACCAGGCAATGAGCCGAGCCCACCACTGGTGTCATTTCAACCATTATAGAAAAGAAATTGCAAAGACTCAGCCATCCAAACTACAAAAAGTTTTTGTGGCTTTGTATCATTTCAATCTGCATTTCCATAACATAGTTCCTGGTTGCTATCAACGATTTCAGGTTTTTAACATTCACATAATTCACATAGTCTTGCAATAGTTTTGTGTGGGATTAGTTGGTGAAGGTGGACATGACAGCTGAAAAGCAGAGGCCAGTGCTCCCACGGAGAGCCCACATGCCAGTGCCAGTCCAGTGGCCAGCCAAGGCCGGAGGTGGCGAACTGAGCTGTAGGCAGAACTCGGGAATCAAGGGAATCAAGTAGTCCAAGTAATCCAATTGGCCCGTGAGGGGAGTGACCAGTACCTTGGTATGACTGAGTGTGACCAGCTGCTGCCAGGCGATGCTCCTCCTGATACGCCAGAGGCCCCACAGGCCAACAAGGGCAACAGGGCGGGTGGATCTAATATATTTTAGCATTATTTGACAACAAAAGAACAGCGAAACCCGTTGTTGTGGCAATGCAATAGATGATAGATCAAATAGATGGATATAGATTGTTTTGATGGTATTTGATCCCCTATGTTTGATGAATTCTACAGTTTGAAGGGTTAATGATGTTAGATGATGCTGATGATTTCAATACAAGCCATACTAAGCCGTACTGCCCCCATGTTTCGTGCACCCTTCAGCATGAGCGCCAGGAAATTCCAGCTGGTTGCTACAGCCTGGAGCAACTTGGTCGAGTTTTGAGCCGTGGAGGGCACCAAACCCTTGTGTGCTGCTAGGATAGCTTTGTGATTTCCAGGTGTGCCGGGCTGATTCATTAGATGGGTCAGTTGAAAACTGCATTGTTATAGGGGTGGTTGAATCCAATTCAAAAAATGCACTAAACGACCAGATCCAGTTTTCTTCCACCCAGCTCCTGCCTGGTCTTCTGAACTTCAGAAATCCCACCTTGCGCCTTCTAGGCAATTGACCGACAAGCGAACCTGGGAGAAGCTGGATGTGGTCTCAACTGAACGTGCCTTGTTCCCCCATCTTATGCCTAGGGGCTCATACTATCCAATATTTCGGGATTATTGTCATCTATCATGGGAATCCTTATCAGCCAAGCAGTAAAACGGAATGAGAAAAGATTACTCCTCAAATGTGCTCAGACTTTCAGTGGGTATCAGCATGAGACGAATTCTATATATCAGCAGCTTCTGTAATTGTTGGTCATGCTTTTGCCATCAGGATCTGCCTGAATCGAACAGAGAAAGCCGTGGATCTTCCCATTTTGATGCATTCGTCGCGAGGGGAGACCTACCTTCCCGACGGCGTCTTTCAACAGCTTTTTGAGATGCCCAAGGTGTGCAGCCATAGAGATGAGCGTCGACTAAATCAGCCATGATGGCATCTGCATGGGATAAAAGCAACAATATGAAGGGCTTTGTCCACCAACTAGGGTATACCACAAACTTGTGGGGTTTGATGGTGGACATGATGATAAGCCCTTGGACTTTGGATTTTGACGGTGCCTCATATTCAGACAGACTGTTCAAGCGAAGAGTTACAGAGACTCCCAGGGATTAGGGTGATTAGGGGTCACCATCCTCGGCTCACGGAGGCCGACTTTGCAAAGTTGCCAAAGTGGAAGAAGGACAGACTTGGACAGACTTAATGGTACGGAAAATACAACAGTTGCCTCAGTTGCCTCAGTTGCTTCCAACCTTTTCACCTGGAGGCCCTCTGATTGTTCAAAGTGCGTCAGACTTTGGGATTTGTTCCAGGCTTCGTTCGACCCCTGTCCTCACTCTACTTCAGCCCCCTTTGCATAGGCCAATTGTTGGCTAGTGTTTGGAGCCCCCTGGTGCGCAACAATGACTGTCTTTGTGTGTATTTGTTTTTTTGGGACGCTTAAAGTTGGCAAGGGCTCAGCTGTTGACGTTTGCGTTGCACAGGAGAACCTCAAAAAAAAGCACGGCCTTTTCTGAACGGCGAGGCCTGGCCGGCACCTTGAGAGCCGAAATTCAGGGCACCAGAGACAAGATGAGGGATAACATTGCTGGTAACATCTATTTGGCTTCTATTTGAAGGGGTCGAAATGAATTTAAGGAAAGCTTTGAAACGGAAGGTTTGTGAAAAGAATTTGTCTTGGAAGTAGCTGGGCAGGGGCTAGCCGCACCAGTTGAAAGCGAATCCAAGACCACACGAAGAGGTTTCAACCATCACATATTAAAGCCTTACACGAGCAATGCGCCCTTGTGACTTCCTGTGATTCCTTGTGCAGGTTTGTGAGCGGGATTTAGTCAACTTAGTCAACTTAGTCAACGTCCAGTCTGCACCAAGCCTCGCAGTGACGGATCGTGTGTACAGGTGGGTATTTGGGCTTGCGCAGCCCCGAGGCTTCAACGGCTTCGATTTAGATTCTAAAAATTCAGATGTTTGGAGGCGCCACCTTGACATGACTTTGACATGGACCTCCAACCAGAAAATCCCTAGATGGTGGGCTTCGATGGAAAGCCAAGGCAACTAGTGTTTCTAGTGTTTCTTGTTGTCCTTCTGGTTCTTTGTGTCAAGAGGGCACTGCATCGAAAGACTTTGCGCAGAGCATTTTTGCACCTGCGAAGCAACATGGGGAAAAGGCGCATGTTTGTAGATTGCAGAAAACCTAGCTTGACAGGACCTTCACAGATGCCCTGTTCTTGAAGTACTGAAACAGAAATTCCCAAAGTGCTTGCCAGAGCTTAATCCTGACCCAAACTGACGTGAAGCACCAGGGCTGTTTCTAATGGTTGCCTGTGCCTTGCACCAAACGTTATTTGCCCGTGAGTTCCAGCCAGTTCCAACACACCAAACTATGCTTAGGACCGAACCTTCACCGGCTGCCCCAGAGTGGTGAGAAGACACCAAGGCAAATGGGATAAACACAGTTTCAGTGTGGTTCAGTGTGGTTCAGTGTGGTTCAGTGACTGTGTGACTGCAGAGTAACATGTAATGTTTCTCCTTGTGATCACCATCTTGAGACCAGAATTGTTTGCTCGTTCAGTATGGCTGGAAGATTTGATGTGGGAAACGGGCGCAGGACGAACGTGTACTATCCGAATCCTGAGGGTGCCAAGCCTTGGAGCTTCGCAGGAGACCCAGTGTGCGTAGCAGCATTGCTGTGAAGCAGGCCATGATCGTGTTAGTCCTTCATTGATACCCCCGTTTAAAATCATTCAAACACTTGAAAACACTTGACTGGAGTGGGAACGCCTCCAAAAGCCCCAAAGAGTTTCTCAACAGGCAAGCAGCCTGCCACAGGTCGGAGAGTTGAACTTGGGATTGGTGTCGCAGGCAGGTCCCATGTCAGAGTTCAGAGCAGCTACATTGATCTATGAATGTTGCAGTGCCATGCTGTGCCCAATACCCCCAACAGTTTTGCCAGCTCCAGGTAATGCCGCCAGAGGCAGTTGCACCACTGCCTCCGTAAAACACTCAGCATTGCGGCAAAAAGCCAAACCTGAATTCATAGAAATCCAAAAAAGGTAAGGTGAGGATTCTGGCAATAGCCTGGGAATGATGAATGTTATGTCAGTTGTGTCTTGATATCTGGGCTTGAAATGGATGATGAAACCTTTTCATCATGCATGTAGGACGACCTCCCGAGCAGCCTGAGCTTTTGACAGTGGTTTCGGTATTCTCCCACCATTTGCTTTCTTGACCTTCCCCACGAGGTGGAGTTTCCTCTGATTTGGTTTCGACTTTCTAAGGCCAAGCAAGAGCTTTCGAGCCCGGGAGGCGATCGTGATCTCGGGCTGAATGTTTTCTGCTTGTTTGCCAACTGCTTTCAACACTGAGCTTATGTGGGATGTTCAACGCGGACATTGTCAGTGCTATTCCGCCTTTAGAGCAGCTTCCCAGAAATCGGGGCCCAAGAAACCAGATGTGATCTAATTGTTGAGTTTAGGCTTGAATTGGGCGCGTTCTCACCAGGGAGTTGCAAATGCTTTCACGTGGAAGGTTTGAGCCGGATATCATCCCAGTGCATTTGCATGTTTCGCAAGATATCTCTACGTCTTTCAGGCGCCCAAATCATTTGCAGATGATGATCAAAACTCTGAACTCTCCTTGGCCCGAACCTTGATTGATACCTTACACTTTCAAAAAGAAAATGTTGGCCGTTTCAGGAGCTTGGCTCAACAGCGAGTCAGCTGTTGTGATTCATGTGGTGCCTGGAAGCCAAGGTGCCACCACGAGCCTTGCCAAAAGATGTGGTGATCGACTGCCCACAGGACGGGACCAGCTGCTGAATCGCAGGTGGTTGATTGCTTCTGGGGCTTCCACCTGCAACTTCGCCACCAGGATACAATGACAGGTGCAGTGATGTCAGGGATGCTTTTGGGTCCAGCCGCCTAGCCGTGCTGAGTTTGCCTCTCACACGAAGCTCAAGCGCAAGGGACAGGTCGTGCCTAACACAACTTGACCAATGGAACAAGTTTTCGGGTTTTGCCCTTCCACGCCATGCCCAGCGCCCAGGTTCTCTTTGCATGGTGGGTTGCCTGACGGGCGCTGCGTGGTACCTTTCCAGGCCATGGGAGTAAGCTTTGCAGATTGAAAAACCTGAGATCCGACCTTGAAGTCTTTTGAAGTTTGTTGTGCACAAGGCGTGCACATGGAGAGCTTCCAGCCTTCTGCCCTGATTTTCTGCAGGCGCAAAACTTCTTGAAGTAGTTGCTGAAACATTTCCGTTTTTTGCACCACTGTTAGGATGCGGGAAGGATTTTCAAAATATGGTAGTTCTGGTACGGCTTTTGTTGATGCCAGATACAGTCTGGAAGCCAACCCGTTTTGAAGCCACCTCTCCCCTTGTTTGCAGCACCCCCTGGAGAATTACAAGTCAGAGGTGCGGCGTGGAACTCAGATGTCAATGTTGTATGGGAATGGATTGACCAGAATGTCGATGACCATTGGTGAACCTTGGGAAAAAGGTTGTAAGGGGAACCCCCTCGTTGAATTTTGAGTGCCAAGGTCATGAAGTTTGATTCTCCGTTTGCTGCATGCATGGTGGCAAACCGTGAGAAGCCCAGCACAGGCAGGCTGAAAAGTAGCTTGCCGTGCTAAACAGATAATGCGCAATGAAGAAAAAACTGCATTTATCCTGTTCTTCCATGAACCTGTGTTGGCTCACCACAGCATGGTTTTGGAATTCACATGGATTACATTTGCAGATTTCGGATTCCCGCTTGAGGGAAAGTGTCCAAAGGATTGCAGTAGTCTAGCTTTTTTGGCTGATACACAGGGTCCACACGAGACTGGGCCCACATCACCTCAAATCTAACGTCTCCTTTTTGAAGGTTGTGATATGTTTGTTCAATCTTTGTCCCTGACAGCAGAAACAATGCCGCAGCCCATCAATGACTCCCACAGTTTGATGGTCAAGATTGGTCAAGCATGCTTTACAGCTTCATGTACAATGAACCAACAAGCATACTCGCAACTTGAAAGAGATGAGCCAAGTGCCTTGTAGATTGTAGCTGTTTTGCACAGCAGACATGTTCCTGGCTCAAAGATATTAAGTGGGTCATGGAGGTTGAGCTGCGGTAATGTCAGGCAGGCCCTCCCGCAATGGAAGCTTTGAATTGCCACTTTGCAGAAGCCCTCTGTCTTGGCATTGGCGAGTATGAACGCGACCAATGCTTACCTCAGGCAGCTGCAGATGCTGAAAACATGGCAGCAGCATTCAGAAACCTGGGGTGTTGCAATGTAATATCAAGAACCACTCAGGAACCTTTGACAAGGCAAAAGATTGTGGACCTTGTGTCGGGTTTCGTTCTTCGAACAAAGTTCCGAATGCAGGACGCAGAGACAACTGGATGGGGGACATTGCTGGTGGCGCTTTTTGTGGCATCACATGGCATGCACGCCCATGCTAAGGAATTGCCGTTGATTGTTCCAGCAGACCTCACTTGCAGCTCCGACACGGAAGAACTTATTGATTTGGATAGGCTTTTGCTGAATGAACTTGCACAGGTAACACCTCCAAGACACAACCAGCGCACTTGTTGTGTTTGGATTATATTGGATACTTGTCGATCAGGGCCCGTCACTGCTTGGCAGTGCCAGCCATGCTGCAGCCTCCGGGAACAAAATGCAGATGTGCTTCGTGGCCCATCCCCCCTCAAGACCAAGCTCACACCAGATTTCCTCGTCCTTTTGGCATGCGATCGTGGTGGCTGGGCATCTGATTGCGACAGTCTTTCTTCTGCACTTGTAAAGTCATTGCAACAAGACAACATCAGCATCAGGGAGGCATGCGAAAAGGCGATTGGTGCGATCGAGCAGACTTCCCGTGGCCGCCAGAGGCCTTGGATGCATCAGCGGGCAGGGCCAACTTTTTCGAATATTCGAAAAGTGCTTCCTGCTCAGGTCCAGGATCAGAGAAGCGTTGACCAGAAAAACGAGGTGGAATGTGTGCCATCCTGGTTCTGGCTCGCCTTTGCTCTGGTTTGCGGGTTCACAATAGCCTTGCTGGTATTGATTTGCTTCTTCAGTTTGTTTTACTACTTCAAGATAACAGGGGCTGAAAACGTTGCAAAAGGCAAGGATTGTCCGGGTGCTTCGTGTTTTTGCACAGACTGCAACCACCGAAACATTTATAGCAACGAAAAAAACAAAAACACGGACTTCTCTTGTAAGCTCTGGGAGGGGCCTACACTCAACCGATGCAGGATTGGCCAGCTATTGCACGTGGCCAAGATTTTCCTGGCTCTTGCCATGTCACGAAAGTCTGTGTGCAGGCTGCTTGGGGTGGTGCCGCCTTTAGGGGGGCTGCTTCGGATCGTGCATCGGGACGGAGCGACACCATTGGACTGGTGCGTCGTTTTGGTGTCTGGCGTCAATGTTCTCACTTCTCTCCCACTTCCACTGCAAGAACCCGATCATGTTGCTGTAGTCGCTTACGCATACGGGATTTTAAACTTTGCCTTTATTGCTGCTTCAATCTCGATGCTGATATTGATCCACGTTGAGTTCCCAGGCCTTTCGCCCTGCAGTTGCGGGCAATTTGTTCCAAGATTTACTTTTGCTTTTCTAGCAACCGCGCTGATTGGGCAACTGGTGATATTTGGATTGTCCCGCGCAATGGTATTTGTCAATGCCCAGCATGCCGGCAAGCAGGAAATGTTGTTCTATGCGTTTCATGTGCTTACAGGAGCAGTCTTGGCTTTAGTTGGCTATTTGAAATCGAGAGGGAGCCAGGCTCCTGTTGCCAAGAAGTCTTACCAACTGCTTATCGTGTCGCTCTGTTGGATGCTTGTGGTGCTGGCATGGCTCATAACGAGCCATTACAATGAAGAATTGATGGCAGATTACCACTTGTTGAGGGTGGTAGCAGAGAGAGAGTGTAATTTTGGGAAGATCCGTTTGATGGTGTGGTTCTCTGAGCACAGCATTCGGTGCACCCTTCTAAGACGTGGTTCTTTAGGTACAGCTGCATGTAGGATGCATGCAGCCAAAGTTGTACTGGCCGAAAACTGTCAAGTTGAAAGGGCGATGCATGCCACCTTCTGTGAGAAGGATCAGTTTCACACGCTGTGAATACAACAGCCATTGCTTTTAGAGCTGTAGGTTGCTAATGCTGACACGAGAAATGATGCGCCGTGTTGAGAATGATATTATCCACTGTTATTTTTCCGGCTGCCATCCAAACCAGTTTAGCACCCGCAACCGCATGCCCCAATCGCATGCAGAGAGTGGAGAATTTTAGACTAGGAAGAGGGGAGTGTGAAGAAGTGCGAAGTATGGAGTGTGAAGTGGAGAGTGTGAAGTGTGAAGTGCGGAGCGCAAGGAACGGAGAGCGCATGTGGAGTGTGGATTGTGAAGTTGCCGAGTTCTGGCGCGGAGCGGAGAGTGTGAAGTGTGGAGTGGAGACTGCGGAGTGTGGAGTGGAGACTGTGGAGTGTGGGATGTCGAGCGTGGGGTGTCAAGGGTGGGGTGTCAAGCGTGGAGTGTGGAGTGGAGAGTGTGAAGTGTGGAGTGTGAACTGTGGTGCGTGGAGCGTGGTGTGAGATGTAAAATGGAAAGTGGGAAGGGTGCAGAGTGGAGAGCAGAGAGTGGAGAGTGTGAAGTGAAGTAAAATTAAGTGAAGTGAAGTGAAGTGTGAACGCGGGGGGTGCGGGAATTGCGAGAGCGAGCGCGTGGAGGGTGGAGTGTGGAGGGGAGAACCTGGCACAGGAGTTGTCTTATCGTAATTGTTAGACAGGAGTAATTACACATAAGTTATAGTTATTATATGGATCTATTTTGGAGGAATCGTTTTGCGGGAATTATTATACTAGGATTATTTTATTCCTATTACTAGTAATACCGTACAAGGCGGTGGCGGAAGTTTCAAACATTAAAGGACCCGATAACCCCACAAGTTAATTTCTTCCAATAATGAGAGATTAAATGTTGTAGAGGGGAGGTGGAAGGAAGGAAAGATAAAGGAGGTGGTGGAGTATCGAGAAGTAAAATAAGTTGTATGTGAGAAGTTGTGTGTGACAAAGTAGTATGTGAAAGATGGTGTGCGATAAAGTGGTGTGTTAAAGATGGTGTGCGGTAAAAAAAAAAAGGTGTAGGATTCTAAGATATTGTACAGAGATAAGCATAATATTTACAGCTATGATTGCACAAAACGAAAAATTTATTGCTGGATAAGAAAATGTAAACCGCCACAAAATATGAACTGAATTTAAGCTAGATACTGACATGCGGTATTACTGCGGAATTTTTTTGTACCAGCACTCCACTGTTATCTACTTGACATCCGATTTCTTCCTACGGTGGGTTAAAATCGAAATATATCGATTTACGGTAGATCTGGATAACCGAGCCTTATTATATATTGAAGAACTCATAACTAGAAAAAAATAATATACAGGATCCTAAGAAGCCGTGTAGAAACATTAAAGTATGTTATTTATAGCATTGATTGCGTAAAACGAAAAATTTCTTGCTAGATTAAAAAATGGAATTTAGTACAAAACATAATAAAAATTTTATTTCGTTATTTTCCGGCATGATGTCCCCGATTTGTTGGGATATTAAAAGGGCAAAGTCGTGCGAATGAAATGATCTGTAATGAAATCGTATAAAAATTTGTAATAAATGCTTTATTATGTAAAATCAAGGTAAGGTGGATATAACCAAGTGCCATATTAACTACACAAAATAAAAAAAAAAAATCACCAAACGCTACACCTACCACGCAAAACCAAGATAGATGTTACTAAATAACATCACGTAAAATTAAGTAAGTGGCATTACCGGCGACCAAACACTTCCAAACCAGTTTAATAAATCCCACACCTGCTACGCAAAACGAGGCTAATTATTACAAAATGTAATACCTACCACGTAACACCAAGATAGATGTCACCAAGGACCACGCCTGCCATGCAAACCGAAGATAGATGTTACCAAGTGCAACACCTGCCACGCCGAGTGCTATACCTGCCACGCCAAGTGCCATGGCTGCCACTTGAAAACAAAACAGATGTCGCCAAGCGCCACGCCTGCCACGCAAAGATGAGCACCTTAACCGGCGACCACCCAAGCCCGCCTGAGTGCGCTACTAAAGGCAGCCCAGCGCAATAGGTACCACGTCTATTACACAAAACGAAGGTATATCTGACCAATGGCCACGCCTGCCATACAAAACCAAAATAGATTTCCCCAAGTACCAGCGAAACATGGATAGATGTCGGCAAATGCCACGCCTGCCCCGCCAAATGCCACGCCTGCCAATTAAAACCAAGGTAGATTCACCAAGTGCCAGGCCGGTCACACAATATTCACCAGCCATATCGGCGACCAATCGTGCCCAAGTACGCCACCAGAGATAACCCGTGCCATAAGCGCCACGGGCGCCACGCAAAACGAATCGCCTGTTACACAAAACCAAGATAGAGGTCGCCAAGTGCCAGCGAAACCTCAAATGCCACGCCTGCCACGCAAACCAAAATGAAAAATGTTGCCAAGCAAGTATAACGGCTGCCACACAATGTTGAGGGGCATCACGGCGACCAAACCTGCCCAAGTGTGCCACCGGAGCCAGCCCGATGCCATAAGCGCTGCGGCTGCCACGCAAAACACAGAACGTGGATGTCACCGATTACCACGCCTATCATGTGAAACGAAAATAGATGAGACCAAATCGACGATGGATGTGACCAAATGCCACAATAGCCACGCAAAATGTAGGTGGAGGTTAACAAGCGCCACAGCTGCCGCTGAGTATTTTTCAAAGATGGTGTGTGACAAAAAATTGTGCAGTTGTGCGTAAGATATGGTGGGTGTTAATGTTGTGTGTGAAAGAAGGTGGGTGGTAAAGTGGTGTGTGAAAAGATCGCGTGTGACAAATTGTGTTTGAATGTGAGAAAAATGGTATGGAAAGATTGTGTGACAATGATGCTGTGAAATAGATCGCAAGAGACAAAAACTGTGTGTGAAAGATGGTTCACACAAAAAAAACATGTGTCACAAAGACAGTGAGTGAAAGATCATCTGTGACAAAGATGGTGTGTGAAGCATAGTAAGTGAGAAAGTTGTGTGTAAACGATGGTGTGTGTGACAAAGTAAGTTGTATGTGATGTAGAGTTTGAGAAACTTTGTGTGTAGAAGGTGCCGTGTGACAGAAATGGTGTGTGAAACGTGGGTGACAAAATGTTATGTGAATGGTGTGTGACAAAAATGGTATGACAGATAATGGAACAGGCGGGGGAGGCTGAGGACGAGGAAGTGGGATACAGAAACAAAAATTGCGGACTCGATAACCCAGTAATTTGATTTCTTCCAAAAAGGAGCACTAAATTTGGCAGCAGAGACGGGAAGGAAAAACGACAAAGGAGGTGGATAAGAACAGAATGTGTCGTAAAAGGGAAGTGAAAGACGGTGTGTGCGCACTTTATCTTTTCCCCAGCGCCACTCCTGCCACGCAAAAATGAAGGTGAATATTTCCAAGTGCAAAGCCTGCCAGGCAAAGTGCCGCAACAAAGGTGAATATCGAGCCCCTCGCCTGCCACGCAAAGTGCTGCGGCGTCAACCACGATTTATCCGGTCTAAGCGCGCCAGCCAGTGCCATAAGCGCGACGCCTGCCACGAAAAATCAAAGCAAATGTCTCCAAGCCCCTTGCCACGAAAAGTGCCCCCACATCCCCTTTGAAAAATCCAGTCCAAACGCACCTCCCACTGCCATAAAGAGCCACACCTGCAAAGTGGAACAACGGTGAATGTCTCCGCCTTGTGCCATGCCTGCCCTGCAAAAGTTCCGCGACGTCTTCCGCAAGTGCCAAAAGTTCCACGGCTGCCAAGAAAACGAAGGTTAATGTGACCGAGTGCCACACATGGCACGCGTGCTACGCAAAAAGATGAACCAGATTGTTTGAGATGGTTTTTGACACAAATGGTTGAGACAGTTGGTATTGTTCATGTGATAGATGGTGGTTGACATAGATGGGTTGACAAAATGTATGTCACACATGGTTCGAAAACTAAGTATGTGCAAGATTATGGTTGCAAAAAATTTGACATTGGTTGTTTGACAGAATTGTGTCACAAATCGGTCGGCAAACATGTATGTGAAACATTGTGGTTGACGAAGGTGGTTGGCACAGATGGTTTCACAGTGGTTTATGTCAAAGGTGGTATTGTGCAGGTATGGGAAAGATGGCGGTTGACAAACATGGTTGACAAAAATGTGTATGGAAGATGGTGGGATGGTGGACAAAAAAAAAATATGGTGAAGCAAATGGACCGAAATGATTGACAAATATTGTGGGTACAGATGAATTCGAAAGTTTGTATGTGAAACATGAAAAAAGCGTGGTGAGATTCTTCGTGTGTGTGGGGAAGGGATGCGGGAGGCAGGAGGCAGTGTGGAAAAAAGGAGCATCTGGAATCAAAAACAAGCACCCCACGCAAAAGTATGGGCAAACAGGACGTATTTCAAATATACCGAAACAAAACAGGCAGAAAAAGAATCGAAAATAGACTTCTGGAAAGTTTATATCGACAATAGAATATGCAAACACAGAACAACAAATAATATAAAAAAATTAACCTATCGGCGACTATGGTATTTCTATCGGCTGCAATGATTGCTTCGCAATCTGTTTCCATTTGGGGCAAGGGCATTAAAGATGAAAAAAAACTTCTATATTTTATTGCCATTCGTGCATTGCAAAGTGTCGCTATGGCACGGAGTGCCAAAAGTATCACACCCGACACGCAACCCGATAATGCATTTTTCCGCCTGCAAGGCTTGAAGTTTCATCTTTCCCACCGTCATTTCTTGTAACCAAGCAATATGAGTGCCACGCAAGTTGATGCAACGCCACAACGTCTAATCCGGTAAAAGTGCCCCGCCCACCACCCCGACACGCTTGCAGGCACAATTATTCCTGGATGTTTCCAAGTGCCATGGCTAGCAAGAAAGGTGCCGCGGTAATATCCGACATTAATTTGGACCGAAATTGGCACCCAGTGCCAACAATCTGTGGTGGCTTTTTAGGTGGCAGGTGTGGAACTGTCTTTTTTTGCGTGGCAAGCAATACATTCCGACATCCAACATTTTTGTAGGCAGGCGTGCTGCCACTTGTGGCCCTGGCTGGCTAGCTTGGACAAAATTGGTTTCAGGTGACGTTGCCAAATGTTTGCGTGCCAGGCGTCGCAGTCGGAAACATTCGTGACTGGTGTGGAAATCCGTGGTGCCTGGCCTAGTGATCATGGCACTCGGTGACGTGATTGGATCAAATTAGTTACCGATGACTTAGCAGTATTTTGCCTGCCCGGAATGACAGGTGTGTCTCTTTTTCCTGGCAAGCGTGATACTTTTGGCACTGGGTGGCGCACTTGGACTGGATTTGTCCTCTGTGACGCTTCGGCACTTTGTACGGCAGGGGAGGCTTTTTCGTGGCATGAGTGTTCCATGGTGATTCGAACCTTCGTTTTTCTTTGCAGGGGTGGACTTGTGGCAAATTCTTTGTTTTTTTGCGTGGCAAGTGTGAATTTATTGCTCGTGGTTTTAATATTGCGTGGTGGGCATGATACCTTGTGGTAGTGGGTCGTGCGATTGGACAAGATCAGTTGCGGGTGACGCCACGGAACTTTGCGTGACACTCTTCGCGCTTGGGACCATTCACCAATAGGTTCGCCTGGCAAGTCTCGTACTGATCTTCGATGGTGGAATGGTTGACGAAGATTTTTTAGAAATATGTCTGTGCAAGATTGTGGTTGGCAAATATGGTTGAAATGATTTTTTTAATTTCAGCATCCAACATTCGGCTTTCAGCATTCAGAATTCAGCACCATTCAGCATTTATCATTCAGCATTCAGCATTCATCCTTCATCATTCATCCTTGATCCATTACCATTCATCAGAATTGCCTTCTTATCATTGCTACAGAATTATTTTAATTATTATTGGCAATTCTTGGAATTCTGACAAAATTTTGCAGCAGCTCGCTAGAATCTGCTTGCTTTATGGCAGTCCATCCGCAACTCTTCTTTTCCCTTCCTTGTTTCTCCTATCCTGCTAGCTTTTGTCATCCGCGCCTGGCCACAAGTATCCACTTGTCTGAAACACTGCGCGTTCCACGAAGCACCCAGCATCCAGCATCCAGCATTCAGCATCCAACATTCAGCATTGAGCATTCAGCATTGGGCAGTCAGCATTGAGCATTCAGCATTCAGCTTTCAGCATTCAGCATTGTCATGAACCCAATTATTTTGACAAAGATTTATGTTTTAAGATTTTCACACATATGTAGTTGAAAAATGGTCGTTGATAAAAATGGTTGTTCCAGACTTGTTGACAAAGATAGTTAATAAAAATGGTTTGAAACGAATTGTTGACATGGCGAGATGTGGGAAAAAGAAGGAGGTGAAAAATTTGTTGTGAATTGTCAAGGGGTTTCAAATGGACTGATAAACCGAATGGCGGTTGCCGTTGTACTTGTCGAGTTGGTGCAATCATTGAAATTGTCATTTCCACAGATGCTAAATATAGTTTTATTTAGTTCCCTCATCTTTGTATGGGGTTCTTGTTTTTAATTCTGTATTCCGGGCTTCTCCTCCGCCTCCTCCTCCCGCCCGCTGCGTCACACCAACACACACACACACACCAACACACACACACACACCAACACACACACACACACAGACACACACACGCACACCAACACCAACACACACCAACACACACACACACACACACACCAACACACACACAAACACACCAACACACACACACGCACACCAAAAAAAAAACGTCTCATAATGCCGATCCAAAGCGGTCCACTCCATTCGAGCAGGGCACCCAGTGGCCGTAGTACTACCCCTACAGATTTGTTTCTCCCATAGCTGCAAACCCTGACAAGGTCCATATGCCTGACGCTCCATGCCGCCGGTCTCACAATAGCTTTTTGCATAAGCCTAGGCATTTTGCCTCAGCGATTTTGGCCTATTTTATTTGTCTGCCATTTTGGTATATCAATCAGGCATTTTACCTTAGCCATTTTGGCCTATTTCATTGCCTGCCGTTTTGACATATCAATTAGGCATTTTGCCTTGTACATAGCCAGACTCAATTTTATTTCATTTAGCATGCCAGACCTCATCCCTATCACGTCACATGATGCAGTGTTTCCCACGGCATCTTACCCGGTTATTTTGGTATAATTTACTTGCCTGTAATTTAGGCATCTTCCTTTGGCCTACTGCCTTGTACACAGCTGCCTAAGGATTTTTGCATGGGCCTTGGTTGAGACCGGGACCCAATAATGCCTTCATGTACCCAGCCCCCAGGCTGGTTTATCCCCGCTGCCTGGGCCACCCCCAGGTTGACCCCCAGCTTCAAGGGCCACCAAAAGAATGCCTAAAAAAAAAGGGGGAATACCTCCAAAAGAAGTACGGCCACGAAAAGATACCACCCTGATAATAATTTTTTTTAAAAAAAACCGATGCGATGTCTCACAATGGAACCCAACGAGGTTAACTCCCTGCGTGGGTCGCACCCAATGGATCATACCTGATTGACCTAGCATGTTCAGACCGTCCTCATTGCAATGCTGATAACCGAGTTTTCTCATCCTTCATGCCATTTTCACCTTTTTGCCGCTGTGTCGAAAAGACACGTTGGTAGGTGGCCAGATCAGTTCATTCCGAACCATCGCAACGTCGATGCCTCGCCGGCACGGACCTATTCAACAACAAAAGCGTGTCAGCAAAAAAAAACACACGCGCACCAACACACACACACACACCAACCCAAACACACACACCAACCCAAACACACACACCAACGCAACACACACACCAACGCAACACACACACCAACCCAAACACACACACCAACCCAAAACACACACACCAACGCAACACACACCAACGCAGCACACACCAACGCAGCACACACCAATGCAGCACACACCAATGCAGCACACACCAACGCAGCGCACACCAACGCAGCGCACACCAACGCAGCACACACCAACGCAGCGCACACCAACGCAGTACACACCAACGCAGCGCACACCAACGCACACACCAACGCACACACACACACACACTAGACAAGAATGGATCATTATATGATCCGGCACGAACTGAATCCTGAAACATACAGATTAGATACGAAACAATGAAATTAACGATGCATCCTACGAATAATAGAAGTTCTCCTGAGTGGTTTCCATGGCCAAGATCGTCATCAAAAATAAATAAATAAATAAATCGGCGACGTGGTTTTGACAAAATAATCCAAACACATCGGCGACATGGTTTCGGCGAAAACATCCAGAAAATCAAAATACTGTCGGCGACATGGTTTCGGCGAAAATACTGAGGAAGGTTCTGATGCATAAACTACAGATTGTGGCAACCGTGAAGAAATAAGATCATGGTGGTTGGGGTTCTGAGCTTGGCCCCTTACTATGTCGGAAAAAGCAGGTACGTCAGGAAAGCGTCCCTTCCTGATATCCTAGTCTGACACCTGGAGCTTCGTTGGCCCACACCAGGAGTCAGACCCGTGGGCCCCCTGCAAATGTGAGATAAAACCAAGGAAGTTTTACATCTGTTCAGATGTTACACACACACACACACCCCGCATGTAGCGGGGTTTGATTTTGGAAGATCATCGCGGTTGAGGTCGGCAAAACTAGTCAAATCCACTGAGACTACACGATGCTAATATACAGAGCCGCGGTCACTGCATGCGGAAGGCCGACAGCCTTCGAAACCTACTTGGGTCAGCGTCCAGGACGTCGTCCTTAACTCACTAAGACCGTCCACACAACCAAGTCAACCACTCCCAGAGCTCAGCCACTTTTACACACTCAAGCAACAAGGGAACATATCTTGCTCATGTCGCTATGGTTCTTGTTGGTGTGTCACGCCTTGACACAAAATGATGCGGAGTCGCCAGTCAGCATCTTTCTGCTAACTTCACAAAAGCGATCA
>Ga0126342_10002493_pt1 | contig 28790 bp, 26 predicted proteins | sample Cyp1metagenome_FD_92528 | JGI IMG/M metagenome (GOLD analysis project Ga0126342, IMG submission 92528) | Coral microbial communities from Lord Howe Island, Old Settlement Bay, Australia - Cyphastrea 1 metagenome | ecosystem: Host-associated > Invertebrates > Cnidaria > Coral ... | reverse complement strand
TATCCTGCGAGGAGCAGGTTGAGACCGCACGAAGAGTTTGGGAAGAAAAAGCCATGCGGATGTGAGCCTGGATTGAGTGAACCGTTTTGAGTATCTATGCTTTACATCTCACAACTAATGTATATATATATATATATTAAAATACAATGTCAACGTCTCCCAAAATTCTGACTCCCCAAGTAGTTCTTGTGCTCCAGCGAGGCCTTATTTCTGCAGATGCTGATAGCCTGACCGCAAATGATCAGTGGCAAAAACATGCTAAAACCCTGTTGGTTGGTGATGAATTCGGGGCTTGTACTATCCAATATAGTACCATATAACCATATATATATATAGATATACATATATATATATACACCCAATATATTGGGGAAAATCATGGCTTGTCATAACCCATCGTGATTTCTCAACCACCCAGGATTGCTGTACAGTAAACTGAATGACGAACCGCGGGTTTAGAGGGTTTCGCAGCGGCTCAAATAGATCTTTTGGATATGGCCGTGGAGAAGCCCCAAACTGGGCATTTTCGTGGCTTCATGTTCCATGTTTCGTTCCATGAAGGACACGAGTTTTGATCAACGAGCAGAGCTTTGCAATCTGGAAATTCTGTTGGTTCGATCTTCGATTTGCCCAAAATGGTTGGAGATGACGTGAGACGGTCGCACTTAGGACTCCCAGGACGGTCCATCGAGACGCGAAGTTCTTTGTCCAGACCGCATCCTTTGTGATCTTTGTGCCTCCGGAGCCATTTTGGTGTCCACTTGGCTCAGCCACGGACGTGCCATTCCCCAGCTGTAAGCCCAGAACTATGCTCCCATCAAACCATATCAAACCAAGCACAACAACATCATCGAGCAATCGCAGTTTTCAACAATGGAACCCTATGTGACGACACACAACAGCCCAGAAATAGTGATCATCACAATCCTGACATAACCTAGCACTAGGTTTTGGTTCAAAATTCAAGATGCAGCAGATCAAGAGCTGCATGAGTCATCCAATAGTTGGGGATGTTGGGCTTTATTTGAGTCAATTCATGCCATTTCCAGGTGTCAAACCTGATCAGCTGGATGTCGGAAGATAACAGCCAGCCACGCACGTCCTTCGAGAGCGACAGCCTTGAGCTGGACAGGGTCGCTGCAGTCGCCACGTTGAGGTCTCTGGGATTTCAAATCACCCTGAAAAAACAGGTTGTGGAGGGGTGGGTTCAAGTTGAATCAATCTGAATCAGTGGATGATGATGAATGATGTGAGAGGTTGCAACCAGGTTGACTGGATGTGTTGATCTGAACGGAGGACGACCTTTTTGACTCTCCGGAGGATTTGCCAGAAGCCCAGCTACAGCAGGATGTGGACGCTACATTCTGTACTGAAGGTGTGGGAGCAACCGGCACTAGCAATGTACATGCATGATATGACTCTGACAATACTTGATCAGTTTCACCAAAAGTGCACACGAATGATTAGGAATCACGGTACACAATCCAGTGTTGTTTGTTTACTAAGGGTTTTTATCCCCATCCATCAAACTTGCTATGGGCCACGGCATCTGGTTCTACTGACGGATGCGAGTCTACAAAGTGTGGCTGGGACCCTAGATGATTTTGTATTGCAGGTGACCCATTGGACCCAGAATTTTCTTGCCGACCACAGCGAAACGGATGTGCAAGTCAGAGTAAAACAATGTAAAACATAGGATACTTAGGAGCATGTTAGCCCATGCTGCATAGAAGGTGTTCTATACTTCCCGTTGGTGTACCCCCCTGAATTCGCATGGATTTGTTGCCAATGAACTGTTGAGCTTGTGAGGCACGACCCCATGCAACCCTGCGTCCCACACTAAGCAGCAAATCGGAAGCGACTTGATGATCCTGACGATCGTGATGTCAAAAATGTACGTTATCATACCTGACGACTCATTGTATGACAATACTATAGTATAATATACTATATGTTTGGCTCATGTTGGCTCATGCTTTTTGGACAGCCGAGTGTAACGCAAAGCAAAGTGCTTCCCGGCCTGCACCGAGGCCGGGAAAGCGTCTCCAGCGCGAGCTTGGGCTTTGATGATCTGGATGACTTCTGTGCGCCAGCTTCTCTCAAGGATCGGGACACCAAGTCACTAAGTCTGAAAGACCTGAAAGCAGAAAACCACCATGGATATTTGCCGAAAGGGACCTGTTGCTACCAACGGGATGTCTATCCAGGTCTATCCATGCTATCCTTGCATCTTGCATTCTGTTCGCATCAAACCATTATTGGCTTTAGCTGCGCATCAAATATATCCAATGCAAGTGAACAGTGAAGCGCCTGGAGAACATGTTGTTGGAGTTTGGCTGATTGAAAGTCATCAGTCGGTGTCCCTTTGCACAGGCAACAGAGCGACAGATTGGCTTGTTGAGGAGGTTGGTGGGATTTCGAGGGATATCTTTAGAAATTCTTTAGATATGTTGTCTAATCAACATCGTTGCAAGCAATGCAAACACTTGTGTGAAGCCAGTCCACAAAGTAATATACTAACTTACGTAATATTATGTAATATTAATGTCAAGTTTGGCTAAGTCTATGTAAGTCAACTTTTCATTTGCTGGAAAGCGTGGAAAGCCTCACGGCATCTCTTAGTGTGCTTTTCCTAGTAGCCCAAATGGATCCGAATGGTCAAATGGTTTAGTTTTGATTTGGTCGATCATTGACCCCACCTTGGCAGGTGCATCAAATACTACGATGCCGATGGTGACGGTGGCTTGACCGAATTTCACGCCACGCTTTTCTTGCAATTGGTATATTATTGATTATTATTGTATATTCTGTGCTTTGGGTATGTTTTCGGATGCAAGTTTTGGAGTTTTAGAATGCATCAACATCCTATCTACATCCTATCCAAAATGCGGCTTTTTAAACTGCCAAAGCTAGGCCCTTTCGAGGACCACAAGGTGGATGCATACTTCCATGAGCTGGTTGGCATCCCCAAGGCGCCAAGTCCGAGAATGGCATCAAATGGCATCGAATGGCATCGTATGTATATATATATATAGAGATGTGATGTATGTATATATATATGAGATATATTTATACATGTATATGTACATAAGTACATAATATATGATATCATCTGATATCTGTATATGGATTCATATGTCTTGATATGTTTAGGCATTATTTAGTGGGACGGACCAGATTGAGCATATTGAGGTAGCCATTTCCTCATGCTGAGAACCGCTTTTCACTTTTCTTGTGTCATGTTTCTGTGATACTATTTTGGAGGATGTGATTCTAAAATGTTGTAAACAATAAAACAAATCAGATTTCTCCAAGACCGGCACCGGTGGAGGTTCGGGGCGTAGATACAGACCACCTCCGGCTCAAGCAGTTTCTAAGCGCAACAAGCAAGTACGAAACGAGGCCACCGCTGCGGGCCGAGAAACATGGAGATGTACTGGGTCGTATGGAGTGTTACAGCTTGATAAATTTTGGTGGAAATGGTTCCCTTGCGCACCAAGATGCGGAACAAATGTCCCTTGATGTCCCTTGTTATGCTCTCAAGAAGCGCCGCTCCATCGCATGAGTCGCGCAAGTTCTGAGCCCTCCGACAAGAAGAATCATTGTTATTTGCAGACATGTCGTTTTAGACCATTTGTCCTGTTCTAGAGATTAACATAGATTAATAATGGCCAGTGACTGCGTATGGCAAGACGTTGTACTGGATGTCAATCAAAGTCAGATTCAATTTGTCACCATCTCCGACAGCTAGGCATGAAGAAGCTGGGGCCACAGCGTTCTCAGCACCCTTCAGCTTGTGATGATGGCAGGCTTTAGGGGATTTACTAGTAGATCGATTTAGATAATGAACCAATTAATTAATGGACAATTGATTTGCTGATTGGTCCTGGTCAGGCAATGAACCACAGCTGGTGCAAGATCATTTTCCGAATGATGCTATGATATGCTATGTAGATGAGTGCTTATAGCGAGCTACTGAGGTGCGAGCGAAGACAAGGCAAGGTTGGGGGTGTTTTCGTACACTCGTGGGACTGAATGGAACTATACTTTTACTAGAACATCGTTATGCTGGATGATATTTGATATAATTATGACACACACACATATGCATGAATCAGACACTTGGACACTGCCATGCTGGCGAGATTTGAAGTCCAAGACTTGTTGCCTTCAGGGGATTTGTTTTACTGGATGAAGTGAATAGGTCAAGCACTGCAGCTGTAGACTTCTGAAGTCTGACAGCGTTCTCAAGACGCTCTTGATTTGCGGACTTGATGGCCTCACCCCAGAGAGCATGACCACATATGACCAGAATGATTCCTCCCCTTGTTTGTGACTGAACGCTTTGAACCGTTTTCTGGCGGCCGTTTGCGTATCTAGACTGTCAAGATGGTAGCGTTGTGATTTTTGCTATACCTTGCTCGAGGAAGATGGTGAGGAAGGTCCAGACGATCATGAAGATGGCACATCTTCAAGTCAGGGCACTCATGGAACAGACTTGAGGCTGTCATTGCCGAGACATCAAGACAATTGGTTGTGACATGTTGTGGTATTTGCCGTCCTAGGATGGCAATGCAGATCAGCTGAGGCTTGGTTTCAGTCGGTTGATGTCATACAGCATAAACATGGATAAGCAATACGGCTGAATCATGCTGTATCAGACACACAGCTGGCTGACCAGCAGACTGAGCAACAATGCACCAATGAAAATCCAATGAAAATCTCATGAAAATGCAAGCACAAGTGCTGCAGGAATTCGGTTGTCAGCTGTACTTGTACTATTAGAGCAATTCAATCTGTCAGAATGTCTTGGACGGTTTTGGACGCTGTGCTTTTGATATCTCTTGATGATACTAGTAAACTAGTACTTTCAATTTGTTTTCCTGGGTCTTCCGGTCTACCCTGCTGTGCTGTCAAATTGCATCATTTTCAAGGCAAAGTTTGAACTAACTCAAGCAGCAAGTGGACAGGAACGAAGATCCGGAGTCCAAACTGGCGGTAAAGGACAAGAGGCCTGGCTTCCAATTTGCTGTGGATGAGTCTTGAATTGTGCAGCAAAAGCCATTCCCCATTGCATGTGGCGGCGGTGTCTCTTTACAGCAAAAAAAAACACAGCTGCTGCATACTGCAGATATTTTTCATCATTTCTCTCAGCTGAGTTTGCAGATAGTAATGCGAGTGAAAAAATCGAACTTGGGCAATCCAATGCGCTGTACTGCAGTATGATTCACTGGCTGGGTGGATGGATGGATGGATGGATGGATGGATGGATAGCAAACGGCTTTATATACAATCATAATAATCATATAAGCTATGGTGATGTAATATCATGGCTGCAATATGATATATACGTAGATGTATTTTTTTAGCAATTCATTCACCCATACAATGAATATCAACATTATCAACACTTGATTTTTTTGTTGCACAAGTTTTTTCGGCGTTGACCCCAGTGCCAAGGAGGAACTCGAAGATACGACGCAACTCCGTCTGGGGACGCAGAATTTGCGGCGGCGGCTGTCCGGTTGTTCCGTATGTGCTGTTCCGATGGCCCGATGGCCCTGCCATCGCCTAGGCCGTAGGAAGAGGAAAGAAACCGAAAGAGTCTCCCAAGGACCCGTCAAGATCCGTCAAGATCAAGATCACGACTATGGCACCTGCGCTGTTTTATTTTCGGTATGTGGAATCATTGTAGCAGAGTTGGGAGGATGCAAATGGATTTGGATTCTTAATATTTTTAGTATTGTTCATATAAAGTAGTTTGGAGTGGACATGGGATGTTCAAATTTGTGCGAAAACATTCACAACCGATAGGGGACCACCCACTTCCCGATACCCTGTTTTTGCACATAGCATGGAAGTACAAACCTTATCAAACCTTCACAACCGATAGGGGACCACCCGCTTTGGCCATGTCCATTGCGGGTAGTAAGTAATTTTGTCCGCCACTCATATACCACACAGATACTTTGCAACTCTCCAAAAAGAAGGTGATCCAAAGGCTTTAGGTTCAGAAGGCATGGACTGCCCTGACGCGGGTTTAAAGAGTGTGAGGAGCTGTGGCTGAAGGGAATTGAACTTGTTGTGAGTATTGTAACAGGAGAAAGAGAAGTCCTCTGAGGCAAAAAAGAAAAAGCCATGACCACCATGACCATGCGATTTTCCCCAGCCCGCGAAGGCGGTTTGCTGCCCATGGCACAGTGGCTCATGGTGGTCGTGTTATGATTTGAGGTTAGGTCCGGTTAGGTCTTGGGTGCCGTTTACCTCACAGGAAGCTGTGACAAACAGGCGCCCAGAGGTTTTGATGGTTTTGGTTTCAGCCTTTGGTAATCCGGCTGAGCGATTGACGAAGTCAATCTGCAAAGCTTTGGGCGCTCCAGAGCTACAAAAATGCAGCGCCACAGTGCTCCTGGACTCTGGAGAATGGCAACAGAGCTGGGAGGCCACAGGGAGGCAGAATGATTCGCACTGGTAGAACCCAGAATGAACCTATGGATCCTACAATATGGTATGAAGCAATGTTAACAGGATCTAGCAGGCACCGATAACACCTGTGGAGTCTGTGGAGATGTCGCAGCTGGATGGGATTCATTGCAGCCAACCCAGCTCAAGCACAGGTTGGCCTCCCAAGAAATGCGTCGATAAAACAGATGTCCCAATCAGCTGAGTGTTGCATGGCCAAACGGCTAAATACATCGGCCATTGAAACAATGTTTGTTTTCACTGGAAACAGTATTAACTCAACTTCGACTGAAGTTGCTGGTTGGTCATCACTTGCTATATTAGAATCAAGCCATGAGAAAGTAAATTCACAGCATTTCACAGCCACATCAACCACTGCTAGAGTCTGTGCACAGCGTGCTCCGCATCGTGACACAGGCGCTGATTCTTTGGGGGAATGGAAATGACTGGAAACCGGAAGAGCAAAAAGAGCATCAGTATCAGGAACAACACATTGGATGAGTTTTCTTGGGAAAGGACCTTGAAGGGTTCATGGACCATCATGATCATCATGGACATGCTTGCCGCAACACATATCTCACTGCTGCAATATGGGCTGAGAACGTGGTGCTGCGAGAACTAAGCGGAACTCCCCACCAAAGCAAGCCTGCCCGAGCCTGCCCGCCCCGCAGGTACAATTGTGATCATGTCCGTGCCTTATCATCACGACAAGAAACAAGCTGAAGGTATCACCCGGCATTTTAGGTGTATTTAGGTGTGCGGTGCCTTTGTTGCTCATGACTTTGAAGACCTTTGAAGCTCATGACTTTGGTCATGAGGCTGCAGAATCTTTTTTCGTGTTGGGGCAACATTACATCAAGAAGGGATGGAAGGCGCGAGATGCTCAAGGTCCTTGGACGTCTTGGACTTGTTGAACATCATGAAGTCAGTCTAGCCTGGCCTAGCTGTTTCCCTTGGATTCACCCCTGATCATCCCTAATTCACTTAGTTTATATATATATAATATATATATATAATGTATATATATATATATGTATATATATATACTGGTAGTTAGATTTACTGTATCTTAGTTTACCTTAGTTGAATACTCTGTTGATCTGCGCAATCTTCCGCAGCCACATCAGCCCTGTTCAGATCGTCTGGGACTACAGCTCCACCGGTACAGGAGAGGTGACGTTTTCCTCTCGGTATGGTTGATTATCGTCCACCCGAAAGTGATAAATGATGATAAATGTATAAATATATAATCACATAATATACGTAATAATATATATATATATGGAATCTGTGTATGTGAATTGTGTGTCCGAGGCGGTTCCTGGTTCCCGATATCGCCTTGGTTCCTTCTTGACTCTTTTTGCTCTGCCAGATTCTGCGAATACATCGGGCTTCACATCTTTGAGCCTTCCAGTTATGATGAAAGGACCAGAGCTGGCAGGAAGATCTTGACCAGATGATCAATGAGGACCGTCGGACGGTTCAGAGTTTTGGTATCATCTTGGGATGTTGTTTACAACTTAGTAGATGCTTGTGTTTTTCGTTTTTTTATGTATGAATTCTACATTGTATGTCCATGTATGATATGTCGTATCCGTGTTTTGAAGAGTAACAAGTAACAAGGTCCCAATTCTGATCGTCGCAGGTCTTGCTCACAGAGGTGGGAAAACTGCGTGCAACCTTCAGCCACCATTTGCGGGAGTATGAGGCATGGCAACTGTTGCAGTTGAACCATAGCAGCGATACAGCGGCCATATAGCCCGGGCACCTCCCAGAAGTCTCGGCGTGCCGATGCAGGTTACACTGTCTCAAATGCAATCGGAGAACGGAAATGGGCATGGGTCCCCAGCAGTCATTCGTGTGTGCTGTGAATGTGACACTGTTACACTGTTCCGTATTTGCTTGGAAGGACACACTAGTTTCAGGCTGGGTTGGGTATCCCGAAAAAAGGCGAGTTGTTTTTCAAGTGATTTCAAGTGTTTTGGGCGTTTGCAGCATTCAACATCAGCGTAAAGTACTGTAGTAAAGTGTAGAGTCAAAAAGTCATGTGCAATGTTGCATTGGAATGAGGTGCGCAAGGCAAGACATAGAGCTTCTCAAACATCAGGTACAATGTGGGCAACGACTGACTCTTGTGCGTGGCTCTAGGTAGAAATACTGTGAGATATCTACCATATTCTGCCACCTTATAGATTTATAAATACACTCCGTTCTGCTGGAGGCATGTCTCTCACGTAGATGGTGGGAATGTGACAGCTGCATTTATCAAAGCAGTTGACGCAGTTGGACGCAGGTGCATTTGATGGAGCGGCAGAAGCGGAAAAGGAATATGGAAGTTGGCAAACTGCGGAAGGTGCCGTCATGTTGGATTCAGCCATGGCAAGAAAGCCGTCAATCTTCATGCATTTTATCAGCAGGACGCTACTGGGCCGCGCTCGTATTACCTCAAATAACTCTGTAACGAAGCAGATTGTCACCCCCCTGGCACTCACCCACTAAAACATTTTGAATAATTAATGATGCTCTTCGTGTTGTCACCTGCCCGTTTCTTTTCTGTTCGATGGAACTTTGCCGCTGTTGCAATGCTGCTCTTTTCACTTGTCCACTTCGGCACAGGCTATGAAGGAAGTCCGCAATGCTCTGTTTACAGAGACACCTCCTGCTGCTCAGGCGCACTTCCAGACAAAACGTTTGGGAATGCCCACAAAAAATGCAAGTTCCCTCTAAATCCGTGTCTAAATCTGTGTATGTGATAACATGATATTAGATGTTTTTAGTATTGACTGATTATAGTCAAGACATGAACCGTAGGTGTTTTATCCTTAGTGTTGCTATTTCAAGATGTTCAAACCGCAACGTTTCAGGGGCACCTGGCTGCGCAGCAACTGCTTGAAGAGGCCCTGTTCACTGCGGATCCGTCACGGATCCGTTGCCACAGCGCGGTTTCGCTCTGCCAGGTTCGTGTCGAACGGGAGAGACGAACAGCTGAGAAGAACTACTTAGAGGATGACTCTGACAGATCCGGTAGACCTGTTTGATTTTTGGACATGTTCAGATAAGATCTTACAAGCAAGTATAAGCTCTGAGAATATCTGAGAATTGGTTTGAATCCTAAAGTTCCAGCTGGTACTCGTACGTGGATGATTTGCTCAGCAGTGCAATATCTTCCAGCAACAAGGCCAAAGGCTGCAAAAAATATCTTGCTTGTCTCTGCTGAATTCCACTTCAGGAGCAGATCAAGAAGCTGCAAGCAGAAATCGAGGATGAAGTCCGGAAGCAATGTATTTGGGGAGATGAGTCTGACCGAAGATGATTGGCGGTCGAAATTGGATGATTGGATGATTGAATAAAGAGAATGAGCAAGTTTATCATAGTTTATCCAAATTCAGTCCACTGATACATCGATTTAAAAGGTGTTTAGCCACAGCGTTGCATCAATTGTATGGATGCTTCCCCCAGTGTGGCCAACGTCACTGATCTGAAGGCTCGGCGCATCTCGGAGAAAAAAAACCTGTAGCCGCTAGCGAATCCTGCAGGAGACACAAAACGCCCCGGCAGATCATGAGAAGGAGAAGCTCAGGGCTTCTGTAGCTTAGTTGATTTATGTTGATTTAGTTCTGGTCAGGGTGTCCGTGTTGGGCGAAAAGATTGGGATTAGCTTCAGAAGGGTGCATTATGACAGGTTGTGCTGGGTGTAAATCAAGAGAATTGTTTATACTAATAATTATATCAAATTATATCATATATCTAACATTATCTAACTAAATTATCTAGTTTGATCATTGTTTGATCTATGGCTGTTGGCCTTCCATTTTCAACTGTGCATTTCTGCGCCGTTGTGCAACTCGATCCCAGGTGAAGCAGTTGAAGACGTCGATCGAATCAAAAGATCGCTATGCCTGTTGGGCAACATACTGAGAGTCAACTGTCGAGTTGCCAAAAAGCAGTTGCCATTAGAAGCAGCAAGAAAAGATGAAGTGAGACAACTGAGCCCCTCTTCATTGTGATTAATATATAATAAGAAATTGATGTATATTATATGTCTGTATGTCATACTTATAGCAACTTATAGCTTCGGGGCGACTGGCAGTCAACAGTGTGAGACAGTGTGGAACTGTAGATTAACCCAGCTTTGCAAACCCAACAGCAGGTTCCCGGGTTGCAGGGTTCCTGGGTTGCTGCTGTTGGGAATTTGGTTCATTCTGGTCCTGAAATTGGCGATCGTTTGAACAATGTCATTATAAGGATTGCATCATCGATAACCATTGCTAGTTCAGTCAAGCAGTTCCCAAGACATATTCCAACGCATGTGTTTTTACCCCTGAGTTGATCAATGTCGATCCTTTGAGAAGTCACAGCTGAGAGCTCCCTGAGGTGTGCAATCGAGCGCATGAGCGTCATGAAGAGTCAGATCGTGGTTCCGCGTCTGGTGAGGCGCGTTGTTGTGCTCCGCTCGGCATTGTGCAGCTGGACTCCAAAGGGACTTTGTCCATAACCTTCTACAACTGCCGCCCTGCGTTTTTCTGCTCAGGTGCACGATCATCTGTGTTACATTGTTGATTCAGATGGACAAATTAGTAAATTAAACAATACTTTGAAAAAAGCCGAAAAGAAATGCCTGGCAGAAAATAGCATCGGCATGTCAATCCTGGCTTTGTGCCACACCATTTCAGTACGCTGAGTGTGAAGATGGCTGCTCCAGGATTCGGACCATCATGAAGATGAATGCGTGATGATGCGAAGGCAAAGTCGATTCGAAAGCTCAGCAATGCTCGACAGATTTTGAGGCACTGCAAAACGATCAAACAATCTCAGGCACTTGTTGGAGCTAGAGGAGGAGTTGCGAGAGATCTCGGGCGAACCTGTTGCAGGCTGGGAATAGGGTGCTTGGGGTTCAGTCAGATTTAAAATAGATGAAAGGGAAAGAACAATAAAGAATCTTGGAGATGGGCTGTGGATGCTTTTGACAGGAATGAATTTGATAAGTCGAAAATAACGAACCTCCTTGAAGGCAGCTGGATTTCGCCAGGTGTGCCATCGTCAGCAGCTGCTAGTGATGCGCCGGCAGAGGTGCAACCTGTGGAAGTGGTTTCAGCATGACACATTCAACATCATTCAACAGATCTCGAGGCTGTTGCACACCAGTCTGTTTCAATGATTTCAATGATTCAATGATTCAATGATTTTCAATGATTTTCCCATGATTTTCCATGATTTTACAACGATTTTCAATGATTTTCAATGATTTTCAACGATTTTCAATGATTTTCAATGATTTTCAACGATTTTCAATGAATTTTCAATGATTTTCAACGATTTTCAATGATTTTCAATGATTTTCAACGATTTTCAATGATTTCAATGATTTTCAACGATTTTCAATGATTTTCAATGATTTTCAATGATTTTCAATGATTTCAATGATTTTCAATGATTTTCAACGATTTTCAATGATTTTCAATGATTTTCAATGATTTTCAATGATTTTCAATGATTTTCAACGATTTCAATGATTTTCAACGATTTTCAATGATTTTCAACGATTTTCAATGATTTCAATGATTTTCAATGATTTTCAATGATTTTCAATGATTTCAATGGTTTCAACGATTTTCAATGATTTTCAACGATGTTCAATGATTTTCAATGGTTTCAACGATTTTCAATGATTTTCAATGATTTCAATGATTTTCAACGATTTTCAATGATTTTCAATGATTTTCAATGATTTTCAATGATTTTCAATGATTTTCAATGATTTTCAACGATTTTCAATGAATTTTCAATGATTTTCAATGATTTTCAACGATGTTCAATGATTTTCAACGATTTTCAATGATTTCAATGATTTTCAACGATTTTCAATGATTTTCAATGATTTTCAATGATTTTCAATGATTTTCAATGATTTTCAACGATTTTCAATGATTTTCAATGATTTTCAATGATTTTCAATGATTTTCAATGATTTTCAATGATTTCAATGATTTTCAATGATTTTCAATGATTTTCAATGATTTTCAATGATTTTCAATGATTTTCAATGATTTTCAATGATTTTAAATGATTTCCAACGATGTTCAACGATTTTCAATGATTTTCAACGATGTTCAATGATTTTCAATGATTTTCAATGATTTTCAACGATTTTCAATGATTTTCAATGATTTTCAATGATTTCAATGATTTTCAATGATTTTCAATGATTTCCAATGATTTCAATGGTTTCAACGATTTTCAACGATTTTCAATGATTTTCAATGATTTTCAATGATTTTCAACGATTTTCAATGATTTTCAATGATTTTCAATGATTTTCAATGATTTCAATGGTTTCAACGATTTTCAATGATTTTCAACGATTTTCAATGATTTTCAATGATTTTCAATGATTTTCAATGATTTCAATGATTTTCAATGATTTCAACGATTTTCAATGATTTTCAATGATTTTCAACGATTTTCACTGATTTCAATGATTTTCAACGATTTTCAATGATTTTCAACGATTTTCAATGATTTCAATGATTTTCAATGATTTTCAACGATTTTCAATGATTTTCAATGATTTTCAATGATTTTCAATGATTTTCAATGATTTTCAATGATTTTCAATGATTTTCAATAATTTTCAACGATTTTCAATGATTTTCAACGATTTTCAATGATTTTCAATGATTTCAACGATTTTCAATGATTTTCAATAATTTTCAACGATTTTCAATGATTTTCAATGATTTTCAATGATTTCAATGATTTGCAACGATTTTCAATGATTTTCAACGATTTTCAATGATTTCAATGATTTTCAATGATTTTCAATGATTTCAATGGTTTCAACGATTTTCAATGATTTTCAACGATGTTCAATGATTTTCAATGATTTTCAATGATTTTCAATGATTTCAATGATTTTCAATGATTTCAATGATTTTCAACGATTTTCAACGATTTTCAATGATTTTCAATGATTTCAATGATTTTCAACGATTTTCAACGATTTTCAATGATTTTCAATGATTTCAACGATTTTCAATGATTTTCAATGATTTTCAACGATTTTCAATGATTTTCAATGATTTTCAATGATTTTAAATGATTTTAAATGATTTCAATGATTTTCAATGATTTCAATGATTTTCAACGATTTTCAATGATTTTCAACGATTTTCAATGATTTCAATGATTTTCAACGATTTTCAATGATTTCAACGATTTTCAATGATTTCAATGATTTTCAATGATTTCAACGATTTTCAATGATTTCAATGATTTTCAATGATTTCAATGTTCCATGTGCTTCATCCATTTTCATCCCAGTCCAGGCGGCCAGCAGCAGCCGCAGGCCTCGTTGTTTCGGTGTCCTTGTCCGAGCAGTGACCAGTGATCCCTGTGACCAGGCCCTTGGCAGCTTGCTTGTCGTTGGAACCGCCCAGCATTTCTGAAGCACCCATGAGCCGGGATACACAGGGGTTGGTAACTGTCCCATTTTGGGAAGATTGGACATCACCTTATAGTAGCCATTATAGACCATATACCTAATGGTTGGGTGATGTTCAATGGGGACATTTAATGACCAATGATACACAGTGACCGAGCGCCAATGTGATGCCAATGTGTAATTTTACCGAGCTTTTGGACACTGAGACTCGACTGTCTTGGAATGAAATGCTTTGCATTAAAATAGATTTAACATGACTTATACTGACTTATACTGACTTATACTGACTTATACTGACTTATACTGACTTAACATGAGGGAAAGGCTGAAAATCACTGGTCCACAGCTTTTGAAGCTTTTGACATCAGAGTTTGTCGCCGGGGCAATCGCCCAGATCCAGCATCCAGTTTGACGCGATCTACCCGGGATCGAGTGCAGCAGCCTCAGCCGAACGGATCACTGAAAACAGCATAGTGACAACAAATGCAGTTTCATGCAGCAATCATGGCACTGCAATAAATTAATCTAATATAAGCTATTATATATATTAAATTTACATATATATTATATTATATTATAATCTATTATTTGAATTTTCTTGAACCATTTAAATCTAAATGTGCTACACATGACAGCACCTGGAAGCCCTGGAACTCCCAGGCCAACTCCCTGGGCCTCACAGGCCGCAGCGACCTTTGAGTCTGAGGCGGCCGGGACGAAGCGATCGCTACAATCTGTATGACATATGAATAATATGATATATCTACAACAGATTATATAATATATATATATAACAATGATATATAATGATATATAATGATATGTAATCAATGATATATAATCAATGATATTTATGAATAATATGTATACAATGATATATAACCAATGATGTAATATGAGAATATGATACAATATGACAACATATGTTGTAATATGATAATATATTGCATTGATAATATAAATGAGAACATGTATGTATGAAGATTACATATATGCATTCGTATGTTTTGATTGATCTTAAATATTATAGATATACATAGACATGGCGTGGTATGACCATATACAGTACAAATGACCAGCTAAATGACCGGTTGAATACAGATCATTGGCAATTGTCTATATATCGTAGTTGCCTGATCAGTGACTGTAGTACACTGTTATGGTGTACAACTGTCAGACATGAGAATGTTGAATGATGAATTAGTGCCGCTTGAATCTGGCTGATTATCTAGTGGACTTTTTGATGAATGCACTATATACATCTAACAGATGCTGTAGCGTTTCTTATTCATATGTGTGTCTGTATGCAATGTATTTTTACTGCATAAAATCTTCATATTACTACGTATGTATGTGTATATATAATTTCATATATATATATACATATATATATATATATTCATTTAATGTCAACCCTGGATTAATACCCCCCCAGGCTGTTTAATTGAGGGGTACTGGTACCATTTAAATCTATTTGGGGGAATTCCCCCAAATCATAAACCATAAGTCTATTAATCCAGGTTTGACATGTAATAAATTATCAACATCCTCACATATGGTGCCGCGAATCTTCCTTCCCAGTTACAGATGTTGCTCCATCCAGTGACTACCAGGCATCGGTTCAGTTCTCCGACTCCGTCACGACCGTGACATCTCCCGAAGTTCCGGAGACTGTGCCGGAGGTGATGCTCTGTGGGTGATGCGATGTGTTTCAGTAAAATGATGTAAAATGTATAGGATTTCCTGTTGAAAATCCTGCGAACGGTTGATGTTGGTTGAATTCTGAAGTTCTGAAGTCTCAGTCTTTAACGTCCGCAAACGAGGAACGATTAGTTGGGACGGGCACAGAAAGAAACTGTCGGGAAAGATCAGCTAAACCAAGAGCTTTGGATCCAATCGACAACAGTACAAAGTCATGCCTAACGATGAGCTGGGTGTAGGTGTGCACGTTTGGATGTTTGTCCATTCTGTGCGTTGAGTTGGAATAATGATTAGCAAGAAACTGCTTCAAGTTCGTGAATCAACATCGACACTGGCGCCTGGTCTCTATCGAATACCGCTACCTTGAAAGCTTTGAAAGCCCCTTCTTTAGACGGGCAGTCGTTTGTGCTTGCGAAATGAAACCATGAACATCCATTAAAATCGATTCAGACATGTTTGCCAGCCAGTTTTATCCAATTTTCATTGCCGGTGTATGGTGTTGTCGACAGGTGGGCAATCGCTCTGTGCGCGATCGCATTGCCACTCCATATGTGGATGCATCAGCTGCCAGCACTGAGGCCAGAGAATAGGCAAAATTCACTTCATGTGCAAAACTGAAAGAGGAAACGTGCACTATTCCTTGTTTATATGTAGTTGCAAATGTACATGCAATGTAATGAAGTCGATTATTTGAATGTAATGCAATGTGTACAAGTACATCAAAAACATACATAATATACATATATCTACATATGAGTAACCGACAAAATTAGCGGAAGACTGAAGTAGTGGGGAGTGGACATGGGATGTTCAAATTTGTGCGAAAACATTCACAACCGATAGGGGACCACCCACTCCCCATATTTGTATTTAAGCAAAACATATCTTGTTGACATGAACAGATGAGGTTCCCGGTAGTGATGCAAGCCACTTCACGGAACTCATTAACGGATCCCTTGAAACAACACTTCATTTGGTACTGGTACGTTGCGTTGCGGGGACTGATCAGTATTCCCATCACCTTGCCCAGGATCGCAGAGTCGTCCTTGCTCCCGTTCTTTCAAGCATTGAGGAGCGGGTTGTACTGGCTGATGAACATCAATGAATCAAGTACCAGCGAATAATGATGTTGACTGTGAGCAAAAATGCAAGCAGAGCAGTGCAACAAGGTAGCAAGCAGGTGGCAATGTCCTGCAGTTTTGCTGCCAGTTGTCCCGACAATGTTTTCCTTTCTGAGCAGCTCATTTTCTTTGCCAACAGTTGTGCAGGAATTTGAAGCAGAAAGTTCCAGAGAACAGCTGCGATCCAGCCGAGACAGGTTGACTGGGATGTGGCATTAGGGATTTCAAGGCCGAGAGAGAATAGAAAAAACTGTGGGTTTTCTAGGAAGGCGTAGGAGTGCAGTTCTTGATTTTCTACTAGGGTTGGCTACGAAGTTTTGATGTTGGGCAGTGCAAGTGCAGCTCTTAAAGTTGAAGAGTTGCGGTGGGCTCTCCACGGTGTCAGGATGCCAACACCTCACGTGAGCTCGCAGATGGTGGAGGCTGAGTGGACGGGGGACCCGCAAAGGTTGAGGTTTTGAACTGGGTTGATAGATGTTGATAGGTCTTCTATGGCTCACAATGTGTTTTCAGATTGACATAGACATACATAGATATAGGCAATCAATCAAAATCTAAATTTGACTCCCCTTCTTGGCAGGAGACCTTCGCAAATTCAGCGAAAACGGTCCGGATCTTCCCAGCTGCAGATGTGGAGGTTGGGGATCTCGGTGAAAGGCAAGACTGCAGGTATGATGCGCGCAGCCTTGTCCCTGGGACCCTGGGATTCTGACCATCTGTGCCCAGGCAATTCCTGTCTCCGGCGAAGGGCGGTCCACAAGAGAGCGCATAGCCACGCCTTTCATGAAGGACTTGCAGCCCAAATCTGAGGCACATCAGGCAATCATCAATCCAATCTCTGATCAGCGAACTTGCAAGCATCCAGTGATTACACATTATATTACACATTATTACACAGATTTAAAAGTCCAATCATGATATGACATCATATTTATTGCTGAGCAGTGGATAGCATTGCCGTGACTGCACATGTCTGGTTTGACCCCATTGACGAGTTGCCTGAAGGACGACGAGCTGTTTGAAGACGCTCGCTCAGTGCATTTTAGCACAGAGGCAATCCAGGGTTGCTGCTGGAGTTTTCCAATGTGGGTATGGGTCAATACCTATAGATACATTTTTAGTGGGATGAACATCTATTTACCAGCTATTTTGGGGGTCACTAGGTACCAGGGTTTTGACCCATCCCCATGTGTCCCTTCAAAAAATGCTATCAATTTTCATCAGCGTCCGAAGAGCTATCTCAAAGAGCCAGCGCAATAGCGCACTGGAGCGACGTCGGACGATATCCCACTCTGGGGTTTCCAAACATCACCATTCAATGTTTGTTGAATATGACTCCCCGGGCCGGGATCCAAAGTCGCTTTATGTCGCTTTCAAATCTGTCAAGGCAAGCACCTTATACCAATCGCAGGTTTCCCGTGGCTCTGACACTCGACCCTCCTTTGGAGCCGTAGAGGTGGGAGAAGAGCTGTGTGTCACTGGATACTGGAAACACATGGAAACACATGGAAACACACATTTGACAGAGACTGTCCAATCACATCACGTGTTGGAAAAGGATGGAAAAGGGCCAATTTCTTTAGTTGTAGATGTTGTAGATGGTAGATGCGGGTAGCAAGTATGCAACTTATGGACCAGGAAATTCAGATGGAGATTGCGCCGGATCATCGTCTTCGCACCAGCCGCGAGAGGCGCCAGGGCGAGAGTGGGCCACAGATCACTTCAGAGCATGGTGAATAGAGAATGTAGATGTGGCTAAAAGGCTAAAAGTGTGTGATAAGACATAGTACTGATATTATGATGTATTATGCATGTCTTGTCTCTGTATTGTGTATCTACAATTACTACAATTATGCATATACCAGTAGTACCGCACAAGGCGGTGGCGGAAGGTTCAAAGATAGAAAGCCTAGAGGAGAGGTTCGGTTGTTGTGATGCATGGATGGCAGAGCGAATCCACTGATGGACCGAAAGGTGGTTGGAGTGTGTTGGAGTTGTATTTTTTGGAGTGGTTGCAGTCCTCACCCGCAACTGCTGGATGCAGTGTGGTGAATGTGTAGTGTAGTGTAGTTGTAGTTGTGCTTGTAGTTGTACTTATTGTAATTGTAGCTGTAGTAGTTGAAGTAGTTGAAGTAGTTGTAGTTTCAGTCGCTGTAGTAGTAGTTGTAGCTGTTGTAGTTGCAGTTGTAAGGTAGCTTGGTAGTTTGGTAGTTTGGTAGTTTGGTAGTTTGGTAGTTTGGTAGTATGTTGATGTTGTTGTTGTTGTTGTTGTTGTGGTGGTGGTGGTGGTGGTGGTTGTGGTTGTGGTTGTCGTTGCCGTTGCCCCTGTCCTTGTTCTTGTTCTTGTTGTTCCGTCGTGCGGTGCCGTTGAACGTCCAAAAGCGGTCCTAACCTTTGGTGTTTTTACCATTTTGACTTCGAAATGTGCTTCGCGCCACAATGGTGTGCATTTTTTGTATATCTCAACTTCCAAAAGAGATCCGGAAACGAGGCGTTTTGTACATTTGACTTCGAAATGTGCTTCGCGCCACAACAGCGTGCAGTTTTTGAACATATGAGCTGAAAAAAAACGTAATTCTCAGCTATGTATTGGGCGATCCTTGGTTCATAATTCACCGCACCGCCGCACCCAATTCTCGGCTTCAACTGTTTTGAGGGTATTCCATATAGATGGGGAACGACATCCGGAGCGACATCTGAAACGACATCCAAATCATATGTATGAAAATTGAAAGTGGAAACCACCTGCAAAAGGCTCAGGTAGAGGTGTTGTGAGCTAGCGCTGAGGGGTGGGCTGACTCCACGGCCACCGCAAGGATTGCCAAAACATTCTCTTTTTGAGCCAGCAAAGAGCACAACAAGATTGCTGAAAAGAAAGTTGTTCAAAGATTGTTGCCATGTGCTAATTGCAGGTGAAAGCGTCACTCCCCTCATATTTCTTTCGCAATTAATCTCAAATCTCGTGAGTGATGAAGATTTCAACCGCCAAGTAAGATTACCAGTATGCAAGACCCCATAAGAACATGTGAGTCCCATTAGGAAGACCGCCGCATGGAATTACGATGATTTGTCGTTGGGATAAGGATTTAATTTTCAAACGTTTTTTCGGTTCATCTCAACTTCCAAAAATGTTCCGAACATGTGGTGCTTTTGCCATGTCCTTCGCGCCACAACGACGTGCACTTCTTCAACAACTCAACTTCCAAAAGCGCTCCGAATATGAGGTATTTTGTGCATTTTGACTTCGACACGTGCTTCGCCACAACGGCGCGCAATTGTTTATCTCTCATCCGCCCAGATGCCTCCGCACCCGCGGCTTTAGCAAGGCTACTTTGGGACCATCCGGAGCCACAAAACAGTTGGAAAAACACAGTGTTTCGCGACGTTTCTACCTTTTTGTGCACCTGGATCTTCTCTCTTCTCTGATATTCTTTCTTCTGCCTTTCTCTTCTCTGACTCTTCCCACCTCTGCATTCCCATTTGTCCATATTGTCGGAAGTTGACTTCTAAACTTCATTCGATTATGTATATTATAAATGATGATGTATTGTGATATACACATGCTATCTATCCATGTGTACAGCCGGTCGCTTTCAATACGGCCACAACAAGGAATGCCACAGCTCCAGCGGTGACAGCGCCAGGATCCCAACACCTCACGTCAGGATGGACGTCATTGAGGCAACCAGCCAGAGCATGGTGTTGGCAAGTGGTGTCCCATGGGATGCCAAAATGGTGTGGTACCACAGCGATTATACATATATATATACATTTGTTTGTTTGTTTGTTTTTTGTTGCTGACAGTTATGAAATTTATGAATGCGATCCGGAAGAGGATCGGATTATTCGCCGACGTGGATATGGTTTTTCAATAGTGTATGATTCTGTTTAAACATCAGCGAACAGGTTATGGTTGATAGAGCAACCAGGCGAAGCTGGTTCAAGAACAATTCGTTTTGTTTTGTACAGGACATCAAACTGATTCCACACGTTTGCCTCGGACCATTTTGATGCGAATGTGCACAGGATTCTCCCACGGACAGCACCGAACGGCACGTTCGCATCTCATTGGCAGCTCATGTGGAGGCGCAACGAAGCAAATGATAGGAGATCCACGGAGGTGCATGGAGAAAAATACCAGGTATATTCCTCAGATTTTTTTCTGAAGTGGCAGGACCACTGATACCTTTTCTTCTGGGCAAAAGTGATGCTGAAGTGCAGAAACTATGGCCAGGCAGTGCCGCTGACCGGTGGACGCCGACCGTCAAGGGATCGAATCCCCACCCCATTCTTCAAGGACAGGTGAGCTGAACATCGCAAGAACGTCATCCAATTTCTTCAACATTGTCAAGGATGAGATCCTCTTCACTTCCACTGACATGACAACCAAGAGTTTTAGATGGGTGGTGAGAGATCCGAATTGGTGATCCCACGACCGCCAGGGTGGCAAGAAAGTTCGGGGCAAGCATTTTAGAGATTTTAGGTTTGCAATGTGCGTTCATGATTTTAATTTCCATTGGTTATATTCCCATTATTTTCATTATTGTTGGTGACATATACCTTTTACCTTTTTTTATCCCATTCTATTGGTATCATTCGGGCTCCAATGATCTGCTATGATTTGCACTCTGACGTGTAGTCGCCAGGAACAATCGCCCGTTGAGGAAAGGGCAGTGCAGTTCAACGATGGCGACGAGGTTTCCGGGCTTGAAGCTTTGGGAGCGTTCCTGCACCCATTCATCTGGTCATCCGTTTCATCACACTTCAGCAGTCATCACTTCAGTTTCCAACTGTTCCAAGGGTTCCTGGTGCAGTTGACACTGTTGCGACTGTTCCAGTGCCAGGTTGGACATCATGCATCATTCGGTGGTAGCGAGGACCTGCTGAGAGTTGTCATTGACTACGTTTTGCCACTTCTCTATCGGAGCCCCAACCTTTAAAAATGAGGCCTACACAGTGTGTCCACACCCAGGGTTCTTGCGGTAATCAAGGTTCGCGTTTTGCCCCGCGGGTTTTGACTGCGCCGGCTCGGCTCACACAAAAGTGCCCTTGCGCATTTCGACTGCGCTGGCTCGCAAGAAGAAGGAGGCCGTGGTTTAGTTTCTTCCGAGGTCTACTTTTACCAGCGCGGCTTGTCGATTTTTGAAGCCAAGGCGTTTTTCGTGGCAGGCATGAGACATCGGGGCCATATTGATGATGTCTTGGCCCCCTTTTGACGCGATAGGCTCAAGGCATTTTTCATCCGTGTGGCACAGTATAGTTTGTGCACGTGCTACAACTTGGCAGGCGTGGGCGGAATGAGAGGTGGTGAGGTCTTGTTTAGCGGAAGGCGCAATATTTGGCGAACTTGGGCGATATTGTGAAAGGCTCGAAAGTCTCGGTTTTTGAAGCGGTCGTCATTTTTGACTTGGCACGTTGGTACATGATGATCATTTTGCGAAGCAAGCGCAGCACTTTGCATGCCTTGGATTCATTTTTTGTGGCAGGCCGAATGCTTCAGAGACCTCCATGAAAAAGTGGCTGCAACCTAGGTAGAAACATCGCTTTTCACATTTGCAACTTTCATGTTTCTGGTGCGCGCAGTACTTGGTGAAAATCTAACATGTGCTAGCACAACCCTTTCGTCACTTTGTGCATGTCTGATTCTTCGTCGTAGTGCTAATTCTGACAAACTCGCGCAAGCCTCTCGTTACATACTTTGTGCTTCTTGGATCGCTCTCGCTGTGGCGCGGTGATCATTTGATCGAGCAAAACCCCTGCTGGTTGATGATTGTGGGTGATTATGGGGTTTTACTATTCAACAGTTGGTGATTATCATTACTACATTATGAGAATCCCTATGAACCAGCCAGTAAGGTGACGACGGGCTTTGAACACGGCTCATTTTGATATCGCCCACGCACCCCTCTCGTCGTTTTGCGCCCGTCGGATCGCTCTCGTTGTGCCACGGTGCTGATGTCGCTCTCGCAGCCCTGCCGTTGTTTTGCGCGCATTAGATCGCTCTCGTTGTGCTGGGGTGCGCATGTTGGTATCGCCCTCGCAACCTTGCCGTTGTTTTGCGCGGGTCGGATCGCTCTCGTTGTGGCGCCGCGCGCACGTTGATATCGCTCGCGGACTCTCGTCAGCTTGTGCGCGTCATGTTGCTCTCGCTGTGGCGCGGTGCCCATGTTGATATCGCTTGAGCAGCCGTCCCGTCATTTTGCGCCTGTCACGATGTGGCGCGGTGCTCTTTTCTCAAAGGCCCTTCTCTGACAATCTTGCGAGTTTCAGAGTGCGCTCTTAGAGGTCCTTTTGATATGAAGATCTTGACCAAAGTCTTGTAAAGGTCTTTCTGAGAAGGGCTTAATGAAGACCTGTCGTCCAGGCATGCATGTTCTTGTACAGGGCCTTGCGAAAAGATCTTGTGGGATCCTAGGGAAATCCTCTCTAGGAGGTCCTTGCTTGCATGAAGATCTTGAAGATGCGATGTTTCAGAGGTCCGTGCGTGGAGATCGAGAAGATGCCATGTATTGGAGATGCTTGTGTGAAAGCTTTTGTGGGATGCTCTTAGGAGGTTCTTGTATGAGGACCTTGCAAGATCCTCTCTAGAAGGTCCTCTATTAAGATCTTGTCAGTTTCGAAGCCCTGGCATGAAGATCTTGACCAAGGTCTTGTAGTCCTTGTGAGAAGTGTGAAGATCCTAGTGAAATCCGCTGAGGGGTCCTTGCGTGAAGATCTTGAAGATGCCCTGTATTAGGGGTGCTTGTATGAAAGCTCTTCTGAAATGCTCTTAGGAGGTTCTTGTATGAAGATCTTGTAAGATTCTTCAGAAGGTCCTTCTTTGACGATGTTGTGAAATTCTCTTAGAAGTCGTGGTATGAGGTCCTGGCCAGGAGCTTTTGTCCATAGATGTTCTCCTCAACATTGTTCGTGGCTCTTCTTTGACATTGCAGACGCCGCAGACATAGCGTTGCTTCCTGTCACAAAACAAGTTTCTGCTGCTGCAGTTCCGATCATGTCTAACCCAATCGGCTACGGTTTTCCGTAGCTACTGCTGCTTGTATCTCCTACATTGATCTCTACCCCCCCGGGCTGTTTGGGGTCTCCTGCCGTGGTAATTTGTTGAGACATTTTGGGGCCTGTAATTTCGCTTCAATTTTTGAGAGGAAGAGTTCGCGAAGGAGCTCAAAATAGCATAAAATAGCTCAAAGCCACTTGAAAAATACAAATCGTGTCAAGTTCAGTATGCCCATCGTGAACGCTCATTTGTGTTGTGTTGGCAATTTCCATGCAAAAATGTGAAAGCAGACACCGGATGATACTGGTAGGGTTCATCCTGAATTGAGCCATTTAGGATCATTTAGGGATAATTTAGATAGTGTAGGGCACTACAATAAATTTCTCCCTTGGTGAAATCCAGACAAGCCGAAGCAAGCTGATTTGCGCCATGCCATTCGTTTCAGCCGACAGGAAATCGAGACCGAAATTCCTGCAGACAGCATGATGAGACGAAGCCGCTACAGGACATCAGCGAATACCCGTGAATCTAATGACGCACTCGCAGCAATCCTTTTCCCTGTTCATATCAGAACACTCCCTTTCTGTGGCCCCAGCGTAAATCCTTGACTAAAATGGTTTAAGATGTTTCTCGGGATGAATTATGGGATTGAGGTGCTCCGGGCCCTTGCAGGGACGTTCGGGAAAAATCGTGAGGATTGCAACGCCTCACGTGCGCTTAGACTTCATGGAGGCAAAGAGCCGTTTACAACTGGCTGGGAACCGAGCAGGTGAATGGAATTTCATGATCCATTACGTGGATGTCTAAATGTAATCAAATAAATGCTAAAAACTGTTTGTTGAATATATTAAGTTATTACTGTCCATGAACGGATCCTTCCAAATATATCTCCCTAGAATGGTGGTTAATATAGGCATTTTTTCGCTTGGGCTGGCCCACCAAGAATGGACACCAGCCAGTCACCAAACATATGGTTTCCAAGGCGTCCAAGAAGGTTTTGCACCTTGATGGGGTCCTGTTTTCTTGGGTCAGCCCGGGTGAAAAATACGCCGCTTCTTTATCTACCTACCTACCTTCTATCCATCCATCCATCCATCTAATTGTACCCCCGTGGTATTGCCATAGTTTCTCCAGCTGCGTTTTTCTCCGAACCTTACCAACTCCACAGGAACCCGGGAGCGAAGAACCCAAGCATGTCCGAATCTCCAATGCTGCGGACATAGAGGTGCGACAGGGTAGCATGAACCTAGAAGTTTCTTGGGGTATCTTTGGGGTCAATACAGGTTCATGACGTTCCATACAGTGTATGTATCAGTGGAATGGAACGGAATGGAATGCAACGCAACGCAATGCAATGCAATGCAACGCAACGCAATGCAATGCAACGCAATGTCATGCAATGTATAGCATATAAACTATCGCAATGTGCAATACTGGTTATGCAATGTAATGTTGTGATGTCAGGTGATGTGATGGAATGTAACGCAGTGAAATACAATGCAACGCAACGAATTGCAATGTAATGTAATGTAACGTAATGACATGTAACGCAATGCAATGCAAATCTATTATATGAGTATGCATTTACATCTATACAAGTATACATTTACAAATATACAAATATACATTTACAAGTATGCAAATACACATATACAAACATACAAATATACATATATACATATACACATATATATACACACACATATATATATATATATATACAATTTACAAATATGTACATATGTACATATGTGCATATGTATTTAACTACATAGCTATATATCAATATATCTATATACCTAAATATGTATATATGTATACATGCATGTGTATATATACGGTAACGACATTTAAATATGTGGAGGGCGGGCCAGACCGCGAGGCCCAGGAGGTAGTATAGAATACCAGTTCATATATTTAAATGTAGTTACCGTATGATACCGTATGGTTAAATAAATTGGATTCCGTATGTTTACATGGCCGGGCGTGCCAAGGAAAACCTTCCCGGAGGTAGTCTTAAATACCTCTTCGTATTTTTAAAACCCGTACATTAAAATGTAGTTACCGTATATACATATATATATATACACATATATATGTGTGTGTGGTCCTATGTGCTACATATATATGTATATTGATAGATACACATACCATACCATGTCATGTCATATCACATATCATATCATATCATATCATATCATATCATATCATACCGTATCATGTCATGTCATGTCACGTCACGTCACGTCATGTTATATGTGTGTGATGTATTTCGCGTGTTTGATTTCCTAGGTTTGACTCCGATTCTTTTTGGTTGGCGTTTTTCACGGGTAATCCTTTTGTTTTGGCAATCTGAAGCCAGGCTATTCCAATCAGTGGAGAGCGTCGGCCTTCAAGGGATCGGATTCCCACACCTTTCGTGAAGGAGATGGGCCGATGAACTGTTTGCGACAGATGGTCTCCTCTACAACGGGAGGGGCTGACGTTTCAGGGGTAAGTGGTGACCAGCACAAGTCGTGCTTTGGAGTTTGGGGACAAAGGAACCCTATTGATAGTTTGGATATGATGATTTTAATGGCACCAAGATCGCACGAGGAGGACTTTGTGTTGACACGCGGCTGTTACTCGACTTCATTGCTTGTCAGGAGGACATTGCGGTATCTGGTGATTGCCGCGGGGTCCAGTTCAACGACACGGCGACCACAGCCGATCTACCCAGGGAATCCCATGCAGGGACACTGGTTCCGTGGACAGGTCATCTAACGTCATAGGGGCACAAGGCAATGAGAGGAGATCAGTAGATTTTCCATGCTTTCTCAATGCGAACATTCTTCACATAGAAAGGTTGGCCCCTCTCCATGTCATGCTTCTCATGGCCCTGTTTTCCTGCAATTTCAACGCTCAGAAACTCTGTCTTGCTTTAGACGGGAATTGAAACTGCATGATGCTTGGCTCAACATGTCCACTTGAAATTGACATGAAAGCTTCGAAGTTAAATTAGAATGACTTCTTCGGAGTTTGTGGGCGCCCTACGAAATTGGGATTGTTTTGGGGGATTAGTGCTGCTTGTCTAGGTTCCTGCTTGTTTCGGGTTACTCCTGTGGCGAGTTTGCGGAAAATCATGTTTGAAACACCTTTGATTAAGACAATGCATCGCCAGGACTTGGATATTTTTTGATGCCAGAATCCAAACTCAAGATATGGAAGCATTTGTGAAACAAAATACAATTCAAAAATGCAACTTCAGGATCTTGATTTTTTGAGATCATATTTTCAAAACTCGATGGGAAAACATCGAGAAAAACAGATTGAAACAAGACAAGACCCCAAAACTGGGTGCGAATTTTAATACCGTAAATTTTGGATTTGCCCTATTTTTGTCCAATCCTTCACGCCTGGTTGGTGTACTCGATCTCTCAATTCCGTTCATCCGATCATATTGAATTTCCTCCGCGGGCTTGTAATATGTACCAAGCCACGGCTGCATTGCCACTGCCTCTAACCAAAAAGAATTCCCGAAGCGTGCCGCTCTATTGTCGTCGTCGTCGTCATCATCATCATCACCATCACCATCACCATCACTGCCACCACCACCATCATCATCACCATCCTCATCCTCATCCTCATCATCATCATCATCATCATGATAATCATCATCTTCATCGTCATCATCATCATCATCATCATCCTCGTCGTCGTCGTCACCACCATTTTCATCATCGTCGTCGTCGTCGTCGTCGTCGTCGTGGTCGTCGTGGTCGTCGTGGTCGTCGTCGTCATCATCATCATCATCATCTTCATCATCATCATCATCGGCATTGTCATCATCATTGTCATCATCGTTATAACCATCATCATCAACATCACCTTCGGTTGGTCTGACACCTCACCTCTTCACTCCATCTCGGCCCCCTACCTTTCGTGCTCCCTTTCTCAAGGCGCTATTCTTTCCTTGTGCTTCCACTTGGCCAACTCCACTCCCATCGAAATGTTAGCTCGTGAAGATGTCACAGAACCGCTTTGGCAGGGTTGGAAAAGCAACTTCTGTGGCTCTGCGAAGCAGTAATTCAATGTGTTTTTTTTGGGGGGGAATGCCGGGTGCATATGGATAATTACATGAGCTGTTACCTCCAAGAATGAGAGGTAAAGGCTCAACAGACCACTTTGCACACATCCGATTCATAAACGCCGCCGCAATAAAGTACGCCAAATCCTGGGAAGAACTCAAAAACCCAGCCACAAAAAAGTATCCCAACCGTTGGGAATTGTTTTCCTGAATTCTGTTTTTGGTGACCAAGATCTGAACCGGTTTGCTTTATCCCGCATATTTCAATATTCCAGAAGATCTGAATCGATTTTTGTTAAGTTCTGCATTGGAAAATGCAAGAACAACTCGCAAAGGGGTAAGTTTGAATTATTTCGGAACCACAATTTAAAAAACAACTGAGTTTTACCCCCCTTGAGGTCATTGAATTCTCTTGGGTGAATATATTGTACTTGTTTCTGCGAATATACTTGGGTTTTTAAATACCATTTAAACTACAGCAAGTTACTCTGCTACCCTTTCCCCTTCAAAACTGAACTCTTGCGAAGCTGGACTGAAACCACTGAAACCTCAAAATTTGAATTGACGACCGATTTCTTTATTAATCCTCTATTTCAAAGCGCAATAGAACAAACTCACAGAGGGGGTTAGCCTAGAACCAACCCAGAACCACAATAATGATTTACCACCTTACTAAAGTAACTGAAATTTTGCTGTGGGAATTTGGGGTGAATATACTGTACTTGGTATTTCCTTTGGGTCAATTACTTTTGCGATTAACAAAGTTCGAACCTTTTCTATTTCATCTGAACTTGTCTGAAACCGTTGAATCTCTGAATCTTACAAATCTCAAATCTTCTCAAATTTAAACTTCAAAAATGTTCCACGTCCAAAGATATGTATATACCAGTAGTACCCGCACGAGGCGGGGCGGAAGTTGCCTTAAAGATATATATAAGACCTTTCTCATCTATAGAACTTGCATGCGCCGTGCGCCAGCCAAGCCCGTGCGTGCGTGCACTC
>Ga0126342_10002492_pt1 | contig 28794 bp, 38 predicted proteins | sample Cyp1metagenome_FD_92528 | JGI IMG/M metagenome (GOLD analysis project Ga0126342, IMG submission 92528) | Coral microbial communities from Lord Howe Island, Old Settlement Bay, Australia - Cyphastrea 1 metagenome | ecosystem: Host-associated > Invertebrates > Cnidaria > Coral ... | reverse complement strand
GGCGTCCTTTGTTCGCTTTCTTGCCCGAAACGATATGAGGAACTTCCAAACCAGGTTGAGGTTTCCAGCTTCCCTGCACACAATGAAGTAGTCCCGGCTGCCCTAGAGTGCAGGTGCAGAGTGCTTTGGAGATGTTTCAGCAAAGCCTGGTTGGTTCATGTTACTTCTTCATGTGTTTCTTCGCAAACAATCAGTACCGAATCCTGGTCGAAGAGAGCAGCACTGGAAGCGACAATCTCGAGGAGGTGTTTGAGAGCAATCTCAAACGTATTGGAAAAATGGTTGCCATTTTGGATACGTGGCATCAACCGGCGTATTTGACGCGCATCTGGACGGTCTACGAGCAATTTGTGGCATCCATGATTGAGATCGAGGCCACTGCTTCCAGTGTGCTAGGAAGATCCAAAATCAAAGACATGTATAGACATACTGGTATTCCAACATGCTTGTTATTTATTATATTTGTTATTTGTTGCATTTGAAGCGTTGATAATTCTCATGTTGATTCTTAAGCTTGAGGTAGCGGAAACTCCAGTTCCCCCGACATCTCAGGTGCAATTCGTCATGCCAAGTGCCGCTGCGGATCTTCTGCAGAGGCAGATTGCGCAGGGTTCTCAAGGTATTGATGAGGTAATCGAATCCCTCAGTCAAGTGGATTCTGAAGAAGCGAAAGCGTGGAAGATGGAGGATGAGACCAAAGTGAAGCCCATCACAAATGAGATACACTCAAGAGATTTCAAGAGATCATGCACATGTTATGTTATTTGCATGCAAACGTTGTCTCAGGTATTCTCTTGTTTCTCTGAAGACTGGTGGGGAGATTTTTGATGATTTTTGGAGTTCGATGTGCTCAGCAGCCATGTCATTTGCCATGCCTAAGGAAGTCTTTGATCGAGGTTCTCAACCGGGGGCGGGGGTTGGACATCTTAGATATTTGACACAGCATGTTTGTTATTGTGGTTGATTCGGCTTTACCAGCCGGTCGTGGCTTCAGGAGGGAATGAGTAGTTGGATTTTTTGGGGCGGTCGGGCCTTTTCAGTGGTAGCGGAGCCACGTTGTTGGCGACCTGTAGCCCACCTGGCCTTGAACCATGGCCTTTCCCTTGCTGGAGCCTTCGGGACCCCTGCGTTCCTTGGAGGGCAGCGACTCCTGGACCGAGGTGGAGAAGCTTCCGAGGCCGCTGGACGTTCCGGTGCCAGCTTTTCGACCTCGAGGAGCGGGACGTGTTGCAGCTGCTAGAGCTCGACGGGAAGCGGGTTCTCAAGTGGACATGGAGGAGCTCATGGAGTCAGGGGGATCATCGGGAGCTGAACGACGCGGAAGCCTGGAACCCGGTAGTAGCCTGGTGGCAGGGCAGCCAGCTGGAGAATGTCCTGCAGGCGGAGCCTCTGAAGCTACGGCGCAAGACATAATAGTGCCAGCAACATCGCTGCATGCCGCAGCAGTGTTGGAGATGAGCCCAATCCGAGAAGAAGAGGATTCTTCGGCGGAAGATCCGTGGCAGCATTCGGGTCCGTGGTTGGAAGCGAGCCGACACCGACGTGGCGTTGAACGGGATCGGCAGTCTTGGTGGAGTTCCTCCGACGATGATGCCAAGTACTGGGAGAATTGGTGGACTTGGCCAACGGTGGAGAACTATGTGGTGCAGAATTACCCGGCCGAGAACTATGAGGACCAATCCAGTGAGCGGCACTCAGTTCAGAGCGATTGGTCGGATGAGAGTTTTGGACACAACTCCAATAGGTCATGGTGGTCCAGCAGGAAGCAGTGGAATGTGGAAGACCTTCAGGGACAGCAGGAAGATGATGCGGTCTTGCGTCATCTTCAGGATGCGGCGCTACATGCTGGACAAGGGCACCGTCATGGCGGAGGACATCACGATAGGGCTCTTGCGCATCAGGGAGTATGCGAACTAGACGATCATGGAAGAGGACATGGTGACGATCAGGGTAGAGCACGACGTGATGAACTGGAGACCTCCGTCATCTCCCCGACAGCGGCAGCAGTGAAGGATAAGGACAACCTTCCTGCTGGCGAAGCTCCTAGAGGAGTTACTGCTGTGGCCGGGAATGCTTCCTGGTTGGTGGCTGCCGCGGGGAAGTTGAGCTCTTGATGCCTTCCAATCTTCTACGCTCGTCCGGGTGAGAGCTGGGAACAGTATTGGAGGAGTGTAACGTTCCGGGCGGCTTCTGAAGGCAAAGCTTTGCCATGTGAGATGAGAGGACCAAGACTTATGCAACAGCTGCGAGAAAGGGCCGGCAAGATAGTGCAGCGCTTGTCAGTGGAAGAGGCTTCAGCTTCGGATGGCCTTGAAACTATCGAGGCGACCATGGAACGGTCGCCTGTCATTAAGCTCCTGGATCAGAAGAACGTGGACCAACGCCGACAGAAGCTTATGAGATTGTCCAAATTGCCGAGTGAGTCGGTGGAGAGCTTTTCGAACCGGGCTGGGATCTATCGTCAAGAAAACCAATCTTCGCCAGCTTACCAGGTGGGATCGAAATTCTACGTGGGCCACTTGCTGGATGCGGCGAAGTTGACCAAGAGGGACCTCGCCCTCATCAAGGCGGCAGATGGTGGAAAGCTTGACGATGAGGATGCGGCGAGGAATGCATTTCTCGACCTTGCCGAGCAACTGGAGGGACAACCGGGTTGTCCCGGTGGACGAGGTGAGCCGACATTGGACCGGGAGGACAAGTGCCCGGTTCAAAAGCATGGTGGAATGGGTGGGCTACCCACGTCATCTGGTGCAGTGGCTCCTCCTCCTCGTCATGGGCAAGCTGGGCGTGGCCGACGTTTTTTTGGTAATTGTCGACGAGTTCGAGATGCGATCCTGGAGGATGCAGACACCCTGAACGAGGAGATGGCTCCGGACGATGACGGCTTTCTCGACTTTGTCAACGCGTTGAATGAAGATGGCATGGATGAAGATTGAGAGGACATGACGGACTTTGCCGCTCTCCCCAACATCTTGGAGGCGAGTGCTGCTGGTGGTGTCTCTGTGGACTCTGCCGCCAAAGGGGGGATCAGCGGCGTCCACTCCATCTATGCCTGATGTCTCTAATGGCTGAGATCTATGAGCAGGGGTGCAAGGCCCGCAATCGAGTTAGAGAAATCAAGAAGATGAGACAATATTTCCAACGTGAAGGCCGTGAAGGTCATGTTCAAGGACAGCCGTTGGGGCAAGCAGCTGTGCGGGACAGAGAGCATGTGAAGAAGTGGGTCAAGGAGCAACAGAAGACGGAGCCATGTTTCAGTTTCATCTACCGACAACTTGGACATTGGTCACAGGAATGTCCATATCAGAAGCGAGCTCCAGTACATGCCACAAATGTGACCTTCAAGCAAGACGTGACCAATGAATCGGATTGGTCTTGCCTCCAGAGCTGTGCTCAGCCCGATGCGTGCTACAAAGAGCGCTTGAAGAATCTCAAGTTGTACCCCAACCTGTACTTACACGTGTGTTGGGATGGTTTGAGCGGTGAAACCGCCGCCATTATGTTTCAAGATCTTTGGTTTTCACGGGTCATGGATTCCCATCTCCTGGTCGCTGCTGGTTCGGTAGCAGCTGGGTGGACGCTTCGTGGGGTATTGGTGCAGCCGACTCCACCATTGCCAACACCGTGTGCTTGCACTTGTCAGTGCATCTCGGCTGAGCATCCATGGGTGTTTCGGCTTCTGGGCTGGCTGGGTTCATTGTGTTGGTGAATCACAAGAGCTCATCCACACAAGATCAAAGCATGGGCCCAATGCTGTCACAATGCATGACAACACCTCCAAAAACTTGAAGCCTCAGTTAGATTTTGAACCCCCGATTAGCAGGAACAAGCCTTTGATTCTCTTGGTGGTGGGGCTAGTTGGAATATACCATTCTCAGCCTACTAGCGCCACTTCAGCAAAGGCTCCGCCCAAGGGTGGAAAGGGAGTGTTTGGCAAGGCACTGCCGTTGACACAATAGACGTGCTGTGAACCATGGAGCCTGGACATGTTTGTTTCCTTAACTACGGGGAAGTCCCTGAAGTATGGCATACACGAGTCATTCTCGCTCCTACCACGGCAGATAATTTTGCGGTGCTGACTCCTGACCATGACATTTATGAAGAGCAACTTTCCAACATGAATGTGGATCTGACCGATTTCCATTATGGTGGAGCTGATGGGCATCTGGCACGTCGTACGGTTTTGCTCCCTTGTCTCCAGTGGATTTGGCCAGATTCATGCAACAGGGTCGGGCTGAAGCTTCAAATATCAGGGCAATAGCTGGTCTTGGTCCTTTGGTGGTTGGCCAACCTGCGCATGTTGTTGGGGCAGTTCCTCCTGCACCTCCTCCACCGGTTAGACCTCGGGTTGCCTTGGAGAAGAAAGATGCTATATCTAGAGGTGATGTTCTTGCTGTTGATCCTACTCCTCTACTTCCGGGCAGTCAGGTTTCAGGTGAACGGGCTCTGGTTCCAGTTGGCAACGATTTTGTTTTCGCCACAAGAAGGTCAGTGCGGACGAGGTTGGGTCCTACAAGCTCGAGGACTTGAGGGTTTTCGCAGTCATGTTCGACAAGGTCTTCGTCGGAGGGAGTACAATTCCTCGGTTGCCTTGTTGGATGATTCCCCACCACAAGGGGGTGGGCTTCAGTTGCAGGGTCCACGACCTTCCATGAATACTGGATTCGAACTGCGGAGATTCCCCGAGGTGACAGGTCTGTTTATACGCGCGCGAAGATGTATGCGTCGTATACTAGAGTCCATGTTGACCATATATCGGATGAATGTTCCTGCTCTTCAAAGTGCCGAGCTCCTGATCAGACGAATGATGGTTATCCGGGAAGCTCACAAAGTATCCCCTTCTGCGCCCGACTATTCTTCTGCTGATATCATGATGGGTTGGCAGTATAGGCGTAGTGCTCAGGCTGTTGTCACGGCGATGGCCCGTGGCAATTGAGTTGAAGAATGAGGCCGCCATCCTCAAGGAGTCTAGGAAGGCTTGGGAAGAGGCTCAGTTGCGCCGCAAAAACCCCAAGAATAAGAAAGGGGGTGAAGGCGGCGGTGACCAAGCATGAAGAACACCAGGGCACCTCCAGTGGCCGAGGATGTGCTTGTTTTCTCCACACAGGCCAACACGTGTCCGAAGCAGGGCACAGGTTTTGAGGCGGATCGACGTGATCTTTTTCCTCTTCCTTTGCTGGGTTTCCGTGATGGTACTCCTGGTTGTAGCTCTTCTCAAAGAAGACGAAAGGTCAAGGTGAATCAGACTGTTGACAAGGTGAACAATATCACCCAATCCCTCAATGAGATGTATGGGTGTGATGTCGCCAAGGTATCAGCTGCTTTGCCTCCATTGGCTGTTCAGGAGAAAGCCCAGCATGAGCTTTTCAAACAATTTCGCCATGGTTGTGAACGTATTCCTTTGTATAGTCAGCGTGAAGCTATGAAAGAGCTTCTGCATTCCACTCCCTCATATTCTAAAGAGGTTGAGGCTACAGTCAAGCCCTTCAGCAAAGACCTCGTTTCCCTGCCGGTTGTAGGAGCTACTCCACCTCAGCTCGATGACCTGCTGGATCCATTTGGTCGTGAGCTTCTGAAGGACCCATATCTACTATGATGCTTTCACCACAGGGATGGGGAGAGATGGTTGAGCGTGGTGTTAGGATCAAGCCTTTTATGGACATTGTCTTGCAACGTGATGAGATCAAGTACCAGGATTTTGTGTTGAGTTTGTACAAGCGTGGCGTGATTCAATTCACTCATCGTCCGAAGGATCGCATCACACCTTTCTTTGTGACGAAAAGTCTGGGGCCCTCAGGCTGGTTCTGGACTGTAGGGCGGTGAACCAATGATTTCGGGACCCTCCTCCTCTCAAGATGGCAGCAGGGTCATCATGGAGCAGTTTGCAACTCCCACCAGGGGAGTCGTTATTCGTTGCTCAGTTTGATATACGCTATTTTTGTTCACTGCCTCTGCCCTTGGAATTGCAGCCCTACTTCTGCCTCCGTGCCATACTTGACAGGCTTTTGGCGGAGCGGGGAGTTTCTCCACAACATGGAAGCGATTTTGACGACGAAGGCATGGTTCACCCAATGTTTGTGGTCATGCCAATGGGTTGGAGTTGGGCTATGTATTGGGCACAACGCATTCACTCCTACCAAGCTTTGGTCGGTGCAGGTTTGGGCCCAAACCGAGAAGTTGCTGAAGGAGTTGCTTGCCCGAGCCTCGAAACTGGTGAACCGGTCGTGATTGCCTATGCAGACAATCTCAACATTGCTGGGATCTGCCGACAAAGGGTTCAACAAGCGAAAGATGATGCTGTTGCACACCTTAGACACATTGGGTTTGTCCACGAGGAGTTGGACGCCGCTTCCTCTGCAAACTCCCTTGGTTTTCACATCGATGTTGCTGTTGGCAAAGTCACCCCCATTCCGTCCAAGGTTGGAAAGGTCATTGCTATGCTGCGATGTTTGGCCAGTGGGCCCAGAGTTTCAGGGAAGATGGTGGAGAAGTTGATTGGGCATTGTGTTCATTTTATGATGCTGCGTTGTGAAATGTTATCCATGTTCAGACGCATGTATCAATTTGTGCAAGATTGCTATCAGTCTCGACGGAGGTTGTGGCCACCAGCACGATCTGAAGCGAAGTGGGCAGCTGATCTGTTAGCGGTTTCCTTTGCCGATCTTAGAAGACCTTGGGATTCCACTGTTTATGCGTCGGATGCCTCACTATCTGGAATTGGTGTTTGTAAATCGGAGTTTTCGACACAGCGTGTGAATCACATTGGTCGGCGCAAGGAAAGTTGGAGGTACAAGTGTAAGGCTCCCGTTGCTCCTAGGAAAGCTACGGTTTCTCATCATGATCCATGTGTTGGTTTAGACCCATTCATTGATATCGTGACGGTTAAGCCTTGCGAAGTTCAACATGAAGATCCATACGAGATCAACGATGCTTTTCCCGAGATTTCTGTCGAAGGTATGTCCCCTCAAAAATGGATTTTTGTGTTTGCTGCACGGATGAAGTTTCCTGAGCCGATAACTGTGCTGGATCGAGCCATCCTTGCACCGTTGTGAGACACAAGCTGAGAAACAAATCCTCTTTTGGATCGAAGCGTCTCCACTTTTGTGACAATCTCTCTGCAGTCCTTTGTGCGTGTAAGGGACGTAGTAGTTCATACCCTATGCTCGCGCCTCTCGAAGATTATGTGCGCTGTTGGTTGCAGCTAACTGCCAATTGTTCACACGTTGGATTCCTTCAGAGTGGAACGTTGCTGATCATGGTTCGTGTCTCTGGGAGTCAGAAAGGGTTGCTGGTAGGGATGAATCCAAAAGATACCAAAAAGCGCTCAAGAAACAAGTTGACTTCGAGCGCTACCCCGATTCGAAAGGACTTCAAGAATGTCGAGGTTCCCAAGTTGTTTCCCCAATCAGTCCATCCAAGAGGTTGGCAAGCATCCGACACCAGTTGGATGGCAAGAATGCGCAAGACCGTGCCAGCAAGAGACAGAAGTTTCTGAGCAGCTTTTAGTCCCTGCCGCGTTTCCCAGACCGACATTACAGATGGCAGTGAGTCGAGAAGTGGGACAGGACTGTGTGAACCGGACCTCAGCTTTCTTCCAGTTTGCAGCCACACAGCAGTTGCCGCTGAGTCCTATAGCCAAGTTAGACTGTCAGAAGGCTTCAAAGCGTTTGCGGCCCTGATGGATTGTCGTCCCGACCTTGGCAGCAAAGCAGAGTTGCCAAGATCCAGGAGAAGTCTGCAGGGGTGGTCCAAGGTGGACCCAGCAAAGACACGACCCCCAAGGCCTTTTGCTCTGGTGGCGTTGATAGTGGTAAAGCTGTTGCCAAATCAGCATTGGCAACACTTCTCAGCTTCACTGCATACCTGAGACCTTCAGAAGTGTTAGGACTGAGGGGAAACGATGTAGTGGGGCCCACAAAAGTGCATCCACACATTGCGAAGAACGAATGGAAATTTCAAAGATGGGACTTTCAAACGAATCTCCCCTCCTGGACTCGCCAGTCATGCCATGGCTCAACCACACCATCAAAAAGTTCAGTCGAAAAAGGGGATCAGACTACCTGTTCAACTTGGACGATCCCACTTGCAGAAGAGGGTGGGAGAATGCATTGGCCAGCATCAATCTTCCAAGAAACCACTCCACGTTGTACCAACTGAGGCACAGCGGTCCTTCTCACGACCGACTTCACGGGCTACGCAGCGCCTTGGCGGTCAAGATGAGGGGGCGCTGGCTGGCGGACTCTTCAGTGCGTCGGTACGAGTGCCACGCCAGACTTCACCAGCAGTTTCAACAGTTGCCTCCGCTGGTGAGGTGCAGCAACAAGGACTGGAAGCGGTTTCAAAGCTAGAGAAGCTGGTCCTAAGGTGTTCACCCCAATGAAGACTGCCTTTTTTCAAATTTGGTGGGAGGTTGAGTTTTTCTCCGGTTGTGCTAATCTTAGCAAAGCATGTGCAGCAGAGGGTTTCCATATTTTGGCATATGACATTCTATATGGGCCGGGCAATGATTTGCTTACAGTGCTGGAATGGGCCTTCAAATTCTTGTGGACTCACCGCATTGCTCTGGTTTGGCTTGGCGCACCTTGCACTAGTTGGTCAAGGGCTCGGAAACTCGGCGGTGGTCCCCCTCCTGTTCGTGATGACCATGATGTTTTGTTTGGGCTACCACCTCATCTTAGTGCACATGATAGACACAAGGTCACTTTGGGAAACCAACTACTGGAAGTCACTCTGAAGATCATTTCGTTTTGCAACCAACTTGGTATTCGCTGGGTTTTGGAAAACCCCTGGACTAGTCGCTTGTGGTTAGCGCCTTCAGTGCAGCTCTTGGCCGATGCTCATCTGCTGAAGACGGACTACTGCCAGTTCAAACAACCCTGGCGGAAAGCTACTGGTTTGTTGCGCTCACGATTTGACGAGTTGAATTCTGCAGTGAAGGTTTGTAATGCCAACAATAACCGCTGCTCCGCCACCGGTAGGCCTCATATAATTTTGCAAGGGAAAGATGAGCATGGGGTGTTTTTTACCTTTCGCGCGCAGCCTTACCCCACTGCTCTCTGTGAACAGATTGCCTTGCTCTTGTAAGTTCAGTTTCTAAAGCTGGATAGGGGCTCTACGTGGATGTGGGATTTTCATTTGGTTTCAAGCCCACGGATTTTAAGCCATGAAAAGGAAAGTCAGAAATTGACATTCCTCCACTGTTTTCTTCACTCAAGCCTTGAGCGCACGCTCTACAAAGGCGCGTTTGCTGGTGGTTGGGGCAGCGGATGAATCAAACCTATGTCAGGATGTATGGTAGAGGTCCCCGATTATCCGAACGATTTGTGTACAGAGGTGTTGTGGTCGATGGCTGAACTTGGGGACAAGACCATATTCGATTTGGGTTGTATGAAGACGGTGGCGGGTACAACTTGGGTCAACTCGATTGTGCACCAATGGAAGTCGAATAGTTGTTATGTGAAGGTCGTACCCGAGAAGGAGTCCTTTAGGTTTGGAGATGGACATGTCAATCGCAGCAGGTTTGCAATCATCATCCATGTCAACTTGGCCACCGTCCCATCTTTACTTCGAATTTCAGTGGTGACTGCCACCCTTTGCTCTCCAAACCTGTGTGCGCTTCCTTGGGATTGACAGTTGGTACTGAGACTCACGCTCTTACTTCAAGGACACATGCAGTTCGTTCATATGGATTAGGGCAATCGCGGGGAGGACGCTATTTGCTTGACATGGAGCAGCCTTCTCAACAAGTTCCTTTCGATTTTCACATGAAGCCGCATGCAGAAGGTCTGCCTCTTACAGTTTTGGGTTCAAGGCAAGGCATGCCTCGACCCGCATCCTCGACTTCCAGCCCCCGTGACAGCTCGTACCCGTTGGTGCTCGTGATGACCGACCGTGCGGTGTGGGAGGCTTTGACATCGAGAACGATTTCACCGAGGAGATGAGCGACGAAGAGCCGGACACTTCTCCGGTCCTGGTGGTGAGCCCGGGCACGGAGGGATCGAGTGCCAGGACGAACCGAATGCCGATACGGCGTCCGAAGAGAGCAACATCCTTCGCCAAGAAGAAGTCCAGCCTGTCACCAACGAGACCTTCCAGAACCAACGTGGAGATGCAGAACGCGGTGGCGATGATGCAAGAGCAGATGGAACAGATGCAGCGCCAGATGATGCAGATGATATCGGCCCCTCCGATGACTCTGCAGGCGTCCGCGCAGCCATCGAAGTCACAGAAGGAGCCCAGGTCATCGACGGCGGCCTCTTCGAGCGGTGCTGCATGCTGCTGCTGCGGGTTCGGATCATTCAAACTGCAGAAAGATGGCTTTGAACTGGATGCAGACACGCAGCATTCGACAAGGAGTATACAAAGAGCTCGGGGGGTACATCAACGGATGTGCAAGGTAGCGCAGGCGAAACCCGGACCTTGGACGTTGATAGCGATCTTCGCAGGTCGCGTGGCTTTGTCAGATCTGGTTCGTCGCGTGGGGAAATGGAATGAGCCACCTCCGCACGATGTGCTTTATGGTCTGGACCTAAGGAAGGTGGAGCGCCAGGACTTGCTGAAGGACGTCATCAAGAAGCGCCGCCCTGATGTGGTGACGTTGTCAGTGCCGCGTGGTCCATGGAGTTCTTGGCAGCGCGAGAAAAAGGAAGGATGTGCTTCACGCACTGAGGAATGAACGCAAACAGTTTTGGGAGTTTGTGTGTTGCGTGTTGGCTCATTAGAATCAGACAGGCGGCTTGGTCTTGTTGGAACAACCTAGCCGGTCTGATGCCGTGAAGCAGCCAATGATGAGCCGCCGGGAGAATGTCTACCAGGAGGACATCCACATGTGCCGTCTGGGATTAGTTGATCACGTGTTTAGCAAGCCCCGCAAGAAGCCGACAGCGATTCAGATGAACCGCCCGATGATCGTATCGCCTTGATTTCCCGAGATGAGGTGCAACCATCAGCCGGGAGAACATCAACCGATCGAGGGGACGGTGTCATTGTGGGACCGAACGAAGCAAAGAGATGTGGCCATCCATCGACCGACTTGGCAGCAATGTGGACGCCTCAGTTTTGTAGATGGATATTGATGGGGCTGGAGGCAGCTACGTTGGAATCCTCCATTGACGTCAACTTGGCGCTACATGCTCAAGTACTTGACAGCCGGATTTGGGAGGCTGTTCCAGTGGAGGTGGAGGCCACCCCTGACGGACAACCCCGTCAGCCCGGTATGACTACATCAGCTTCTCTGACAATGCGGCGACGGTGAGCAAGTCCATTCACGCTTGCATGTGGCCATAGGGCATGTGACAAATGAGAAGCTTAAACGGATGTTGTCCTTGAATGGGGCCAAGCTGAACATTGTGTCGCGTTTGGAGCGCCAAATTTGCAAACAGGTGGCACCTCCACAGGCCGCTCCCATAGCGGCCTTTCATCGACTCATTTCAATCAACGACCGGGTGGTGGCCGACCCCTTCTTTGTTTGGGATGAGTCGGGTGAGAAGTTTGTTGTGGCTCACCTGTTGGATGCCTTCGCCCTCTACCAGATCGCGGTGGCTCGCAAGAATCCCGATGCGGAGGCGACCGTGGTGATGATTCGGGACCGTTGGGTCCTCCGAATGTTCTGATGACGGATCAGGGATCAGAATTTCGAGGACAATTGGAAGCCCTACTCCACTCGTTTGCAGTGTTCCATGTCATGGTTCCTCTGACTGCCCATTGGAGAATGTCGCGGGCTGAACGCCATGGAGCGGTTCTGAAAGTCTTCTTGATGAAGGTCATCAAAGAGGCTTGGAAGAAGCTCTACAATCGGCGGTGGTGGCAGTGACTGCTGCCAGGAACAATCAATCCAGAGTGGCTGGTTTTTCGCCGGTGCAATTGGTGTTTGGCAAGGACCACGGAAGCCTTGAAGAAAACACCTGGATCCAGAGCGAGACTTCCTCGATTAGAGCTGTGGCGGAGGGTGCCCAGGTGATGTTTTGGGAACCTCCTTCACACCGTCGTGGCCTTGCCCGAAGATTACAAGATCAGATATCTTGGCTAGGTCCGGCAGTTGTGGCTGCTATCGAACGCAAAGAGGGGGCCATCAAGAAGGTTTGGATCAGATACCAGAACAACTTGAAGGGCGTACCTTTGGAGTTCGTCCGACTGGCGGTTGCTGAAGAGCAAGAAGCTTCTGCCGTTTCAGCCAGAGCTTTGAAGGACTTGGAAAAACAAATGTCGTCGGGCAGGGTCAACGCGGAGGTGGACTCATCGTCATCATCGTCATCTTCGTCATCCTGCTGATGCTCCTGCCAAGGAAGTCTTGAAGAAGCCTCGCCAGACTAAGGGGAAGAAACCACAAAAGGCGACGGTTGATCCAGAGCATAGGAATTCAGTGATGAAGAAGATCCTGGAAAAGTTCCATCTCGATGGATCACAGCTGAGGAGTGCAGCTTCGCCCTTGGACGATGTGCTGCTCTTCAAGGGAAGAAGGGGCAGTCTGGACCTGCTTCTTCAAGCCGGAAGCGCGCGGCTGATGATAATCCGGCGCTTCGACCGTTCCAAGAACGGAGATCCCACGTCGATCCGGCCATGAAGCGTACCCAGAAACATCTGAAGTCCATGAAAGAGAAGTTACAACCGAAACCGGTTCAATTGGCTATGCCAACGCAGAGGACAACTACGCAGAGGGTGTCTGCGATGGTGACCGATTCGGTTGCTCTTTGAGAGGAACTATTCGTCAATGTGGAGCGCTTCTACAACCAGGCGGACTTCTCAGACTCAGATGCAAGTTTGATGTCAGCGTTGGCCAATTCGTTGGGCAATGATGTCCTGCAGCATCTGCAGCGCCGCTCCATTGAAGATCTGCAGGTGGCGCCTTTGGGGGAACGTCCCGGGATTGGCCAGTCAGTCTTGTGAGAAGAGCTAGCGACATATATTGCCGAAGGAAGATATTATGAGCGCCAGTGTCCACCAACTCCATCTACCAGAATGATGGCTCCGCCTCCGATGATTCACATGCTTCACAATGCAAATTTCACAATCCAACGAGCTATGGCAGGAGTTTTGCCAATGGTTGGCCGGGATCCGGGCCACTCAGGTCTACTACCTCTTCAACCCCAACAGGCCTCAACGTGCGCCGATAGGTCTGTCCGCCGAGCTCATGGATCCTATATACTGGTTCAAGGAGTCGTTTTCACGAGTTCATCGTGAGTGTGCGCTGGTCGGGCAGGAACACACAACAGCATTTGGGTGGACCATGGCATAGAGTCGTCCGCTTTGAGCTTCAAGATCCTTACGAGTTTGAATCTCATGTGGTCAAGCGGTTGGAAGCTCGACGCTTTGTGGAAGATGCATGGCGTTCAGGCCAGTGGTTGGTTCAGTCCTTTTGGGAGTTCAAGATGCTGCTGGCTGGCCGAATGACATTGCGGTGACTCAATACTTGGGTCCACCCGAAATGGAAGAAGTTCAAGATGTGCTTTTCGAGAAGTGGGTGAAGCTCGTGATGCGTTAATGAAAACACAACAAAAACTCCAGGAGGTCTTTGGGACTTTTGTGAATGTCACCGAGATTGCGTCTCCTATCGTCCATCCTTTGCGCCGAGGCATCACCGAATTCACCCACTTGCCTGAGGAGATTGTCTCCAAGCCGGAGACGGAAAAGGTCAGACTCCAATTTGGCAGGACCTTTCGCACAAATGGCAGCAAGCCTTTGAAGCTCCGATTTTGGAGGCGCTTCGCATCTATTTTCATCATGATGCTCTTCAACCAGTGACGCCAGACGAAGTGGTGGAGGCTTCCGAGACTTTGCCTTCTCGTTTTGTCTTGGTGAACAAGACCGATCCCCGCAATGTCCATCCAACTGATGCTGACCTCCGCAACGCCAAGCTCAAAGCTCGCTTGGTGATTGCCAGTCACAAGGACCAAAAGGCCGGGGAATTCGAAACTGAAGCACCTACGGCCTCTCTTTTGGCACGCAACGTGTTGTGTTTCCTGGTGGTGCAATGTACTTTGCCGACATCTCTGTGGTCTTCTTGCGAGGCGACTACTTGCCCAAAGATCGAAGAATCTTCATCCAATGCCCCAAGAACTATCCCTGGTTCGCGAGGAAGTTTTCGATGGATCCGTTTCCTCGAGGTGCCAGGACTGATGTCTTTCGGATGAAGAAGGCGGGATTCGGCCTGGCTGAATCACTTCGATTCTGGTTGAAGAGGTTCAAGCGGGGCGCTGAGTCCATTGGTGGCAGGGAGATGAAGCTTTGTCCTGGGTTTTTCTCCTTCTCTGGGGGGTTTCACATTGGTGGCTATTTTGGCGGTGCGTGTGGAGGATGTGCGCCTCATTGCTGCCCCGGAGTACCAGGAAATGATCCGGGCCAGGTTGGGCTCTTTGTTCAATTTCATTGAATGGCAACATCCAAAGGATTGGGCCAAATTCTGTGGAAGGTATGAGCGGCAAATGCCTGACGGCCTAGTGTTGGTGCAACAGGACGCCTATGCGTAGAAGCTGAAGGATCCAACTCAGAGAGGCCCTAACCAGACCCAATCAGAAGGAATGGCCAACAATGTCGTGCTGACTTGAGGTTCGGGGTGTGGAGAGTAGCTCTGTGGAGTGGATGATCCGTTTGGTGGAGCTGAAGGTGCTGGTGGAAAGAGCTCGCAGCCCGGTCACAGTGAAGTTCGTTTTGATCGGATGCGACTTGGACGACATGGTGGTGATTGGCGTTTCAGATGCATCATTTGCTGGGATGCCTCGTGGACGATCTCCAGGTGGTATGGTGTTGGCCTTCGCAAATCCAGGGGTGTTGGAAGGCCCTGACAGGTTGACCGTCATCACCTACCATCAAGCGAGTGGTCAGGTCCAGCTGGCTGCTGAGACCTCAGGCAGCACACTACATCAGAGCGTTCTTGGTGGAGATGATATATGCCGACTTCACCGTGAAGGCATGGATGACTATGGTGGCCCGATGGAAGGCCATCTTGGCCCGGACGGGATTTGATCTACTGAATGGCGCGGCGCTTGGAGAAGACAAGCGCCTTGCGATTGACATCGCAGCCATGCGCCAGGCTCTTGAGGAGGATGGGGCCCTAGATTGGTCAGATGGGCGCCCTGTGAAGAGATCCCTGCAGATGATCTTACCAAGCTGAACAGCAACGTGCGATTGCTGCAGGTGATGGCGGAGGGGAGTAGGGCGCCGAAGGATTCAGCTGTAGCCAAGAAGCTTAGCGCCGATGCTGCTGCCCGGAAAAAGTCGTACCGGTAGCGGATGTTTGCCGGTCGCAGGGATGCTGAACAGATGCGACGGCAGTAATACCATTCCTTGCTCCAAAGGGGGTGTGGTTGATTCGGCTTTACCAGCCGGCGGTGGCTTCAGGAGGGAAAGAGTGGTTGGAGTTTTTGGGGTGGTCGGGCCTTTTGAGTGTTATTGAGATATAGATCCAAAACACAAAGAACCATTGAATGCACGCATATCTGTTGAGCCTCCGAACTGTTGGAATTTGGGGCAGCTGTGCAGGGTTGTGGTGGGCTTTGTGTGATCCAGAATCTGCCGTATGTTTCATGTGATTAAGATCCAGAATTTGTTGTGCAATTCAAGGATTTTGACACCTTCATTTCATAGGAACCTGGAGCAGCACATGTTTCAGATTTTTCCACTTCACTTTGACCACACGGTGGAGTCGACCTTTCTAATCTTAATTCTTCACCGAAGACATGTTTCGCATAGGTCCACGCCATGTAGGCCCTCTAGTGTTGTGGTATAGAGGGTCTTCAATGACCACAGTAGCAGCTAGGTGCACAGTGAGACAATGACCTGAGGTAGTCCTGGGAGGTGCTGGTGCAGTAGGCTCAATGTTCAACGCTGCTTCGCTTCAACCCACCTGGAAAGGAGACGGTTGGCTTCGATCACGTCGATATGCACGTGACGGATGTCATGATCACATGGGTAGGATCAGTCGTGCGACAGACATGTCGGGAGTTCCTTGCCTCGCAAAGTGTCCGTTTGAGTTGTTGAAGATGCAATGCAAATGGAAACCGTTTCAACGCGCTCTAGGCGGAGACGTTGTACAAATGCAATGATTCTGATGCTGTTTGACAAGTTATTTTAGCGTTCATTCTGACCCTACACTTGAAACATGTTAGAACGAGGGGAAAAATGAGGGAAAAAATGAGGGAAAATGTCAGAAATTGGTCAACCGAAATTTGACCCCCATGATGCATCTGGTGGCCAGCACTGAAGACATCAGGTGACCACTCGACACCATGGGTGCAGCATGTTGCGTGATGCTGCGTTTTATTTACAATCTGTGAACAACATTCAGTTTGTACTCAGTGGACTTCTTTCCAGAAGGCTCTATTGGATGCCAAGGTTGCTGGACACCGCACAGAGCAAGAAGGTCAGGAAGAAAGATCGGCGCCCCTAGTAAAGAAATTCAACTGACTGGAAATGTAACTTGTTGCCGCAAGGCCCGTTGCTTCATTGCAAATTCACAAGTCACAGCATGTTGCTAGTAACTTCATTTGGATTTGTTTGGTCAATTTTGTACGTTCAACTGAAGCGAGTTGTCTGGGAAAATTGATCCTGAGGTAGAGATTGCCGAGGCTACCAGACAGCGGCAAGCGGATTTCTCTACGATGGTGAGGCGAAAGGGTCTGTGAGTCGTCTTTTTTCGGTTGAAGTTTTCGACATTGTAACATCATGTAACATCGCAACATATCGCACGAGTCGGTGACAGAACATCGGCAACGGCTGTGGATATTTGCAAGCGAAGCCAACTGGCCTTCCTCGTGAGGCCAGCCCTGCCGAACTCATCTCCTCCCTGTGAAGTTCTGCCAGGCTTTGAAGAAACGGAGACAGAAGCGGTGCTCTTCAGTGCATGTGCTTTAGCCTATCGAGAAGATCAAAGATATCCAGAACCAATTGATGCACTTTATTAATGGTCTATTAAGTATATCACATGTCACCAATGGATGACCCCACTTGAGTCACTATCTCTCGAGCTTGATTTCGCCCTTCCAGCACCCTTTTTCATGACCAGGCATTTGTATTTTTTCCAGTCACAAGCTATGCCAGAAGTGCAGTGAAATATCCTCAAGACCGCCAATTTTGAGCGCTGCCAGAAGTGCAGCAGAAGCTTCTGCATAATTGAAATTCGATGCACAGGTCGGCTCCGACTCGCCGACATCAGTGATCACCATGAAATTGATGTTTTGCTGTGGTGCTGACCTCGAAATTAGCCAGGAGGCTGTAGTTTTCCTATTTTTGTTGCAAGAGTTGAGAGTGATATCCGCAGAGATTGGCACTTGGTTCTGCAAAGATTTGCCGCTTCAGCGAAAGATTTCAAGAATTGTTCCAGGATAAAACCTTAAAACCGTAAAACCTTATCAATTCCAGCAACCCGAAGGTGTCCATTGAAACGCAAAGTCCCCGGGAGACCGGCTGGGTCCTTCGGGTCAGAGAGCGCCCAAAAAATTGCCGCAGAGCAGTTGCAGGAACTCAGTGAGGGTTTCTTTACTTGGCGATGCTTAGGGTTTCTCTTGCGGGGCCCCAACCCTGTTTTGACTCGAACAAGATGCCCATCGTGGTGACATCGCCCGCCAAAGGTTTTTTGTGGATCCATGGCCTACCGTGGTAACAAAGTGGTTTCTACATATGTCAAACCCTGCTAGGTTGAAACGTGGGCCATGGTCTCTACAGATTGTCAAGCCTCGCTCTGTTGAAACGTGGGCCATGGCCTCTACATATTGTCAAGCCCCGCCCTGTTGAAACGTGGACCATGGTCTCTACATATGTCAACCCGCGTGAGCCCCCACTAAGTTGAAACGTGGGCCATTGTCTCTCCATACGTCAAGCCCCGCTAGGTTGAAACGTGGGCCATGGTCTCTACATATGTGAAACCCCGCTAGGTTGAAACGTGGGCCATGGTTTCTACGTCTGTCAAACCCCGCTCGGTTGAAACACGGGCCATGGCCTCTACATATGTCAAACCCCAAAGGTTGAAACGTGGGCCATGGTCGCGACATATATGTCAAACCCCGCTCTGTTGAAACGTGGGCTAATGTTTCCACATATGTCAAGCCCCGCTAGGTTGAAACGTGGGCCACGGTTTCTACAGATGTCAATCCCCGTTTAAATGTGGGCCAGGATCTTTATATATGTCAAGCCTCGGGCCATGATCTCTACATATGTCAAGCCTCGCTAGGTTGAAACGTGGGCGATGTTTTTTCTCAGCGCAATGCAGGTCCACTAGATGGATTCAGCATGACAGCAGGGAAAGCACCCAGCTATTGATTATTCCATTTTGGGGACAAGGAATTTTCAGATATCCCGATCATGTGCCAATGGAGTAAGCAATCTGAGTCGTGAGGTGGTGTGGTACCATTGTGTCATGCTGGCACTTCGGAGCTGTTTGAGTTCAGAAATGCTACAGAGGGAGTAGAAGGGATGGGTAATTTGACCCTGAGAGGGAGGTGATTGACGGTGAAGGAGAACCTTGTTCTGAGCTTCTGTTACTGTAAGGCAAGCTCAGACCAGTGAGCCCGAGGGGCGCCACAACGGAAGGGAGAAGATATAGTGCGCAGGGAGCCGGAAGAATGAAACATAATAGAATGTTCTGGGGGTGCAGGGTGGTGAAGTATGTGACCGAGGTATTTTACACGGGAGTAGGAGATGCGAGTTGAGGTGGGGACGAGTGACGGAAGAGTTAGGAGAGAAGATTTGTGAGTTGCTGCCATGAAGGAGGATGGCTTGGACTATGTGGGGGTATATTTGGAATTTCTTTTTGGGAAAGATAAGGGAGTTGCGGAAGAAGGGTTCAAGTTGTTTAAAAGCAATAATTAGGCTTGTGAGCAGCGATATAAGACGTCAGGTACTGAAGATGATGTAGGAGCCAGGTAGGAACCTAGGTATTAAAAAGCAGAGGCATGCGGCAGGAGATCGGTTCCCCCAAAGAGCGGGGATCTGGGTGGAGGCCGTAAGCGGGTGCGCGGTGCGGACAGGAGCATGGTTGATGAGGTGTAAGAGAGGTAGAGATAGAAAGAGAGATAGAGAGAGAGAGAGAGAGAGAGAGAGAGAGAGAAGAGAAGAGAAGAGAAGAGAGAGAGAGAGAGATAGAGAGAGATAGAGAGAGATGGGGAGAGAGGCGTGAATAGCAAGGAGTTGACATTTTGCTCCGTTAAAAAGGAGATCATGCGCATTCCGAGGTGCTGCTGTACATGTAGAATTCGGTGGAGGGTTTCTGGGGTACGAGCCATGAGGATTGTATCATCCGCAAATTCTAGATCTGTGAAAGGATGGTTGGGGGAGTAAGTCCAACGGACGTAATCGAAAAGAGTTTCAAAAGAGGAGTGGAGATCTGCAGTACGGGCAGCGAGAACAATGATGAAGAGGCATGGGCTAAGTGGGCAGCATTGTCACAGGCACCCCGCGTAAGGAGAAAGTAGGAGGTTGATTGGTTGGTTCTGAGACAAAGAAGAGACCATTGGAGTATAGGGCCATGATGGCGGATGTACAATGTGGAGGGGCTCCACATATCGTAGAAGGGCGCTGTTGAGTGCTGCGTACCAATCCAAGAGAAGAACGTAAAGAGAGGTGGAGCGGCTTTCGAAAATCTCATAAGCCGGCGGACGAGAAAGAGTGGTATTGTTGTGGTTGAAGATGGGAGCCAAGAAGATGGGAGCCAAGGGCTCTAGAAAGGTTGATTTGGAGCATATAAGCAAAAATCTTGTAGATGGAGTAAGCGAGAGAGATTGGGCGATGGCTGGATGGGGAGCGACTGTTTTTTTTTGTTGTGGCTAGTGGGAAAGGAGTGGTTTTTTAAGGGGATGAGGGAGCAAACGGATGACCTCCATGGGGAGGTTGTCGGGGCCAGGGGCTCTCCTTGAGCGAGATTTGCGGAATGCATAATGCATGTCAGTGAAAATAAAAGGAGCGTCTAATTCCAAGTGTGGCGGAGCGAGGGGGTCAGAAAAAGGCCCGGGAGTATCAACATGCGATCATACCTTGTCGCGAAGATGTTGTGCCAAAAGGGTGGGCCTTTTGGGTTTTAGGACTTGTAGCGCCGTCAGGATAATTGACGGGTTGATTGCGAGGGAGGGATTTGGATCGGACTCTTTTTAGGGTCTTCCTGTGCTCGGCTGCAGATGTGGAGTGGTGGTCAGCTGTGATGCGTGAAAGAATCCAAGTTTTTTTAATCTTTTCGAGCGGAGTGTTCAGCTCGGTTGCAGAGGAACTTGTGATCCTTCGGGGGAGAAGATTGCAATTCCTGGGCTAGTTGGAGAGTACCAGGTGTGAGAATTTTTTGGCGACTTGAGATTTGGGAGATATTGTTGGTAAATGAGATGGTGGCTTGATCCGGATTACCAGAAGTAGAAGGTGGAGAAGGGAGGGGTGGGGGCAGCGGGCGAAAGAGGAGAAGCGACCAACAAGAGAGAGAGAAGTTGCGCCGCGAGAGGCGTTGGAATTGCTTTTTTCGTTTCCCGGTATGCTTGTATGGGATTTGACCTTGTGAAGAGAGACGTGAGAAAGGGAGCAAAGATGAGCCAAGTAATCGAGGAGGAGTGAAGCGAGCGAGCCAAGATGCAAAGCGATACCAAAGGGCTTTAAATCTAGGAGATAGGAAGTGGCCTCCAAGAGGGCCTGGAGTTCGGCAGTGTTGTTGGAGCCTTTGGTCAGGAATGGGGAATGCCGACGTGGCCGAGAAAACCTAGGTCGAGCTCTTGGAAGTATATCCCTCAACCGGCAGGGTTAGCGTAAGAGACGTTTCACTGGTCTGGACAGGAGCCATCAGTGAAGATGTTCAAAGGAGGAGAAGTAGTGGAGGGGTGAAAAGGAGATTGAAATGGCGCATGATATTGTGTCGATAACCAATTTTCTGAAGCCTTTTTAATAGGTGGACGGGATGGTTGAGCGTGGGCAAATCGCTGGAGCTGGAGGTTAGCGGAAAGGAGAAAACGGCGATGATGCCATGGTAGATGAATGTCTGGGAGGGAGCGGGCAGAGCGGCAAAGGGGGTTGTGCTCAGTTTTGCAGATGACGTGGTCGAGAACAGCGCGTGAGTCGAGAGTGGGAGAGGATGAAGGAGGAGGATCGGGGACAATTTCGGCGCAAGTGGTTAGTTGGTTGGGCGGGCGAGGTTTCCTAGAAGAGACGAGTGCGAGGTCATTGGAAATGAGACATTCAATAAGATGTGATCAGTTGGTGTGAGGGTAATGATCTTCAAAAAAATCAAGAGCGGAAATAATTGTACCGATGTGGTCTGGGAGGCCGGTTGCAAAGTTTAAAAAAGAGACGTGTGCTGAAGCCTCCGAAAAGAATTAGGATCTAGCAGGAAGAGTGGTGTGAGTAAAGAGAGTGGAGTTGGTTCCAACAGGAGTCTTGTGTGATTGGTCGAGGGAAAGATCTTGGAGTTGACTGACTGGGAGCATAAATTGAGAAAACAGATAATTTGTATGGGCGGGTATTGGGGATGAGGACAGCAAGGCGGGAGTTCCATCGATGAAAATCATAGATGAGGGGGAGGAGGGGAGTAATTAGGGACGGCAAAGCCGACCCCGGCGTGGCGGTCGGTGGGTTGTCCACGGAGAAGGTAATGGACTTTAAGGCATTTCAGGAGATCAGGAGATCAGTGTGAGTAGACTTGGTTTCTTGGGGGGAATAGATGCCAAGAGGGAGGGAGGCGATGAGAGATTGTAATTGTTCATATTTGCGAATGCCAACGAGGTTTTCAATGTTCCAGGTGTAGAGTGTCAAGCGGCGACGAGGGGTGGAGAAAGTTTCTGTCCGGGAAGGAGGTTCATCGAGTCGGTCCCTGAGGACATAATGCCCAAAGAATGAGCTTTGGAAGTGGATGTTTGGGATTGGGAGTGAGGAGGGTGTGTGCGTAGCTGGGCTGTTTTACTAACTTGCACTTCCAGCAAAGGGCGCACTGGTCGGGTGAAGGTGAAACCCCGCCAGTATAGGGTGGAAAGGAGATATTGTCGGTACAGGCTGCGAGAGAGGTGGCGTTCCGATGAGCATTTTTGGATATGCCTGTGTTGTGCTTCCGTGGCGCGGACGCGTCTTGAAGAGTTGCCCTTTGACGCATGGCAGGATTCCTGACCGCTGGTTGTAAACGAGGGAGAGTTATATGATATGGATAGGAGGCGAAGTGTCGGAGTGGAAAACCGCTGTCTCCCGGCATGCCGCCTGCTCAAGCTGTTGGTGAATAAGGAGCTGTTTACGGCCTGTGAGGTAGGCGCATTGGCGTTTTCCATTGCGATAGCGCCAAATAGAGGCGTGCTAGAATAATAGCAGACTTTACGGACAAGCGCGCCATTTCTGAGTTGCAATGGTTGAGATTAAAGTGTTTAGGAGTGCTGTAAAAGGTCCAAGGTAGAGTTGAACAATTACAGGTAGGACAAGAGGAGTTTCCGTTGGTATATCTCATGGTGAAATTGGTGGGAGCAAGGGGGGAGGGAAGAAGGGGAAGAGGGGGGGGAGAAGGAAAGGAAGGAAGAAGGGGAGGGAAGGAGAGGAAAGAAGAAGAAGGAAGGGAAGGGAAGAAAGGGAAAGGGGGAGAAAAGAGAGAGAAAGAGAAAAGAAGAAAGGGAGGGAAGAAACAAAAATGAAAGTGCCAGCGTGGAAGTTCGGAAGCCTCAGCAAACCCTGGCACAGAGCAGCAGACCATTTTTTGGGCGAGCTGCAAGAATGCAATTTCTGATGGATTGAGCCAGCTTGAAAAGAGTACAACTGATAGATCCAAGCAGTTGGAAAAAGAAGTGGAAAATAACAGTGTATTCTTCCAATCGGTGTATCCTTACAATGGCTGGGGCCCTGCCCTGGGTCTTTGGAGTTGTGCATTGATTGGAGGATTTTCCTCTTTTGAAAAAGTATGGTGCTGCAATAGAAGCATTGCCTTACATTCAAAGCATCCTTACAGTGGAGACTCTGTGAGTTTGAAAGGTCTTGGACCTTGAAGCTGCTGTGGCAGCCTATCCCTACAGTTAGTGTGTCCTTACCGACTCTGTGAATCTGAAAGAAGACCTTGGACCTTGAGGCTTCTGTGGCAGCTTCTCCTTACAGCCCGTGTACCCTTGCAATGGTGACTCTGAGAGTGTGAGGCCATGGTGGCCAAAGCGTTGCGGTGTGAAGGTTCCTGACAAGAGGATTTTTTTAACGAAGAGTAGCGTCATGGCGCGTAGTGAAATGGGATATATAGAAAAACCAGAAGCTCCCAAAAACCATCAAAATCAACAGTGAAAGGGTGGATAGTCAGGAAACTTGCGCAACAAAGGGTGCCTTAATAGATCGGTGCTGGTGCATGAAAATCGCCCAGACGGTTTGCCAAGAGAGGAGGTGCTGGCCTGCTGGCCACATTCAAAAAGCATGTAGAGAAGGGTCTCCATTGAGTTACCCCCCAACTTTGGTGAAAGAGGTACTAATGTGGGTCCGAAGTTCGACCAGTAAATCATTTGGGGCTTGAAGTTGGGAGTTGGCTTTTGGTCTTCTGTTGAAAATGTCTGCAAGTTGCCAGTAGGCAGCGTCTGTAAACAAAGCGGCGGTGCCATTCAAAGCTTTCAAATCATTGGAATATAGATCATACGCAAGAACAAATGCACAAGCATATCAGAGTCCTGTATGAACTTGGAGAGCTTCTCTGCAATGTCATAAAAATGGTGCTGCTGGAGCCCAATGGTTTGCTCAATCGTGGTTGTGACTTCCTTGTTGAAACATTGTGGAGTGATGTCTGTGAGCTTGAAGGATGAGCTTCATCGATGGCAATGATGATGTTGGTGGCACTGAACTCACCCCAGGCGATCTCTGTCGACTCTGGACAGATCTGGCTCCATGATCTTGATGTTTGTGGATTCATAATCGGGCTTGTGCTCCTGAATGAGCCTGGGGATGTAGAAAGTGAACCAGCTGATGATGGGGTAGCGGTCATGAACTTCTTGGTGGCCAAGGGAGTGGCCTGAAGTCCAAAGCCGTGGGGAGTTCCTCTGAAGATCTGGCATTTGAGGCTTGGATTGATGTGGAAGAGGAAGGAAATGTTGAACTCTGGAATCAACCGACAGGAAGACAATGGTGTAGTTCTTCCAATCTTCTGCTGAGAATTGGTTGAGTTAGCGGCAGTTCCCTGAGTAAGGGAGCTGGAGGCCGAGGTAGTACTCAAAGTCGAGGTCGTTGTAGAGTTCAAAGGAAGAGAGGAAAAGATCTTCCTGCAATGTTTTGCGCCGTGAAAGGGAGGCGGGAGGATATCCTGGTAGAAGTTCTTTCAAGCTTGCCATAGTTCTTGTGGTATTCACATAGAGAACATTCTTCTACAATGTAATCAATCTGGAGTCCTGCGTGTCCAGCTTGAGCTGAATGTAGTAGGTTTCTAAGAAAGTGCTTGCGTAGAATTGCCTGCATGCGTCCTGGAGGTGTTGAAAAAATGGGGGAATGGAATGGATGATGGATGGTACTTCATCATGGCTTCTGATAAGGATTGTTGGAGGTGAGTTCTCGACTGGTCTCTTCTTGGAGAGTGCTACTTCTTCAAAATCTCCTGATTCTGGATTGAAATGCCGAGCCTTGTCATTGAGGATGTTGATGCTAAGAAAATCATTTCCTGCCTGCCGTGATTCTCGGAGTGTATTGACTAGGGAGGGGTCCAAATCCATGATCTCGATGTCCTTTGCCTGGAGAGCATCTAAAATTTTCTTCCAAATTTCTTGGAGGAGGTGAAGTTGACATCTGCTTTTTGGATGGAGAGGATGATCTTTCTGAGCCTCCTTCCTGTCTGAACTTGGTGATCGGTGCAAGTTCTTCCGGAGAAAGTTCCATGGTTTTCTACCCCGAAGCATCTGCAAGTGAAAGTGAAAGCGAAGTGGTCAAGGGTGAACCAGTGGGACCACCCCAAAGCCCAATAACGGCAAGGTGAAGGCCTAGGGGAATGCAAAGCAGATGTAAATAACCTTGAGGGAAGGTGGAGAATGCCAAATGCCAAATGTTGTCTGTGATTGAAGCAGCAGTGGAGACTGCTGAAAGTGGGCGCAGCTTGGCTTGTACCAAATGCCTCAGTTGGCTTGTGCCAAATGCCTAAACGTCGGCCATGATCTTTACGTATGTCAAACCCCGCTAGGTGGCCATGGTCTCTACACATGTCAAACCCCGCTAGGTCGAAACATAGGCCATGGTCTCTGCAGATGTCAAACCCCGCCAGGCTGAAACTTAGGCCATGGTCTCTTCAGACGTCAAACCATTTCATGGTCTCTACTACGTTATGAATATGGTTCTTAGTTGTGCGTATTTTTTTGGATTGTCATTTCCACTTAAGTTGCGTGGTGATTCTCAGGTGGCGCATTTTTCGCTATGTTCAGCATCAGCCTGTTGGGGGGAGACAGGTTGGTTGGTGGTGAACTTCCTGGTTCATCTCATGGCATCCAATGGTTCAAAGGCTGTTTGATGATCACTATGGTTGGCTTCCAAAGATGGACCAAGCAATCATGACTTTCTCGTTGCCGGTTTTTTTGGGACACATTCAACCGGTGTCCTACAATCGACAGTCGCGGATGAGCCGCGGATGTTTTTGGTCCCGATGGTGGACTTTAATAACAGTATACTTGACGGTGCGATTCGGCGGCTGCGATCATAGCCATCGAAGTGACATTTTATTGGTTTATTTGAGTATTGTTTTTCCAAATCAAGGCAATTGTTAGAAATACAATGAACGTCAAATGATTAATACAGTCAACAAATGACAAAAAAATGTCGCAAAATTCACCTGCAACTGACGCTGGCTTCTCTGCTCAGTAGCGGTAGCCGCCCAGCCTTGAGGACAAAAAGATGGCGGTTGACACCATATGACAATGACATCTTATGATCATTGGATCAATATCAATGGTAATGGTAATGGCGAGTCATGTGGTTGATGGTCATCATCATGACCATGGTTGATCATGCTCAAACATCTAAATTTTTCGTGAAAGCTGGTGGAAACACAGAGTTGTGCCAAAAGTTCGCCCTACCTCAGCGACGATGCCAGGCGCAGCTGTGGGACAAGTGGACATGGCGTTCAGTTGTGAAAGTTGGGGAGCTAGAGCCGCTAGGATGCCATGCTCTTAATGGCAGTGGTATACCTTGCCTCTTAATGCTTGAAATGGATCGAAGTGGATTGCTAAGATTTGTTTTTTAATAGTCTGCAGGTGGACATGCAGATCATGGCAGTCATGTCATACCATGCTGATGGATCAGCCTTCAAGTGATTCAGTTTGATCAACGTGAACATTGCGAATGTCTCATCCCATTCTCCATTGGCCCCTCACCATGGTGAATTCTCTCATCTCATTCTTTTCATCTTCCCATTTGGGCTTAAGTGGCGAGTCGGGTCGGATGGCTGATGCGAATCATGGTCCGCAAAGTGTTTGGAGCACTGCATTGTTTCTTCTCTTTTACACCATCTTATAGTAAAGTCTTATGGATTTAGTGCCATGTAGTACCTGGTTCGGTACCATGTACCTGATTTGGTACCTATATGAACTGGAGTAGTGCCTGGATTTGGCACCATGTAGTACCTGATTTGGTACCATGACCTGATTTGGTGCCTATATTAGTTATATTAGCCCATATTTAAGAACTGGAGTAGTACTTTCCACTGCATTGAATTCTCGATGTGTTTGGCAACGTTTGTGGCGAGGTGCCACGTGTTTGTAGCAGCAACGAGTCATCTGTGTGCCTTTCCGAGTGCCAGGTCATGGGACGCCGACACCTTCCTGCAGGTGCAGATTGGTCAGACTTGGACATGTCGACCCTGGGAAGCCAGATTCTTTCGTTAGGTGCTTAAGCCAGGAAGAAAGCGGGTGTGCATAGAGGCTTTGTCGGGCTCATCTTGGACAATTGGTGGGGTAGATGGGATTTAAGATATGAACTGAGGCGGGCAGATTGATGATTTTTTACAGTTGAAAGGGCGTGCTTTCGCTTGGCTTGGTTTGTAACTAAGATGACCAGATAGATGCTTCAAGTATATCCCTAGCAGATCAATGGGTTTGCGAACCATCGACACCTTCAGCCAGCCCTGGATGAACCACCCGGCTTGCGGACAAGGCGTGTTTCATCTGGGTGAGAAACTGGGAGATGCAAGTTGAACCGACCTCATCGGGTGGCGCTTCATGACCGCTACCGTACCCTCCAATGCTACAGATGCAGGCCTGAAATTGAACAAGAAAGATGCGTGGGCTCATCTAGATAGATAAATTGATGTATCATACTAGTGCTTGGCGTGGTGTAGCAAAAATCATGCTCTTGCAGGTAGTTAAGACGGGAAATGGGCCCAGTGATGCTATCCCACAAAGCCAGCGTGCAGGTTGGTGAATGAATTAAGTGCTTTATCCATTGGAATGGAATTTGGACTGGGTCTTTTTGACCAAGTGAAAGTTCCACCGCGTCTAGAGCTCACCACACTCGATGGGGCCGAAAACATTTCTTTCCTTTTCACTTTCCCGACTTCTCACCTTGAAGAACCTTCGAGCGACATGGATCAAAAGAGAACGGAAGGCAAGCAAGAACAGAAAGCACATAGGAAAGAGAACAGAAAGGAAAGAAGAGACAAAGAACGATCTTCTCCTTGCAGCTTTACAAGCTTGAGCAAGACCGCGATGGAAAGGAACAGATGGAGGTGGAAGCGTGCCACCTGAGTCTGTCACTGACAAGCGGAGAGCGGTGGACAGCTTCAAATGTCCCAAATTCAAGCAAGCTCTTGGGGTTCGGATCTTATTCCATCTATTCCTAGGACCCAAGGGACTGTAACTTGGTGCAGTGGCCATGGAGGTGTGATTTGTTGCACAGCGCACTTGCGCAAGCGGCACAGGTGGAGGAGTCGTTGCAGCTCAGTGACTTGGGACGGTCTTCGTAAGCTGATCTCGGGCAGTGCCGTTCGGTGTGGTGCCACTCAGCGGGGGAGTCCCCGGGTCCTCGGCCCTTCGGCCACGTTGCAGGGTGACTGCAGAGTTCCATAGGAAGAACTGGGCCTCGAACTGCGATGACAATGAAGCAGTACAATTGTGACAAAGATCTCGCTGGTACCATAGAGCTGTCATCTTGCCGATAAGTCCTGAGTCCCAAAGAGTGAGCTCCGGTTTCCAGAGTCTCCAGTCAGCCCTCGACCGACAAAGCACAGTCCTCGAAATTGACCAGAAGGTCTTGTCTTGGATGCAATGTTTTTTGAACGACACCCACGCATGCTGCTGAATCCGTTACACCGAGATTTGCAATCTAAGGCGACATTTTGCACGGTTTGAAACATAATCTTACTGTGATATATATAGACAATACATTTACACAGTTTGAGACATATCTCCGCCCAAAGCGCGATTGGTCATGGCTAAATTGCGAAGCTGTCTTGGAGACCTGCTAGCTAGGTCCGGTAGTTCCAAAGCACCCAAGAGTGACGACTTTGCACACAGATTTCTGTGAGAAGCTGAAGGGTGTCAGTGAGGTTTCTGTTCATCCTTAGTTGTGTATTTGTCAATACCTTTAAGTATTTGCATTTATTTGTCTCTGCACCGAAGGTGAAGAGTCTGAAGAGCCTTCATTGATATATTGTTTGTATGCAGAGATGCGTCCTTGGGGTTCGTGCTGAAAAATGCGAGTCTATTGACGTCTTGCAACTCCCCGGGTCAGTTCACAGCGACAGCCAGGATATGGTTGCAGCATGAGCTTGCGGAGAACATTTGAACTAGAAATACATCAGCGCTCATCTTGTTGTCCCGCAGTCAAGACTTGTACTTCTTGGAAAATGCAACGCATCCTTGATCCGCATTGCGGTAACAAGCCGCGAGAGTTCCCTTGCAATGCTGGGAGATGAAAGGAGCTGTG
>Ga0126342_10002491_pt1 | contig 28796 bp, 15 predicted proteins | sample Cyp1metagenome_FD_92528 | JGI IMG/M metagenome (GOLD analysis project Ga0126342, IMG submission 92528) | Coral microbial communities from Lord Howe Island, Old Settlement Bay, Australia - Cyphastrea 1 metagenome | ecosystem: Host-associated > Invertebrates > Cnidaria > Coral ... | reverse complement strand
TACCATGTCTCACATGTGGCTTACAGGCCTTGAGCCATTGCCCAACAGTGCAAAAGGCAACAGTGCGCACAACTCCGGCATCAACAGTTCATACAACAGTCGACTGCCATTTTACATATATGTGTATATATATAATATATCCAGCCTGTGAACATGGGAGGCCAGAGGATCTGAGACGACGGCAGAACTCCAGGTTCAGGTATTTCTTCTTCATGGCCTTCATGGGATAAGATGTAAAATGTATTAATATACTGTTAATGGGTAATAGTAATGGTTATTATATGGTTAATTAATGATGGTTAATTATGGTATTCTCTGGTTGGTGGTTGACCTACCCCTCTGAAAAATGATGGAGTGAAAGTCAGTTGGGATGACTATTCCCAACTGAATGGACAAATAAAACATGTTCCAAACCACCAACCAGTGTATTAATGACCTATGTTTTCTAAGTTCATATACAGGAAGGGGCTCCATAGTTAGCTAAGTTGATGCAAGTAACTTGGTGAACGTTTGTCCTAGGGGATAAAACGAACTAGTTATAGATGAGGTTAAAAACCAACAAACATAGGGGGCATCGACAACCTGGACCTGCCCGACAACCTCTGCCACCATCCAAAATAGATGATTTGCCATTTCTGGGCAAATATTTGTGGCTAAAATGTGGCCTTTTAATAACCCCAGAAAATTGCACGAAAACCACAACTCCACTGAAGTTCATGGCATGAAGCTCCACCCTGATTGCTTTTGCTTTGATCAACTAGTCCAGGCAACGACTGCGCAAGCTGCGATGCCTTGATCAGTTTCCAACCAAATGCAGCATTGAGCCGGTTGCCACGCAAGTCAAGGTGAGTGATGTTCTCCACCTCACTTGGCATGGCATCTGGAAATAGAACGTGGTTGATCACCAAACAACGACATAAGAAAGTTATATGTATATATATATATGTATATATATATATGGAATACCCTAAAGTATATATATATGTGTGTTTTGTAAGCTGCACAGTATATAATCCATTTCTCTCTATATATATATACATGGATTATATACTGTACTGCATCATTCCAATCCTATGGAGATCCAAAACTTGGAATCTCCATTGACCGTTGGCGAGTGATGGCGAGTGACCTTTGGTGAGTTAAATTTCTATCATTTTTTTTATTTCTGGATCGTACAAAGTTCGGCCAGGTCAAAGTAAATTGTCAAAAGATGACAAAAGATATCAAAAGATGTCAAAAGATGTCAAAAGACATTCCAGCAATGTTTGGCTGACTATGTTGCTGGGAAGAATTCATAAGGTGATATGCCTCAGCCGAGGCATCTCAATACTGTCTGAATCCACCTCCAGTCGACAGGATTGAGACTCAAGCGTTAAGAAATTGACCCAAGAATCAACAACCAGCACATCATTAAACAACAACAACAACAACAACAACAACCTTGTGTTAAAGATGTTAATCCAAGTTTTCATCTGTCAACATTCCAAGCCATGATGCCATCGGTTTGGGTGAAGCTACGGGTACCAGCTGGTGGCTTGCCGCCAATGGCCATGACGAAGCGGAACCGATTGATAGGCCTAAAATTCAGGCCTAAATTTCAGGGAAGATCCCAAGAAAATATGGCCAAACATATGGTACTAAGATGTACTAAGTTAGTACCTCCATTTTAGGAAACTGAAGATCTCCCATTGATTTGGGGATGAAAAAATTGCATCCATTTCTGGTGATGACTTAGGGACATGAAATTGGGTGAATCCCATCACCAAAGGCCAAAGCTGATCCCAATCATTTCTCTTTCCATCGTCGCAACGCGCTTGCCCGCCTTTTTCTTACTGGTGCTAAACTTTACGTAGGGAATGGATGGGTTGCTGGGGGTTGCTGGGATGATCTGCTTGATAGTTAGCCAGTGGATCATTCCCGAAAAAATCCCTACGTTTAGCACAGTGAAACTTAACGGATCTGGGATTGAAACTGTACACAATCCTGGTTTTCCTGGTACCACAAGCTTGCTGAGTTCGTGCAATTTCTCTGCTGGCAGCATATGTTCTCCAAGAACCTTAAGATCTGTTCATATCCAATCCTCCAATCTATGGAAGCGTTGGAACATGTTAATTAAAGGATGGACCAACATATAATGATTGCTGTGCTGTGCTTTGCAATACCCTCTCTCTCTGTCTCTACAAGTATCAATTCATAGGCTTAAAGACCGTGTGTGTATATACAACATTGATCATCCCACGGATCGTAAGTGGTTAATAAGCCTGTCAGTCGTCAGTCCCTAGGGTTATCAACCGTTTATAAGTTCCCATAAAAATAAGTTATAAGTGGGGTAAACTAACCATTTCTCAAGCCCACCATAGTTTTTATGCGAATTTTGTCCCATTTTTTTCAGTGGGTCCTCTAAGTAGATGGTCAAGGGCAAGCCATAGTTCTACAAGGTGGTGCCCCCCCGGTGATGGGAAAGCTAGTTGAAACAACCATCATCATATTAACCTATATTAACATATATTAACTATAAATTAGGTCATTTGTAGCAGCTATGTGAAAAGTTACCAGAGATGGTATTACCTACAAGGTGGTGCCCACCCAAAGGATAGGATATCTACCATAAACCCAAGTGAAATTGGAGTTATGTGGCCCCCAACTTAGCTAACTATGGGGTACCACCTTGAACCCCACCCGGTGTCGATGGCAATTGTTTGGAAAATCCCCGGCAAACAAATTGAGGATTGAATCTGGTTGGCGGTTTTAACAATCTTGAAAGATAAAAGTCAATGGGAAGGATTATCCCATATATTATGGAAAAAATGTTTGAAACCACCAACCAGTAATATATTTAATGAGAACAAAAACATCGAACTAAATGGTGGATTTGAAAAAAAAACACTTGCCATATTTGATTTGCAATTCCCACCTAATCTTAACCATCATCTGTGGTAGGCCAATGAGGCCAGAACATAACTTATCCAGCACTATCCATATCACGGTTGCGAAATCCTGCAGCAGTTGGTAACTATGAATGATAACCAACTGCAACGCTGCAACTCATGGGCCATTTTATCGGATGAATCAATACAATGATTCATAGATATCTCATTATATCACGTGATATCCTTTATAATAATTAATGTCAACCCTGGACTAATAATCCCTTAGGCTGTTGAATTGGGTGGTATCATTTAAAAACCATATTATGGCTATTGGGGAAGTACCCCCTAATTAATAAACTATCGTTTATCATTGTATCTTGGTCCCTCAATATGATGGCCGAAACAACCTCCATGTTTCATCCAATTTTTGAATGGATGGGTCAAGCGCCACTGCCAGCGGAGCCCGTTCATTCCTCACCATACCTTGGTGCTGTGAGAAATGAAAGCTGGGTCGTCACATCGGTCCAGATGAATAAAATCTCATCATATTGTTTCAAAGAATGGCTGTATAGCTCAGTATAAGAATAGTTGTGAGATTTCCACAATTCTTCTTTGATTATTATCCAATTATATATATATGTAGCTGAGTTTTATCTATTATTTCCATATATATATATAATATCCATATATATATAATTATATGTATATTATTATTAGTTCCATATATATTTACTCCTGCAATTTCACCAGCCCAGATCTCTAGCTGAGTTTTTGTTTCAATATGGCACTGGTATCACCAGGATTGTGTACCGCCGGCGTACCGGCCGCCAGGGGAGACACGGGAGATGCCATGTTTCGAAACATTTTGAGCACAGGAAAGCTGTGGCTTTATAGGTATAAACCAACTAAAAAACTGTGGAAAATCTCCATGTTTAATAGGTAAATCAACGAACTAAATGGTAATCAAGTTTGGTTGGTGGTTGACCTACCCCTCTGAAAAATGATGGAGTGAAAGTCAGTTGGGATTATGAAATCCACAACTGAATGGAAAAACTAAAAAAAATCGAAAGCACCAACCAGAATCAATCTTGGAAACACACTGATTTCAATACCAACACACTGCTGCATTTCATGTATTTCATGGGAAACATTGAAGGACAAATGAAAGAACAGTGGGTCCACGTTTTTTAGCTTGTTGACTGTTGGGTATACACAGTTTGCCGTCGGACTCACAATTTGCTCGCGGCAGAGCCATGCTGGGCAGTTCGCCTGAAGAAACACTGAACAGATTTGTTGCAGTCAAGTTTTCTCAAACCTCAATTCATTGTAAAGGTTTTTGGAACTGAAACTTCTTTGCAGCATTGCGTACCAGATTCAACCAAAACTTAGATCATTCAAAAATCAGCACCTGAAAAAATGTGTCCGTTCTGCTGGTTGAACTCAGAAATGTCCCAACGCATGAAAAACAATGTCTCTTACGTAACCATAGCAAGATACTTCATATTTATGGGCGGTCTAAATTCAAAACCCGACCACAAATGTTGTTCATTGTTGTTCATTCTTATGTATTGACCAATCATTTTTTTAGGTATCTAATTTTTCTTCTGGCATGTTCAACAGCATGTTCGGGCAACATCTTTGAGTTTCCAAAATTGGGATGACCAGGCGGCTTCCAGAATCTTGTGAATCTAGCTACCCGAAAAGGTAGGTACCCTCTGGTAACCTAACATAGCTATTGAAAATGGCCCAGTCGAAATAGTTGATTTTCCCATTAAAAATGGTGGATCTTTCCATAGCGAACTGTTAAATTACCAGAAGGTCATCAATGAACATCCTGAGACTTGAGACATGAGAATTGGTGCCCAATCATTGGATTCATCCGTATTACCAGTAGCTGGTAGAAAACAGCCTCTTTTTCGCATTCACCATGATTCTAGCTTAAATATGCTTAAATCACCTTCTGAAAATTATAACATCACCATATTTCATGCTGGAATCATTAGAATCCCCATGAATCCCCCATCATTTCCCCATCTTTCCCAATCTGAAATCATATGAAATCACAAAGGACACCAAACTTTACTGTAACAGATTCAGGCAACAAAGATGTTTTGTACCAGGTGAATGGTGCAAAAACCTGAGAGGTCTTCCCAGGTAAAAAAATAGGTTTCCTGGTTCCCCTCAGAAAAAATCCTGGTTTTCTCCGAACAACTCATCCCAGGACGGAAACGAGGCCGTGGCGCTCGTCGAGGATGGCGTCTTTCAGCGCCACGGCCAACTTGTGACCGCCGGGGTCACTGGGCTCCACACGTGCCACGTAGTCGTTGGTGTCCTCAGACCCATTGATTCATAGAAAGTCCGTGGGATTCAGAGATTTCAAAAAGGTCTAATGTCTATGATATCTATGGATATCTGTAGAATTCCATAGGTATCTATCCATAGATATCAATGGAATTCTCAAGAATTCCATAGATATCTATGGGTATCTATAGAATTATATCTATGGATATCTGCAGAATTCCAAAGATATCTACGGATATCTATAGAATTCAATTGATATCTATGGATATCTGTAGAATCATAGATATCTATCCATAGATACCTATGGATATCTAAAGAATTTCATAGATATCAATGGATATCTATAGAACTCCATAGATATCTATGGATATCCATAGAATATCCTCCAATTTTGTGGGTTATAAAGCATCTCATACAATGTGGTGCTGCAGTTTGTTGAGTGACCTACCAAACCCAATATGTATAGGCATATATATATATATGAACATATATACAAACAAAATCTCCATATATATATAATTTTATGTATATATATATATATATATATTATACATATATGCAAATGTATGAACAACATATACTGTACATGTGAAGTACAAACGGATGACGTGATTTCCCAGATCGGGAAAACTCACGTCAGAAAGTAAATAACTAACAGATCTTGGATGGACACCTACCTAGTGAATAACTAACTTAGATAGGGTTTCATTGGAAAGTGAATAACTAACTTAGATAGTTCCAATGATCAGATCTTAAATGGACACTTCCTCTCTTAAGATCAAACTAGGGAAAATATTTCAACAATTCGATCGACTTCAGGGTGATTTTTGGTACACACCAAAAACAGAGGGACTGGAACTGCGGTTGAGTGATGAATGTTGTTTTGCCTCAACATCATGACTCGTCGCTCTCTGCGTTTCCATCCAGAATCTCTATTTATAATTGCAACATATAGAAAGTCCCAAAAAAATGAAGAAACAAATAAGCTAATATACTAAAGCAATGGTAGATTTACTTTTCTGCATCTTTTTGTTGGGTGCTGGACCTAGTTGCTACCATCTACTTTTAGCTCTGGAGCAATGCTGCTAGTCATAATGACTGGCTGGCGGTTGACCTACACCTCTAAACAAACATGAAAGTCAGTTGGGGTGATTATTCCCAATATATGGAAAAATAACAAATGTTCCAAACCACCAACCAGTAATCAATAGTCACAATGATGATGACTGTTCATCATACAATGGTGTAACGATGGTGATAGTTCACTAAAGCACTGGGATCAATCACCTCCTGGATTGTGGAAAATTCAGGGGTACCATTTTAGTTGCCATGAATGTAACCTTGGGCGGTGACCCCGTAATCAATAAATGCGGGTTTATTTCTCCGGGGAATATCAAGTACTGAGGGGGAACCACCGTAGACTGACGATTGCCCCACGTTGCCGTTATGATACTTAACACTACAGGATTAGTTCATGATTATAGCACCACCAAAAAAGAAAGATAGATTTTCAGTTATCATCATGTTATCATCATGTTTTCGTTTTTTTCAGTTATATACATTTTCAGTTTCCTTACCGCATTTTGAACTGGTGATCCGATCCCGGCCGTTTTGAAGCCAGGAACTTTTCCATCTAAGACCTCGTACAATGGTAATGTCACCACCTTAAGGGCAGTTCAACAGAGATTTCCACTGGTGGTGGATCATGGATATCATTGGGAAACATGGGGATTTTATGAGGGATATAACCGAAATAACATGGGATATAACATGGAGACTTAACATGACTTATCCATACTTATCCAACAGACTTGCGGGGATATGACCATCCAGAGGTAGGACAGGGATTGTTTTTTTTTGACGAAGACTTCAAACTTAGAAATTCTGCTGTGGGTCAACAGCACCCTTTGTGCGTTTTACTGGTGAGTCTGTGCCGAACATGTGAAAGGATAAATTATTGTGGTTCACCAACCTGGGGTATGTGGTCATTTTGGATCATTTTGGGATAGTTAGATAGCCCTATTGGTCATTGTTCCAGTTGTATGGAACATGATGGATTACATCAGTTTACATGAGTTTTCCTTGGTCCTTGATGTTCACATACCCCCTGGAGCGACTAAGTCTCGACCCACCACCTAACCTATGGCCGCATGGGTGGTTCAGAGTGGCCGTTCACAAATGATGGATCTTGGGGTAGGGTATTGTGTGGGACACAACAAGCGCCCCCATGGATCTGGTACGAAGAAACGATACTCCCCAACTCAGCCCAACAAGTCACTAGAATCTGGCTGCCATGGATGCCGTTTCTATTGCTTTCTACCGTCCAGACACAAAACTCATAAGACATGGGAGGGGACGTCAGGCATGCATCTAAAAAACATGGATTGAGAAACAACCGCATCCTGTAGGGAAAAAAAACACAGAATCGTACCTCTTGGACCACCGGCTTTGGACAACGATGCTCCCCTTTGAAGTTCAGGTTCATCAATTTTGCTTTCCAACCTTTTAAGCGCATCGCCTCGCATCACCCTTGCTTTTTTAGGTGATCAACTTACACTTGCTATGTCCAAGTTCAATCTCACCCCTTCCCCCAGCCCTCTGCCCAGCCATGTTTAACAGCAAGCGACTTCAGTGCCGGGGATGCGAATTCGAGACACAGCCATGGAGTAGACTTGACCTCGATGTACCCTGCAACTGGTCAAAAACACTGATCACCCATTAGAATGACATTGGCTATAAAAAATCACATCAAGTAACTAGCTAGAATACTGCTGTACCACTAATTCAAAAGGTTATACATGGTTATACCCATATGGGTATGAGTATGTTTATTATGTACCCCCCAAAAAATATGGATAGTTCATACTAAAATATAAAAACCATGGTTTATACATGGTAAAAATTGGGTACGGTCCCCTGGATCAGTGCTGGTGATGGAAAAATCGAAGCAACGCTTAAAAAATAGCCCAACGATCAGTAAGTGGAAGAATAACTCATGTAAATTTGGGTTATATAGCCAGTTATAGTTGTTAAGGGCCATAAGATGCTATAAGTGTGAAGGTTGACAAAATCACAGGTGAACACAAATGAACAGTGGAGTGAATTGAGGTGGTCCTCTTGAACATCCAAGTCAGAACAATATACTGGCATCAAAATCCCATTTAGGGATCACATCATTCAGCCAACCATACTGTGGATGGTTGCGAAATCCTGCACCAGTTGATAGATGGTAAACATCCCATTATTTATAGGGTTTCAACCATCCGGTTGGTGGTCCAGAATTTCTTTCACTCACCGTATCACTTCATAGATTACCCATCAAATTTCGAGCTAGTAGCCCCATTTGTAAATGATTTTCGGTACCAACCGCAACACCTATGCAATTGTTCAAACGCACCTCTAAATATTGTTTGTAATTATCTCATAATTCATAATAATTCACTAACCTGAAAGTAACTAAACATAAGGCCATCTTGGGATAATTCCCCGTACTAACCATCATTCCGGTAACGTCACAGTGAGGTCATGAACAAAAATCATCCAGATTGTTGCTTTGATCCCCAGTGAAATAAAGGTTATATCACCCCACTACTGCAACTCATCAACCTCATCCCCAGTGCGAAGCTAAGCTCTCCGTTCATCGATTCTGTGAGTGACCTAGCAAGAAATTGTTGTCCCCTTTTTAGATCTTCTTAGCCCCATGTATAAGACATATATATATATATATACATATATCATTGTACATTGTGTATCTCCATAAATCATATTTTGTGATTAAAGACCAAATCCAAAGTTCCGATTCCCACTGCTGTTTTTTTGCTCCATTCATATATGACCTCTTCAAAATCATCCAAAAGTTACAATCTCACTCACTATTACAAGCCATTTGCCAAACAAAACACACAAAACTTTTCCGATCTTTTCCGCAGCCCCAATACACCCAATCCCCACAGTGATAGCCCCATAGCCACTTATAACTGGCTTATTTCATGATATACAATCATATAACCAACCTTGGTTACAGGAGTTATATATATATATGAGCCGCGGAAGTTATTTGGTACAAAACGCAATTGACGGGGTGTTCCTACCTCGTTTTACAACCCAACTATGATGTTTTAGACAAACCGGGGTACGCCACAAGACTATACAATACTATTCTCCATTTAACATCATTTAACCAAATAAAAGCCGCTGCTCATGTAACTGGCTTAACAGCCATGGCGGCCACGTGTTTGCCACGGTGTTTTCCACGTGTTTTCCAAGCGCCGAGCGGCGCATCACCGTCTGCAGCTTCTCGGGATTGCGATCATAGCCCAGTGCCTTCAGCGTCCCATCCGCCCAACTGCCACCAGGCGATTCGTCCAGGAAGTATAGCATGCCTTGGGCCATGGCGACGCCAAAGCAGGTAGTTGTTTTGGCAACAAAAACGATGGTGATGTGTTTTTTTTCGGGGTTTTGAATCGAACATGTTGAACCATCTAGGTGTATTGATATTAAACATATGTGTTTTACAGATATGGTATGTGCAGTACGTATCCAATCTCATGGTTTTACCTCCCATGACTGGACCCCCAGAATGAAGAGATCCACTGGAAAAACCAAACATTTCCTGGCTATCTGGTAAACGTTTACATAACTATGGAAAATCACCATCGTTAAGAACGGTAGATCAACTATTTCTATGGGCCATTTTCCAGTTCGCAAACTGTGAATGTTTACCAGGCCGGGTATATCTATTAACCATTAACCATAGATTATTCATAGATTAACCATAGATCAACTATAGATTAACCATTTATAGATGGTATAATCTATTATTATAGATGAGGGTAACATCAGGAAAGGATGTCTGGGATTTTGACCCCTGGGAAAGCCATCCGGCAGTTCCCGGCAGTTCCCGGGCATCTTTGGACTTACCATTCCATATGATTCACCATTGATATGAGTGAATATATCAAAGCAACATGAACCACCTGTCACCATCTATTAAAGTTTCTTAACCATTTATGGTGTATACATTATATATATATATACTCATCACCATCTATTAGTCTCTTTTCACCCATCACCATCGATTAGTTTGTTCACCTAACCATCTATAGTGCGTATATTGTGATGAAACCCATATACCCTCTGGTAAACTAACATAACTATGGAAAATCACCATTTTAAAGGGAACATCCACTATAAATGGCCATTTTCAATAGCTATGTTAAATTACCAGAGGGTATTACAGCCCTGCCATGTAACAAATGATCACCTTCTTCGGCTTTCGCGCAGCGATCAGTTTCTCCGTGATCTTGCGCAGCCGCACGCGGAACATGTAGATGAAGTACCACATGCCTGGCACTTTGGTGACAATAAGTCAGGGATTTCACAAGAAATATATATATATGTATTATATGTATATACATATATATTGTACATATATTCATATCATATCATATCATAGTAATATTTGGAACACTGGAGATTTCGACAACAGCATCGTCTATACGGGCGAATCCAGAGGAACCCCCATCGTTTTTACCACTAAATATGGGTGTCTCCGATGATGACACCAATCCATAGAGATTGATATCCATTGATATGTATATATATGTATGATATAACAATATACTATACTATGATATGATATGTATATATACTTTGATAGAGTATCATACTTTCAAACACTGAAAAAGGCATTTCTCATGGGGAAACCTGTGAAACCTCGCAATGTTCAATGATGATCGATGATGCAGAGATTATGGTGATCTAACCATCTTGGTCAGCCCTAAGAGATTTGATTAATCAGCGGCTTCATTTATGGCCCTTAACAGTTTTAAATGGGTTTATAATTATGTATATGTATATATATATATATAACCCTAGTTATAGTATGTTATAGTATTAGGATGTATTAGGATTTATAATTCCATTCACAACTGTTAGTTGGGCCATAACTGTTGGTTCAATGATCAATTGATTCTTCATTGCCCGCCCTTGGTGGTGCCGATGTGCCCCAGCGCCCAAGCGGGTGAACATCGCCTAGCTGGCTTTAAGCTGATAATCACTCTCGCTACAGGAAGTGGTCAGAAAACCAACTTCAGACCACCTTAAGACCGATCCAAAATATGGTTGGCTACCGAATAACATAAACCTACTATTTAAGGGGATGGTTGAAATCCAACCCATTTATGATGGTGATGGCTTGGGGATGTTTATGGCATTGGTTTTGTCACAGTAGGGCTTAAACCACCTCGTAATTTACCATGGTTTCTTTCCAACTTGGGAGTGCACCCAACTTCGTATCCAAATTGTAAATGGGTCAACAAAACCCAGTTCGATTGATGGACTATCCCCACTTCTATGAAGTGAACTAGGGTGCATCCATAGGATGCAATAAACCCGGCGGTGCACCGTTATTTTTCGTGGCCCTCCCGTCCTGTCCCGTCCCGTCCACCTGGCACCAGCCAGGGACAACAACGGATGAGACAGGTGGGCGTCAGGTACAGCAGCAGCGCCATGTTCAGGATAATCCCGCAGGTGGGCCGCAAAGCCACATCGTTCCCACCCACGTCTACCACCAAGATGTCGTCTTCCGTCAGGCTGTCGCGAATGAATTTGTCCTGAAAACATGACAGTAATTACTGGTTGGTGGTTGACCTAGCCCTCTGCAAAATATGAAAGTCAGTTGGGGCTATTATTCCCAATATATGGAAAAATAAAACATGTTCCAAACCACCAACCAGTGAATTGACTAACGATGATATGATGGCGAATGGTTTTTATGGGACGTGAGCCGATGTCTAAAACTTAAGGAATTGTTGTCTGTCATAGCCCACCAACGTGGTCATGATTTTAGAAGGACAATGATGATTAACCCATCGATGTCTTACTGTTCAGATGAACCAAAAAACGGTTAACATAAGTTTCTCAGGTTGACTTCCCTGATACCTTGGCAGCTTGGACATGTTTTTTTTTGTGATCGTGGCAACACATATATGACACTTCACCGATCAGTCGATCATTGTACAGGCCAGCGGCCAGAGTGACAATATGACAATGAATTAGTTGTGACCTAAGAATATCTTTAACAATCTGAGTCGCTTTCAACAATGCTTCCCATATCCTCCCATTCTATGCACTTCAGGGTTTCGAATCTGAACTACAGCACCACGTGCCGAGCTAGGGACTTGTTCTTAGGGGTGTGTGTTTTTTCTCTATATGGATCCCATCATTGTTCATCCAAACGTTACTTTTTGATGGTTGCTACCAGATAGATTTTTTCCAGTTCTCAGGGAACATCCCGAACGAAGACCATCTGCATCGGCGCACATGTGTCATTTAAGAATCCATGTTGAAGTCTGACATGGAAGCACTGCAAGAACTTCACTTGCTACTTGGTAACATATCAATCACATTTCTCTTGTTGGAACCCAGCATTTTTTAGGGACCTAAAAACATGCCCAACCATCAATGAATTCCGCCGAAAAGTTGGAGGCCTGTGCCAATAGACCTTCCACTTCCTGGGGCGGAGATCGATATCTGGGAGAAACACCCTGATTGGTTATCTGCTTGGTGGTTGACCTATATGGTTGGTTGTTAATATATGATTAATATACTGTTAATGGGTAATAGTAATGGTTATTATATGGTTAATTAATGATGGTTAATTATGGTATTTTCTGGTTGGTGGTTGACCTACCCCTCTGAAAAATGATGGAATGAAAGTCAGTTGGGATGATGACATTCCCAATATATGGGAAAATAAAAGCCATTTTCCAAAGCACCAACCAGTGATACAATGCAATGTAATACCCATATACACTATGTCTACCTAAATTCTTAGAGAATACATCCAAAGGAATGCAATTTTGTGTCTATACATATATATATATACATAGATAGATATTTATTGCTTTGCAATAACACATAATAACACCGATCAACCAGGCACCGACCGGGCACATAGGGGAGGGTGAAACAATCCAATCCGAACAAAAATCCACCACCGCTATATGAACCCATCATACGTTGATTTCGCACCCAAAATTGAGCTATATGATGCTATCTTCCAGTAAACTCACATACAGTAGCTATGGAAAACGGACCATTTATAGATTTACCTATGAAAACAAAATAGTGATTTTCCATAGCTATGGTAGTTTACCAGAAGGTATATAGATATATATATATAATCAGGGAAAAAGTTAGTTAGCCTGTAGTTATGGTTCTATGGTTCCCGGCACAGATCTATCAGAAATCGATTTTTCAACACCTATTTTAAGGGTGCTTCAATTCCCCCATTTTGGGTCCAACGGATCAATGCTACGTCCCCCACTGAGCTTGATCAAGATGGATCAAGCTTCCCTCTGACTGATGCACGACTCTTCTACCGCTCCATTGATGCACACGATGGGCGGTTCCACTTTTGCCTTTGCCAGCCTCGAAGCTGATGAGTGTCACATCATGGCAATTTTATTTTCTAGGTTTTCTCAAAGGTTGTGGAAGTGAGGTGAACATGGATGAACATTGAACAAAAACCCACACGAAAAAAGTGTGTATTACAGATTTCATTGCTTACAGATAGCGCAATAATTGCATTTCTATCGCTTTTCAAATTAAGACCCATTATGATATTGCTTAATATTAATATCGTACTTCTTCTGGAAACTCTACTACTTCCAAAGAATCAGAGCTTTCCATGCAGTTATGGCCCAACTAACAGTTGTAAATGGAAGTATAACTCCAAAAACTAGGCTTATATATCATATTATATCATTATAAACCTTATAAACCCATCAAAAAAACCGTTAAATAAGGGCCATTTTTCTGTGGAATCCATGTTTTCCTCACCGCGGATCACGTCAAGGCACTCGTAGTTCACCCAGAAACTCACATCGTGCATCATCAGAGCAGGCTCCAGCAGTTCCTCATAGCCATTCAAGGCCGCGCCTGGCGAGCGCTTCGCGGTTCCCTCTGGGTTTTTACGTAGCGTAACTACCCTCTGGCAATTTGTTACATAACTATAAGTTATATATTAGGATAATCTATGGTTAATGGTTAATATATATATATAGTTACCCTCTGGTAATTTGTGACAGTTTGCTATTGAACATGGCCCATAGAAATAGTTGATTTACCCTCTGGTAAATAAACATAGACCCTGAAAATCACCATTTTTTAATGGAAACTAGTCTTCCAACCCCTATTTGCCAGGGTCTATGTTAATTTACCAGAGTGTACCCATTCGCAATGGTGATTGTTCACAGTTATGTAAACGTTGACCAGAGGGAAACTATATATATGGGACATCAGCATTGAATAACAAGGCTTCCTTCTGTTAAATTACCACTGGTGAAATATCTGGGGCTAGGAATTCTCCACCTATAAAAATGGCTTTGTGCAAAACTGAGTCAAACACCTTAAATACTCTCAGGCACTGACACCATCAACAAGACCGCATGCAGGCCCACTAGCCAGTGATCTGTCCATGATTGTAAAATCATATCCGTTAATGTACTAGATCCAAAATTCATAACAAAAATGGACAGTTTAAGTTAGTATGTTAAAAAAAAATCAGGACATGATAATAATATAATAATGAATTGGATATGAATTAATGTTGTCTAAATCCCTAATGATTCTACTACTGTCCCAACATGCTCGTCATCCACGAATACATCCCCTTGATATCCCCCAGTTGTGCTGGTTAAATCCAGTTAACTAGTTTGATCTTCCTCTGGCTATTTAATATTATTAATGTACCTATGGAAAATCACTTCATTTTTACTTAAGGTAAACCAAAAAAATGGATAAACATGGGCCACTGTCCATAGCTATGTGAAATAATGGGCCGTTAATCACCTGAGGATACTGGGAGGATCCCACCTGTCCAACATTTGGTGATCGCTTCAGCCTGGTGATCGTTTTTTTGAAGTCTAAAAAAAAATAGGGATATCCCAACATATATAATATATTATAATATTAATATATATATATACATACACAGTATATATATATATATAATATTAATATATCGTATCTAAACATCTATAGATGGCACTAACTTACATAGTTCCGAATTCCACTTGAGATCTGGATGGCTTTTCCTGCCGGGGAGCTCTTCGATTTCTCTTCCGGCAAACTTTTCCCGCCCTGAAAGAGCCAGTGCTTGTTGTCCAAGGTCGAATCCCCTGGCCCCATTCACCCGGCACAAAAGCTGATACAGGGATGGCCCAACTAAGAGAATGATGGGTCTATTAGTCTATTTCATGATATATAAGCCTAGTTATAGGAGTTATAATTCCATGTATAACTGTTAGTTGGGCCATAACTGTAGAAGTAAAATGAAATAACTCCTGCAACCGTAACTAGTTGATTATCATGAAATAAGCCAGTTATCACTTGCATTTCGGGCTATTTCATGTTAGGATATATCGTCACAAAGAAACATTATAGGCTCATCAGGGGATATCATGGGAACCACTGGGATAGATAGCCAAGAAGATGACATCCCCAATTTCTAGCTGTTTGAATGGGAACATGATGACATTGATGACTAGCCATGGGATTTTGAGGTTGGACGTTTTCAAACAAGCCCAAGTGGGGATATCACGGGCGAAACATAAACGAAATCAACGTGCACAGCGAGGAGACAACTTACAAATGGTAGATACGCTGCAAAAAAGAGTTGAGTTTACCTTTTGCAAACGATTGATTCTAAGACATTATATAATTATATAATATGTTTTTGCTGACGGACCGTTTACCGGTTTTTGCTGACGGACCGTTTACCGTCCAGCGAAATGCAACGTTTTTGTGTTTCCCGTGACCAGTCATGTCTTGTTACCGTTCATGTGACCTTGCACATGAAGTTGATGGGGTGGGGTGGGGTGGGGCATGTTACCGTTCGTTGGAACTTGCACATGACTTTGATGCTACGTGATGAACCTTCGTTAGAACTTGCACATGACGTTGATGCTACGCTGCAGAACTTGTAACTACCCAGACCACAGAGCAGCAAAAAATGCCAAGCTGAATGACATGAAACCAAACCATGATTTTTGATGAAGAAATTCTGGTTTCGCGTAGGCGAAACGATCATTTTTATAACAACACCTGAACGGTAATCGGGCCGGCGGGTTTGTATGTTTTTGCTTCCTGTCAAAATGGCCAAAAGTTCAAATACTTCACCCACCTGAAAAGTTCAGCCTCCTATGGGATACCCCTACGAGTCCTAACCATCATTTCCATTCATTTCCACTGTGAGGTTGTAACCAACATATCCATATCACCTGCCAAGTATACGAAGCTTCGTCGCGGATTCTTGGCACGTAGGCCATTCCTGAGTTCGGCAACGAGCACATGTTTAAACAATACCCCAAGGTTAAAAGCTCCGATTTTGGAGAATTGCTTCAGAAAGAGAACAGTACTTTCATGTACTTTCCGAAGATGCAACTGGCTTGGCCGCCCCATTTTTAAAGACACTGTCTCACCTCGAAAATCGACACTGGCAGGGGCGCTAACTGAGCTGAGAGTCACCAAGTGACGCAGATGTTCCACTCGGTGCCCGTGATATTCTTCATAGAATGCTTGTGCAGGGATCTTCTTGGCCATGGCGAAAGTATTCGAAAGTGGCGTTTACACGTTGATACCCCATGGATTCCAATGCACGTCAAATGGTAGTGGTGTGGTTTGCCTTGAACGTTCCAAATCAGAGCAATCTAAGGAACTGAGGGTGATTTTTGCAATGCACAACATGTTTCTCTTTTAAGCAACTGGAAGAGCACAAAAAGCATTCACGGCGTGCACAACACACAGCATGTTTAGATGTGAAGACCGGCTCATTTATTGATAGTTTTCTTGTGTGTTTACCGACATTGACACCACAACATTACCAGTCGTCATTTGTAGAACAAACAACTCATGCAGGTATAACGTAAATTGTAATGTGTCCTTCAGCATGGAGCATTTGGGAGTTGACTCTATGTACTCCTCCAACAACCCTGCCTGATTATCTCAACTATCCCAATTTATAGTTAAATCATCCTTAATGTGGTTAAAATAATAATAAACTAGCCATTTGGGAATGGTTTATACCACCTATGGTGATGACTGGGGGATGGTCAAAAAAAATGTTTTCACCACAGCTGTTCTCCCCATGTTCTCCAAGTTCGCTGAGTTCCACGTCCCAAGTCACAAAAAAAAAAACACCGCTGAGTGCTACACTGAGAGGACCAGTGACTCAATGGCATGTTCACCTTGGCGAATCTTCACCGTCCACTGCTGATGAAAAAGTGTGCTTTTTCGATGACTTTTTTTCGGGATTGTTTTATCATGTTGTTGAATATCCACTTAAGATTGTTTTTTTCATGTTGATGGATATTCAACATCAAAAAAATGGGCTATAGATAACTATGGGACACTTTCGTGAAAAGAATGGGGGGCTCCGTGCAGCTTCTGTCACAGACAAAAAATAGGAAGATTGAACATGAACGTCATGTGATGTCCATGATGGGCGCGGCAGGTACGAAAACCAGTGATCCACACCTGGGTAATTCTCTTTCTCACGTACAATCCGGTCCCCGTTCAAATGAAACACCAGCCAGAAACTGTGCTTTCGCAAGGGATCAACAACTGATTTCAGACCATTTTCTGTATTTTTGGAGCGGTGTGTTTATTCCCATCCTCATGAAATTCCGGCCAGAAACCGTGGTTTTTTCGGCATTGAAGTCCTTTTGTGTAGTGTTTAATATACCCTCCGGTAACCTAACACAACTATGGAAAATCACCATTTTTACTGGGTAAATCAACCATAAATGGCAATTTTCAATAGCTATATTCCCATAGGATCCATGGAATATTTACCAACATTTGCCCGAACAAAATCACCCAGTTATGTAGGTAAATATACCAGCACCATGGATCCTATGGGATTAGTTTACCAGAGGCACCTACCGGTAGGCCTGTCATGGCCAGTTCACGGCCTGTTGATTCGACCTCGTCCAACACATCCCACGGACGGGCCCCACGGAAGGATCGGATCCCTGGCGAGTTTTTCATCCCAAATAGTCCAATGGGGATATTCCATATAATATATAATATATATACATACACATTTATACATATATATATATATGTATAATATATGTATACTATATACACATATTTAAACAGGCTTACCACCAGCCTTTCTCTCTGCAATCACGTGGCTCAATCCCATGCCTCAGGACATGCAGGACACGCCAATGACACGCATCGGACACGTGGACAATGACTTATGACCAAGTTATAGGGAATGCCCCAGTGCCATTGGATATATATATATATGATTATATATGTATAGATGGGTGACCCATAACTGTTGTTATACCAAGTTATAGCCATAGTTCCCATTGGAATTGAGGGTAGCCTATTTTCAGACAAACAAAAATGAACCATTTCTATTATAAGTAACAACATCCAAACCCTTCCAAAAAGGGTGGTTATTTGGATCATCATCTATAGGATTGAAACATGTTGAAACTGACAACACAAACTAAACCAATTATAGACCATAGAAAACATGGAAATTTACCAGAAATAGGTGGTCTAATTCACCCTTTATAGAACCCTATTTATTGAACCACAATCTCTAGCTAAGAAGGCCATTTCTTGTTGCTTAAACCACTATGTTTTTATAGCCATTTGCAAGGCAATTTCTTAGAGGATGGGTCAACACCTATGAAACTACCATCAGTTAGCCATAGATAAACATCCATTAACGAGCTATTTGAAAGTATGGTACCACACTTATGGCCCAACTAACTTACAAATGGAATTATAAGTCATATAACTAGGCTTATATATCTTATATATCATGAAATAAACCCATTTCATAACTGCTTTTTTTGGGCCATAACTGTACCATAGATAAACATCCATAGATGGCATAGATAAACATAGATTTTATCATCCTTTCACCAGCTATTTTAGAGAAAGGTACCATGGTTGTCATCGTTTTTTTCGTTCTTTCAATCCCCTTCTCCGTACGAAGTAAAGCCCTCGAGCCTTCGCGTCCTGGACCAGGCTTATGATTGCCTAAACAAACGTGATGGAAACGTGATGGAAGGACATGGTATGACCAGCAACGAGAAAGGGATGTTATAATTAGTGTGTATATATATATGATATACAGCGTGTGTGTATAGAAACACATATTTACAGTGCATATATATATATATATATATTATACATTATTATACAGTTATACAATGTTATACAGTATGTATATATAAGATAAAAATAGATAAAACATATAGTCAAATACAACTCAGCAACTATACCCAACCACAATAAGTAATGTTCGTAAAACCCTCTGTTACCTCAGTTGTACTGGTTGTTTGAAGGCGGGATTCGCACAATGGGTCATGATTATACCCAATAAACCCGGTAGTACAACCACTAAGAATCAATCAATATGGATTGTGGACAGTGCTTGGCAAAGATGGAACCTACACCATGTCTCACCAACATCGTTGTTTTAAACAGTGTTTTAGGCCAACACCACAATGGTGTTTCAAGCAAGGATCATGGCTGATCCAAACGCGCGATCCAAGGGTATGGGTCAAAACCCCAGTACCATTCTGCTCACCTTTAAAATACCCTCTGGTAATTTAAGATAGCTATTGAACATGTACCATAGAAATAGTTGATTTACCTATTCAACATGATGATTTTCAATAGCAAACTGAGACTTTTGGATGTTGATCACAAAACATCACAAAAACTCTGGTAGAAATCATAGGAAAACTGTGGTAGAAAGTACCATAAACCATAGTTATTGGAGTTATAAACCAACTTAGCTATCTTGGGGTCCTCGCATTGTAGAAATCATAGCTTGATATCCAAAGATCCACCATTCGGCCTCGCAGATCCAGTTTTTCGAACTGCATGGGCCTTGGTGAAACAGGCCGAAAAAACTCACAGTGGTGCAAGTCGTGGTGCAAGTCGTGGTTAACCCGTGTTCACCCTATATCGTTGATTGCCCGGCCTAGTAAACGTTTACATAACTATGGAAATCACCATTTTGAATAGGTAAATCAACTAAATGGTACATGTTCAATAGCCATGTCAGCTATTACCAGAGGGTAATGAAGTTTCTTTGAACCTCTGAATAAAATTCCATGCCGTTCATACAGCTAGTCATCACTTAAATCAATTTTGCCTCAATGAAATCCCCCATTCTTACGCAATCTCGCCAGCTCGCTCGACATTGATCATCTACACAACATTCATGTACAAATTAGATACTTATTCACATGATGCGAAACAACTACAATTAGTCATTGGGTTGTAACCCATGGTATATATTTAACATTTGGTATATTTAATGAATATTGTAGATAATGTTAGGTTTTAAACCCGGTTCACTAGTTATGCGGATGATAAGTAAATCGGGCGATTAGCCATACAATTTTAATTTTTGATTAATTATCATTAAACAACTATAGATATAATACCATGTTATCGTTTATGTATAAACCATTTCTTTTTAAGAACTCGTTTTTTTCACATGTTTTTGCCGGTTGCCCCGTTGTGGGACCCCTATGGAATCAGCCAGGGCCCTTTTTTTGCTGGGCCCCTTCGCGTGAAGCCAAAGGATAAGTTGAGGCCTGACGACCTGGACCCGCTGGATCCGCAGGATCCGCTGGATCTGTCGAAGCCTAATCTGCTTGGTGGTTAATAGTGATTATATAACCCATGACGGATCCATGGTGCCGGTATATATGCTAACATGACCGGGGTATATTGATGGGATTCATGGAGCACCATATATTTACCATAAAAATGCATACATGGATCCTATTGGTAATGATGGTTAATGTGATAACCTCATATTATTTATCTATGGGATAATGTATGGGATATTTCCATTGGATAATATGGTGAAACAAATCAATCGATATGGTGTATGCGGAAATTATTACTGGTTGGTGGTTGACCTACCGAAATTCCCAACTGAATGGAAACCACCAACCAGTAATGACAAGGGGGGCACTCCAATCGTCATTTCATCCAAAGGGCCAACCAGAAAGTACCATGATTTATGACAATTAGATACAATTAGGGGGTATTCCCCCAATAGTCATGATTTGATACTTTTTTTTGGCACCCTCGCACTTCGGCTCAGCCGGGCTAGGGGTTTATGAATCCAGGGTTGACATTAATGGTTAGTAATGGTTATCCAACATCAGCAATGGATAGTAATGGTTAGTATTTAATAGTAATGAATAGTAATGGTTGTATCATGGGAATTCATTTCATAGTAATTGTTACTGTAGTAATGAGTAATGGTTATATATAGATCCAATTCTTGGTTACAATTACTGTAAAAGGGCTTTCATAATGGTTATAGTAATGGTTAGTAAATGCTGAATGAAAAATGAAACAAATCCATCTATAAATATTGGATATTCATCATAGTGGTTAGTAATGGTGAAGTATATAAATGGAAAATCCATCTATAGATATGGGATATTCAGAAAGATAAGTCATGGATTATTATATAGTGATTATTTATCCGTAATAAACATAGAAAAATATGTCGAACACCAATTGTTTCACTAGGAAATTTATCCATCAATGGCGGGTTTTTCACATCCATGTAAAGACTTACAAGAGCGTAATCCCAAAAAACTTTGAAAACACAATAAAACGCATTCATCGTTGAGTCGCTCGATTTAGTGAGACATCCCTGGCCTTTTGTTGTGCCTCTTTAGGGAGGATGTAGGGGGTATTGCAAGGGTGTAGTCTTGATACAGTTTTGTGCATCTCGCTTCACATCGGAAGGCATTGAAGTATCAATGAAACAGGGTAGTGCCCCATATGAAATGGTGGTTTCATAAAAAGAAATGATGAAAATGATGATTTAATGGGACTTATAGCTGATTTATGATTAAGTTAGTTTATAGCTCCATAACTATGGGGGAGGTTCCTAGAGTTTTATGGGCTTTATAAACCAAGTTATAACTGGAGGGCATCACCTTGAATACAGATCCCTGATGGGGGACAGCACACACCGAAAGCCTAGGCCAGCACTGGTGTGGATTATTGATTACTATGATATACCATCAACCTCAGCATTATGAACTTTTGGCAGGTGATTACGACTATATTATATGGTTAATATAGTTATACTGTAAAACTATTGTCATATCATTACTATTGAATTGTTGATTCCTACTATATTATACAAGGTGATGCTCCAGTTGGTTAGGTAATCTGATTCATTACTTGACTAATGATTGTGCTTCTGGGACATGTGTATTATATGTATATATATACATCTAGGTTAATAAAACAACTTATAACAAAGGCAACAACTTGTGATTTGTGACTACAGTGTATACCATAGGGGGTTCTATAAATGCGGGTCCCCCAAAATGGATGGATTACAATGGAACATCCTATTGAAATTTATAAATAGAGGTAGCATCATTGTGGGAAACCTCCATATAATCTTTGCCTGTACAAATCTCTGGTAATTTAACATGTTGAATCATCTACATACAAATGGGCCATTTTGCAAAGCTATGATACCATCCCCCAAATGAAGATAGACACTGCCAAATACAGGGCTGGGTAAATGTCCAACCATTGTTCACATCAGCCAACTGGCTTGGGGACATCATCTGCAACAGATACTTTTACCAACCTCGCGTTTTTCATCAGTTTGGTGTGTGTGTGATAACCATTAAGAATACATGTTGGATATAGTTGATTAAACAAACATGGTTGATGAGTTATGAAATGGGTTGCCACAAAAGATTGGACCAAATTTGGTTGAAATAGGGGGCCCAACAAAATGGATTTGCAATAGGGGCCACAACAAAAACTGGGCCACAACAAAAACTGGCTACATCAAGTTTCCATTCCTTATCCATCATTGTTGTTTATATACTGTACCTTCTCATGAAAACCATTAGTTACCATTAGTAAAGCACTATGTTCAAGGTCTATGGCTTTGTCTAAAACTAGGCTATACCAAAATCATCCAAAATCCTATGGTGTATTGTAAATTTCCATATTAAATTGCAATTTGGAGGATATGCTTCATTTTCAGACACACCGGCCGATTTGCTAAGCCCAGTTTTCAGACAGCGCTGAGCTCCAAACATCTCAGGGTGTGAGGCAGCAGTCGATGCGCCTATCCACGGAAAACATCAGCAACTCGACATGGGTGATACATATAGACATGTATACTTATAGATCAATTATGTATAATGTGTAATACATATATATATATATATATATTCATGTACTGTATCTATATGTATCAAAACTGTATGCGCAAGTATAAATATATATATATATATATATATGTGTATGTATATATATATATGTATATATATACATATACATATACACATATGATATATTACATGTATACTTTTACAATCTTTTACATACATTGTATACTGCGTTGTTTCTTGGCCATCAAGGTTTTTGTTCGATGAAACCTCCACTGTAGATAGGGTTTGTTGGGAGGGATACCGGCAAATCAAGATCCAACATTACTTTTATGCAGACCTTTGTATTTGTATGTATCTGTTTAGTCCCTCTAGTCCCATTTCAATTTGTCAGACAATCGGATAATGCCTAGAGTCTAGATATGACCCGAAATACCAGTTAATAAGTCAGCAAGTCACCGAAATTGCATCATAGAATCCATAGAAATCACCATAGAAATCCATGGTTTCATCCGTGTTTTAACATGCTTTAACGGTCATCAGCCATCCGGTCCGATCATCCATTGCCTCGGAAGGAGGATTTGTCCGACATGAGTCCTGGGTGGTGACTAAATTCTGATGTTATATGATCTATTCAATATATATAGTTTGTATAGTTGTATATTGTGTAATGGGATGGCAGTGACGGCATTTGACTGCTAAAATCTCACATTTCAGCACTGCTGGTTGATTAATTAGGTACAGGCCTGTGTGCATGTGTGCATGTGATGATCGTCTGCAGCCAGTTTGGCTCACTCTGGGGGACATGGGCTCATGAGTGACATGTGGGGTGATCCGGTCCTTTAATTTATTTCTTTAGATTCCTGTGAGGGAAGAGTGAGGAATCCATCATGCAGGGTTTGGTGTCCTGTCCAGGGTGAATTTTGGATAAAAAAAATGGATTTCAGCACAGGGGGTTAATTAATCATTCCAGGCCAAACGGTTTATTAATCCCGGAGGACCACCTGTTTTTAAATTACAAAAAAACATGTGCAGTGGTGGTTGATTAATCGGGGGGGTTGATTAATCCTACCTTGACATTATAATATATATATATATATACATATCCATAGTATATATATACATCCATAGTATATATAGATATATATGTGTAATCTCTGTATAATTGAGATGAATATGACTATATGGCATCATGAAACGTCTCCTTGTCGATACAGGCTTCTAACCTAATTCGCCACATTTCTTGCTGGTGGGAACCTGGCTCGCACCCTGAGTTTCCAGCCAGAGTCGTGAAATTCATTGGCATGCGGCCGCCTCCACTGCAAACAGGTGAGATGATAAGTCGTCGGATTTGGGGGCGTCTGATTTTCGGACAAGCCCAGCGAAACCTTTGGTCAACTAATTCCAGTCCAACATGATTAACGTGTCAATGCAAAGTGTTGATTTTCAATTCATTGTCTTGGATTTGCTTAAGGACCTCCCAACAAAAAAACAACATATTTCCTGTAGATTCTTCAAATGATGGATTTCCCCTTGGGAAAATAAGAAATTTGTTGATGAAGGGTTGTTTGATAATAAAGTTCAAAATAAAAACCTTGGCAGTAAAACATAATAACCATCAATAAAACCCTGAAAAACTACCATGGTTATTTATCATTAAACCATCAATATCATATGGTAATTATTAAACTACCATGGTTATTTATCATTATTTAACCATATAATCTGGGTAAATTATAATATTTCACTAACCTGAATTGTTGGGCCATTTGGGGATGATTTCCCTCAAATTAACCATGACTACCAGGGCTCGGTCGCAGTGAGGTCGTTATAATTTACCCAGATATAACAACCATCGTTAATAACCATGGCCTTAAACAACCCCAGGTTCCTTGATGGTTCACCATGGCGCCGCAATGGCCTTGTTCGGCGTGAAGGGGGCCTGAAGCTTCGGCGAAAAAAGGGCTTGCCGCTTAACAGCAGGCGTTTCTTAGCCCAGGTTCCACTCATGGAAAAAATAAATAACCATAGGTTGTTAGCTAATGTTGTTCATATGGCTATATAAGTTAATCATTGAACTAAATTATGGGAAAAACAAAAACTCCAAATACCCTTTAGTTCCATAATTTACTTGTCAAAATTGAGTCAAAATCATTCAAAATCCATAGCTCAGTTAAAAAATGTCGGAGGGATCCAGAGGCTTAGCCACGACAATCCAGGACGTTGGTGGAAAGGCAGGATTTGAATTGAATGGATATACTATAGATATATACTATACTATGGATATACTATGGATATACTATCTACTCTATTCCTCCATGTTGATCAATATTCATCAACATTTAGCCGTGCAGAACATTTTTCACATCTAGTCATCCACAAGTTGCTTTACCACGTTCATCTGTTTTATGAATAGGTCAGCAACATACGGGAGCCATGGAACATAGCCTTACATAGTTGGTAATTTTCAATGGCTATCATCTGGTTATTTAACATAGTCATGGAAAATCCCTAAAATCATGGAGGTTTTAATGGGAAAATCAACCATTTTCCATGGCTTTGTTAGTCATAACCAGAGGGTACATTAAGTCACGAAAGGCTGGGTCTGGGTCAAGACTCGGGGGACCGAATTCGCCGTCCATTTGGATTGGGGTATCCAGTTGAAGGATCCATAGCCAAATAGCCTCTGGTGATGAAAAACATAGGAAGAGTACGCAATTCTAGATGATTGACCTTCTATATCGATGGCTATTTTCCATGGCTATGTTGAATTACCAAAGGGTATATCTATAACAGTGCCCTGTAGTTATAAGTTGGTTCATTCACCCACCTACAAGATCCTACAAATAAATTATCACATATTATTACCATAAAGGCAACAATTTTCGCACCCCGTAGGTTTTGCTTACCAAACTTCGCTAAGAACCGAGAACACCCTGCAGCTGCCCCGCTGAGCACCAAACCCAAAGTCCTCCTCCTGGCAGGCCAAGTCATCCAAGTCATCACTAGTTGCCCGAAATGCCGCAACAAGTTTATACAACATGGTATCCTCCAACAGGCATCACATGTTACATAGCAAATACCTGTTGGAGGACACTATATTTATGCATTATACCATGTTATGTTACAACTGTTACAACTAGTTTATACCTGGCAGGCAATGCATCACAAATATAGCCCTTTTTTGCCAGTTGTACATATGATATATATATATATATAACCATTACTCGTTTATAGTATAGTCATATTAATATAATATATGTATAATATAACCAACTAGTTACAGGAATTATTTCATCGCACTTACAATTCTTTTTTAGGGCCCTGCAGGGGATCCTGTGGGGAAATCTGAAGTGCCACAGTGCAGACTCCCAAAAGCTGCCATGGTCCAAACATGGGACTCATGAGGGTCGTTTATCTCAAAACATGGAATCCTTACCCATAGGATCCATACAACATTGGGGGTATATTGATGGTAAATGTTACCATATATAGCATACATGGATCCTATGGGTTATGAAAGCCGCAGCTTGATTCACTTGATTCACTTGATGGTCATCCGGAAAAGCAACGCAAGACCATGGCAAACATAATTACGTGGGCAGTAGAGTCCTGCAAGAATACCATCAGCAATCTATTTCGGCCAAATAAATTGAGGAATATCCACTAGTGTGAAATATGCTTCCCGACAATATGGTGCATCCAATGAATCAAATAAAGGTGACATAAACATCAATAAAGCCATTTTAAATTCCATTAAATTCCAATATAAGCCACTATTTTCATTGCAGATGGCGTTGCTACCACCCATTTCTGGTAAGTGAAGGGGGGCAAAAACCGCCCTCTATGGCCCCACCTCATGATCCATGGCTAAGCTGGCTAAGCTGGGCGCTTTTCGGTGTTTCTTTTGGGGGTCATCAAAGATGATCCTTCACCCTATATATTGTTTAGTTATGTTTCGTATTGTTTAGTTATGTTGATGCCCTAAACTTTAATTTAGATTTGTTTGGTATTTAGGGATGGAACATGAAAAGGAATTGAAACATGTTGAAACCGCCAACTGAGACGCAATGGAGTGCAGCAGTTGGTGCTTGGGGCCCCAGCCCCCTAGCCCCCTAGCCCAGTTCAGAGCACTCCCAACGGTTGCAACGTCACTACTCGCCGGCTTCCCCAAAATGGCAATCATCAAACATGTTTTTTTTACCGATTTGCCACTTAATCCTAAATGTGAAACTGGTTTTGCGAAGTGTCAGAAAGGAAAAGTTGGCACCTTAATAATCAAACAGTGATCGAACATATTTTTTGTGGCGACCTTCTGAATGCTAATTGGATTCGTGGAGCCTGTGCATTTAATCCCACATGGATATCCAGGGTTGGAGTGTTCAACTTGAGCCGGAAGCAGCAAATAAAGGGCCATGGCTACATGTGGCGGTTTTGACCTGCTGCACTAGTGGGACAGCCTCATGCAACGGTCCCTAATTAGAGGCCTCCTGTAATCAGTTTCAACTAGTTCTGGGTCTGCAAGCATCGCAACTTAACTCTTTCTTATCATATGCTGTTTCTTCTCCTGCAAAAAAAAACAGACAACTGTTTTTAACAATTCAGTACCATCTCAATATCTCAACAATGTGAGGGGAAAGAATCATTTTGGAAATGAAGAAAGTATCCAGGGGCACAGGGCACGAATCGGTGCACCACATCACGCCTGGGGGCCAAGCACCGCCAAACTGACTGGTGGTTCCCATGTGTCAGCTGAGTTCTACTACCAAAAACCTTCGGACAGTTGAGTACACTGGATTGCCAACTTGTACTCAAAAATCCCAATGCTACCCATCAAGTGCAGTAAAAAACAACTGCTTGGCGTGATTACCTTCAGCAATGGTCTGTGGAAAGCTAGTGGCTAGCAAAAGCTGGAAAGAAGAGGCCCTGGCGCCCTTGGCTTTTCTTGGCGGACTAACTTTGACGCCCAAAACGATTTTGGCTTTTGGTTTCGGCTTCGACTTTTGCAACTGACCCAAACCACAAAGAAGCAGGAGCAGAGACCTGCTGGTGCTGATTCTGCTCACTGTGGACTTTCGTGATCGTTTTCTGTTTTTATGCTTTTTACGTATACAGACTGTAAATGACAATATATGAACATAAGGATATATATATATATATTAGATAGATAGATAGATAGATATATATATAGATAGAAAGATAGATAGATAGATAGATAGATGGATAGATAGATAGATAGATAGATAAATAGATAGATATATATGTATATATATATACATATTAGATAGATAGATAGATAGATAGATAGATAGATAGCAAATGACCTACGGCATAAATTTCTGCCAGCAGCACCATCATCAAGGTTTCTGCGGTCGCTCAAATGGTGACTAGCAAGTCTTGACAT
>Ga0126342_10002490_pt1:0-27500 | contig 28798 bp, 23 predicted proteins | sample Cyp1metagenome_FD_92528 | JGI IMG/M metagenome (GOLD analysis project Ga0126342, IMG submission 92528) | Coral microbial communities from Lord Howe Island, Old Settlement Bay, Australia - Cyphastrea 1 metagenome | ecosystem: Host-associated > Invertebrates > Cnidaria > Coral ... | reverse complement strand
GCGTTGCAAGGAATGACTTTGCGCAGAGTGCCAACACTTGCAAAATGATGCAAAATGAATAATTAGTCGACAAACTCTTAATCAACATATATGTTTCCATGTACTGTGTACAGTGCAAGACCAGAATCGGTACCTCTATTTTGAGATCTAGTCCATCACAGAGCACATGCCTTCAACTGGCGCAAAGTGAGAAGTAAAGGATTTGGCGGGAACACATATTTGGAGAAGCAGCGCATGCACTGTCAGTTTTGTTTGGCCAATGCGAGTTCGAAGCCCCGTCCAAAAAAACAAGAGACAAAAACATGGCTGTGGACCAATGAATCTTCCAGCCTGGCTTCTAACTAGCTGCTATGTTTGATATTTTCTTACAAATAATATTATATTATATATTATATATTCTTTTACTCGAAGGCGTGCAGGTTCCAACACCTCGAAAAAGTGGTTGCCAGCCTCGCATGATTTTAGGTACTGCTGCAAGAACCAGGCTTTATCTGGAACGCTGCGACATGGGAGGGACTTCAACTTTGACAGAGCACAACTAGTGGATTTGCTCGAATGTATGAATTCCAAGTTGCATTCACCTTGATTTCTCAGAGACCTCAGCTACAACGCTGAAATTTCAATCTGTGTGGCGTTGAGATCCAGAATCTATTGAATCTAGTGGTAGACAGGTAGACAATGCAGCAATGTCAAATTATCGCATCGCCTTCCTATGTCGACTGGCCCTTGAACGATTGTTGGTGGTTGTTCCATGCTTTCTCACTATTGCCCGGCCCTGAAAACTCTCAGCTGTGCAGAACGTTGGTTGTGATTCTGCACCGAAATACGATTGTGGAGCAGGTGTGGGAGCACTGTGAGCACTGTCTCAAGATGTCTCAAGTATGCCTGGGGTTTCTCGTTGGGTGTGCGGTCTATAGAGTATATAGTATATAGATGTATATAGAATCTATAGAGTCTAGTGGCAGGTGCAAGGTGGTGAGTCGCCAGCCCATGGGATACGAGTTGAGTAAATGGTTTCGGGGCAATGCCATAGCATGATGCCATAGCATGATGCCATAGCAACTATCAAGCGAAAAGGCCGAAAAGGCAAGAAAGGTTGCCTGGTGTGTAGCTTGTGGACCCAAGCCACTCAGGCTAGTGCAATTGCTGATACTGGTACCATGGCAAATAGGATACCAGATGACGTCGATCCAAATCAATCAAACTGTAGATAGGCCCCAGCAGAAGTGCTGAGTAAGGTTTGACCCAACTCCTCTTTGCGCTGGCGTCGGCAGTTAAGTTTCATACAAGGGTCGCTAGGATTGACAGTTGTCATCCTGGTTGGAATATCGTTTTCACTTTCACACATGATTAAATGATCCTTGAATGTATTTTCAGCCCCGATCCTATGGCATTTGTATCCTGGATATGTCGACTTTTAACATACCCTCGTTTTCCCTGGGAGATGATGGCTTGGGAGGTCTGTTGAACTACAAGCACGGCCCGGAAATCTCAGTTGCATTTGTGAACTCTGTGACTACATGAGGTACATGTGACTGCAAATTTTTACAGTCACGCAGATAGCAAGAGACGCACAAAAACCTGAATTAGGAGTTAGGACTCCAATCTTTGTGCCCCCTCACACACACAACACATGCAATGTTTCGCTGGCCCATATTTGCGCTTTCTAGTCTTTTCAAAGAATGCCGCATGCGACAGGACAAGAATAGTGAGGTTCGACGAAGAATAGTGTAGGAGAGTGAGCCCAAATTGCGTCGTCGTATAGTCATACTTCAGTTTGGTTTGAGTGTGAAGTTGTAAAACAAGTCGCTGGATGAGCAGCATGATGCAGCAGGCCAAAGATTTCAATCTAATTGACTATATAATTGGATTTGACCTCTCAGGCTGGTCCTTGGCAAAGAAGATGTGGTGCTGCAAAGAGAAGGGCCTTGGCTGTGGGCAAACTTAGATCATGAAAGCATGATTGTGGGAAGCTCATGCTGGTGAGGTGAAGCTAGCATTTGGATGCATTTGGATATTTTGGGATTCTATCAAGTGGATTCAGGTGGTAGAACATGTGCAGGATTTTAAACTTTACCCTGTCTTTTTAGAAACTGGTAATAAAGAGATAGCGCAACCCCTTTCATTGAAATATGTCGAAATACATTGCATGCTTGCAAAGATTTCGATTCAGCATGCCAGCATGCCAACATGATCCAAGATACGAGGTAGAGTGAGGTGAGATCGTGCAATTGTGTTTGGCAAAGGTGGTGACGATGGTAAGCCAGTCCCTTTCGCTCTGCTGACGAGTTTGTTTGGTGGGAGAGAGTGAAGAGTGAGGGGTGAGTGAATGAAGGACCCTGAAAGGTGGGAAGGACCCCGCCCTTTGCACCCTGCGACAAGATTTGACAAGGTCACAAACCCTGGTTTGGTAAAGCTATGTGAAGCTTATTAAGCTTAGGCTTGGCCTCTACCTTGGAAGGCTTTCATCTAGTTCCCCTTGATCCCAAAAAAGCAGGTACTGTAGAGCTTCGGTAGACAGATGGAGCAACGCAGCCAATGCGTCGCTGCGTGTTCTGCGATGTTTACGAATATTCACGAATATAGAGAATTGTAGAATGTTATAGACTAGAGGGAGACTGAGCCCGATTGCAGAAAGCCTTCCGCAACGCCTTAAGCGCCAAGTGTCTCATGTGAACTTTCCTTGAATTCCAGAGTTCAGAGAGCCAGGACTGCCTTAAAGGCCGGGAGAACTGGAGAGATGGCTGGTCCAATGAAAAAAAGCACTGGTGGGGGTTCCCAGATATGCCCAGATCCTCAGGACTCGCAGTTCTTTAGATCGTTTAGATATATGATACATATATAATTCTATATAATTATATAATATAAATGTGTATATACAGTGTATATATATATATATATTCACATATCATATCATATCATATTATATTATGTATTATATATATATATATATTATATGCTTCAAATTGCTTCAATGACTTCAATGTTGAATGTTGGCCAGTGTTTTGCGCTTGCGCATCTCCAAGATCTTCAGGTTGCTTGATACTTCGACAAGCGTCACAAGCACACTAAATCATAGTGTCCACAAGAGTAGCAGAGCAGCCAATTCATTAAGGTAACTAGTCACTAAGCAACATTGCAGGTTGCAACATGGATGCTTCTTGATTTCTTCGTTAGCGTTTTTACAACATTTTACAACGGTTTCACTGCGTGTTCAAAGCTAAAGAATCGCTCGGCACTGCTGCAAAGTTATGGCTCGCATTCATCGAGTGTTTTGCTGCTTCATCCCTCTTTGTTATTTCTGTGCTCACACTTTTGCCGGGAATCCCAGATTGCTGTATATTGCTAGTCAGGGCAGTACAGGAGTCCAGTGGTTCGGTTCGTGGCACTGACTCCAGTATGTCGTTTGAGGATATTCAAGGCACTTGCCAGTGTTCAAGTCGAAGAGTCAAATATAGTCAAATATAGTCAAATATTTGAAGATGTTTGAAGTTAGAATCTGCAAGGTATCCCAAGCAGATGAATTTCTGAAGGTAACCGAAAGCAAGTTGTCAGTTAGAAAGCCCACTTTCTGATTCCAGTTGGATGAAGATTTCGAAAGAGAACACCTGATTTCTGGCCTGCACAAAGTCATGGCATGTGATAGGTGTGTGATGGTGTGTGTTGTGATTTCATACAGTATCATTCTTAATTTTAATAATATCAATGTGCAGTGAGCAAGGAATAGGAATGTTTTTGGGTGGTTGGTAGCTCGAACTCTATTTCTAGAACTTTCGAGGATTCTGAAGGTCATTCTTGTCGATCAGCCTTAACAATCTTAACATGCCTTACCAATTCTAATGTCATGATGAATCCAACTCTGTTTGCAATAGACATTGCTACCCAGGTGGGCATTGCAAATAGCTGGACACAACCGGCTCGGATGGCCGCAGGCAATCTCTGAATGCTGAGAGTTTGGCTGAGAGTTTGTAGGAAGCCAGTGAAAATATGTGAAAATACTAAACAGCATCAGGTAAGGGTGCATTGATCATTGACAAAGCAGATTATCTACGAGCAAAATTGATGGTTTCAATTGACATCAATTGACATCGTGTTGTCATGGAGTAGCGGGGAAATAAGAGGAAGATGATGATGATGATGATGAAGAAGAAGAAGAACAGGAAGAGGAAGAAGCTTCATGCATCGAGGTGGACGAATACAGCTCTGATGCTGCATGATCTGATTGTCGCAGCGCAGGAGAAAGCCTTGTAGCCCGGGAGGCTGCAGTTAAGTGGGAGGCTGAATTGAAAGTGTAGTCTCTGGCAGTCTCAGGGTCACAAGACAGCCTTTGGTCATTTTTGGCCAAATGCAAATTATGTCCGCACATTGTGGACACTGAGGTTCACCTACTTTCCTCTCTTCGCGAAAGGTCCTGCCTGCGCATTTGCTCTGGAGCACAGCGGCATTGAATGGCAAGGTGCTTTGGCAACTCAAGCATTGTGTGCAAAGTATTTCTTGGATTTTCTTGGCTTTCTTTGTCTTCGGGGAAAATAGTTTGCACATGTTTGCACCATGTCTGAACACTTGTTTGGTTGTTCGATGTTGTTCGTATTTGTGCCGCTTTTCAATGGCCGCGCGGAGATGTAAGTGCCAAGGCAGTACTCGTACGAATCTATGCCAGTTGAATCCAGTTGATATCAATCGAAGCTTTTAGGTAGAATATTATGAGAGAATCACCATTTCAAGATGATCTATAGGATATTTCTTTTCGCACAGCAGCTGTTTGTTGGATTGAGAACCTGAAAAAACATTATATAAACAAAAAGTACAGTAGTTCAAATCAAAAAGAACACCAGCACACCTCACCAAGTCCATGTCCCTGCCAGCAGCATGTTGTCATCTTCTCCTGCTTGAAAGTCATTCACAAATCCTAGGTATTATACCAGATTTGAATAGATTTGACGGCTTGCTGTTTTCGGCACTGCTCGGCACATGCTAACAAATGCTGAGGTGCATTTCCAGGCGACTGGAAGAGCTTGAAAGCAACAACGCCTTTTCTGCACCTTCCTATCCTGGAAACCGAGGATGCTGGGACGAAGCTCGGAGATGATGATGTATACTGTATATGCATACAATTATAATCAATATACTATAATTCTTGCCGATTCGGCACCATGCAGCACCAGAGAAAGCTAACACACAGGAGTTCTGAAAAAGACCAATGTTCAGATGCCTAACGATGATATGATGGACACATTTTGCTCTGGTGCCTTTAACTTTAGCGTTCCTTTTAGGTGCGTTTCTGGAATTACTCTACCGTATTCTGGCGCCATGAAAAACAAGTCCTTGTGTTTGGAATGAGGATTGGGCATGAGCTGGCAATCCTGAACTACATCGGCAGGAAGCTAAGTCAACTTTTCCACCTGCCAAAGTATGCAGGACATGATAATACAATGATCGCAATCTTTCCCATGTGAGCAAAGGAACATGTTTTGATAGAACAAAGGTAAAGGACAGTTACATTACATGTGGATGTTACTGCAAAGTATGATGAGTATGCCGTAGTTCAAGGTATATGACACACATGAAACATTCACATTCACAGCATCAATCTGCATAGATATGACATGATATGTCAATGATTCACATACATGATATGACATTGTCAATGACATGTGACATCGATGGAATCGGCCGGAGTCACGTGGAGTCCCTGGAGGTCAGAAATCTCAAAAAATGGGGGGCGCCGGTGCAAAGGAATTTGCCATCTCCCAGCAGCTGATGTGCCAGGCGCTGCACTCGCGAAGTATCGATGCTCTGCGCATTGTTCGGTTTCAATACATTAGAAATGGAGAAATGGTTTTAAAAATGGTTAGAGACTGTTAGACACATTTAGAAACTGTTTGTTGCAAACTGTTATATAGTGACGGCTAGTGTGTGAATTGAGGGAACAGTTCTAGGAAGACTATAGAAGACCGACACAGGACAAGGGAGGATAAACAATGTCTTGGTCATCCGGGAATGTTGTGGAGAATTGAAACTCGATTACTCTCGATTCATTCCACCCTTGCGACTGATAGGCAGAAGACATTTACCAGAAGTTGTCGAAGCTGAAAGCTGGTATCATTACAGGTGGGGATGGGATGCTGCTCGTCCTTGAGAAAACTCTTGCTCTCAGCTGATTGTACTGTACAATATGTACAGTAGCTGTCCCTGCAACCAGTAGGTTCAGGATGGTTCAGACCAGCTTGATGAAATCTACAGCGTCAAACACCCGAAGCTGCAAGCATGGTAAATACATCGTATATACCTTGGTACATCTTGGTACCATTCGCCGGCTTTCCTGGCTTTGACATTCTTTGTATATACATGTATATACTTTTTTGAAGGCACTTTCCTCAGACAGTTGCAATTTGATTTGGATATTACTTGTTTTACCATGAGCTGTGGTTAACGAACCTGTCCAATCCTTGCAGAGTGTCACCCCAAGATGCCACAGTGATTTTGTTCTCGGTCCGAAAGTTGATCAACAGATGCCGCAACATGAATCCCCGCGGGAGATCGGTGTTTTGGCATGGCTCTGATAGCAAAGCGGACCTTCAGGTGCAGAAGCAGATGCCTTTTGGAATGATGTGGATGAGCAGTCGCACAATAGGACAGCCTATGCGAAGTTCATGATGAAACAGGTGGCCATTGATACACTGTAGGTCAGGTCGATTTGGAATGATTTGGACATATCAAATCAACTATGAAGTAAGTTCATGATGCATGCTCTTGAAGACTCAACGCCCCAGGTGGATCCAAACATCCCGTGCTGAGTTGGTTCATAGTTCACGCAGATTGACAGAAATTCAGTGGTACTGGTATTGTTTCGACTTGCACCAGTGCATTTTCGTCCAGTTCAGTTCTTACGCACACGAACGGCAGGACAAAATGATACAACATGTACAGACTACAGACATGCACATGGCACATTGACACGTGTGTATGGCCATTGTGCTTCCAGGAATTTCGGAGTGAAAGTCTACTTACAACTCTTGGAGGTACGGCTGCCTTGAAATCTTAGATTTAAAGGGATTGAAACCCGAGGGCACCATTTTTGTCAGTCCAATATGCGCTAGTGAGACTCGCAAACTGGCAGTGCATTGAGGAAATCGCGGCTGATCTCAGATCTCTCGATTTTCATCCTTGCAGAATCTGTTTGGTTCAAGGAACCCATGCGACAAGTCGGGAGCTTCATTGGCGCAAATTCTTCAGCCTTGTGCTGAGGCCTTCTACAAGAGCTGCGGCGTTGAAGGCTCCTTAGCGAAAATTGCTCGAACCATCTCGCTTTCATTCTCTTTCTTGCAGTTTGCACTTGAATCATCTTGAATTCATTTCCCAAGCATTTGCTTCGACTTTTGAACAATGAGCATAAATCTGCTTGAACCATCTTGAACCACTCTCCTCTCTGACATGCACGCAACCTGCCAGCCTCTGATGAGGTGGAAAATTTACCACTTCAGGCGTCACGGTCGGCGAGTGCAAGCTTTTCGCCACATTTCATATTTTGATTCTCATCAAGGCGGAAAAAGCGGGTATGGACATCTTTGGACCTCACCGTTGCAAGTTGGGTCAGGGTTGACATGGGTTGACTGAGGATCCCTCCTAAACTTGCGGGTGCAGGCAGCAATATACTTGTTCATACAGTACCAAGCAGAAGAATTTCCGGACGGCTGAAATGGGTGGACAGATGCAGCTCACACAATGGCGATTACAGCCAAGACGCCTGGGTGATTGACGTCAAACATGTTAGAGAATCAGATCAGATGCACATAGTGTTTGTATGTGTTTGTACTTTTCAGCTTTAAACGTTGACTAGCTGACAAGTCAACGGCTCTGCGGGCCAGGAGGACATTCTCAAGGACTACCCAGGTTTGAGCAGCTTTTACACGCGCTTTGCATCAGAAGCAGCGACGCAATCGATTTTGAAAGATGGTGGTGACTTGCTAGAAAGATTCAGAATTTGATTCTGAAGTGTTTCAAACCAAGATACATTGCAAGATGTTGCAACAGAGTACAGCCACATCAGCCAATAGTTCTGCCAACTGGTGACATGTGACAACGACATTCCGTCATCGAGGCAAGATGCCCGACGCCTTTGAGCAGTACTTCAAATTCTGAAAGCCTTTTCACTCGGCCACGGTAGAACGTTGCAGACGTTGGACACGTTTGCTTTCTCGAGCTTGGAAGCAAACAACACATCCATTCTTCTGTACCGTATTACATTTTGATGTCTAATTTCACACACAGTACTCGATTTGTAAGAAATATGGGTTGACACTCCCATCACTGCTTACTACTCTGTTCTGGACTCAAAGATTACCTGAATCCAGGCCCTGGCAATTTCTAGAGGATTCTGTTCAGGCTGACTAGAGGCAGGTGCAGCCGCAGCCAGAAGAGCGCGGCTGTTGCACTATATAGAGTGCAAGAAACTATGATTGAGAATAGCAATTGCAAAAGGTGTGGGCTTTCACGTGCAATGCGATTCAGGAAAAGGCTCGGTGAGCGGTTGCAGGAACAATCTTTCCAGCAGAGCTAGGATTGGGCAACTGTGATACCTAGAGCCTATAGCCATCTTCCTAGTCCGAGGAGGTGTTCCTGGCTTAAAGAAGCAGATATCTGAAGTCATTTTCTCGCTACAGATAGCAGAAGGAATTGAATTGTGATCATTCGAGCTGCAGTCAACATCACTATCCTCAGCTGCTCGTTTCCATCTCTGTGATCTGTTTTGCTGTGCAAGGTGAATCGTTCCCATAAGGAGTAACCTGTCAACAGGAGGTGATTAACAAGTTCAATTCATTGATGAGCTGAAGAAATCTACAGTGAATGATTTTTATATAAATGTATATTTGAATGTTTGACCACCCTCCAGCGTACATGTGCAGTGCATCTTTCATTAGTTCTGGGATTGAACTATTGAACATGTTTGAACGCCTTCTACATTCTACATGTTCGATCAAGGTAGTTCCTTCATTCCCAGTCCATGAGGACCTGTATATAAAGATTAAAGAGCATATTGATATTATAGCTTGCAAGGTCAGGCTGTTAAGATTGTTAAGGGCTACTGGTTGCATCTGGTTGCATCTGGTAGCATCTGGTGGCTGCAGCTATGTGCGGTTATTCAGTGTAGCTTTGAGAGCTGTGAGCTACTGTGGCATTTCAATGCATTTCAGGTCCTTGAAAGGTCAAAAATGCAAATCCATCAAAACCCAATATGGCGTGGGTAGATGTCAGTAGATGTAGGGCTCGTAGTCAGGCCAACGATCCGTAGGATTCGATTTCCTGCAAACTATTGGTCAAGGTGCTGTCGAAATGTCCACATTGGCTGCGAGCAGCCAAGACCGTACCCCCTCCTGTTTTTCGCACAACCACTACTGCCAGACACACTATTACTGTACTTCATTGCTCTTCATGGTGGCTTAGTGTGTTTGTGAGTCAAATACATGGGGCTGTATCATCGCTAACTCTTGCCCAAGTGCCTGCGATGCTCGTGAGACTGACCATTGCTGAGGCACATAGGCTTCTCAGGTCCGTTTTTTCATAAATACATCTGAAGGTGTTTGAAAATCATGTACATAGAATCATATATATATATATATATAATTATATATATATATATATACATAATACATATAAATAATTATAAATACACATAAATACATATAAATAGACTTAAATATTTTTAAATACATATAAGGACACATTAATACATATAATATAAATACACAAAAAACTGTTTAATCCATATATATATATATTTATTACATTTAAATTACATATATATACATATAAATACCATGAAAGGCCATGAAAGGCCATGAAAGGCCGTGGATGATTTGATGTGCCAGGGAAGAGCCAACATCTGAGTATGACTCTCAGATACCATCGGACACCTTCGGGGTGCTGTGGTGCTTGGTGCTTCTACACTTCTCACAGTGAAACTTCTTGGCATTCTTCTTTGCTATAATTCTTCATCAACACGCTGCCGTATACAGGCGCCATCCCAAGCAGAATGCATACAGAATGCCAGAAAGCTAATTAGATAATCTGATTAGTCTTCCTTGCCACCATTCTGGATGTCTTGTTTCTCTCACAACCTCACAGTCGACGAACCTATCTACTCTGTTTGCTAGCGATGGTTTACCACAGCGTCAAATCTGTGCTTTAAAATCAGCATCACCCACGCAAGCAAAGAGTTCTGTATTGGTATTTTACAGTTTGTTGAAAATTATTCATTTTATTCCAGACTGGGACGGGTTTGTTCATCGGCTCTCGGCCTCACCCAAGCAGCGATCCACCCATTGCATCATCCTGAGGACTCTGATTGTCACCAATTGTCACCTAGGCCCTTCGACTGCCGCGCGGGTGTGTGGAACTTCCGAGAGGGCTGGTCTAAAACCAAGAAGGAGCGGAATCGGCAAGCTGTACAGGTTGGTTGACAAAGTCTGTCAGAGCCTGTCAGCTCAGCAAGATCTGCACAGGTTTCACGCAGAGCTTTACAAGGGCCTACAGCATTGCCAGGTAGTCCAAGTAACCATACAAATCATCCGACAGGAATCTGGAGTTTGAAACTCCACAGGATCTGGAAATACTTGGAAGCTCATCTCACAAACGACGCTGCCACAGATGGGCATGCCAAAGCTAGACCTGCTTGATTTCCTGGTCATATTTGTACATGTTTGTCATTCATGAGCTGATGCCAATGGTCCGCGTTCTTGTGCAGGACTATTGCTGTCGACACCACGAACTTGGCTGCGAATCAAGACCAGATGTGGTTGCCTGGGTCCGAGACAGAAGCTGGCCAGACAAATATTACTGCGCATTGTTTTGAAGATCTTCATCTTGACGGTAGATAATGGTAGATCTTATTCCGGACAAGCAAGGTTGCAAGAATCTTTGGCATAGAAGCTAAACGCAAGGACTCTTTGTTCGACCCCATGTTGCCAGCTGTGACTGTGTACTTAGATTTATCCATTCACCAACAAGCCAGTGGCAAAATGTGCTGGCTCGGTGCCTCAATCATATCCAGTCTCACATAGTTGAGGAGCAGAGGGAAAGCTTCGACACCTATTTATAATATGTATAGTAGAGATTATATGTAGAGATCAAAGATATTCTAAGTTTATCATAGTTTATCTAATTTATAGCGCAAGTGTACTTTGTTTAACTCTCTTGATTTTTCTCCTTTGTATATAATTCCTAGACTTGATAGAACTTGGAATCTGGAACACCTGAGACTTGACATGCTCGGGCATGTCTGTGCATACAATGTACTACCTTGCCATGGCAGCAATACTTTCTGAGGTGTTGAGTCAGAGATCAGTTCTTGTGTGCGAGAGTATGGAGCTTACCGCGGGACTTCTGCGGACTTCTTGTATTGCAATGAGATAAACCGCCTCAGCGGATGTTCTCAAGCTGCACCTTTGTGACGGATTTGAGGCCATGCTTGGACTTGTGCGAGCCAGTGCATTGCGAATTTAGTGATTGGTCAGTTTGGCTGGGAGCCGCAGAAACTCACAGGAGCTGTGTTGCCAAGATTCTCTCACTCAGCTTCAAGATTCTTCAAGTCACTCCAAAGGTGAAAACCAACGTTAGAATGCAAAATTATATATAACAGTATTATACAGCCTATTTAGATCTATTTAGATCTATTTAGATCTATTTAGATCTATTTAGATCTATTTAGTACAGTCTTCGTTTGACTTTTTTTGAGAGAGCGGAATGTTACGAATATTAGATGCGTCCCTTCTGAGGTCCAACCTTGGTGGATGCTTTGGCTTGTGTCAACGTGAAAGGCACGTGGATTCAAGGGATGTTGTATAGCCATGTATAGCCGAAGGAAGTTTAGAAGTCAAACTTCCGACAATATGGACAGATGGAAAAACAGAGGTGCGAAGAGTCAGAGAAGAGAAGAGCAGAAGAGAGAAGATCAGAGAAGAGAAAGAGTGAGAAGAAAGAAGATGCAGATGCGCGAAAAGGTAGACAAGTCACGATTCACTGTGTTTTTCCAATGGTTTGTGGCTCCGGTTGTCGAAAAGTAGGCTCGCTAAAGCGGCGCGTGCGGAGCCATCTGGCCAGATGAGAGATGAAAACTTGCACGCCGTTGTGGCGCGAAGTACATGTCCAAGTCAAAATGTAGAAAACACCTCAGTCTCGGAGTGCTTTTGGAAATTGAGATGTCGAAAAAGTGCACGCCGTTGTGGCGCGAAGCACATTTCGAAGTCAAAATGTACAAAACACACCATGCTCGGACTACTTTTGGAAGTTGCGATGTCGAACAAGTGGACGCCGTTGTGGCGCGAAGCACATTTCGAAGTAAACATGTACAAAGCACACCAGGTTCGGACCACTTTTGAAAGTTAACATGTCGAAAAAGTGCACACCGTTCTGGCGCGAAGCACATTTCCAAGTCAAAAGTCGTTCAGATGTCGTTTTGCGTGGCAGGCGCGAGGGATTGTGCACCTTGTCAAAAGTGAGCATAGTGAGCAAAATGTGAGGGTTTTGTGGCAGTTTCAAAAACGATGGCAGGCGTGGGAAAATATTTACTGTAAGGCATCAATTAAAAAAAATAAGGGATCAAAAAAAAAAAGTTCATTTTTCCTGCGCTGGCGCAGTGTTTTGGCCCTTTTATGCCATTTTCAAATCTTGTGGTCTTTGAATCTCCCGGTCCTTCAGCCCTTCGTCCTCTGGTCCCTTGGTCCCTTGGTCCTCTGGTCCCTTGGTCCTCTGGTCCCTTGGTCCTCCGGTCCCTTGGTCCTCGGGTCCTCTGGTCTTTTGGTCCCTTGGTCCTTCCGTCCTTTGGTGGCTCTGGTGCCTTAAAACACTTTGAAGATAATCCTTAATTCAACCAGCCGCTAAAAAAACCTAAATCAACCTCAATAACCCCTAAACTACCCCCAAGCCAAAGTAAGTCTTAAACGAATCCTAAACCAACCTTCAATCAGCCCTAATCTAACCCAAAATAAACCCTAAACAAATCTTACATCAACACTAAACGAAACCTAAACGAACCTTAAATAAGTTGTAAGCGAAACCAAAATCAACTTTAAACCAGTCGCAAATAACCCCTAAACCAACCCCAAATAAACCCTAAGCCACCCCTAAAAAACAATAATCCAACCGTAAATAAACCCTAAAAAGCACTTATTAAACAAACACGAACCAACCCTAAATAAACCCTAAGCAAACCAAAATAAACCACAAACCAACCCTACATAAATCCTAAACGAACCCTGAACCAATCAGAAATAAATCGCTAATTTAGACACCGGAAACAAGACCTACATAGACTTTAAACCAACCCAAAATAACCCCTAAACCAACCCTAGAGAAACCCTGAACCAACCCTAAATAACACCTAAACCAACCACGAACCAAGCCCAAATACATCCTGAATCAACCCGAAATAAACTTTGAGCAGCACCTACACAAATCTTAATACCAACCCTAAACAAACCCTAAAACCAACCCTACTTTAAAAAATCCTAAGCCAACCCTAAATAAACAAACAACCAACCCTCAGTAGATATCAAACGAAACCTAAACCACAAAGTCTTGAACGAAATCATAATAAACCCTAAACCAACCCTACATAAACACCAACAAACTTTAAACAACTTTAAAAAATATTTGAACGAAACCTAAATAAACCCTTTACCAACCCTGAATAGACACCTGGTAAACCACAGGCCAACCCTAAACTAACCCTAAACCAACGTAAGTCAACGTAATAGGCATCAAGCAAGCCTAAATCAACACTAAACCAAACATAAACAAACTTTAAACCAACGTAAGTTTCAAAGCAAGCATCGAAAATCAAGCATTCGAACTCCAAAGTGTTGCAGGTGCTGTCAAAACGGCAGCGTCGAGCCCTGCGAATGCTCGATTTCTAGGTCCAATGTCCTGCAAAAACCTTTCGGGCGAGAGGCTCCACTTCCAAAACGATGCGAATACCACAGAAATGCTCGGTTCTGTCTCCAAACTGTTGCAAGGGCCTACTACTACTACTGCTACTACTACTACTACTACCACCACCACCACCACCACCACCACCACAGCTACAAGTACAATTACATCCACTACCACAGCTACAACTACAATATCTACAATTAAACAATCTACATTACATTACTGTACACTACACTACGCGAATTACACTGCAATACACTATATACAACTACAAATCCAATATAATCCAATGACAACTACAACTACACTACATTACACAACACTACAGTACACTGCACTAATTACATACCCTCAAGATCGAGGTGTCTAGAATCCCCCCCTTGGGGTTCCCGTTGAAGGTTTTAAAATCATCACCTCTATGATTTTAGAACCCTGAAAGGCTATCAAATTACAACCCTGAAAGTTTGGATATATGAGCCTTGTTGTGGTATGAATGGATTCCAACAGACCACAAGAAAAGGTCATTGTTTTGGAGTGCAGAAAAAGGAACCAAGTCGTGATGAGGTCTCTGCACGAAGGTGCAAAACATGTTTGGAATTAGCATCCCTGGTTTTCGTCGATCAAGACTTCCATTTTCAAAACCAGGTGGTTTCAATGTCGCTTGGTTTGAAATTTTTGAAAAAAGGAGGTAAAACGGTGTTGAGCAGCTGCAGCAATGTGCAATGATAAACAAGGTATTGAATTATATCCGGCAACATCCGCAATTGAAAAGACACGAGCCTCATCATTACCTCCAACCTCCCACGCAATGCCAATGTTGTTTGGAACGTACAAATGCCAGGTCAAGTTGCGATGAACAACCTGCAGTGATGCGCCTTCGTGTTTCCACCCAACACCTCCATTCTTTAGATACCAACACTTTGGTTCAACAAGGCCGGTTGGAAAAAAGGACGCGGGTCTATCGTCATCTTTCCCAGGCCAATGCGTGACAAAATGCTTTTGGAGCTTGAAGGCAACCATTCTAGAACCCCAGGTGCTGACTGATGGCCAGCTATAAGCCATCCTATCCGCTTAGCCATCCTTTGACATCCCTTCCACATTCTAGATCTTTCTGCACATTCTTTAGGTACCAACACGTTTGGTTCAACCAAACCGTTTGGAAAGAAGGACGCGGGTCTATCTAGAACCACCATCCCCAGGTCAATGCGTGTCAAAGTGTTTTTTGGAGTTTGAAGGCAACTATTCTAGACCCACAGGTGCTGACTGATGGCCAGCTGTAACCCAAACTTAGCCATTTTGTCACACCGCTTCTGCATTTTACATCCGTCTGCAACACATTTGATAGAGAATTTTCGGAGAACAATTAAGGGGGAGAGACTGATGCCCCAGGAAGTTTTGAGACTGGTCATGGGCAAGGCAATCTTTCCTTCAATGCGATAGTCTTGCCAGACTGGAATGCGGTAAGATATGTTTTACAAGGAAGAGGGTGATTTCAAAAGATGACTGGACGACGCAGTCTTTGTGGCGGGAAAGGGGGTCAAAAGGTTGCAATCGATTTTTGCATCCATCCCGACCTTGCTTTTAAAAAAGGTGCTGCTTATATTTTCCGGAAAGGGTGGGCCTGGCGCAGCCTTAAAAAAATCCATCAAAAACAGAAAAATCCAAAACATTATGATGACCGGAACCGTGCAATGCGTACGGGAGGACAAAAACTGTGTGCAAATGAAATGGAAAATGTTGCTTTAAATAATGAGAAGGAGATTCCCCCAAAAATCGTGTCAACTTTTCCATGATTGTATAGCTTGCAGGAACATGATTTTAGAACCCTACCATCCGTAGACTTCGGGGTTCTAACTTGCTCTCCGCTGAGGGATGTTAAAACCTTGGGTTTTTTAAAGGAACACCATTCTAGAACCCAGATTTGGGGTTCTAATTTGTCGGACAAGCGGGTTTGTTTGATCTTGAGGGTATCTGATGACATTACATTACGCTACAACTACAACTGCAACTGCAACTGCAACTACACCTGCTACTACATTGCTCTACACTACACTACACCAATTACATTACACTACACTACAAGCACAACTTCATTACTTTACACTACACTACACCACACTAGACTACACTACACTATACCACCCTACAGCACACAACACGTCAGTACACTGCACTACACTACACTAATTACACCACACCACAACTACAACTGCAACTACACTACAGTAATTACATTGCATTACAACTTTTACAACTACAACTACAACCGCACTACACCACACTACATCCAGCAGTTGTGGTGAGGTGACCATTGCAACCATTTCAAAAAACACAGCTCCCAACCACTTTCGGTCCATCAGTGGATTCGCTCTGCCATCCGTGATTCACAGCAACCAACCTCTCCTATAGGTTTCCTATCTTTGAAACTTCCGCCACCGCCTTGTGCAGTACTACTGATAACATGTATACGTTGTCTAGGGAACTTTGACTCAGGTGTTTGGTGTCAGACATGTCAAAATGTAGGTCTGACTTGATTTTGAGTTCCCTGCCCCCCTATGAAACGTTTAGAGAACTGGTTCAGAGCAAAGGCTTTTGCTAATCTAATCCTTTTGTTTGGTTTCTTACAACACGGAAAATCAGCCAGGCTCTGGATTTTAGAGCACCCGGAATCCTCGGAATGTTCCGCGTTGGCCACTCTTAACCACTATGGAATACTACATTTACTATGAAATCTATGGAGCATTGATGAGACCTGTGACTGCCTGCAGCGGTATGAACTTCATTGTCACAGCTGAAAACAGGAGGATCATCCAGCCCAACAATGACTGCGGCAGGCCTGCCAGGGACTCCCCTACTCTGCTGGTTGAAGCATGCAACATGCAGCACATGCCTCGATTTTGCAGCAACTTATCATCAGAAATTGTGATAGAAACACTACTTGTACCGTGCAAATGACAGGTGTTTTGCCAGGAACATGATGGAAACAGATGAAAGCAAATGGAAGCAGAAGGAAACATGTTTTGGTTTCTGACAAGTTTCAATGCTCTGGATATGTTTTGATGGTTTCCAAGCCAAACAAATCCACCATACCTATATACTACAAGCAGCGGAACGGTGTCCCTTTGCATTGTCTCCTCAGCTCATTGCAGGCCGTGCCATGGACCTAAAGTGGTGACAAAAGCCGGTGGTTCCAGCTGCATGCCAGACTCAGAGTGCCTTTTCTGAAGAAAAATGAACATGGATGGACATGGATTCCAGGATTCTAGGCAACCTTTTAAAGGGTTGTTCCAAACGAGTATAGGTGAATCACAGCCACAAAGGCTTACAGTAAATTGGTCATTGTTTTGTGCATTTACCATCATTTACCTACTTTCCCCCCCTTGCATCTGGGTGTTGGGAGTAGCGGTGTTTTGCTACAAGACCCTATCACAGAGGTGAATGAGGTGAATGTGCGCATTTTGACTTCCAGAAGATGCAACCTGAAATGTTCTAAATGACTTCTAACTGAACAAGCGGCGTATCCTACTGAACGCTGGAGGATCTGGTTGCCTGTGTTTCAAAACTGCTGTACCTCCTGCCTCTTCACACATGTGACATCTTGCAAACAAGGTGCGAACTTGAAGGGGATGTCAACTGCCACTGGGATGCCATGACCTCATTGGCTGCATCGTGCTTGACCTGACAAGACACTGTCGAGTCAAGTCTGTGTGAATTCCTCAACAAGGGTTGGTTTGGTCATTTCTATGGACAGTATGGTTTTGATAGTTTTGTAGCATTTTCTTGCGATGCCGTTGGTTTTGTTGCTTCTCATGATGCTTTTGAAATCTTTTGAATCGCAAACCAGTGTTTCCGATATTTCCGCTTCGGTATTTTTGTTTGGTATCTTACCAGACCTTGTTGTTCAACTCACCTTGCAACGATTTCTGAGATCAAATATACACATGGCTAGATACTGTGCACATGCAAGTATTCCCAACACCAGTTCAGATCCTGGTAAAGTGAATCCAATATCAAATCAACATATGTTTTCTTTTGACAAGCAGGGAAACGGGACTACCGAAAAAATGCAAAACAAATGCAAAGATGCTTCTTCAGACTCGGCCCGCAATGTTCACTTCTATCTTTATCTAGTTGAGATGTGCGTGCGCCGTGCTGAGTGAGGACTGGTCTGAGTGGAGCAATACCTGCTTCGATGTGGTGGTGGATCAGCCTTGAACTTAGGCTGTGGGCATTCTTCATTCAACTATCTCAGATAACGTGATGGCGACAGCGAGCTTTTTGTAGTCCAAGAATATGAGTTTAATGAAATAGCACATGCAGTTTTACATGGGATGCATTGTGATGATACGATACGACTGCTTGACCGCCCTTGCTGCCTTGGCCGGGCCGGACTTGACAGATTGTCAGAATGACACCGCATATTTTTGGAAAACTTTGTCGCAGAAACCACCTTGGTGCAGATCATTTGTTGGCATCTACTCCGTTTGGCTTCTCGAAACATCTCGTAGCGTGGTAAAGCCCATAGTCAAGGAGGAAGATAAAAGTCTGTACGCTGTCTGGTGATGCACGTCGAGCAATGGCGGCGAGTTGCTGTGGTTGACATAGGTTTGGGGCAGGGAAAGTATGGCAACGTCATGGAAAGTTAATGAAAGTTATCCAAGAGATTTAAAGAGTGTCAGCATGTGTCAACTTGATACCACCGACACGCCAAAGACGAACTGATTGCAGTCAGCTCTCCAATTTGCAGTCACGGACGTCTGTGGCAAACCTCACCTTATTTGCAATCATGTGAATGTCCACAGACTTCACCACGTTGTCACTGTCTTTGCAATTATTGATGTGGGAACTGTATGGCTCGATTGCAATTTGACCAAAGATCCAATCCATTCATTTGGGCCTGGCTTCTTCATACATTTGATATCTTTTCAATTCATCTAAAGGATCATGTATAAGCATTCATATTTAACGACATTTATTATATGAATTCATTTACAGCATTCATTTGATATCTTTTTGTAAACAGGGTCGCTTTGCACTACAGCTGGTGTCGACTGTGCGGAGGCTTCAGTTCAGCACGTCTCGGTTTTGCTGGAGAGGATCCTCGCGTCCTTGATGCAGGGCTGCCAGGTCTCTTAAGAGCCTCGTCATAAACACAGTGGCATCACAAAATATCGCAATGGCTTTTGGCATGTTGGGGCATGCTGTGGCATGTTGTGACGAACAGCCTTGAGGGCACTGAATATACTGAATGAAATTGGCCAGGCCAGGGTGTTTATTTGCGACAAAAGGGATGTCGCTGGATGCGATAACTTTGGCGCCACTAGGCAGTTCAGGGATTGTTTACTGCAGATACTGGCTCTGACAGCCACTAATACAATATGATATAATATTGATATAATCATGTTGCATTTTGTGTAGGGTAGAGCCCCAGAGGCAGGGAGACTTTTTTATGACTTTGCTCCACATGTCTTCCGATTCAACATGACCTATATAATGCGTTCGAATGTCGCCGCAATGGACCCCGCAAGCTTTTTCTTGTCATTTCTTTGTGCAACTTGTTCTAATTATGGGAAATGTCCATAAATTTCTTTGAATTTCCGACTGCTGGACACATAAAGGATTATAAAGATTTTATAAAGTATATAGTGAATGGTCTTTCCTGATCTTTGCGACTTCGGACGACTCCGTGAATGACACGCTGAGAAAGAGTCATCATTTCTTTCTTTGAGCCCCGCATGATCGGCTTCAACGTTCAAATTCGAAAAGACGGAAAACCAGATTGAAGATGGAAGACTATGGAAGCCTGTCTTCAGTCCAGTTCGGAAACGTTGAGGCCCTCTCCTGCTGTGTGGCTGGAGCGGTTGGTCGGTTGGTGAGATATCATACCTACTTTCAACCGCTACTCATTGGCCTACCGCAACGCTAGTGTGGGTGGATTCAATTGATTCAATATATAATTGTCCACATTTCTTCCAAACTTACGACGGGCCAGTTCAACTTCGCAAAGCTGGAGGTATCCCGAACAGCCATGCATGGACGAGAGAAGCCGTAAACATTGCAGTTGCGCACGTGAATTCCAATTCTAATCGTGCTTCGGTGTTTGTCTGAGTTGCCTTTTTGGCCCGCTGAGAAAGCATTTGGGCTGGGGTCAAATGAATCATATTGTCAGATATTGACTGATATTGTCAGTCATTTGCATTGGTGTGACACTGGAAGCCCTGTACTGTACCAGGTTTAGTATTGATCAATTATATTATATGATGGTGAGTTATGTTCGTCATGAAATCTGAATGCCTTTGTTTACATGTAAGTGAGGACCAGACACAACAACGGGCATCTAGGGTGATTCAGATTTATGCACTCCTGTTCAGTGTGGCAGTGGCAAGCGGGTGCTAGGTATGTCAGTGTGAATCTCAGCATTGTGATGCATGATACTTCCTTTCTGCTACAATTACTGTACAACGGGTTGTTTGTATTGTATACGTCGTATTACTATTAACGTCGGTAACAGCAACATCCGGTTCAGACTACCCACAGACCTGCTCAGGATATCAGAATGGAAGCGTGGGATTTGACAGCTCGGACGTAAAGGCGTTTGCGTCAGATTTAGCGCAGAACAGAACATGCAGGAACTTAGCAGGAACATTGCTTTTGAACCTGGACCACGCAACTGTTGATACACCTAAGTTGCACTGGAGGTGACCGTCCCAACAAGCCACGGACCACATATCATTGACACACTACGACGATAATTTTGATAATGGCAATCAGTTTCAGCCATTTTCTACCTGCTCGCTTCTTTCCAATGAACACATTTGGCTCATGACTTGATAGGACACGCAACCAGTGCTGCAAGGGAGATTTTAGGATATTTTAGAGATGTTTTGATTTTGATCATTCTAAAATTATTTGTTGATCCTTCAAACTAGGATTAATTATATTGGCTTGCCCGATGCGAGAGTTGTCTCCAGCTTGCGCCTGGCAAGCGCAAGGCATCATCAGGTCATGTCATCCTCATAGATCCTCATAGAATTCCTGTCCCACGATATGTCAAAGTAATTCTATATATATATATATGTCAAAGCAACTGGCTCTGAAGTCTGGATTCGCTCCGAAGTGCACCAGAACAAACGATTCATTCCCTGTTGCAGGCTGTCTTTCAGGAGTTCTCCCTGCACGATGGATGCAGGCCCTTTGGGGACTTTCATCGCCATTCATACAACCAAATCAACCAACAACGGGTGGAGACAATGCTCTTTATGCTCAAAGAATAGCATAATTTTGCAGAATTTTGCAGTTGGCAGTGGCTTTACTTTGCACAGGACTGAGGCAGCAACAAGACTGGCCTGTCTGGGAATATTTTGAAATTTTGTAAGAACAAGTAACAAGTTACAGTAGGTCAGTGGTTCTGCAAGGACTGGCATTTATATAATATCTAGAGCCAAGCATCTTCTTTGCCAAGTCCTGCTACATACCTTGCAAGCTCAAACCGTGCCTGACGAAAGCAAGAGCTGTTTGAACGACTGCACTGACAGCACTTCAAAGTTCCCTCTTCAAGTCTAATCCGGCCAGTACTTGTCCTCCATGAATCTCAATGACATGTCGGACAGTTCGGACATATCGATTTGTTACTTTACTTTATTTATAATTAATTAATTAATTAATATATGTTTTTCCTCCCTTGTTCATCCTTTCCCCTTCTTCTTCCTCCCTCATCGCATCTCAGCGCATGGCTGTGAGCACCCTTTGCTGCGATTTTCCAAGCTTAGGCGTCCTTTGCTACTCTCGGAGCCACCAGCGGAGACTCGAGCTCTTCGGCGCCTGCTGGCAGAGCTCAGTTTCGAGGCAGCTGAAGCGCCTGAGGCCAGGAACGAGAGACGAAGATTGCACAGTGATTGCTTATTGCACAAGTGTTGTTGCACTGTTTGCTCCAGACCTTGAATTATCTTCAAGCGGACATCTCCTATACTTCTGTTTACATCTGTTTTGACTCTTATTCAATCACATGATTCCTTTTATTGGCATTATAGTTATTATATTGTTATTATATTGTTATTGTTATTATTAGAATATAATTATATACATATATCTTAGAGACATCATGTTATATTATTAAATAATATGTTGGGAGTGATACTCTAGAACGTGATATATGCAATCATACCTTTATGAAGCATCCAGGTATCATGATTAATTAATGTTAGTGTGTGTGTGTGTGTGCCGACTCTCTTTTCCCAGTGCAACATCAGCGGTTTGAACCTAGCAGGCTGCTGTTCCTTTTCATTATGCAAGACAACGTTGAGAAAGAAAGAGCTCCACATAAGGGGAAGGCAAGCAGAAATCAAGAGAAGCAACAGAATGGAACATGTAGTTTCTTGATTGAATTCGTGACTCCTTTCGGTTCCCAGGCAACTCTGCTCAATAGCGCGCTGCTGGCAGCCATAGCATGTGGAAAGAGTGATGCCACCGTGATCGATATTGGCGCAGGTGAAAGAAACGGATACGACGATTGTGTGGTTGAGATGCCGACCAATCTTTCATAAGCGTTCCAGTTCCACCTCGTGAACACGTGATCACGTCCTTGAAATCATCTTTTTGCATCATGAGCACCACGACCACGACCACCACCTGGACCACCACCACGACGACTACCACCACGACCACCACGACCACCACGACCACTACCACCAACACCAACACCACCACCACCACCAGCAGCACCAGCACCAGCACCAGCACCATCACCAGCATCACCATCACCATCGCCATCATCATCTATTTGTAATTGTACCATTGCCACCACAGACATGGTTGCGGATAGCATCACGAAGCAGAAATAGATGCCAATTTGCGCTCACGCTTTGTCTTACTTGTGACTGCAAATAAAATCGTTCCAATACATTCCAATTAACCATATGACCCACCATGATGCATCTCGTCAGTGGCACATGTTTGCAGAAGACCAATGCTGACCAAAGCCACCCCCTCACACTGCGAAGTGATGATTATATTATAGTTGATTCCGATCTTAGGAACAATAACCTAAGAATTGACCAAATCTCGAATCTCCAGGTCTTTTTTTCACGACTATTGCTTGCCAAGACCTATGGGCAACGAGTATTCCTGAAGGAGTGCCCCAAATTCTTCATTCTTACTACTTGTAGCTACTTGTCTAGGGAGAGTATCACTGCAACCATGCGCTGCCACATTTGCCAGGTCTCGCGTCTGTTGTACCACTCTTGCAAGGATGCATCCAGCAGGATTGCGTGAAAGAGTATCTGGGCATGTCCAGTGTTGCCAAGGCAAGGCTTTCTGAGTCTGTGAGGGTTGTGGCTACAGGCATTGTGTCTTTCCAGGTTCTTTTTGATGAAAGACGTTGCATTCAATGAAAAAGCTGCAACTATATATTAACATATATATGTCGCAGCCAGTTTCACTCGTTTAAATGTGTAGTGTACATCGCATGAACATTTGGACACTTTCAGATTCAGTGAGAGCGGCCACCACTGATGACTCTTTGGCACCGCTGAACTGTCAACAGACTGAGGCAATGTTTCGCTGGCCATGCATTAGACATCAATGTGTTAGATGCCTTGAAAGCACAGGACTCCGTCCCGAGCACTTGTAAAACTTGAGACACCCTTTGGAGATTGGCGACTTAAATCCACTGAATGCGTCAGATGTTGTTTGCAAGGTGTGCTCTAGGTGATCGAATGTTGAGAAATGTTGAAAATACAAATGATGCCCAAAGCAATATCAGGTTGAGTCTTCCAGGTCATGAAACTTGATAAAACTTGCGGATCTTGCGGCCACTTGTTATATCGCTGCATCAACCGGAGCTTGCAGGGTGTGACTCTCCCGGACAAGACGTCACCTGATAGGAGCCTTGTTTGATCAAATACATTCGCATAATAAGAACCAATGTTGGAAATATGTGGAGATCTTGCATTAGAAATATTTGCAGAAGATAGAATTACACCCGTGGAGTTTTGTTTCGTATTTATATTCATGCAATTGGCTGTGCAATAGCAATAGTGTGTTGCTCAATATAACGTTTGTCGGTGCTTGTTGGTGTGTTTATTGTGGAAGTCAGTACTCAGTAGCCTGAATGCTTTGTAGAGACAGACTTCGACATAGTACGACAGACTACGACAGACTCACGCCTCACGTGTGCTTTTTGCATTATTGCCTGTGCGAAACGAGGCAAGCCTTTGCTGGCTATGGATGCTATGGTTCTTTGCGTTTAGCACAAGACATCAAAGAATCTGCAACCTGACTGCAGATATAAAACAAACCTTCGTGACATAGTACTCTCAGAGTTACTGTCATGCTAAGTGAGCAAACATCCTCTTTAGGCAATATGTATTCTGACATACTTGAACAACATCTTCCAAGGGCAAACAATGCCAATTTGCAAGAATGTAACAATGCAGTGTGAACATGTTTTGATCGGCGCTGATTGTGCGAAATTTCTTTTGGGCGGTGAAGCTTTGCGAGCCTCCGAATTCCTGTGATTGTACACAATTACTTAAGACATGTTCATGCGAATTACCAACTTCCGAAGATTGCTGTAGTATGCTGTGATTATACATGGTAAGTATATCATGGTATTATATAAACCCTATATAAATTACATAAGCCTGTATTCGTATGTGACACGCTCTTAAGTGACCCACTCCCGGATTTGACCTGCAACCTCTGAGCCGAAACTGGGCAGTGTCAGCTCAGATTTGCTTCTGCGCCTATGCGCCCTTAGCTACATTAGAGAAGCCGAAGGAGTATCGACATCGATTGCCTGATGGTCAGGAGCAGTTCAAGCCACTTATGTTGGTGGAACCGGTTGAAGCGGGTGGAAGCGGGTGGAACCTGGTGCAATACGTCAGCGTTGCTTATCAAAATCTGAGCATCGAATCAAGAATAAGATTCAATGTAATGCTTGTTGCTCAAAAAGGAAGAGGAATGATATATGTCAAATAGTACCCAATCCCAATAAATACAGCATGGCCTTTCAAATTTCACAGGCCGACCTGGTGAACAAACAAATTACAGTCCCACACAACAAAACAAGTTTATCATGTTTCATCCACAATTGAAATTGTGGAGGTGTTCTCGCAGTGTTGGCACTTCACACTTCGGAGGAGATCGAAGTCACAGCATTTTCTCGCCTCATCCCAGAGGTTCGCACCACTTGGTCATGGCGTGAAGATGATGTTGTGAAGTTCATGCCGACCCTAGCAGTTCACGGGTACCCATAGCAGTACAATATCCATAAACATCATAAAACTACAATCTGAAGCATGCGTAGCGTTCTAGTTTGAAAGACTCCGAATGCTTTTCAAGGGATTAGACTCTAGACATAGACAGGAAAACGCTCAACTTGTCCCACTTGTCCCAGTTCGGGTGCTTTGGCTTTCTTATTCCACCTTTTTCCAACCCTCACGTTTTGCAGCAAATCTAGTCGAATTCATTGGTCATGCAGAACGGTTGATTTGGAATGCAACTCCCTACATTTGAACCGTCAAAGCCTGCAATCCAAATTGTAAAAGAAGCTCCGAGAGCTTGTCAGCATTGTTCCAAGAGTTGAGATAGTTGAGACATGTTGAGACATCAGAGAGTATCGACAATTTCACGAAGGTGCTCTTGACTGGAACTGCCTTTCGTGGAGAGTGCTTTCTGGGTGTTCCTCAGTGACTTGGCCTTTCCTTTTCTTTTGGTGTCGTTTGATCCAGACGGTGGGGTGACATAAGCGAGTGTTAAATGTTCTTTTTGCATGGAAACCATACTTGGGCAGTCTACTATGTCAATCTTTTAGCGGAATGATTGCAGACTTGCACCTGCTTCAACGATGCAGAAATGAAAGCGGAGAGATAGAATCGGAACTGATGCTGTGAGACTGTGAGAGTGCTTTTATGTTTTGTTTTTGTGTCTTTACAGCATCAGCATGTGTTGCCACTGTTGATCCTGGCCACGAGGCTGGTGTCAGAGGCCGGATTTTCACTGAGTTGGGCAACTAGTTCTCCATCCACGGGGTTTGTTGAAGGTTTCCAACCGGCAGTTCTTAGCTGACTAGCTTTGCATGTCCATACGCAGAAGCAGGCTCTTGCCAAGACAAGCATCATCTCCATTCCTCCCTTCCACCCCACCTCATCCACTGCATTCTGAGTGATCGATTCAATTGTGCTTTTCACCAGCACGGATGGAATGTTGATTATTTTTAGGCTGCATTGTGCTCCTCTGCTCCAGTAGTGCATGACTACTTGGAAAGGCCATTCTGACATTGCCTGGTGGCGCAAGTTCAGCAGGCTCAGAGGTTCCCCTGCGGTGTTACGAACTTCACATTGATATGATTGATATGCTGTGACAATTTGGCAAGGGTCATCAATGGTCTAATGGTTCTATGTTTTTTCTGGTGAGTATCCAAGGACCCAACATTTCTTGTAAAGCTTGGTTTCGTATAAAGTCAGTGCAGTGCACAGCTATCGTATGTAATTATTTTCAGACACATCGCCCTCAAACTTTCCTGGATTCGGGACCCGGTGGTACTCGAAGACCAGATGAAACCCTGTCTAAGTATCACACGTGCCACACACTTTCTGTGCTGGTAAGTCCATAATGTTCAATTCGTACCATTTTGTTTTACCAGTAGTACCGCACAAGGCGGTGGCGGAAGTTTCAAACATAGGAAACCTATATAAAATTAAAATACATAAAGGACGTGCTGGGTGGTTGAGTTGCATTGGTGGCAGAGCAAGCCGCTGACGGATCATTAGGTGGTTGGATTGTCGATGCTTGACTGCATGGCAAACAGGGGGTTTGCCTTGCTATTTGTCTATCTGTCCTGTTGATCTGCCTGATCAATCCACGTATTCATCCATCATTTTTCTTTAGTTTTATCTATCTGTTTGTCTTACTATCTATCTGTCTATCTTGTCTATCTATCTTGTCTATCTATCTTTCTATCTACCTATCTATCTAACTTTCTATCTGTCTTTGTACCCATTTATCTGTCTATCTATCTCTCTATCCATTTGTCGGTCTATCTAATCAACCAATCAACCAATCAACCAAGCAATCAATCAATGAATCTATCTATCCATCTATCCAGCATCTATCTATCTATCTATCTATCTATCTATCTATGTACCTATCTATCCAACTTTCTATCTGTTTTTCTACCCATTTATTTGTCTATCTATCTCTCTATCCATTTGTCGGCCTATCTAATCAACCAATCAACCAATCAATCAATCAATCAATGAATCTATCTATCTTTCTATCTACCTACCTACCTACCTATCTATCTATCTACCTATCTATCTATCTATCTATCTATCTATGTAATCTATCTATCTATGTAATCTATCTATCTATGTAATCAATCTATCTATCTATCTATCTATCTATCTATCTATTCTATCTAGTCTATCTAGTCTGTCTAGTCTGTCTAGTCTGTCTAGTCTATCTAATCTATCTGATCTATCTGATCTATCTGATCTATCTGATCTATCTGATCTATCTGATCTATCTGATCTATCTGATCTATCTGATCTATCTGATCTATCTGATCTATC
>Ga0126342_10002489_pt1 | contig 28800 bp, 25 predicted proteins | sample Cyp1metagenome_FD_92528 | JGI IMG/M metagenome (GOLD analysis project Ga0126342, IMG submission 92528) | Coral microbial communities from Lord Howe Island, Old Settlement Bay, Australia - Cyphastrea 1 metagenome | ecosystem: Host-associated > Invertebrates > Cnidaria > Coral ... | reverse complement strand
CCACTTCACTCGCTCTGCTCGAGAAAAAATGCTGGGACATGCGTGGGTCAACTATAGCCAAAGATACAATCATATTCACACATCCTTCAAAAAAAACTTCGGAATCATTAAAAAAACCATGAAATAATAACACCGTCTTTAAAAAACATACTAAAACTTATGATGAACTTACGATGAACTTACGATGGACTTAACATAGCATCTAGATAACTTCTTTATAAGTTCTTGCTAAGTAACATAAGTTCAAGATTCCTCCAAACTAAGAACTCGGTGACGTATCAACCCCGAACATCCCATGGGATCGGGCAATCTGCGTTTTCTATGATAAAATGCTACCGTGTACCAGCTAAAAATGAGGTTGTTTGGCAGGTATCTAAGATTTACCATGTTTATGGCAGTTTATGGGTTGCTTTTCGATTTGTTTGGAAGAGAGAGTGCATAGCCAGCTGTTTCTGTAGGTACCAGTACCATGGTTCTGGTCGTTCTGCCCAAGCTTATCTTGGAGGATATCCAAAGATCTATGACGACCTTTCCACAGCAACCTTTTCCGAAAAGAAAAAAAAACTAAAAAAATTGAAGAGTTGCATAGAGTTACCTTTTGCTCATCCTTGTTTAGGTGTTTATTTCCAAACATCGACACATTCACGTCAATTGCCGCAGGAATGTCTCCCAGCAGATTTCTTAAGGTTGGAAGCAAAAAAGTTGACCGTTTCATGGCCTAAAAATGGGGTTGCCAGAGACCCCTGAAAACTTGGGGCTTTGAAAATTTGCAGACACACAGCAGCTCGTGATTATCTTGTTGTTTGCCTGTTGAAATAGGTTTTGTTTTGGTTGCTGTAAATATATATTGCTGGTGAACACCATTTTGCCGAGCACATCCTTGCAAGTAGTCCATCAATTCAATTGAGGAAGCGGTATATCGAGGAAATGGCTGCGTACAAGGCTGGATTGGTTTGAGGGTTTCACTGCAACGACTTGCAGTGATTATGGAACCAAGCACTGAAAGGAAGGAGTAAACGACAAGATGGGGTGCTAGAAACTTGCGTGAAACTGGCAGTCAAAATGAAGGTTTTGGGGGACCACAGACTTTGATCGAGTAATAAACGATGGTGGTTACGAAGGCCCCTGATGTCTTTTGGCATTCGTGACTTCATGGTGGTTCCCAGCCGTGGGGATCATTGCAATTTATACACAACCATTAGAAAATCAAGCAGTAAACTATTTCCTGCTAGGGATAGTGTAAATCTATACACAAACATTAGAAGTTCAACCAACTTGGCAGGGGACTGCCCATGGGACAATGGGAGCATGAACAGACATCCATGACCATTTTTTTTGTGGCGACCCTGGGGTAAGTGACCAGACCATATCCATGATTTTTTAACATACCACCTAAAGATATAGTTGGTATGTATATATTATAACATTTAAACATATTATATATATATTATTATATATATATATTAAACATATAAGATCATCCCGAGTGTTGCCAAGACTCAATGAACGCTGTGTTTCGCCCATGAGTTCATGGTCTATCCGGAGGTAACTTTCGTTAGCTGTGGGCCCCCAATTCTGAGCTATCTTGGAATAGCAAACTCAGATCCCAACTATACTATAGTTGGTATATATATAGTATCCAAAATTTAAATGGCATACCCCAACTATTGAACCATTGGTATCCTAAATATACCTAGTTGGTATAGTTTTGGGGTATCCCAACTATTGAATGGCCATTGGTATCCAAAATCTAAGATATCTAAGCTATTTTGGACCCAAGCCCAATTCCCATGCCTCAGGCGAATTTCTTCCATTGGCATCTCACAGATGATCAGTCTTGGCGCTTGCCGCTTGGCATCCATCCTGGGAACACTGGGACCCAGCTGACTTTCCACATTTCTTGCGCTCAAAATTGCTTGGTTTCAGGGTCTAAATTCTTAAGCGACATAGACCATGAAAACTGTCCGTCCCAATGTCGGGTTTCTGAACAGACTCCCAACTCATGGGCGGATTTGATATTTATGTATCACAGAGTTGCATGATGGGAACATTGTCAAGGAAAGCCCTATATTTGATGGTAACAACCATGGTTTCCGGCTAAGATTTTCCCAAGAAAACCACTTCATTGATCTTTTAAAATTCATTAAAACCCAGTAAAATCCATTAAAACCCAGTAAAATCCATTGAACCCCAATTAAATGGTGGGTTTATGGCATTGTTTTAACCACATTAGTATATTATCCCATCTGGTTCATGAAACCAGGGTCTCTCACATTGACCCATTGGTGGTCCATAAAGCCACCAGATCAGCTATGAATCTAGCTACGAACCTAGCAAAAATAAATCGTCATCTAATCTTTGGTTGAAGAAAATCATGTTTAGCTATATATAAATGAATCTTCATCTGATTTGCTTGGTTGATCTAAATCTACCATGGTATAGATGGCCCATAGAAATAGATGGTTTTCCCAGCGACATCAACCTCCATTTATTTCAGGGATTTTCCATGGCGAACTGTTAGTCATAACCAGAGGGTACCCCCACCCAACCATCCCAAAGATACCCTCTGGTGAACTAACATAACTATTGAAAATGACCATTCATAGTTGATTTTCCCATTAAAAATAGTGCACCAAACCTCCATCTGAATCAGTATCAGGTTCCTCCGTAGCCGCCCGAAGCTGGTGAAGACTTTCATGGCCAGTCCTGAGAGCTACTCCGAAGACGACGTGCAACAGGTGGAGCCGCTGTACGCCGTCATGGCGTAGCCGTAGCCCACTGTTGCTGGATGGTTTTTGTTGGTTGATTTCATGGAAAATCCCATGAAAACATGGAGGATTTCATTGAGCCGATGAATTTTATGGAGGATAACTGGGGGTAGCCCGTATGTTTTTCAGAAACCTTCCATATGACATGGGGAAGATTCCATGAGATTCCCAACAAAAGTGATCTCCGATGTCTTTTCAGAGTCTTTTCAGAAAAGACAAAATGTCGGAATGATTAGTAGGCTATCTCTACTGAATTATGTCTATTTCCAGGATGTTCAGTATTTCAAAATGGGAGTACCCTCTGGTAAACGTTGACACAAATATGGAAAATCACAATTTTTAATGGGCAAATCCACTATTTCTATGGTCATTTTCAATAGCTTTTTGTCTGTTTACCAGGCCGGGTATCCCATCTACCAGCCGCGAACGCTATCGTTTTGCCGATAGAGTTATAGATCATTCGAAGTGCACCATACATGGTGCAGATATTCAGTGATCATTGGGGCGCACCATGTTGTGGGGAAGCCCCGCAATTGATGAAAAAAACCAGCGTTTGATATTTTTATTGGGGCTGATGATTACAATTGGGAAAAAATGCGGATATATTGGAATAGAAATAGATAGAACTGGATATATTATTGTTACAATTTAATCATTAGAATCATTAGACAATGACACTTAATATGCTCATCATACCTGCAAGAAACTAGGGTAAATACGAACACATTATGAATGGTCAAAGTATATAATGTCAGCCGTTTTAAATAGTCTATGATGGTCAATTAGATCAGGGTAGATTCTGCGATCTGCATCTGGGACCGTTCAATTCAATTAATCTTAGCCGGTTTAAGTCGCGATACAATTTTTATCGGGGTAAATCATGGTAGTTTTCTACATCTGCGAATTGATCAATACCCCTGTTGATTGACACCGAATCATGGGGGTATCCTCCACAAGTCCCTAGCAGCCAATCAGGTTGTTGGAGGTGTGTGTTTTTCTTCACCAAAATCTATGGTTAGAACTATCAACAAACATCCCAGTTATCCTACAATTCGGAACCACCTTACCTATCATCGGATGAGAAAAATCACAACATTTTTCTCAGTGAAGTCCCCCTTTTTCGCGAGATCAATCTGATCGTTTCACGTGGTTCACATGATCCAGAAATTGGCGGGTTTCTCATAGTGAGGGATGGTCATCAATCCGCTAATAGGGATTTATCTGGCTAAATTATAACAACCTCACTGGAATGATGGTTAGTAGTGGCAACTATCCCAACATGGCCTTATTTCAGTTATGTGAATTATTCTAATTTGCCCAGTATATAGCCATTATGTATTCTCACTATAGGATGGATGACCATTGACCATAATTCATATTGGTGGTTCCCCATTATGTTCTCATCCCATTATTGTTGCTTAAATCGGGCATTATTTACCATGTAACTTGACCATCGCTCATACAAATAGTGATACAATCGATACACTTCATATTAGTTTTTATATATCATATTATCCGAGTATTGTATATATTAATATATATATATATTAATGTATATATATACATATAATCATATATATAGCCCATTATTGTTTATTACATCTGCCATGAAAATAAACGCATGGCTTGACCCAGGAAATCTCCACCCAGCAGGTCCTTTCCTTCGCCCGGGAACACTTCGTCACCGTGATACCTGTGATCGAGACGCCTGGCCACATCCTGGCCGCGCTGGCGGCTTATCCAGAGCCACTTGGGCCGACATATGGGACCTGGCCCATGGTGATGTGGGGATGGGGTCGAAACTTATAAAATGGCCATATTTTAAGATTTTTGTATGGGATAAACATCCATAAACCATCTATTCACCTGTACCAGGTACATTTTGACTCATGCATGTCACCATGTCAGTGAGATGAACTCACCATTTTTTTTGGGTGGGATCCAAGAGGTAAATCACCTAAATGGGCCATGGTTTCCATAGCTATATTAAATTGCCACATGGTATGTCCACCTTTTTAAAAAAATGGATCTTTGGGAATGGTTGATGATGTTGGAATGTATTATGAAACTGAAAAAAAAAAAACGAAATGTCGGCTCTCCCGCCCAGGTTGGCCTGCAAAGGGAAGCATTTCGAGATGCCCAAGCAACGACGCTTGGCGCCGTTTCCAGCAGCATCTGATGTGGTTTTGATCCCATATGGCGGTTTCCTAAGCCATGGGGTACCCCCAGTTATCATCCATTTTTTCATCGGATTTTCCATTCCTAAGCCATTGGGGTACAACAAGTCATCAATTTGTTTGAGGATTTTCCGTGAAAAAAACAATCCAGCTATTGGGGTGCCCCCATGATTTTGAAACAGTGAGAGCACCGGCCAGGAGTGGGAACCTACACCGACATCCTGTGCGTGGGCAAGGCAGGGAATTTTGGGGACACATTCGAAGAAACGACGTACCGTCAGGCGTTTTTTTGTGGGAAAAGCATGGTGAATGGTTTGATATCTTATGATGAATCAGTTTGATGAATCAGTTTGATGAATCCATTCATATGAAAACAACACTGGTTGGTGGTTTGGAACATGATTTTTATGACTTTCCATATATATTGGGAATGTCATCATCCCAACTGACTTTCACTCCATCATGTTTCAGAGTGGTTTGCTCAACCACCAACCAGTAAGGATACCCTCTGGTAAACGTTTACATAACCATGGAAAATCACCATTTTATAGCTGGGTAAATCCACTATTTCTATGGCCATTTTCAATAGCAAACTGTTAAATTACCAGGTAAATCCCATTAGATCACCATTAAACCACCATAAAATAACAATGGAAAATCACCATTTGTTAATGGGAACATATCAAAACATCTGAGATTTTGCACTTCTGGAGGGGCCTTGCATGGCGGCCAATCAATCCCTTCGACGGTCCCATGATCCGGAAAATTGGGAGCTAGAGCGGTATGTCATCCCTGTGAAATTCACTCAGGATATAATGAAAACATATGAAAACCACCGCTTTATTTGGGGGAAAACATGGGAAAACATCAGAAAACATGGGAAAACATGGGAAAACATGCGAAAACATGGGAAAACATGAGAAAACATGGGAAAACATCATTAAATTCAAACCAACAGTCAGGGTTTATTGATCCCTTTTTGACATGGATGATCCTAATATGTGAGTTGCACATAGCTAAAATTGTCGGGCCCTGAAATTTGTTGACCTACAGCGTACATGAGTTCATTCATGCCTGACTCTGACTGATTTGCTTCCGCATTTCGAAACATGTCAAGATTTAAAGGAAGTCTTCAACTTCCCTCAATTTCCCATCGAAATTCATCGAACTTCACCAATTTCATGGTTCCATTCTAAAAATTGCATCATCCACAGAGTTCCGAAATCCACAATTTGATGGTCGTTTTTGATGGTGAAATCCCCCATGTGTCCACCTTCCAAGCTGAAAAATCCACCATTAAAATCCGAGTCAAATCCGTCAGATCCACGGTGGTTTCCCCCATCTGCCCGGACCAGGCGACCACCTTCGAGTTCGCCAAGGACGTCTTCACGGACGTGGCCAGGCTCTTTCCTTCCAGGCGGAGGGGGTTGGGACACCGCCATGAAAAATACCCTGGTTGAATCCGGTTGAGAATGATATACGTCTCGGTGAGATATCCAGATTAAATATATCCATCCCCAATACCTGGTGAATATAAGGTTATACTAGCGAATTGATTGGGGATTAGGATAACATATAGGAGGGACAACTATCAATCAACTGTTCATGAGATGGGATAGGGGTATGTTACATGACTCACATGGACAGTTCTCTGGGACAATTTGGGATGGGTCAGAAGCTATTACCATATTTTGGTGACTAAACATCCATTGACCAGACCCACAGCCAATTCCCAACTTCCGTAGATTTTCAAAAATTTTCAATTGGAGGTTTCCAAAGTCATGGGGGTGCCCTATGTATTGAAACAACCATGGTGACTTGGGGATCCCCCATTTTAAGAACCCCCCAAATTGGAAAGTTGGGAAAATGATTTTCCTACATGTCCTTGAAACGGTTTTATATTTGTGATGTATGAATATGTGGTTGTTTCAACCATAGACATGAGAAAATGATTGGTTTCATGTAGTTTCCCAACTTCCCAAGATGGGTTTTCCTATGTTTTCCTGCGCGATGGTTGGCAGTTTCATGATCCTAACGGTCCTAACGGACTAGCTGCTACCCCCATGTAACACCGGGGTGGAAAAAAACCACCACAGGTGTAAGACCCTCGTTTGGAACGTTTAAAAGGCGAAGTTTGCCGGGGAAATGAGCCTTGTGTTTTTTATCGTTGCCGTATGAAGCCAAGAAATACCAGGATACCCGGCCTGGTAAACGTTTACATAGCTGTGGAAAGATCCACCATTTTTGATAGGTAAATCAACTATTTCTATGGGCCATTTGCAATAGCTACGCTAAATTACCGGAGAGTAAGAGATTCTGATTTTACATGGCAATTCGAGTGGAATTTCTTGAAGCGTAAGTCTTTTTTGTGTGGTCTCCCAGAGTGGGAAATCCAGGACATTGCCACGAATGAGTTGTAGAAGGATCTGATGAGAAACAATTCTTTTTTTTTCAAATACATGAAAATAGCCCAACGTAAGCGATTGTAGCTACACGCCTTTTGAACATGAAACAGCAAATCGGACAACGAATCAAAGTGGTGTGGTCGATTGAAATCTGTAGGCTCCGCTGAAAAATCAGATGGCCGTAGATTGGAGGTACGTCTGAATCTCCACGTTTTGTGTGTTCGTGGAGTATCCCTATGTTCTTTGAATCCCAATCGTCATTGATGACATATCCATAACATATCCCAAAATAGAATACAGCCAATGGATGGAAATATGATGGAATTCCAATCTTCATATCATATTGATATAATCATATGTCATGGGAGAATTATTTTTTATAATCCCCATGAAATTTCATAATCCCCACATATGTAATAGCTATTTCATATTTAATTCTATTTCATAATATTATAGCTATTATATTGGGGATTATATCATATTATTGGGGATTCAATATGTTTCATAATCATTATATAATAAATAGCTATAATCATTATATAATCAATAGCTATATAACAATCATTATACAATCATTATATCACTAATTATATTATTATAGCTATTATATTTCTATTGAATCCCCAATTGGTCCTATGTTTGCCATCACCAGGTGGATCCACGTGGGTGGCGATGAGGTGATCGTCGAGAAGTGGTGGATGAGCGACCACGTGAGGTTCCCGTTTCGCCGTTGATTTCGGGGCCGGCCGTTTCGGGGTGGGGCTGCGGGAGCTTCGGAAGGGTCGCAGTTCACCAGGAGTTCACCCAGGAACCAAGGCAAACAGCAATAGAATTGGCCAAAAATGAAGAATTGGCCCAGTCGAAATAGTGGATTTAGCCATGAAAAATAGTGGATTTTCCATCGCAAACTGTTAGTTTCCAGAGGGTAGGGAACGTGAACTGCTAACACTGCTAAAGATCTCTCACCGATGGGAAATCAATGGAATCACCACCAGATCCCTTGGATTCAACTTCTGGATGTCCGGCAGGCGGGGTCCAGAGGAGAGCCTCTGGCTAACGGAATCCTATGGAAAATCAAGATGTTGTGGCTGAGATGTTGCATGTAAAATAAGCCATGATCCATGGCTATGTGAAATTGCCAGAGGATACCAGATTTTGAACACTGAGACCTATATCTATATCTGTATCTATATCTATATCTATCTCTATATCTATATCTGTATCTATATCTATATCTATATGTATGATAATTCTATACACGGAACATAGAACATATAATACATAGCCATGTTGAATTCCAGTCAGATCCTGCTCCGATCGACAGGGCCTTCGCTGGCATGGCTGGGTTGCGGAACATCCCTGTGGACATGATGGATGCTGGACCGAAAAAAAGACGGGCGGTGACGCAACGGGCGGTGGCCGAACGGGCGAACGGATCCTGGCTGAATCCTGCCACTCTCATTGGAATACTTATGGTACATTAATGTGTATAGAATAGGAAGGTCATGCTATGGCATTCATAATATTATGTGATGTTCAATTGTTTATAACTATCATGGAATGGTTTTTATATAGCAGTAATACTGACAGGAATAAGACCAATGATGATAGCAGTAAGAATGTTAATGGTATGGTACGGACAATGGTAGCTAATGTCATGGAGTAAACTGATAGTAAAACAAATACTAGTAGTCAATATGTAATACAATAATGGTAATATGAATATATCATGATGATAGTAATCAATGTTCCTGAATCATTGATAGTAATCCCTTCTTCCTATTACTAAAACTTCCCCAAATGAAAAAAATAGGATTGGAGTGGCACTGCCGGTTTTTTTGGTTGGGCACAATTCGATTCTTAATTGTGGTAATTGAGAATCGATAGGAGAACAGGATGGTGAAACAATGGGTTCAACCCCCTATTAATAAAAATAGATTGCCACCTGGAGGCTTTTTTATTAGGGTCCCATCTCACATGTTTTTCATTATTATCATTAAGGTTTTCATTGGAATATTAGGGGAAAGCTTCGAAACCCAGTTTGTGGCAATATGTTATTTAGATTTTAATCAGGGATTTAATCAAATTTAAAATCGAGTTTTTATATGTTTATTATAAATATTAGATATTATTAGGATATTAGAGTTCTTCATTGGAATATTAGGGGAAAGCTTCGAAATCCAGTTATTTTATTTAGATTTTAATCAGGGATTTAATCAAATTTAAAATCGAGTTTGTTTTATTTTTACTATTAGGGTGATTCATTGGAATATTAGGGGCACCCTAAAGCAAAATACCCCCTAGGAGGGGGGGGGTTTAGTAATAGGGAGAGAGGATTAATATGTAAGAAATACTAGAAACACATTCACAATTCATGGAAGATCATTGATGACTTGGATGGATTTTGCCCCATTTCAGACCTACGACCTGCCACCGACGCGTGCCTAGGAAGTCTGGTTCTGCGCTGTTGGGAGGATCTTGAAGGATTGACCCAGTTGGGACCACCGGCATGGCCTGCGGGCCCGGGGCTTCTATCCAATGGCAACATGGTTAGCGTTCCGAAAGAACATGATCTCAGCTTATGGGTTTCTTAACTTAAATGGGATATATATATATAATATATATATATAGATGTAACACCAAGATTTTGCAGTTGTTGATCAATCTTGCTAGGGAACCCCTTCCACATTACATGGCAATGGTGGCAGGAGTTGGGCCGACAGCCGATCATGTGGGACGATCATTTCTCCCAGCGGCCACTTGGCGGAGAGCCGCTGGGATAGGGCTGGGCTGGGGATGATTTTGGTCCACCTGCCATGAAAACATGGTTATGTTGGGGATGGTTTCCGTTTTAACCACATTAATGAATTTCCGTTACCCTCCGGTAAACGTTTACATAACAGAAAATCACCATGCTATTAATGGGAAAATCCACTATTTCGACTGGGCCATTTTCAATAACTATGTTAGTTTACCAGAGGGGAACGTTTCATAACTGTTTGGGAGGCCAAAAACCATCCCAAAACCATGGCAGTAAGTAAGTGTCTGCTGAACTGAGCCAGGTTGACCGCGACGAAGCTGTGTCCCAACGCACATAAGGACACAGCTGCCCAGTGTTCACTGGTGGCGAATAAGATGTCCTTTTCCCAGTGGTTGGTTGATTGCCCTCTGGTAATTTAACGTAGCTATTGAAAATGACCATTAATAGTGGATTTTCCCATTTAAAATGGTGATTTTCCATAGTTATGTTAAATTACCAGAGGGTAATAGAAGGGTTTGAAGAAACCCCTTTAACAACAGGGAAATGATGATAGATGGGATTAACCAGCTCCCGGCCCCTCTATTTTTACCAAAAGGACATTATTGGGTGGCTATATATCATTTGTGAGTGAGGACCGAGTTTGTGTGCATCCAATTGCAGGTCCAAGGTTGACTGATCTATAGTTGAAGCATAGGTTTCGGACCGATGCACTGGTGTTCTATGGTTACAGTCTAAGTTACAGTATGCAGATTTTAGCCATATATGGAAGATCACCCAATAAATATCAACGCATATCAAAGCATAGAATCAGTCACTCACAGGTTATGTTTTGAAAGAAGTATCTATAGGATTAGCAATGAAAACTCCCCCGCCAGGATTGGGTCGTTCAAGCATGGAAGATGGACTATCCAGTGGGAAATACCACTGTGGCTCGTCCTGGGCTGGGGGTTATGGAGTGCAGGAATGATATCGACGTCACTAGAGGTTTGTCAACTGAGTCTGAAGAACCAAATATTGTATTATATCATACTATATATTTTTGTGTGTGTACACATTACATATGATCATATTACATATAATTACATATTATATATATATATATATTGTATGTAATATACCAAACCTGAACAGAAACACGCCCAGAAGCTACCTTTGTGATCTCGTTTCTGATAGTTCCAGGCCGTGGCAGAGGATTTCCCCTTCGCATCCATCTCGTCTCCCATGAAGAGCGTGCAACTCGACCTGCGGAGCGGTAGCATGCGGTAGCTATGGTGAGGTACTTGGGGAACTGGTCGGATAACGGTTAGGTTCATGGCGGCTAGATTTTTTTCATAACTATGGGGATGTTTTAAGCTCCATAAGTTGTGATATACCCTCTGTGTATTTAACATAGCCATGGGACATGACCCATTTATAGATGGTTTACCTATTAAAAATGGTGATTTTCCATGGCTATGTGAAATAACCAGAGGGTACTGTAATTCCTAGAACTATGGTGAAATCTGAAGCACCCCTCGTGGAACTGCACCTTATCACGTGGGGTTTACGGTGATGTTGCAGATATCAACCAACAAGCTTCCAGTATATGTCTAGATATGAAGAACTTCCAGGGATCATGCGGACGTTGACCAACAAGATAGAACTAGATTTCAAATCAAGTGTTTACATATTTCTGTATCTGGAAGATATATATATATATAGATTTGCCTGTTTTTTTTGGGAGGTTTCCAGTCGTCATAGGGGAACCCTAGTGATCATACAGTTGTCATGGATACCCCTGTAGCCGTGCCGTGTCAGCGGATGGCCCAGGTACTTGGATTATCCCGTGGCTTCTATCGACTTCAATCGTTCCACACAGCTGCTGCCCCTGACTGGGCCTAGAATCTTAGGCGGGGCAGGGCTGAACGCTGGTGACAAGATATGACAAGCTAGGACAAGGGTAAAATTTGGTTGGCTGAAATGCTTTAAGAAATGGGATCTGATACATAATATATATATATATGTATCTGGGATAGGATGCTTAAACTGCTTAAACGGATCTTTCCTCTGCCGGAAATGGATAGAAAATTCGCGATTCAAAGATGTGACTGAAACATCCCAGTTGCCCATCTTCTGGAGATGAGTCCCAGTGACGGAAGAGCCTCAGATTTTGTTGTCCCGCTAAGTCAAACTCGGGACTCCTGATATGTCTGGTTGGTGGTTTGGAACATGATTTCTATGACTTTCCATTTATTGGGAATGTCATAATCCCAACTGACGAACTCCATCATTTTTCAGAGGGGTAGGTATACCACCAGCCAGTATGTGTAGTGGCACTCTGCATTTGTGGTGTTCCTTTGGGTGCCTTCCCACAGTACAACCTTAGCTGCGCTTGCGCTGTGCAGGTGGTTGTGCAACCATGTGGACTGAGGATGCTTGTCTTTAGTCATGCTGCGGGTGGGATTGTGGAAGCTCGTGGGTCAGAGAGGTCAACGTTGCCGGGTCTTGGTCAGACCATTGAAAAGCCACAGGTCACTAATTGAGGCAGCCGGTCACAAAATCAGCTTGAAGGAATGTGCCCAGCATGATGTCAAAAAGCGCAACACAATCTGGAGATATGATACATTGGTTCCAATTCATCAATATCTATACAAACATGGCTCAAAAACAAGGAGCCAATAAAAATTGCACATGTGGCCGTTGCGTCCACTATTGAAAACTACGCAGGGTTTCCCAGGGTTTCCCAGTGACATGTTTGAATAGATTAGGTGCTCATGATATCCCCCAGTTTGGGTTAGGAGATCATATGGAGGTTTCCTAAGTCATGGGGTACCCCTAGTTATCATCCATGTTTTCATCGGATTTTCCATGTTCCATAAACCATCCAGCTATGGGGGTAGCCCCATTTATGGAAACCCATTATTAGCCATATATTAACCATATTAAGCATATATTAGCCATATATTAACCATATATTAGCCATATATTAGCAATTACTAACCATATATTAGCCATATATTAGCAATTAACCATATATTAGCCATTTATGGAAACCCCCCATCTGCTGCCAAAAAAATCCTTTGAGGACAGCGAACCGAAGGATGTCTTCACCAAAGTCTTTCCGCGCTTCATGGCCATCTCGGAACGTCTGTGGGGAGGCGGCAACCGGGCCGGTGCATGGCCAGCTTGGCCAATTTCAGAGCTTTGGATCCAGGGGAAATGCGGTGAATTCGAGAAAGACTATACTTCCTGGTAAATTTTCACATCGACCCTGAAAATGACCAGTTTTGCTAGTGGAAACTAGTCTGAACCAACCCCTATCTGGCAGGGTCTATGTTAATTTACTGGAGGGTATGTTTCTTGGAAACCACTTAGGGCTTTATGAGCTTAACCTTGAATGATATTGAATAATTGGATTGGCTATGATTGAATAATTAAAAATACTCGGCACTTTGCAACCCAGGATTTTTACTTACTGCACATCCAACTTCCAGAAAGTGATTCCTTTTTGGGTTGGAGCTTTGCTGGTGCCCAGTCACCCTTCTGGCGAACTGGCAAAAGATGCAAAAGATGTGGGTGAAAGTCACCCTGATTCGGGTGAAATCCACTCTTTTGCTGCCAAATCATGGTGCATCATCTAAAACCCCTTGAATTTTCATGGTAAAGGACAAGTTGTTGAGTGTTAAAATCCACATCTTCACCCTCAAAAGGATGGAAAAACCATGAATCACCATTTTCTGGTTGGTGGTTTGGAATATGGTTTTTATATTTGTTCCATATATTGGGAATGCCATGATCCCAACTGACTTTCACTTCATCATTTTTCAGAGGGGTAGGTTGAAACCACCAACCAGATCACCATGACGACGCTGCCAGGTGCCCATTGGGGGCAAGGGTAGCATTTTACAATCATAATTGAGACGATTGATATTAATTTAAGTATATATCTATATATATATATATATCATCATAGTTTATCATCATAGTTGATCACTGTTTGAATTTGTGTTCATATACCCTCTGGTAATTTAACATAGCCATGGAAAATCCCCGTTTTTTAGAACGGTAAACCATGAATTTCTATGGGCCATCTATACCATGGCTATGTTAGTCATAACCAGAGGGTATTCTTCTATCTTTTTGGGGGTCTTCAGATTTAGATCTTCCACCGATTCGTTTTTCGAGCGCCGCGCAAATTGTGGAGGCCTTCTGCATGACCCCCGGCGCCTAGACTTGTCTCTGTGGTGGGCGGCGCATCGGCACTGTGAGCGGTGCCATGGCATGCCATGGTGGTCCCGGAGGAGCTTTGATGTCCAAGAACCATTCTAAATATCGTTATTATTTGTTATGAATATTCATTAATATATTTAATATAACACACTTCATATTATCAACTCATGATTCCCAAATGATGAAGATAATCCAAAAATTATACATAGTACAACAATGCAGAGTTGTTTTTGATGGTATCATAGTTAGCCTCACCTGGTGGGTAGGAGTTCCAGACATTGACCCAGTCCCCTGGGTCAAAAAAAGAATGGCGCATTCATATATCTCCGCGTGATGTCCCAACATATTCCATTGTGATCCATTATGTATATATATATACATATGTATATGCATATGATGGTGATGATGATGATGATAGGTGATAGATGATAGATGATGATAGATGATAGATGATAGATGATGATAGATGATAGATGATAGATGATGATAGATGATGATAGATGATGATATATGATGATAGATGATAGTATGATAGATGATGATAGATGATGATATATGATGATAGGTGATGATAGATGATGATAGATGATGATAGATGATGATAGATGATGATAGATGATGATAGATGATGATAGATGATGATATATGGTGATAGATGATGATAGATGATGATAGATGATGATAGATCATGATAGATGATGATATATGGTGATAGATGATGATAGATGATGATAGGTGATGATAGATGATGATAGATGATGATAGATGATGATAGATGATGATAGATGATGATAGATGATGATAGATGATAGATGATGATAGATGATGATAGATCATGATAGATCATGATAGATCATGATATATGGTGATAGATGATGATAGATGATGATAGATTATGCTATGTGATGTTATATGATGATATATGATGTTATATGTATATATATATATATGTGAGGACGACGACGACGACGACGACAACGACGACGACGACGACGACGAGGAGGAGGAGGAGGAGGAGGAGGATGATGATGATTATATATGTGTGATGATGATGATGATGATGATGATGATGATGATGATGATGATGATGATGATGATATACATATATATATATACATATATTTTTGATTATATATATGATATTTATCTATATCCCCAATACATCCACATCACATTTGCTCTTACACCGCTATCCAGAGGCTATGTTTGAAAATCAAGAATGTGCCCAAAATTCAATTGCATATTGCCTATTACATTTTCCTCATTCAAGTAGCAACAAGTTGGGATATTACCCCATGTTCAAGCCTAACCACATAATCCACATATGAAATTGGTGGTGATAAATCCTATAATATCCCCATATCACACGAACTTACCGTTTTGTCTCTTAAATCCCCTATGTTTCTTGGTGATTCACCATATGATCCCCACCCTCTTGACGCCACCCAGGTTCGCCGCCACTGCCGGTGATGCGACGTCCTTTCGAAGCGTCACCTGCGGCCACTTCGAAGTGAAGACGGGTGCCAGGTCGCCGATGTTCGCCCGAGCCAGGATTAGCACCAGCTTGGCAACTGGGATGGGAGCAGTTCTTGGTGCTGAACAGTTCTGGTTATGGGATTACTATAACTTGTGGATGGAAAAATGTGAAAAATACCACTGAAATGTGTTTTTTGCCAGTTATAACTCTTAGTTGGACTATAACTGTGGTAGGTTTTGGTGAGAGGAACCTCATCTTCAGCCATGTTGATGGCAGGGCCGACCATCATGGGGCCGCGCGTTGCAACCAATGAACCAACTGGCTATTGAAAATGGCCATTTATAGTGGATTTACCCAGCTATAAAATAGTGATTTTCCATAATGACATGGATGGGGATAGCCGGGATAGCGACAAGAAACGAGCAGTATTGGCCAACCTCAGTTTTTGCTGATATCAAACCATCAGGAATCATAGTAAAACCACCAGGAAATTGTCTGAAGTCGATCCAACAAAGCATGACTTCATGGATCAGGAGGCAAATTTCATACTGTAGATTTGAATAATTATTTGAAATTTCAACTGGATCCCCGGCGCCAAGGACAACTTTGGAGATGCCTTCCAAGTTGGTTCCTTGTCACCTTGCTGTGTTTTCGATGTAACAAGCGCCCAAAATATAGCCCAGTTATAGCCCCAAAAATGCATAGATCCAATATTCACTCAGGGTATCTTAGAGCGTGTTCATCAATAGGGGCGTAAAAAAACAATGTTTTTACAGTGAGTGTAGTGACCATGCCGGCTGGTAATTCGTTCGCAAACACCGTCGGTAAGTCAGTGATTCGGGGAAGATGTGATGGCGGGAAACTCCTTGGGGTACTGCAGATGTTCCAAAAAAACCTTAAATCAATCCATCGACACGTCCATTATAAACTGGTTGGTGGTTTGGAACCATGGCATTTTATGATTTTCCCTTCATCTTGGGAACAATAATCCCAACTGACTTTCACTCCATCATTTTTCAGAGGGGTAGGGCGAAAAACCACCAACCAGTAAATCTCATATTCAAGCCCCAGAATTTCATCCCAATACCATCTGGCTATTTAACATAGCCATGGTATAGATGACCCATAGAAATAGATGGTTTACCTGGGTTTACCTATTAAAAATGGTGGATCTTTCCACGGCTATGTTAGTCATAACCAGAGGGTATATCCCATTAAATCCCATTAAACCACCATAAAGAAGTCTTTAAACCACCATTTTCCTATGGTTTTCCTATGGTTTTCCTATGGTTTTCAAGGTCCATTGAGTCCATTGTTGTTCCTCAACCGGAGGGAGTTCTCACCCAGGACAAGCTTTTGATGACGACCCAGAGACCTACTTTTGGGCCGTGAGTCCTCAGGTGGTTTGCCAAAAATGATGGGTTGACGACCTGACTTCATGACCAGAATGGAATATCATGTGGGTAAAACAACGTCATAAACCAGCCATTTGGGAAGGGTAACCATCTCACCTATAAAAGTGGTGATGATTGGGGGATGGTTTATGGCATTGTTTTACCCACATTATTGGGAATGAATAAATATTATGAACAGGGATTCAATCAAGCGACCAAGATCTTCTGAATGGAGGTTTCCAAAGTCATGGGGATACCCCCTTGCATCATCCAAGTCACTAGACCGTTTTCAGTATTGAAACAAGCATGGTGACATGAGGATCCTCCATTTTAAGACCCCATATGACCACATGGCTTTGTTTGGAAATAGGGGGTACCCACAAATATCCGCTTTTAGCATCTTTCCATTGGGAAGATGATGATTAAATCCATTGGAATTGGGTGTGGAATTGGGTGTATCCGATTCTTTCAGATATGACGGTAACGACGTCAAAGGGCCTTGAAATCCTGATGGTTTTCATGATTCTTTCGCTCTACCCTCTGGTTATTTAATATAGCCATGGAAAGATCCACCATTTTTGATAGATAAACCATCTATTTCTATGGGCCATTTCCCATGGCTAACTGTTAGTCATAACCAGATGGTATTTTTTAGTGCTTCAAATCCAGATTGCAGGCAGGCGACATGATAGAGGTGGCCTTCCTGGAGGCTCGAACTGAACTGATGGCCTGTGAGGGGTCAACGGCCTGTTGGGCCGAAGTTGCTGGGACATGGGACACAGTTCAAAGGATCCCACCATATTAAAATTTCCTAGTTGAGAAGCCAGATTCCTCGAGAATTTCGAAGAATCCATGAGTGAGTTAGTCCAACAATGGGGATATCGCAAGGTATATGTCCCATTGACAAAACCATTTTTTATAGTTAAACGATTTGAAACTATGCAAAATGGTGTCAACCAGTGTATACATCAGGGTTTTTAAGCTGTTTAATATTTCTTTCAATCAGAATGCGGTTTTATCCCATTTAAAGCCATGAAAAGATTATGTAGTTATGTTCAGTTCTTATATAGTTCAACCCAATTCTTTGCCATAGAAGAAACGGGTTTTATATGGTTTTATGTATGACCTGTTTTATTTTTTTGTAAAAACAAAAACATGAGTTCTTATACTTAAACCCAGTTCTTTGGTTAGTGACTAGTGATGTTTTCAGCGGTTCCAAGGGCTTCCATTGGCCCTTTCGGCCCAGGGACGGCGGCGAAAAGCGTCGCTGGGCAAGTGGCTGAAAGAGTTGGTGGTGAAGACTGGATCCAAGGTCGGGATGTTGGAAAGTTGTGGCAACGGTTAACTGGTTGGTGGTTTGGAACCATTGAATTTTATGACTTTCCATATATTGGGAAAAACAATCCCAACTGACGAACTCATATGTTTCAGAATTTTAATGGGATATAATAGTGTTTTTAATGGGATATAATGGGATATAATCATTAATAATGGAACCATGGAATGGATTATGACTTTCCCATCATATTGGGAAGGTCATAAAATCCCAACTGACTTTCACTAACTCATATTTTTCAGAGGAGTAGGTATACCACCAACGAGTTAATGACTAACTTGTGCTAAACGTAGGGAATTTTCGGGAATGATCCACTGGCTAACTATCAATAATCCCAGCAACCCCCATTCCCATCCATTCCCTACGTTTAGCAACAGGAAGATTATTACTAATGGTTATTGGTTGATGTTTGTTTACCGTGGTTACTAATAATGGTTACTAATGGTTCATAATGGCTTGTATTGGTGAATATTGGTTACTATTGGTTAACTTATGTACATATGCTGTATAATAGTGGTTAATAGTGGGTTAAATAACAATAACTTATATAGTATAGCATAATAGCCATAAGTTGTAAGTTAGCCATATAATGCCAATATTATTATTACATATAATAGCCATAATAGCTGGGTTTACTTTGTGGATTCATTGTGGATTTGTGGTGAGTGGGATATGTCATGGGTTACTTTGCGGTGTCATCGGCTCCATGGCTAGTTCGATGATTTCCCAGTAAGACCGTCCATTTATCGGGGGATAACCAGGATAACCTTCTGATAAACTAGCAGTTTGCTATGGAAAGATCCACCATTTTATAGCTGGGTAAATCCACTATTTCTATAGCAATTTTCAATAGCTTTTTGTATGTTTACCAGGCCGGGTAACACGTATTTATTGGCCTTTTGGTGATCATTGTTCATACGTCATGAAAGGAAAACTCTGAATCATGATGGATGAAAAATTGAGCTGATGCTCTTGTGCATATTTGTGTAGTTGAAACTTCCTATCTGCGTGTGGCGGATCATATTTCGAAGCGAAGAACAGTGACCAATCCCTGGTGTTCCTACTGGTTCTTTGGCAGGCGCGATGGATAGATGTTGGACCCAAATCCATCAAGATCAGGAACGTGTGTAGAGAGCTTCTTTGAACTACAGTATTAAATCCGCATGTGATATTTTTGAACTAGTGATAAAATCCTTGAAAATTGTGTTAATTTCCATCGGTTGATCTTTTCATTGGTTTGTTTTCCGTGAATGTCAACATCCATCAGTAGATGCCTACACCAATTTACAAGCCCATGAACAAATCCATCAAAGAATTCAAGAAGTCCATCGATCTGTCAGTAGATCCTAGTAAGTCCTACCATCAGAATCTCAATGATCTCCCGAGTTCTAACAAAAACGTCTGCCACATCACTGCCATTTATGGTTAAGATGGGGTACCACCGTAACTAGCCCAACAATATCCGAATGTTTCAGCTTTGGGGGTGTCCAATTCATCTGCAGAATATGTGTTGATATACAGCAGGATATGACAATTTTAAATCGGAATATATGTATATATATACTGTATATATATATATATACATAGTATGAAACTTCAACCATAATATCATGGCTATATAATGCTATATAATTTATCAATAATGTCATCAAATCGATTTCAACAATGAGCTATGTCAATCTATGTCATAGGTATCCCATGAAAAATCTACCAATGATTCACTTATCATAGCCTCTGGTAATTTAACATAGCTATTGAACATTGCCCAGTCGAAATAGTGGATTTTCCCAGCTCTAAAATGGTGGATCTTTCCATGGCAAACTGTTAGTTTACCAGGCCGGGTAAATCCCATTAGATCACTATTAAACCACCATAAAATCACCATTTATAGTGGTTAAATCACCATCAATACAGTAATATCATCTATTTCAATCTATGTCATAGGTATCCCATGAAAAATCTACCAATGATTCATTTATCATAGCTATTTTCCCTCATCATTCTGCAGTAAAATTGCTGCAGGATCGACCTTCGGATCAATTGGAACAGGGGCAGCTGAAGGTGGCACAGTGGCTTCAGGCCATCCTGCCTTGGACATGGTGACGGTGGTGCTGCAGTTGGCAAAAACCATGGGAAAACCATGGGAAAACCATGGGAAAACCATGGGAAAATGGGAAAACCATAGGAAAACCATAGGAAAATTGGTGGTTTAAAGACTTTTTTATGGTGGTTTAATGGGATCTAATGGGATTTACCCTCTGGTAAACTAAGATAACTATGGAAAAATAATCACAATTTTTGTATAGGTAAACCATCTATTTCTATGGGCCATGGCTTCCATGGCTATGTTAGTCATAACCAGAGGGTAATTCCAATAAAGTGTTGGGTTTTTGGATGGTGCTGGTTATGTTTCTGGTAGAAATCCATGTCGCACTCTAAATCATTCTGGCAACATAAAGCAACATTCAGAAGCCTTGTGGAGATTTCACCATGGCAATCCCTGTTGGATGAAACTGGCGAGCGCAGCAAAAGAATTGGGAATTGACCTTGGCAAAAAATATGGGTAGTTGATGGTAGTTGACCAGCAAAAGATGGCGATTGAAGCAAGAAGATTTTGGGGTGCCAATGGTAACATAAAATCGAGAGCAATTTCAGGGGGCCAAGATTCTTGGCATGTAAATCAACTGCAGGCATGCATTCTAAAAGGACCTACTGTTGAAATGCTAAAGCCCTTTGCCAGTTATCAATGGTTATAAATGGTTGTAAATGGGGTTATCATTCCATAAATGGGGTGATGTCACTGACTTATAACTGGTATTTGGGGTCATAACTGTACAGCACGATACTTAAACTTTAGTAGGACTTGTTTCTATCTAGACACCAGCTGGATGCGTTACGTGGTGATTAGTCACATGATGTTTGACCCATTTGTCGCTCTGGGATGTAAGAAAACAAATGAGGGGGACATTGCCAAATATTGATAACATTGATAACATCTCAGGGATACAGTATATAGCCACTGTGCAAATTTTGGCGGTGTCTACCGAATTCTTTTGATTTCCAGCTGTCCCCCATCATATCCCCATCAAAAAGGTGATCTCCCCAATGACAGCTCCGATTTCCCATAAGATATAGGCAAAAAATGATGCAAACAATGATGCAAAAGATGCTCTTCCAGAATGTATGCATATATTTTTCTATAGAATTATGTATGGTACATAAATTATGCATATTCTATCATCGTCTATCCCAACTGTTGGTTTTCTGAGTCGCGGGGCCGCGGGTCGCCTCGCCAGGCGGATGGTACCTGGGCCCTAAAGTGGAGATCCATTTGTGCCTTCAAGGATGGTGAGTGTCGCGGTGACCACGACACCTTGATGAAGGACGGCCAAGGGCCCCAAGGGCGATGAATCCCAGGGAGACGTTGCTTGGGAAATACCGTAGTTCCGGTGAAAAATCCACTTAGTTCACTAATATATAGTGGGATGTACTGGGCTATCATCTCATCTGGGAGACCCAAAATTACTCATGTTTACTGTTTAATACCTAAAAAAGCAGGGTCCATCACCTTAAAAAGTGCCTGCAAAATGGCAGGGTCCATCTTCAATTTCAGCAGATTCCGAAACGAGTTTCGTGAAAATTGACGCAGGGCCCCATCGTCACCATCCGGCTGAGTGTCATGGCCACGCAAACGAAGTGGATGGCCCTGCCCGAGTTCGAGGCGAGCCTGGTGGTTGAAGCTACCGTGGAATTTTTTAGGGCTTTGAAGGACCGGAAATTGATCGATTCACGGGGATTGAGCATATTGTTCAAGTGCCAATTGATGGAATTCATGGGGGGTTTTACCCTCTGGTAAACTGACAGTTTGCTATTGAAAATGGCCCAGTCGAAATAGTTCTTTTACCCAGCTATAAAATGGTGATTTTCCATAGTTACAACACACATTTTTTACAGGCAACATTGGGATTTGAGCTACCCACACATGGATTTGACCAACGAGTTTATGAGGGAAAAAATAGGGATAGAATGGGACAGAAGCCCTTTCAAACGGTGAAGTGACGATATACCAGATGAAATGAGGCAAGTACCCGTAAGTACCCTATCTTTTGACAAGCCCAGTTGGAAAGGAAGATGAAGAACTGAAGATTTTGAGTGGGCTTACAGTTTACAGGGTCCGCAAAAGGACAGAAAAATGGTTGCAGGATGCTACAGGTTTCTGGAGTCATTGAAACACTGGTTTTGTGAATAGATCATGTGAGCTATCTGATAGAAACGCATGGCCTAGGGAGGTCGACAACTCAGTTTTGGTGTTTCAGGTTTGGCTACAGATTTTGGGTCCGATCCCAGTCAAACAAATATCGTCGGGAGATATGTTGTTCGGATATGATGTTCCCAACTGGTTTCCCTGTTTCCGGAGGTGTCTCAACCACCATCCAGATGATACCAATGGATACATCGTCCATGCTATATGTAGCTTTGGAATGCATCGGCGAAAAGCCCCAATTGCCATTTGTGCCATTGTCAATAGTTGGACTATATATATATATACACATATATATATACAATGACAATAATATATATATGTGTAATATACTAATATAGTGCAATATATATATATATATTCATATAACATACAATATACATGTAGTATCATAATATCTATACATATCATCTCTAAGATATGCAGCCAGGTGGAAGAGGCTCAGGCCGGATGCGCTTGGAGATGGTGATGGGTGTTTCACCATGGTGAAACCATGGTGAAAATGGTACTTTTTCAGCAAAAATATGGAGATTTTCACCAACAGTATGGGGATTTTTCACTAAGGATAGCTATCTGGGACTTCTAACATCTGTATAACTTGGTTAACTCCGGTTTATGGGGAATATTTCACGAATTAGTGCATGGCTTTGAAAAAAAAAACGACAAACATAGCTGTACAGATTCCTCAATCCACAGGTTTTGCCCGGCATGCTGTGGATTCGAGCATTTCGAGCATTTGTAGATGTTTTTTGGATCCGCTATGTTGGAAAGCCATGGACGCCCCATTTAAATCATTTGTTCCCCATGTGTCAGCCTGTGTCAGTGTTGATGGTTCAACTGAACTCTGGGAGCGGTTCGGAGCGGTTCGATATTCAATGGTCACAATTTCGAGAGATGGGGAGCCAGTTGGAGCTAGTTGAGTTTCCCAACCAAATGATGGTTTTCCCCATCAAACACCGCGGTTTTCCCCATCAAAAAACATAGTTTACGTCATTTCTGCCCGGGTAAAACCATCCACAACCCACAACCCCAAGGCTTTTCAAAAAGCCACGCTCCAGGAGCACCCGGAGCATCCGACAGCGGAGGAAATTGAGGACACTGCTCCAGGTGAGGATTTGGGGGTTCAACCACGAAAATCGATGGATTTGGCCATGGATCAATGGTGATTTCGAGTTCACCAGAAGTGACATGTTTTTTCCATCAGGATAGTTGGTATCCGGAAATGGTGTTTTTTTTTCATGATTGAGGGTTGAAGCATGGTTATTGTAGATATGGGTATGGCATAGTCCCACCAAATTTGCAGGGTAGCTGGAAACCCATAGGTACGTAAGCCAAAATAGGAAATTGATGGAAATTGGCTACCAATTTTCCCGCCAAGACGTATCTGGGGTGGCCAGGGAGCAAACCTGAAGATCAAGGATCGAGAGGTATAAGGTGGTGCCGCAAATTTATATCTAAGCTAGATTTTGAACTCCAAGAAGTAGGTTTATGGATGTTTATGGAGGTTTGTATAAATGTTTAAAGATGTCTGTGGATGCTTATGGATTTGTATGGGATGTTTATGGATGTTTCTTAGTTAATGAGGGTAAACCGTGACATTTCATGAAATTTCATCCACTGGTTTTATCCACTAGAGACCTGCACCTTATGTCCCTTACTCTACCAGTGTCATTAAACATGGTTTGAAAATCCACCATTCATATTCATAGTTTTCTCATGACAAAACCTCCATTTAGATGGATGATTTGTCATTGTCCATTACTCAAATCAGGTGTTTTTTGGGGCACTCCCTGTTCATGGATTATGATAATCCCAATGAATCTTGGTTAATCCCCGAACCAATCCTCAATCCGGGGCTTTGAATTCAGATTGAATTCGGATTGAATTCAGCTAGTTATGCTCACCATGTTCCCAGGTATGTGTATAATATATTAATAGATTATATATATATGTGTGTGTTCCATAGAATTGTCCATGAAACTAACCAGGCCGTCCTAGTGGATGAAACCACATGTACCAATTAACTATCCATTAATGATAGTGTGATTCGTCGAATTCCTACTGTCTGTGATATATGACATGAATTCATGATTATTAAGACATCCATATTCTTATGGTCCATAATTATCCATGATAGACATTATCTATATTCATTGAATTACATTAAATTCACCATGTGTATCATGAATATAGATACATAATGTTATAGACCATGATAATAATCATGTGAACATTCACTAACCTAATTGTGACGGTTAATATTGATCATGATCATAAATTAGCCATGTTAATATTCACTAACCATTTTTAAGCAATAACCATGGCTAATATTGATCATAAATCATTGAATAATCCTTCAATAATCTTAATAAGATGTTCACCATTGTTGCTCATTTAACATCCATTGAATAATCATTTCATATCATTTAATGTTGGTAAAACAATCATAAACCACCCATTTGGGAATGGTTTATACAATCTATAGAAAAATAGTGATTTGGGGGATGGTTTATGGCATTGTTTTACCCACGTTAAAACATATGAAAAACCTAATGTTGATCATTAATCATTGAATAATCATCTATTAAGCATTTAATATTATTAATTAACCATTGAATATAATCACCATGTTACTAACTTTAGGCCCCGGCGGCAGGTTCCAAGAGCCACCTGTCCCAACTGGTGAGCAACGTTTGGGAGTCCTCGGCTGGCTCCGACACTGCAGCTGCCGCGCCTGTTGGAGACGCGCCGGAGCGACATGGCGCGAAGGGAAAAGGGGACCCTCCTGCAATGTGAGGCCCCCCAGTTATAAGTTGGTTTATAAGCTCCAGTAACTATAGTTATAAGTACCATAAACCATAGCTATTGGAGTTATAAACCAGCTTAGCTATCTTGGGGGCCTCACATTGTGGGTTTGGGTCAACATGAAATTGGGAAGCCAACGGGTACCCTCTGGAAAACATACAAAAAACGATGGAAAAACATCGTCTGTAATTGGTAAATCAACTATTTCGACTGGGCCATGTTCAATAGTTTTTTGTTACCAAAGGGTAACCAAAGTTGGGATTTAAGGATATAAGATGATGTTGACATGGATTGAATATGGATTTAACCCATCAAAGTTTCAGGGCGAGTTTCACCAAAATAGGGACTTCACCATCCAAAAGAAGCGGGGGAGATCACTGAAAATGTGGAGTTCACCAAGATGGCGATTTGGCCAACAGTGGCCGCTCCAAGATCTGAAACAGAGCGAATTTCTCAAGCAGTAGGGGGGATCAACTAGCGATCTTGGGGCCTAGAAAGTGTATCCTTACTGTATCTTCGTGGGGTATCTTGAAGGGTAATTGGTAGCCCCTGCCCGAGCTGATCCTCACGATGATAGCGTAGAAAATGGCTGATCCAAGGCCAAAACCAGAAATGATCGCGAATTCAAGAGAAATTGGTGATAGCATTAGATTGCTTACATGTTAGTAATTTATAGCATCACCAATTAACTTCCATTGGAATTCAAGAGAAATTGCTGATAGCCATCCCCAATGGAAGATGATTGTTGGGTTTGAGCATCGCACCAAGCACACTTTGAAAAGCCATGCTCTCCCTCCTCCTGAAATTCTGCGTTTCACTTGGGGGGCATCCAAATTAGTCAGTTGGTAATACTAGTAATAACCATTTTTGCACAAACAGCTCACTATCATCCTCACTATGACCATAATTATAACCCATCTATTTTCCGCCTCATCTATGATTTATGGGTTATAAAGTTATAAACCATAACCCATGTTTTTTTTTTCGGCTGTTCACCATGATATATTCCAGCTACTAGTGGGATCACCGATCGGTTTTCCCAAGTGGCGCTCTTTTTTGTATTCACCACTGGCGGTAGGGTCTGGGTTACATATCCATTTTTTATGGTTCAAGGAAGTGAATATATAAGTTTTTTCGCCATAAACGGTTCTAACTGTGTTATAGAATGTTATAGATAACTATTTATCCAATATTCACCATTTATAAAAGAATTACATTCACCATTTCTGGGTTTTAAATATCCTGAACTTCCTGAACCGTGGCTTATAGATGAGTTATATTAACTTATATCTTGAGAACCATGGTTTTCTATTCACCACTTTACTGGTTAGAAAAATGGGTGATATTCACCGTTGATATCCCTTCATGGGATTTTTAAGTGGCTTTTTTCAGTCATGTCAACCCCGGATTTTCATAAACCCCAACCAAACGGCTGTTGAAAAAAGGGGGGTACGTACCATTTCAGTACCACAACTCATCAACTGGGGGAAACACCACAATTCATCAACTTAGCCGGGTTTATAAAATGTGTCACACCTCCATTTATGGGTTATCCAATGTTATCCATTCATGGGATGCACACGGGTTAGAAACCCAACTGGTAAACGTTTACATATGGAAAGATCCACCATTTCGAATAGGAAAACTCACTATAAATTATAAATGGCCATGGCTTATGTCGCAAACTGTGAATGTCACTACCAGAGGATAAATCCCATATCATCCTATTATTCACCATTGTTATACCGCCATAACCCATTGTTAAACCATTAAATCACCATGAAAAATCACCATTTCACAGCTCCTCCCAGCTCCGCAGTTCGCCCAGGTCCTCCACCTCCCCGCCCGAACGTCGCCGCATGCCCAGCCACGCGCTGCGGCCGCCGCCGCACAACATGACGCGCCGCGCGCCGCGCAACGTGACGCGCCGGCCGCAACCACGGCTCAACGAGACGACGAAGGAGCGGTTTTTTTCGGCTTTGGGATGGCGTTGGAGATGGGATATGATATAAAAAAAACATATGAAACATCCATGAAAAACCTATGAAGATACTTAAAAACATAAATGGATGTGATGTGAAGTGGATGGTTTTTCAAAATTTGTGTCACCATTGGGTAACCATAATTAGTGGGACTTCATTGGAAACTGCTTTGGTTTCTTTATGGTCCAATGGGGCCGTGGAATGTTTGGGGAGGCAAGCAGGAAACCAGGCTGGATCCATTTCGAGCTCCAACATACGGACTATTTTACACCATGTAAATTGCCACATTTTTAGAAGTTGTTGGATTATATAGAGGTTTACCCTTAAAACCATCGGGTTTGCCGAGTAAATTTTGCCACCCCACCTTTCCAGATGACGTGTTTGTTTTGAACAGACTAACTGGCAGAAATAGCTGGGAGATGATGGGAAGTTGGTAGCAGTTTGCTACCTGAATCATTTTATGTTTTTTCCGCAGGAGAAATACCTCAGGGCTATGGAGGCGCTGCTGATTTGGATTGGGAGCTTAACCCGCAAAGATTTGGAGCTTTCTATGGTGGCAAAAGGTGCCAAAAATTACCAAGTGGTTTTTACGTCACGTTAGATTGGCCTGCCTAGCGTGCAGTCCTAAGTCAGTAATTCTATGGTGGCAAAAGGTGCCAAAAATTTACCAGTTGTGGTTTTCACGTCACGTGAAATCTTGGCCTGCCTGCTAGTGCAGTCTTGAAAGTGTTTCAAGGCAGAGTTTTTTTTCGATATTTAATGACTTAGGAGTAGCCACAGGTTGTCTTCTCGGGATTGACCCTACCAAATACTGTCAACCCCGGAAGAAGTGGTCACTCTCAGCAATGGGGATCAAAAATGGACAGCACGAAGCGAATCAGCTGTAACCCATGTTGGTTATGTTGCCATACCCCCAGAAGATATCCCATGCCAGCAGTTGATAGTCATATGAGATGATAAGCCCATCAACTATAGCTATAATTTAGGTATACTATATTACTATAACCATCTAAAAAAACACTAAACATATAATGTGGTTTATATACTTTATTAAGTTTATTACATTGAGCTATTACTCTATATATGAGCAGGGACCCCCACACCCCCCCCAGCCAGATGGTTCCCCCCCCCCTGTGGCAGGGGAGGGGGGGTTTTCTCAGCAGCCAAGCCATGGTGTATGTAGTCTTTATAGTGCATATAATGCATATGTATCGATAATTAGAAT
>Ga0126342_10002488_pt1 | contig 28807 bp, 15 predicted proteins | sample Cyp1metagenome_FD_92528 | JGI IMG/M metagenome (GOLD analysis project Ga0126342, IMG submission 92528) | Coral microbial communities from Lord Howe Island, Old Settlement Bay, Australia - Cyphastrea 1 metagenome | ecosystem: Host-associated > Invertebrates > Cnidaria > Coral ... | reverse complement strand
TTGTGTTTGTACATGTGTATATGGTTTATGTTTTATTTATGTCGGGAGAAAAATAAGACCTTATTTTGGGCAAATAAGGCCTTATTTTATCGCTTACGTAAAAGAAACGCAAACAGAAACATACAGAAAACAGCTAGTAACCACAATTTCTGGATATGTCGGGAATATGCGTTTTGTTTGCATATTTGAAGCCGTTTATGTATGCGTATGCGCAGGCCAGTCCAAGACGGGCTCTATTGTGAAAGCCTTTGAAACCCTGCTAAGTTATATCAATCTATACTTTCTGTGTATACATGTTATTGTGTAAATATATTTGTATATGTGATCATAGATATTGAAGATACAAGTATACATGTAACATCACGTAACTATCGAGAAGCTTCACAGCTAAGGGATTTGATAATGCTGGGCTCACGGCCCCGGACACCGAAGGGCCTGAAAACTCCCCACTTTCGGGTTGGTGAAATCCTGGTCTTCGTTTGTGTCTTTCCAGTTTTTGCTTGTCAAAATCCAAATGCTGGTGAAAATCCCATTTTTGCTGGTGAAATCCCCATGTGTCAGTTTGAATGTTTGAATTACCCTCTGGTAAACTAACATAACTATGGAAAATCATCACCCCTAATGGATAAATCAACTATTTCTGTGGCAATTTTCAATAGCAAACTGTTAGTCATTACCAGAGGGTAGGCTTAGGGTCATCAACCTACCAACGACCTGCTCAACCTGCTCGCCTCGCCAGATCTCTCCCGAGCTGCCGGAGCTGCAATGTTTCCCAAGACAGGTGGCAGAGGTGCTGGGGCTGGGGAAATGGTGACCCGAGGCACCGAAAATCGGGGAATCCATGGGAATCCACCATCCCCAGTTATCAATGGTGAAGGGCCACTGAAAATTGGGGATGTTTATCTCAAAGGTTAAAAAAAATCATGGTTTTTGATGGTGAAAAAAATGGTGCGCCAACATTTCCAAACCATCAATAGAGGTTTGTCATTGGGCATACCAGGATGATATAACCCCCAGTCATGGTTTTTTAATGGGGTGTTTTTTAAGATGGGCTTCACCATGGTTCACCACATTAAGGTGGCCAACAACCATCAAAAATGGCAGATTGCTGTGGGAAATGGTCTGGTAACCGTAGTCGCTCAAGGATTTACCTATCACACACAACCCGCCGAAAATCGAGACGTTCAAAAACCAACTGGTGATCGGTAGTCTAGGACTATCTAACTAAGATTTTGCTAGAAATGGTGGTATACATAAGGAGGGGCAGTTTTGTTTTGATATCCAGTTATACCCCGGTCACCCTTCAATCAGAGGGAAAAGATGGTCGGGCAACCAACAAGCAGCTCAATCTCTGGATTTTTAACCTTGCACCGGAAAAAAACTTAGGAATTAAGATAAACCAAAGTATTGATGTAATCAGTCATATGGTTGTCTTCGTAGTTCCAACCATTTCTTTCGTAGGCAATCATCAATAGCGTCATGAAAGACCACCATTTGCCGATGGAAGCTCTCCCAAGATGTGATAAGGGGTAGATTGGAGTAGCTAAAAAGAAGGGTTCACCAAGCAATCAGGATGGATAAAAACGGAGATTTGGCCCTGCGAAGGGTAGGCTTTCTCAAAAAAATGAAATTCAATTTCAATCCTTAGCAAAAATCCAATTCTCAAATCCAAGTCTCATCTATTACACCCACTATATCCCAGAATGTTTCTTGGTGAAACCCCCAGTTTTGCCGGCCAAAAGCCTCACCTCTCAGGTGTTGAAGCCTGATCAACCAGAAACGTACACAGGCGATTTGAACGCCTCGGCCGTGGCAGGGGCCCAAGGGCCCCTTGGGGGCGTTGCGGCGTGGCACTGGGATAGAGAAAGATCCCCCCTATAAATAGAGGTCTTATAGCTGGAAAACATTGGAAGATATGGGAAGAAAACATGAATAGATGTAGCTTTATAGCTGGGAACATCATCGAAGGAAATGAGGTATTTCCAGCACACCATGTTTGACTATCAGAGGCTAATACGTGAAGTGATACTGGTGATGGAGAATGATGAACAGACAGAGAGAGAGAGAGAGATGTATATAGAAAGATTGATGGATTGATTTATGCATTATGAGTTTTGAAGCTATGGGATAACAGTGCGAATTCAATGGGCTATGGGATAACAGTGCGAATTCAATGGGAAATCAATGGAATGGTGATGGTATAATATTGGAAACTACGGGACAAAGATTTGCTTCAATGATCTTCAATGTATAACGAGCCATTCTCGATGGCTTCATAGAATTTATGATGTTTTTGTTTTTCATGACCCAATAGTTGGTTACTGGAATGGCTAAAAAAGCAGTGGGTTACCCTGGGATCCCAAGCTCCCAATTGGCTAAGGCAAGGGGCCTACCATGTAAGGTACGGGCCATTCGTCACTAAGGAAAGTCGGAGAAGCATTGATGTAATTACCCAATGACAATTGAGAATTAAGCCAGACATTCGGAAAGAATGTGGGTTAATCAAACATGGCTGGACAGATGCAGTTGAGGGTATTGTTGAAGCCATCAGTCGAGGTGGATCCCGGAGACCGTGATGCCGTGTAGTCGGATTTTTTTCGCGGATCGGGGCATTTGAAGCGATTTTTCAGGAGCTAGAGGAAGGTGAGTGACTTCGAGAGAACCAGGATGCCGCTTTCCATTCGTTTTTATCGAAAACTGGATTTGGAGGCCAAGAATCAAAAGACCTGTAATCGGCATATGGGCGGATTTCGGGCAAAGGCCTTATAGTGCAAGGCGCCGAGGAAGGTACAGGTTCCGGAAACCATGAAAGTTCTGAAATTTTGGGACCCCGGAAACGTGCTTCAAACATCTTCAAACCATCTACTACCTTCGGGGAATGGGTCACTCGTTTAGTGAGTCAAGTGTTTGCAATTCGTGTGGAAGAATCGTTCATATACCACTAGACCACTAGAAAGTCACTTATTGCAAGATATGTAATTACATGTAATTACAGTATTCAGCAACTATGGCAAGTACATCCCGAAATGCGTTCAAAATTGAACATTCAGAAACTTCCGAAAACAAGGAACCAAAAGCTGTTTGAAATTTGGTTGCTGTTTTTTTCATCCCCAGAATCCCAGGTTTCAGATCCAGCCAAGGTCATAGCCAAGAAGATGCTCCAGTTGGAAGGTGGAGCCGTGAATGGCTAGGTCTTGGACATGGAATGAATCCCCGCACCAAATGGGGGTTTGCTGGGAAATCCATGGTGAATCTTTTTGGGGAAGATGATGGTAGATGTTCCACGCCATACCGGGTATCCATAGATTCCATTTTGTGGATTCTGTTTCCACCTATTTTTTCTGGTTGGTGCTTTCAGCAGACAGCTTCAGATCTGGTTGTGGCGATCCCCATTGGAGCAGACTTTTACCATGGCGTCAGGCCAGCTGGGTGCAGCGGTGCAGCCCGGGAGCTCTGTGAACAATGAATGGAAGTTGTCGGTTCACATGTTTCCTGTTGGGTAAAAGGACATGTCAGGGTTGTATGATATTTTTGTCCCTGGGTCACATGAGAACTGTCCGTAGCCATGATGAAGTCAGTCTCTCTGGACCTTCCAGAGAGAAATGCCCAGTCAAGATTGCAATTTCTTTCAACTTCATGCCCAGTCAACGCAGTCAACGTCCAGAAATCATTACCCCAACTGCCCAGGTCTAGCTGGGTGCCAAAGTTGCAGCTGGCCTTGCCTGAATCTCAGATATCCCAGCATGAAGATGCAGGAAGCAGATGCAAGCAGGGCATTGGGGCAAGAAAAGGCCAAAACTGTTGGGAACAAACCATCATCTACGCCTCATGTTGAGATATGAATGAGATATGTTGAGATCATTTGAGTAGTAGATCATTCATCGATCATCGAATCATCTGATCATAGCTTCAACCCAGAAGTTTGATCATTTTCTTCGACTGGTGCAATGGAAATTTTGGTGGTTATATCAGCAACGCGATTTTGGTGAAGTCGAACCCGCAGATGGTTGATCGAAAATCCATGTCCAGAGCGGCATGATTTTGAAGAAGACCAGTTTATCACAAGATCCAAAAGGGGGTCTTCCATTTTTGCTAGGAATTTATCCCATTTGTTTGGGGCTTAACCGGCTTAACCCCAGTATCCGGCCCTAATGGTTGATTGTTTGTGGTTTGGACATCGACGGCTTTCAAGGGTACCTGTTTATGCCTCTAGCCACCCTAATCAACAGTGTTCTTTAATCTGGAGTTGACAAGGTTTGATGATGATATGGTTGAAATTGATTGCTAATCATTAGTTTATTAGATTATGATCAACCATATCATTTCAAATGAATCAATTGAATCAGCTATTGTTTCGGCAGCCCTTGCCCTAAATCTGTGGTGCCCCAGCCCTTCCCATGCATCGCATTCCAAGGGCCCGACAGCGGGAGCAGGAAGCCGAATTGGAGAAGGCGCCTTGGCGAATGGTGAAGAAATTGGAGAGTTTGTTGTGATTTTATCAATTCCCAAATGGATTGATGGGTCAAAACCTTGTACCCCTGCTAAACCCCAAAATAGCTGGTAAATGGATGTTCATCCCACTAAAAATGGTATTAATAGGTATTGATCCATTCCCAAATGGATTGATGGATTGATAGATGCAAACTGCAAGAGTCTATTTATCACTTGAATGGGAGTTGACTTCTCTATCTTGATGGAGGTGGCTATGACCAACCTGCTTTGAGGGGTATGTTTTGATTAGTTCCATGGTCAATTTCGAGAAGTCGGGTTGCAGGCTATTGTTGGGTTCACAATGGTATCAAAACAAAGATGAACTTGCTGGCAGGTGTCTAAGTGCGTAGTCTATCCAACATGGCTAATGGGTGTTGATGATAAAGGCAAGCTCGCGCCTAACTCTCATTGACAGAGTGGGTCGACCTACTTCATTGTTCCCAAGAGATGGTTATCCTAGTCTTATTTGTTTGACTTTGTTTGCCTAGTCCATTTACCTGCCAACTTTTCAACACATTCTTGCCCAAGCTTTCCAAGAAATGGTTCAAGGGAACAATTCCACATAAATGGGTGGTATTAACATGTATTAACCCCAATCCATAGTTTATGACATTGGTTTATGGTATTAGATGAAGTTGGTTATTTCGAAATCCCTATTAAACCCCATGAATTCCTATTAAACCCTATGAATCTCTATTAAACCCTATGAATCCCTATTAAACCCTATATATCAACTATATATCCCCATAGAATATCCGTGATACCCCCATTGAACCCATCGCAGGAAGTGCACCTAGCGCGGCTGCACTTGCGCCGCCTCGCACAGGATGTGGCGGAAGCCAAGCTGCGTCCGGCAACGCGGGGTGTTGAAGCGCAGGGGGGTGCCGTGGCCCGGTGCAATCAGCATAGACAAAATGTGGATTTTGTTCTGAGGTTTATTCACAATGGGATATATAGCATTCTTGGGTGCAATGCGATCTCCAACCAACTTCATATGACTAGCGTATTCTGGATGTTTTCTTGGATGATAAACCAATTAGATTCGAGTTGCTCATATCCAAACCGCCTGACGGCACCGAGGTCGACAGGAGCTTGAGGAGGAACAAGCGGAGTTCGTGCCCTTCGCCACCAAGGAGAGCAGAAATTTAAGCGCCACCAGCGCACCAGTTTTCACCCAACAAGTGGAGTAAACTTACCGGGCTAACATATAACGCATGTATTATTTATAGTCCTGTATAGTGTAAGCACACACATATATATATATATATGTAAGTATGTGTAAGCTTCTATGTGCATTACTGATTGCTTAAGACTACAGACACACAGCGATGGATACATACATTCATTCATACATGCATATAATGGGCCTTGATAGGTGAAGAAACGCTAGGCGCTGGGCATTTTCATGAGGCAAACCAATGACCCTTAAATTGGAAGCGAATCATGGCAGGACTTGCGCAACTCGGAGCGTGAGATCATTCACTTGCGTGGGGTACTCCAAAATTTTGTCAGCAAGATGTGAAAGATCCTCATTTGAAGTAATGTATATAATGCAGTTTAAAGTAATGAAATGTAACCTCAAAACAACTGTTATAATGCAGCGCAATACGATCTAATGCAACACAAACATAATCTGATGTGCTGCAATGTAATGCAATGCATGCAGGTCATGTGTGTATGTACATTTCCCCGTATGTCTGGGAATTGCATGTCATTTCCATGTCTGTGTGTGTGCGCGTGTATGTGTTCAATGTAAAAAAAGAAAAACAAACCTCGTTTTAAAAAATATTTCCATGTCACGTACAAGCACATCTTTGTTTATATGATAACGACATTCACGCTGTATTGATCCCAATCTTCTATAATCTCGCGGTTTTTGCTTGAAGCTCCATATGTCCCCCTAGTTTTCTCCATGTTTTGAAGGTAGCTTCGCTACGTTCCCATTGCTTCACGAATCGTGAGGAGTTGGAAGATGCCATGCAGCAGATGACCAATAACCGACGCGCTCCCGAAAGATGGGGGGCCCAAAGTTATGCCTCCGCTATTGTAACATATTATAACTATAGAACATAAGTATAGAACATATTATAATGTTTATAACTATGGAACATTAATGAACATTATATCATGTTTGATCTCAAGATTTTTGTTTAGAGAAAATGTCAGAAGATTCATGGCCAATGACCGAGATTTTGTTTATCCCATTGGATCCAGTTGCGTCATCAGGTCTCCGACGCTTGGTACCCCATGCGACACCCAGGTGGGTCAGTTCAATGGGAAGTTCAGGGCCCTACCATGGTGGTGATCTCAAAAATAGATCCATATTTGGTGGGCATGATACTATTATATATATATATTATATATGTGTGTTTATATATTTTTATGTACTGATATAGGTTGATCAGAGATTTATATCACAGATACTGAGCTATATTTTATGGGGATGTTACTTGACATATACCTTTTATAGATTAGATTAGATTAGATTAGTACGTTTACTTCAGGTACCGGAACTATCCCCTGATACATACCTAACCATTGTGTGTTAAGAATCTTGATCATACCCAGAAATTGGATGATACGCGCAGCAATGTTGATGTCAAGGGGTGGCATTTTGACACATCCATTGCTCGAGGATTCCTTGACAGATGCAGGTTGCACTTGCGCGCGCACATTTACTTGGATTTGCTGAAGATGATTCTTCATTCTTCATATGGTCAACCCTCTATGTCGGGAATCGACTGGCAAATTTGTTTGTTTTCTTACAGCCCCCTTAAGCAAGTCCAAGTTTATCCTTCCACCTAACCACGCCTAGTAAGAATGGATTATTGTGCCAGGAGCCTCCGCTTGTCGAGTGGGTTGGCCCGGGGCATCCACAAAAAACAGAGCCTTATGATCTGATTTGTGTGAAACAAACGGATAGGAATCTGCAACGCAGTTTGTTTGGGGGGTTCATTGCTTTATGTATGTTCCATGATTTTCCCTTCTTTCCATTATTTTCCCATTTGTTTGTTCGCATATTTATGTAGCCCGCACTTTTCCACGTCTCTCCGACCTTATTTTCTTGATAACCCAAAAATAGGCCATTCCAGCGCGAGAATAAACAGCTGGTGCAGGAGCGCTGCCTCAACGAAAACCACGAGGATGGGGGAAGTGCACAAGAACCGTGGTAGGATCCTGAAATGCAACAGAAGCACTGACACGATTAACGGTAAGAATTTGCTACACTACTTCATTGTCCGGCGTTGTCCAGGGTTTCTTTCGATAAAGATTTAACCAGTTTGGCCAGTTTTGAAGATGCAACACTTTTGGATGGTTTTGTTGTTCCGCCTGGCTGGAGGTGCGAAAACTCGAGTGTTTCCCCTACAGGGGGCTGCGTCTCCTGTCTAATCCAATGGCCTGGTGTTGAAAAACCTGTAGAAAACAACAACTTTCACCATCCATCTTGGCATCGCCGCAGGAAACGTGTGCCCAAAGCTGGCGCTGGCCGACCCAAGCAGCTTGCCACTCCAACATTTGGCAGAATCTTCGTGTAGATGCTGTTTTTTTGGGGTAAAATCATGGTAGGTCCTGAGATTTCTTGGAATTTTTCATAACCAAAAAAAGGCGTTTGCGTTAACAAACATCATAGTTGGTTGGGAATCTCCATGTTGGCTTGTTTCCAAGCACTGACTTCGCGTGGCGGCAGCTCATTGTGGGATCAATGGGCGCAATGGGCCCAATATATCCAGTAGGTCGACCATATTACTGGTCAGGGCTGATGCTCGTATGGTCAGTGGCAGCGTGCCACTGACCATCCTGGATGGCACCCCGGGAACAACTTGAGATTTCATTGGCCGTGGTGCCACCCAACAAAAATAGAGAGAGAGAGATGTCATGATGTGTCTATATGTGTCTTATTGTTGATGGATGTCCCACATTTTGTTCCACAAGCTGAAGGTTACTTTTTTCCTGTTGGAATTTGTACCCGAAAAGACTGGGGTGTCAAAGTTGGTGACACTTGGCTAATGAACGGACATCCCGTGCGGTTCAGCTGTTGGGTCCATCGCACAAAAAAATGCCACGAGCATGAAACACCAGCGCATGTCTTATCATGTGGGTTCAAGGCTCCCAAAATGTGTTTCATATCCATCGCTTCCTGTGAGACTTCCCTTTCATCACCTGGATGACCTTTTCCCCAAAGTCAGCGGTTCCAGTGCGTTTGCATAACAGAACAGGCGCAATTGATGTCCACAGGCAAACTTGCCATTGTTGGTATTTGAGCTGATGCCGGTCCAAGATTGCTTTCAGAAATCCAGCAGGATGTAGCACTTGCCAAGGAGATTCTTGACATAGCAATTCTTGGCATCGAGACATGTCACATATGGATCATTTCGGTATCATAACATGGGGCTCCTCAACATCCGACGATTTGTCAACGTGCGTCTTCACTTTTCGAACAGGTCATTTTGGAGGTGCCGACTTTGAAGAGAAAACTGAAAAGGTGCATGTTCCAGGAATGTTCTTGCAAACTGGTTTTGCCAAGGCCCAAGGTAAACAGCTTCTGTCTTAGTATGTTCTGAAAATAGCCATTGATATAGCCCATTTAAATCCATTTAAGACGATGCAATGAACGCCAACTGGGCTTGCCATGAGCCGCAGCGGATGCGGCCTGCGGCGACATGCACGACGCTTTGCGAAGGCCCGCTTATGCCAATCTGGGTCTAACCCCATCCTCCTAATTTTTCAAAATACCTCCATTTGCCCCCCAGAATGAATAGGGCAAGATGAGCAAGTACTACCGACCCTGCAGATTTCTGCAGGCTTCATTTGCCAAACCCAATTTTTAGCATGCTTTAGTTGAAACGGGACCAGTGGGGAGCAATCTTGACAGAAACGATGTGCTTCGCTTTGTGCTTGCAGAGATGTTTTAGTTCCCATTCTTTATGCGCAGGATGGTTCCAATTTGAAAAAATGGCTACCGCCCCCAATATTTTCAATATCTCATTCATCCCGTTCGATGGCAGAAACCCAACGGATTTGCTCAAAGCTGATGCGTAGCCGGAACTTGCAATGTGAATGTCAAAAGTGACGATTAACCAGTGAAATTGAGGGACCCCCTTTTCAGACAAAGCCTACAAGCTGGTACCCCCTACTTGTAAGTTGGTTTATAGTTTCTGTTTTTGGGTATAAAATCCATTCAACATAGCTATTTCCTTCCCATAAACCCAACAATGACATTAATTTATATCTCCATTTTTCCAGAAATTGTTAGTTACAATTGTTAAATCCCCCATGTGTGATTTTTATCTTCCATGTTTAACCTGTGGCACCTTGCCTCACGCAAGGTCGCCAACGAGGCTGCGCAGAGCAGCTTTCGGGCCTACTGGCCCGACAAATCGGCTGTGGTGCTGTCGGGCTATGGGCGGCTCATTAAGGACGGCCCTTAGTTGGGTCATGGTGAGGTAACTGGTGAAACTTAGGTGGGACCTATTTAGTTTTTAATGGTTAGAATGGTTCCAATGGTGGGACCTTGGATCCATGAAAAAACTCTGATTTAGTACTGGATCTATTCATTCTCATGGTGGTGTTTGACAAACAGGTAAATGGGATTACTGGATTAGCTGGGGAACATCCCTCTAAAAAAGGGTTACAATGGGAGATAACATGTGCCCACTTGCCTAACTCCAATCGAAGTGGGTCCAAACTGTGCCTCTTCGCTTCGTCCCCATCAAATAGGGGTCCCAATTTTCTGACAAACCAACATGGCGCCGCCACCCTGTTGGAACAGTTTGGCATTTTCATACATATATGTGTTTGCGAGGTGACATCACTGCAAATGATGTTTAGGAGAGGGGTAACTATCATTAACTATCCCTTACTCTCTTCATACAGGTTGTGAATCATTATAGTTGATCCAGATTTGTATGATCTACGAGTTATTATGAGTTATGGATCTGAAGGAATATCAATGTGGTAAGTGCAAACTAACATAACTAACAAACATAAGTAAGTAGTTTCTAAGGAGGTAAACTGCTGGGTTTGGGTGATGATAACTATCTACGACTATTGCAACTATGAAGTTTAGAAACAAAAAACTAAGCAGGAAAACTTTATGAACCTGTATAAACCCATAGTTGCCATAGTTAACTTCTAAATTAATGTTTATCTGACTCATCAACTATAGAGGTACCGGCCCCTTTGGTATGCCAGGAGAAGGCTCACCGCAGCCAGTGGTTGGATGCCCTGGCGCTCTTCCACGGACTGCGCTCGACGGAGACGGGTCGAATGGAGATGTCGACCGAGGTGGTGCAGCAGGTCATGGCTGCCTGTGCCAAGGTGGGTCTTTTTGTGGGGCCCAAGGGGTGATGGTGGCCATGCTGGGGATTTAAAAAACATGATCTACCTGAGAGTTTGTTTGAATCATATGATGTTTTTATATGATTTTATGATATCACCATGGTTAATGGTGATTGAATTGATATTTAATGGGCGTAATACATATATATATAAGGGGTATGTAATGAAATATATGGCCAACAATATGTATTTGGATGAATTGTACTGACCATCGGTCTGACCTGACGTCACTGGAATGATGGTTACAGTCGTAGAGGTAAATATCCCAAATGGTCTTATTTCAGCTGTTTTCAGGGGTTATTGTAATCTATAGCCAGATGATTGATATGTGACAACCAAAGCTAATGGTGATTTGTATTGAACGGATATGTACATTTAAATCAAAAGCATTAGAACAATTAACCATCAAAATTGAGGTTGCCATATTTTCACACAAACCCATTCGGATAGTAATAGTGTCATGGTTCAACCAAGCTAAACCCTGCCAATAATAGATTGTTCATACGCCCTTATTAGTGGCTGTTGGTGGTTGCTAAGCCCTTATGGGTTTGGATCCTACACCTGAACACTGTGGGTCACTCTCAAAGTGTAGAATTGCAGGAGCTATTGGAATACCAGATCCATGAGCAATCATGATCCTACTTTAATCCTGCTCCCCCGATTGCAAGGGGGATTATCAGATTGTTGGAACATTTCAAGCATACTCCCCAGTTCTTATTTGGAAACGGTAACAAATGGGAATTTCAGGGTAAATGTAAATATCAAACAACCTTATTTTGCTAGCTGGTGCTGCTACTTGGGTAGCTTTTGCAATACCAAAATCATAAGCCATTTGACATTTCACAGGACCAATGCCCAAACCGAATTATAGACCACACTGGATTCCGGACATTGGGTTGCCCATGGGAGGGCACAAAGTACTCACGTGGTAGGCGCGGAAGTGGCAGATGGCCCTGCAGCTCTTTGAGCAGCTGCCATCGTGGAAGGCCGGACACAGAGCTGACCCTAAGATTCAGTAGGAAGAATCACACAAAAAACAACTGGATTCTGGATAATGCCAACACCGGATTAATAACCCCCCCCCAGAAGGTCAGAACTCTACCGTGTAGGTCAGTTTCTTAAACCCCCCTTAATACTAAGCAACTCTGAACATCATCATGTTTGATATTTATGTGTCTCCGTGTTTTTTGAAGTGTCTAGTGAGTCTAGTGATAGTGGCGGGTAAAAAGCAGCCGAGATTCTGTAGCAGGTGGTCCCCAACACAGTGACCTACAACACGATCAGCAACGCTTTGTTGAAAGCTGGGTCGCTTGGTTATCTTGGTGCGGCACCAGAGAATCCAAGGGCTGAAGCGCAAATCAAATAAAAGATGGAAAAGTGTTCATTACGGAAAGGGTTGATGACGTTTGGATAGATGATTCTTGCATGGTTTTCAACTTAGATTGAACATCGGAAATGTTGGCGGCGACAAGTAAATTGAAATCATTTATTGCCATATAGCATTGTTGCTCCGAACCATTTTTGTTGGCTCGTGATCCACTTTATTGCTGGTCCTGCCTGCAAACGCTACCGCTCCAGTCTCCATATGACGGGCCATCTCTTACCGAGGCATTGGCAAGCCTCCCTTGCCTTGCTACACGAGGCGGGAACAGCTAAGCAGCTAAGCCTCGGTGCTGTTAACAGCTAAGCTCACTCCCTATGTTGGGCTTTCCAGTTGGGCTGGTAGATGATCCATTTTTATCCATTTTTGCTGTGCCAACATAGGAAACCAAAACTGCGGGTATTCAAATTTCACTATGGAGAAGCAGAAATAGCTCGGCCCATAGAACTTCGGCGCTGCAAAAGTAATGTTGGTTGGAAGCGCATTTCACCCGTGGCTTGCACTTTTTGAATCTTTTTGATACGTGTTCAGATGTGGATCTTACAACAATCCCGCTTTGTGGAGTTAGAGCTTAATTTGGGCTGGTCGTCAACTTTTGGTTGGGGTGAGTCCTCCACGTTTGTTGGTGAAACCATGACCTGGCCCTGGCTGAAGCATGCACCATCTACATTCCATTTTCTCGAGCAAAATGCGTTTGCACAAAAATGTGAACAATATTTTTCCCGTTGCTCTTGAGATTATTCAAGCGAGCTGATTTTTTTCATGACCATTTATAAATATATTAAATGTATTATATCTATAAGGAGTACAGGATGGGCCCCCCCAGTTATAAGTTGGTTTATAAACCATTATAATCCCCATTAACTATAGTTATATCTACCATAAACCATAGAATTCAGCCACTTATAAACCAACTTAGCTATCTTGGGGGCCCCATCCTGTATGTGTGTGTGTACATATGCCCGGCAGCATATATCTCCATCCTGGATGCGTTTTCCACCGCCGGAGGCCTTTCGCAGCCACTTCGCACCTACGGCTCGGGACCAATCCCTTTCTCCCCGCCTTTGGAGTGCGAAAAAAAAAAGATGCAAAAGTGAATTATGATCTCTAAATATCTATAAGATTAGAAGGGCTAATCCAAAATTAGAAGGCCAATTATATCAAATTATGGCAATGTCAATTTACTTGATGATTTTCAGGGTTTATGATGGGTCAAGTTCATGAGGTAGACCCATAGACTATGTATATGTCTTAATAATGAGATCATCATTGATAATATGGGAGATTATGGTGTGGTGATGACAAACCATCCCCAATTGGGCTTTATTATTGGGCCACCAAATGATCTCCGAATGGATGGTTACTGACGGTTACTGGGATTGTTGTTCTTGGCTACATTGATTTTATAGTAGGTGGGCGCCTTAACTTTGGACTTGCATCTTGCATTCTAGATTTCAAGAAGTCCAAATGTACCAGGAAACGTTTTTGGATGTTCTGTGAGAAGCCCCACCTTTGCGTTCCAGCCGAATGTGTTACGAATTACCCTCTGGTAAACATACCAAAACCTATGGAAAATCACCATTTTGTATGGGTAAATGGTAAATAAACAAACTCAATGGCACTTTTCCATCGCAAACTCTAAACATGTACCATTTGCGCAACATCAACCGATGTCAACGGCCAGGTGGTGACCTTCAACAGCGCCATCGCTGCATGTCATCGAGGCCGGATTCAGCCAGCCTATGGGGGTTTCCATAAATGGAATAAACCCCAATAGCTGGATGGTTTATATGGAAAAAAACATCTATAAATGGATGATAACTGGGGGTGCCCCCATTTTAGGAAAGCCCCATATGTTGAATAGAAGACATGTTGATAAACCATGACATAGTGGCATACCTCATGCTTCGACAGTCGAAATGATCCATCATGATCCATCCCTATTTGCATTGGTAATGTTGACGAATCGGGCCAGAGAAGTGGAGCCACTGAATCGTCCATTTTTTTCCAACACAGGTTGATTGATGGTTTGCCTTGGATTTTGGTGGCATGGCGTACCCAACGGGGGTGCTGCATGGTGCAAATGTTTCAAGCAACCAACGTTGTTCTGGTCAAAATCAACTTCAAACTATATACTAAAATCATCTGCAACCATGAGTTTGTTCACATGGAAATTTCCCCTTAAATCTATGGAATCAGAGTTTCCGTCAAGAAATTCTGTGAATTTCTGGGGCCATCACCAGCCCAAAGCCAGGCAGCCAGTGGCCTTTGGCCGTCTCATTGTCGGCACCTCAGCTGGTTTCCCGTGTGGAAGATGATCTACATTCATGGGTAAACTCCACATCTACTCATTAGTTTACTGGAGGTTATTTTTGAAGAATAACATCAAAAAAAAAGTAAATTGCTAAATTGACTCCTAAGAATTTGCTGCGAAAAATAGTTGTGTTTCAACCAATTTTCCAGGTCGTAGTTCTTAAGAGCTGAAAGGTTTTGTTACTTGTCCCCTGGTGACTCGATGCTCCCCAAAGTCGAGGCTTCAACGGCTGTTGGAGAAGCAGCTCCGGTGGGGGTGCCATGGGGTGCCCACCAACGCACTTGGAGGGCTTAGGGTGTCCTATGGTAACTCTTACCCGAAAGGATGCAGAAAAGATGAATCTTGTCACATGATTTCAGGTTCGGAGAAAGGGTAAAAGGGTAAAAGTTGCCATTTATTGTTTTAGTAGGATTTTGAGCTGTATTAGTATGTTTACCAACGAGAATTAGAGATTGCAACCAGCACGATTGGGATAGAGCCTCAAACTTCAAGTATCAACTCACTTGGGAATTTGGCAAAGCACGTGGAAGCAAGGAAGCATGGGTGTCTAATCAACATAAAAGAGACATATCAGCTGGTTGGTGGTTTGGAACATGTTTTATTTACATATTGGGAATGTCATCATCCCAACTGACGAACTCATATTTTTCAGAGGGATAGGGCTCAACCACCAACCAGCCAGTCAACAAAACATGGCATTTTCAGGACAACCCGCTACACAACAAGTCTTGGAGGACCATCTGGTCACTCAGCATGGGGATGATGCTCCAAAGCTGCAGCTTGGTTGATATCTTTTAGCGCTTTAATGAAGTCACCAACCAACTTGGGTTTACAGACTCAATACTAACCCAAAGACTCTTTTTGATAAATTTGAAGTGGGGTGATTAGTGGGTTTACCATTTTACGCACACATTGACATGCAAGTGAACACATCACGTAAAGAGAGGCTCTGTGATGGTACCAAAACATTGTACAACACACATTCTATGAGGTGAGGACCGTCTGTTACAAATTGGCTTATAAATCCCACTAACTATAGTTAAATTCCCCTATCAACCCTAGAATTCACCTTAAGTTGTTTGCGTCAACATCTCGCTATCGTAAACGGAGGCCTTACCTTGTGCGCAGCGTGTAAACTATATCAACTGATGCGCAACCTGGCATGCCCGAGCTCCCTGAGCAACTGGCGCGGGAAAAAGGAGCCAGAAGTTATGATAGCCGGCGCGAAAAGCAAATGGTGCGCTTCCGGTCGGACAGGCGCCAGCCCGCACAGTGGCCGCTCACACTACGCTCCGTGGTGTGCCAGGCGTCTTCGGTGCCCGCACCCGCACCGTGGCCGCTCACACCACGCTTTGGTGGATGTTTGGAATCTCTGAAAGCTTAGAATGACTCACGTTTCTTGTGACTTTGGTCGGTGGCATTTTCCCAACAAACATCCAATGCTGAAACCACTCCCAGCACAACTTGTACACCTGGGTTTGGTTATATACTTAATACTTACTGGGCTCATCCTTTAAATATTTTCATGGAGGAATACCATGATATTCCACTAAAAACCAACTCAAAGACTGGTTAAATCATGGGAACTGGATCCCCGGTGATTTGGAACAGATGAAATGGTCTAAGAGTCTAACACAGTGCTCAGATAGAATTGCTGATTTTATCCAGCCCCGCCTGTTTTAAAATACCACCTTTTGATACCTTTTGTTCATGGCCTCCGGTTTTCCAGCAAGCCACGTTTGCAGGGTAAAACAAATGATGTGGGCAACCCAATGCCATAAACATTGGGGATCCAACTATCCCCAGGTGGGATTCCAACTATCCCCAACATACCATGTCCAAACTATCCATAAACAATGCCATAAAGCTATACAAAGCTACCACTTGGGGATCGTTGGAATCCCACCTGCCTGCCCGCGCTCTTTCAAACCATCAAAAAACCCAGGCCAACAGCGATCACCTGCACCGGCGTCATGGGCGCCTGCGCCAAAGGGACCCAGTGGTTGGAGGTGCAGCAGTGAAACAACAGGTGGGGATGGGTGAATACTAATTATATACTATATATGATATATATATACACACATATATATATATACATATATATATATATATATATATATGTACACGAGATGATCATTGGTGATATACATAATATGTATATATATATTCCATGGAAATATATGTTTCATGATTTATGGGAATTGATCAAAACTTCTTATTCCCATGTTCTTCCCATATCAACTTGGATAGGCCATCAGCATCCTGGCCAAGATGATCCGACAAGTCGATGAGCCGCGCAGCCAAGATCCAGTCGGACGAGGTATCCAAAGTGGGAAAGTTAGCCAGTGATGCAATATGTCCATATAATTCATTAACAATTCCATGTATATATATATATATATATATCTGTGTGTGTGTATGTATATATATATACACATAAAACTACGCATAGATATATAATCCCCAAAATTCCTGGCTGGTTTCAAACATGTGTTCTTCTCCGTCCTTCAGATGATGATCCCACTTGACCGTCATATTTTGGGTGTGGCTCCAACACCGAGCAGCTGGGTCGAAATTCGCAGGTGAACATCCCATCGATGATTTCTGGCAATTCCAATTGCTCATGATTATACAATGATGATGCAAATTCCGAGTGTGACATGTCGACATGGTCTAAAATGGAGAAAATCGATCACCCAAGTGAGGCCACGGCAGAAGAAGTGATGATTCTTGAGGTGACATTTTCGGTTTTGATTCATCCACAGTGCAATTTGTTTGCATTGGCATCGTGGCCTTGAGGTACCCGATGCCGGACTGGGAGAAGCCGTGGGCTCGATTGTGCCTTACCCGTCTTTTACTAATCACTAGTACCTGATGGTAACCTTCCCAATGGGTAGTCGTGGTTTATTAATCGTGGGTTGACATTAGATGGCGGGAACTTATTTTTTGGACAATTTTTGAGCGGAAGTTTTTATGTCAGTTTTCGGAGTGACCCCTATTTGTTGCACTTTCACAAATCCCTGGCATTGAAGGAATGGCGCTTTGGGTGGCTCAACCCAGAAATTTACCTCACAAGCCAGGTTGGAAAAACATCGCGGTGGAAATTGATTTCCAACCCATGGTTACAACCCAAGTGTAGTGAAGAAACAACCTAAGAGTTCAAATTAGTTCAAATCGAAGTTGCTGTTTTTCCCATGATTATCCCCATGGAATTCCTTTTTCTTTCGTGCCATGTCAGCCATGTTTTGTGGCGCGAGCTTCCCACCGATCTCCGGGCGGTGTTTGGGGTGAATCTCCAGCAGGATTTGACTGCCTACAACGCCGCCATCTCGGCCTGCAGCCAATCGGTGGATGCCTGGGATGCTTGGATTCTCCGACCCACTTAGTTTGGTTTGGTTTAGTTAATTAGTTAAGTCAGTTAGTTAACTACTATAGTTTGAAGATGTTAACAATATGACTATAAGATGATTACAATATGATTTGAATTGCGGATATAGTGATTTATCACATCATATAGCCCACTTGGAACAAGCCCATGGCCCATTTGAGCCGGTTTACCAGCTATAAAAGGAAGATCAGCAGAAATTGAAAGTGAACCCATATTTCGCTGAACGCTGGGAGAACCATGGAAATCTCAAATTTGATGCTTGATGTTGGTCTAGCTGGCTGGTTTGTGGTTTCAAATACTTGTTATTTCCGCCCTGTAATGATCCAACTTGGCGGTATTTTACGTATTTTGGGGGTTGAAAACACCAACCAGTTGAAAACCATGGAAACCTCCCAAAGTTGATGATAATTGATTGATAATAATAGTTGATCAATCATTGTTGACCCCAAAAAGATCCCCATAGCTTTGGGGTGTCCTCCGTCTTCGGACAATCCAGATAGGCAGATTGAAGTTCGATCTTGTTTAAGATAGGTTAAGTATGGTTAGGTCATTGTCTGGATAGATATGCTATTTGCGGATATTTATGCATATTCCTGTCCTATTTGCAGCGAAGTCTACATTAGTGTAGCTTCAGCAAATAAATTCCATTTGTAGCCAGCAGCTAGACGCTTCGCAATATCAACCTCCGCCAAGGAGTTTGCTCTAGCGCTCGCCGCCTCGCTGCCGTTGCAGCCTGACGTGCCTTGGACCCTTGGAACCCCCCAATTCTCCAAACAAAAGCAGGTTCCGTTGAATTTATCTACCAAACTGGTATGGAATGATGTGGAAAACCATGCAAAACCAGTTGAGCAAAAATTGGTTCAACATGACAGAGATGTTCCGAATTGTCCAGGTGTTTACCTTAAGCGCTTGCAGGGTGGCTCAGTGAACAGGACGTAGCAGAAAGTAACGGGTCACAGATGGCCCGCTCGTGAACCAATGCAACCCCTCCATTTCTTGGTTTATTGTCTTACTTACCATCTGGTTATTTAGCATAGCTATTGGAAATGGCCCATTTATGAATGATTTACTTATTAAGAATGGTGATTTTGCATAGCTACTTTAAATAACAAGAGAGTATTTGCTCAAATAGATGCATAGAAGAATGAATTGACAAACGTACGTACGGTATAGTTCCATTGTTCTTTGGCAGCCATTTGTCCAGCTTTCGGGATGTCGGAATCCCAAAAACTGAGCCAGTGGTTGATGTGTCGCGCTTGTCAAGGTTTGACTGCCTGCCAGCATCGCTGACCTGCTTGAGACAGGAATCCTGCACTACGGACCATAACAATGTGTGCATCTCTGTCTGGCTTTTGGTATGTTGTGAAATGGCCATAAAAATCATTAAAAATCCATCAAACATCATAAAGTATCATAAAGTATCAAAATAGCACATGCCAAATCTTGTAGAGTTCCCCTTTGATTTTGGTACCTTTGGTACCTTTGGTACCTTTGGTACCCGGGACACCGCCAGGCGGTCTACTCAATGGATCTTGGCCCTGCAGAAGCTCCGACATTTCCAGCGCATGGTGGGATGATCTCAGGGAAGCTGTTGAAGGTTGCGTAGATTTTGGCGAATGATCTTGTTGGATCTATCAAAATGTGATAAAATGTGTATTTGCTGAATGCTGAATCTATCAAAACATATTAAAACATGTATCAATGTATCTCTTGATTTTAAGAAATTCTGTGATCGGTAGATGGGAAGAGTTCGAGATGGATCTGAAGATAGGTCAGGAGGTCAGTCTCCCAAGCCCTATCAGGCAGTAGCTGCAGGGATGGGATGAAAGAAGTTTTGGGTCCAAAAGTTTTGGCATATTCGAAAGTGGCTACAAGAATTATGATGCTAGCAACAGTATTATGAAAGTTGTTACTGACAATGACGGGAATGATGCTGGCAACAGTGGTAGCAATGACAATCACTTTGATACGCATGCAAATTTGTTTGTAGAGAGTGACTGTAAGTATGTGACGCAATGTATCCGAATGTAATCTGACACAATCTAGTCTAACCTATTCTAGTCCAGTCTGAAGTAGTCTAATGCAGTGCAGCGTGTAGGGCGTCTAATTGCATCTAATTGCACCTACGTGTCATTTATGCTTCCATGTGTAATCTATGTACGCATGTCCATAATGAATGCAATGTATGTGTATATATGTGTTCAATACTTACGTGCACAGATAGCATCATACAGCTACATGGGTGACTACCGTTAATACTGGATAATCTATGGTGTGGTTATTGTCAATAGGTGCACTTGCCCGCTTTGACTCAGGACAATTTCATGTGGTGACGGCAGCCATTTGGCTTCCACCTAGGCTGCAAAAGTTTTTGGGAGCGCTCGGCCACTTTCAGTGGTAGGCGGAGCGTCTGCGTTCGATCCAGGGCGGGCGCGTAGTTAGGTAGGTGGCTTGAGAGGAGCCTAGGTGGGAGCCATGCCTACCTACTACGAGGCGATGTATGCAGGCGCTGGTGGAGCTGGGGATGAGGTTGAGAATGAGGAGGTGATGAACACCCCTGGCAGGGGAACTACGTCTGAGGGACAAGGTGGCGACGGCAGTCGTGGTGCATGGAGTGTTGGGACCTTGGGAACAGGTCGAGGCAAAGGACGAGGTGAGAGTAGTCGTAGTGGTGATGCACGACGATGTGAGAATTGGCATGAAGGTGGATATGAGGAAGGTGGTGCCCAATACTTCCAGTTGACTTCTGGGAGTAGTGGGGGCGAGCAGTCAGGAACTGAATGGGAATCAGGATCTACATCGTCGTGGTGGGGTGGCCACTACAATGAAAACTGGACATGGAGTCATAGAAGCAGTTGGCCCAATTACTATGCTAGTAATTGGGAGTGGGTGCAACAGCCAGACCCATGGGCAGACTGGTATCAGAGTCGTCAACAACATGCACGTCGACCTCATGAATGTGTTGCGAATCCAGGAGACGGGCCTCCTAGTGATCATGGCAGTTCAGGACAAGAAGACGGCAGCGGAAGTCTTCATCGAGTTCGGCCCGGACGTGAACCTCGAGGGGTACGAGATCTCTCCCCTGCATCTCCAGTGGCAGCACGAGACGCTTCAGGCTCGTTGCCTTCAGGCGAGATGGGAAGCGCTGGAGATCAAAAGGAGCCACCAGCGGCGGGGGAACGGCGGGGCAAAACATCCTCGTCGTATCCCCCGATCTTTCGAGCGAAGCCAGGTGAGAGCTACAAGGAGTGGCGCCGCTCAGTCGATTTTTGGTTGGGTGGCGAGGGCAACTCAATCCCTGCGGAGTTGATTGGACCTCGCATCATGGTGCAACTTCGTGATCGAGCTGGTCAACTGGTACATCATCTTTCCAATGAGGATGTCAACAAGGCAAATGGCATGGCGGTCATCATGAAGGAGTTGGAGAAAAGTCCTATCATAAGACAACTTGATAGGCACAAGGTTGACCAGCACCGCAAGAAACTTATGCAGTTGCGCCGGTACCCGAATGAGAGCATGGAGTCCTACATCACGAGAGGCAGCATCTATAAGACGCAGCTTCTCGCCCTCGACAAGGCTATGGAGATGGGCGAGTTCTTTTACACTGGCTTGTTGGTGGATGGAGCCAGGCTCACGAAGAAGGATCGGGTGATGGTGAAGACCCGGGCAGGGTCAGATGGCGAGGAAGCTGTGACGAATGCTATGGTGGAGCTTGCGCCGGAGCTGGAGGGTGAAGCCGGGTGCCCAATTGGCCATTCGGAACCGGATGCAGCTGCACGTCAAGGAGATGAGTGGCTTGTACAACGCCAAGACATGGGCCACCGTTTCCAGAAGAAGGAGACCTATGTGACTTCGGCGGATGCTCCGCCCTGGGATGACATGGAGGCGATCATTGAGGAGGAGACCTTGCCGGAAGAGGAGGCCGAGCTGCTCCCACCAGAAGTTGTGGAAGCGGCCCATGAGGCATTTGCGCTGCAGTTCAAGGCAAGACAGAAGATTGCAGAGGTCAAGAAGCTCCGGCAGTACTTCAGAAAACCTGAGACACCGGAGGAGAGGAAGCGAGCCATTGCAGAGAAGATGAAGACATCGCCGTGCCATCGATGCGGCGAGTTAGGGCACTGGAGCCGGGAATGCCCTCAAAGGGGGCATGCCACCGGCGCGGCTGCTTGGAAGGGTTCCTCCAATTCCAAGGCTGTGGCAACCGCAGCTGATGATTGGGCAGCACTGGTGGCTTTGTGCAACCGGGGCGGATCTGAGACTTCGCAATCCGCTTCGAGTTACAAGAGTGCCCATAGCGTGCAGGTGGTCCAGGTTTCCGAGTCTTCATCATCTACATCACATGTCATTTTGGTTCATGATTCTTTTTGGTGCCATCGCGAGTTGAAGTTTCAGGTCATCTTGGATCTAGGGTGTGTGCGATCAGTGGTTGGCATTGCATGGATGAAGGATTTGTTGGAAGAGTGGAAGAGACAGAATAGATGGTTTAGGGTGTTTCCAGAAAAGGAGCAGTTTCAGTTTGGCAACATGCAATCTCTTCACAGTCGTTTTCGAGTCCATTTTGAAGCAATGCTAGCAGGGGTACATGTGGCTTTGGCGATGTCTGTGGTGCCCGGGAATTGTCCACCCTTGTTGTCCAGACATGCATGCAGTCAGCTGGGTCTCAACATTGACTGTGGCAAGCATAGCGTCAGCTCTATCAAGATGAATGTTAAGGCGTATGGCATGTCTCAAGCCGGAAATGGACACTATCTGTTATCGTTGCATGAGTTTTCAGAAGGTCACACCACAGACATTCCGGAAGATTTCAGCGTTCCACTGGGAGTTGAAGCACATGTTCTTTCACCGCGGCCATCTTCTACGAGGCTCGAGATTGCGGCTGGTCTGGATCCAGCGGCCCCCGTGTCTGTGGCGGAGGCGACCCATGGCAGCGCGAGCCAAGTCCTCAGCGCTGACGGTGGTTGCGAAGGCGGCACCGCCGAGAGGAGAAGCCCTCGACCAGCTGGTTTGTCAACTATGCGGCGAACAAGGTCACCATGCTCAGGAATGCCCGATGTTGGAGACTGCAGTGCCGCCAAGCTCAGGAGAGGAGGGCATGCAGGTGGATCTCGCCAACATGCGCCGCAAGGTGAAGAAGCAGGCCACGACTCCACCGGGTTATGGGACGAATCGCAGGCTGTTTGCACAGGAGACCAGTCTGGAGGAGTCACCGAGCTGGGCAATGGTGTCGGCTCCTGGACTGACGGAGGAGGAGTTGGCGCTGATTTCGAAGAGACGAGAACGGGCAGCAAAGGCACAGAGCAAGAAGAAGGCCGTGCAGGCGCTGACGGGAGTCCATGCGGACTTCCCCAGTCTCTCCCATTGCTGGTCGAACGAGGTGGCGATCAACCTGACATGCTCGGTGGCCTCAAGGATGAGGGTGTTCCTTTGGAAGAAGATGCTGTGGCAGCTGCGTGTGAAAAAGGCAGTGGAGCAGACTGTGGGCACTCAAGGAGCACGTTGGAAACGAAACCCGCGTTGGCTGAGTCTGCTGTTTGCCAAGGAGGTAGCAGGCTTGTGGGGCCATTTCGGAGCGATGCGGCAGAAGTTGAACAACCCCGACGTGTGGCATCTTTTGTGAGGCCGCAACGAGGCCTCGTGCAGCAGCTCAAGCAAGGAGCACAAAAGGGAACGGCGATGGGGAACTATGTCACCAAGTTGATCAACAAGCGGGAGAAGTTCGTCGTTCTGGAGTTGTTCGCGGGCACAGCAAGACTGACGAAGATGGCTTCCAGAGAACGTGGTGAGAGATGGCATGCTATGAGCTCTGTGGATATCCTGTCAGGTCAGGATTTGCGCAAGGGCGATGCGAGAAGGGAGGTTTGGAAGGCCATCCACGCAGAGGAGCCGGATCTCATCACTCTGGCAATGCCTTGCGGCCCATGGTGTCAGTGGATGCATCTTTGTCCACCAGAGCAAGTGGAGGAGAAGCGCAAGGCCGACATGCCGTTATGGAGGTTTGCCCGTGAAGTCTGGGACTCTCAGGTGGAGAAGAAGAGATTGGTGCTCACGGAACAACCTCTTGGTTCAGAGGGACTGAAGCTCTCAATCATGGAAAAGAGGCCGGACTTGCACAGGGCTAAGATAGCACAGTGCATGTTTGGCTCGGCTGATGTGATTTCGGGCAAGCCCCACCGCAAGCTGACGGCCTTGGATGTGAACGACGAGCACTTTGCGGAGATGCTACTACATGGAGCCGTATGTCTTCACGAACCTGCTGAACATCAAGTTCTGGAGGGCAAGGTGTTTTTCCAAGGCAAGTGGATCAATCGGTCAGCTTTGGCAGCTGCCTGGCCCTTGCCACTTTGCAGGCACATCTTGACTTGTGCCGAGAAGACATTGATGCGGATCCAACAAGTTCCACATTGGACTTTGACGCAAGAGGTTGAAGACCCTACTTTGTGGGAGACTACGCCGGTGGCTTCGGGAACTGTTCCGGAGGAGAACTTGCGAAGAGGCTTGGGAGAAATGGGAGTGGCGGCCGACAGGTATGGATATGTGACATTCGAAGGAGTGGGCCAACAAGCACCTCGCCGCATTCGAGCAGCCATTGCACACCTGCACGTGACGTTGGGCCATCCAGCCAATGAACGCTTAGTGCGAATGCTGGCCATGTCAGGAGCAGGTCAAGTTGTGCTTTCGGCAGCATCCCATCTACGGTGCCAGGTATGTGCCATGGTTCATCCTCCTGGTGATGCTCCTCAAGTCACTGCCAAGCGCCCGACGAATTTCAATGAAAGCTTGTCGGGCGACACGTTCTATGTCTGGGACAATTTGGGTGAAAAGTTTGCGGTGACGCACTTCATCGATGGCTTGACGGACTACCACATCGCTGATTGTGCTGTCAACACAGATTCTTCCTTTGCAGCTGACTTGCTGAGAAACAACTGGTATAGCATCTTTGGGACTCCCGACATGCTGGTGACGGATGGAGGTTCGGAGTTTGCTGGTGCAGTGGAGACTCTCAATCAGCTGATGGGAGTGGTGCATGAGCTGATTCCCGAAGGAGCAAAATGGCGACTGGGACATGCAGAACGTCATGGAGCCATTTTGAAGTTGATGCTGATGAAAATGGTGAAGGCTCACAACTTGCAGGGCTATGAGGACATGCGCACGGCGACTATTGCCGCATGTATGGCAAAGAACCGCTTGGCCAACCAGGCTGGTGTCAGCCCGCTTCAAGCAGTCACAGGCAGGAATCAAGTGCTGCCCGCGTCCCTGATGAACCAGATTTGTTCAGGGAAGGTACGCTATGTGGTGAACAAGGCCATTACCAAGGACGAGAGCTTGAAGAGGGCGGAACGCATCCGATCGGCGGCAGTGGAGTCGTATTTATGGTTGGATGCTCATGACACTCTGCGCAAGGCCTTGTCCTCCAAGTCACGACCACCCAAGTTGGAGCTCTTGCGCGAAGGGGCAGTGGTCTACGTCTACGAGCCACCACAAAGCCGAAAGGGCCTGAGCCGCCGTCTTCAAGACAATTCATCATGGTCAGGGCCTGGGACGGTGATTTGTGTGGAGAAGGATAAGGAAGTCCCCACGAAGGCATGGGTACGACTACGTGGACGAGTTCGTGGAGTGGCTTTGGAAAGACTGCGGCTGGCGACTACGGAGGAGCTCGTGAGTGCGCAGTTCATCACGGAAGCCTTGGAGGAAGTGTACAAGGAGCTGACCTCTGGTCAGTTGAGGGTGACTGCAGAAGGAGAAGGGTCAGATCAGGAGCCTTTGCCTCCACCATTGGAGAGCCTGGAAGATCAAACTCCGCTGGTGGAGGAGCCCGTGGAGATCGACACTGAACAGTCAAGATTGGAAAGGAGGCTGTTGACTGATGTACCACTGCAGATGACCCGACAGGCAGACGAGAGAGATCCTGCCTTGGAACCATTTCAGAAGAGGCAGAAGATGTTTGCAAAGCTGGCTGAGAATCTGCAGGCGCCGACGTCAATGCAGGAAATGCAGGTTCGAGACCAGCTGGAGAGATCATATCAAGGAGCTCGACAAGTCAAGGGCGCCGTGAAGGAGCATCGGGATCGCAGTCGTGGACCTCGCCGAGCCCCAGCAGCGAGTTCTCGGCCGCATGCGACGGACTTCGGCATTGTGGATGCCGACTTGACTGAGGATGAGAACATGCCTGAGAATGCCCTGGCGATTGAGGCCATGGCGGTGAATCCCGAGCGCGATGTGGCGGAGAAGTATGCGGTTTTTGTGAATGTGGCCTACAATCCGGAGGCAGTGGATGTGTGGCAGGACATTAGAATGCATGAAGCTCTTTGGGGTGCACATGGTGTCTACGCACAGGAGGCAGAGTTGCGCCAGTATGCGGAAGAGCAAAACAATCAGTGCACCGAGGACATGGCCCATGCTCAGAAGTTGATCACGGGAAAGGAGCGTTTGGAGTACACGTGGCACAAGCTGGACAAGCAGTGGCAGTCCGCATTTGTGCCCGCTATTGCCAAGGCCTTCCAAGTGTATTTGGATCACAAGGCCATCCGGGGTGTGCCCATGGGAAAGGTGATCGACCCGAAGAGGATCCTCCCGTCCAGGATGGTGTTGACGAACAAGGGCAAGCCGGAACTGGCAGACGCCGAGCTGAAAGCGCGTTGGGTATTTGGTGGACATCGCGATCCGGATGCAGGAGCTTACCAGACTTCATCCCCTACGGTGAGCGTGGTGGGCCACAACTTGCTCAACTTTCTGGCAGTGCAGTTCCGTTGGGAGGTGGTTTTTGAAGATGTTTCTGCCGCCTTCTTGCAGGGGAAGGAATTGCCGGATGATCGAGAGATCTACGTCAAGCTCCCTCATGGCTATCCTGAAGAAGCCCTGGTCACCTTGCGAAAAGGGATTGGTGACCTGTACCGGCCAGATGTGGTGCAGCTCACCAAAGGTGGGTTCGGCTTGCCCGAGTCTCCGAGATTGTGGTACTTGGAGTATCGTGCCACCTTGCAGGAGATTGGAGGACAGGAGCTGAAGCTTTTGCCTGGCTTCTTCTGCTTCTTTCATCCAGATGGCCGTCTACGAGGTATGGCTTGCATCCACGTGGACGACACCCGCTACGCTGGAGATGCTTCGGCCAAAGAGATATGGGACGCCTTGCATGAGCGCCTGAACTTTGGCAAACGTCGGAGTGCCCTGGATGGATGGCAGAAATTCTGCGGGCGCTATGAGAAGCAGGATCCCAACACCTTTGAGATGTACTACACCATGGACGATTACTGCCAGAACATCAACCTGGTGACCGAGCGCACCAGCAATGACCTTCAGAGGCCGCTGACCGATTATGAGAGAAAGGTGATCAGTTCAGTGGTGGGCCAGCTCAATTGGGCGGCAAGGCAGTGCCGCTTTGATTTGAGCTATGGCACTTCCCATGTGCAACAGCTGGCAGGATGCGGTGACGCACAGGCGCTGACTTGGCTCAACCGAGTGATCCGGCGAGCGCGCAAGGAGTTTGTCATGAAGGTCCCGCGTCTCGACTGCGAGCTGGAGGACATGGTGGTTTTGTCGGTGAGTGACGCGGCATACGCCGCTCAACCCAATGGCAGCAGCCAGGGAGGACTTCTCATCGCCTTTGCGAATCCGGCCATCCAGGACAAGGAGGCCCCGATCGCTGTCATCGAGGCGCAAAGCACCAAGCTGCAGAGGGTGGTGAGGTGCAGCATGGCGGCTGAGCTCAGCATGGCTGCATGCGCTTTTGAGCATGGCGACTACGTGAGGGCCGTGCTGTCGGAGATGACGATGCAGCGCTTCGACATCAAGGCCTGGAAGATGAGCGCCAGTCTTTGGCGCCACATTTTGGTGATGGATGCAAAGGTGGCGTATGATGCCATTGCCTCGGAGGTGGCGCCGACGGATCGCAAGCTGATCGTGGACATCGCCATCTTGAGGGAGACCCTGGAGGATGGCGAGTCAAACACGTTTTTGCGATGGGTGCCGGGGCGCGAGATTCCTGGTGATGGGCTGACGAAGTGGCATGGCAACGGAGCATTGGAGAAGGTCCTGACGGGCTGCATTTGGTCTCTCTGCGATACGGCACTAGCTGCGGAAATGCGCAAGCGAGTGGCCATGCGCAAGAGAGTTTTTAGGAGTCAAAGCACCATCGGGGGTTTGTGTCAATAGGTGCACTTGCCCGCTTTGACTCAGGACAATTTCATGTGGTGACGGCAGCCATTTGGCTTCCACCTAGGCTGCAAAAGTTTTTGGGAGCGCTCGGCCACTTTCAGTGTTATATAATCACAACCTATGGTTAATCATGGTGTTTCACGTACCCCCTTTTTGGGGCATTACCCATATAAATCGTCACCATTCTTCGGATCAGTCGTCACCATCGCTCCACCTGCTCCAACACAGGCCATCGAGCCGGACCAAGTGGCCTATGGTAGCGCCATCGCCAGCTGTGCGGAAGGCAGTGTGACAGAAATGTCATGGTATGACATGAGTGACTTAGTGGTTCATGGATTTTGCTATGTTTGCATTTAGATTATTTAGCCATAGTTTGTGTCCTTCTAATTTGTGGCACAAACGTTCCGGGAACCGAGAACTTTTGTGACTTGAGAGCGTGTTCTTTAACAATTTGGACATAACCAATGAGACTTGGAGGCTTATCCTGGTCCTAGTTGCCCTCCCACTAAATTCAGAAATGGCAGGTTCGACAACCAACAAACGGGAATTTAGCATGATTTAGCATGATGTAGGTATCAAACAAAGGTGGGTTTCATCCAGAAAATTCGGATGTGTTTATCCTACCAGTAGTACCGCACAAGGCGGTGGCGGAAGTTTCAGAATAGGAAACCTATAGGAGACGTTGGTTGTTGTGAATCACGGATGGCAGAGCGAATCCACTGATTGACCGAAAGGTGGTTGG
>Ga0126342_10002487_pt1 | contig 28809 bp, 30 predicted proteins | sample Cyp1metagenome_FD_92528 | JGI IMG/M metagenome (GOLD analysis project Ga0126342, IMG submission 92528) | Coral microbial communities from Lord Howe Island, Old Settlement Bay, Australia - Cyphastrea 1 metagenome | ecosystem: Host-associated > Invertebrates > Cnidaria > Coral ... | reverse complement strand
GGTCCGTCAGTGGCTTCGCTCTGCCATCCCTGATTCACAACAACCAACGTCTCCTATAGGTTTTCTATTTTTGAAACTTCCGCCACCGCCTGTGCGGTACTACTGGTATAATTATATTATATGTATAATATAAATACAGTATATAGCAATAGTTGTAGGGCTTATCTTTCAACTTATGGAGCTCAAACTCCCAGTTCTATCCCCTTCTACCCATTATATCAATAGCCCCTAATTTTTTTTATGGTCGCTCCCTACATCACCAAGCTCCATGGCCCCTCCATGGCCGAGGAACAACAAATGCGCGCACGAGTTCATCATGGACTTCTCCGACATTCGCAAGAAGACGGGCATCGTCGAGGAGGACATCGCCAAGCGCCTGCAGGAGCAGCGAAGTCGGACGGGGAGACCGGGAGACCGGTCTCGACCGGTCTCGACCGTTCCAGGAATCCCTGGGGATTTGAAACATGAACCAAAACTGCTTGGTGGTTGGAACATGGCTTTATTTTCCATTTCATATATGGGATGTCATCCTTCCCCTTGACTTTCATATTTTTCAAGATGGTTAAAACATGTTAAAACCATCATCCAGAAAATGATCAGATGATTTTTCGATATTTTTCGATGAAATACGAACAGATAGAGGAACTTTGAAGCATGGCCATTTTTGTTGATGGCCACTAGATTCCAAAATGTCGAGATCAACTCAAGCACATAAGGGCACTAACCCATAGTTGTCTATAGTTATCTTATATAATTTTCCCATATCCCATATTAGATATAAGATATATAAATATATACACAACCCATAGTTAATGTATATTAGGACTATAACTTTCCCATATTTTCCATATCTTGAGATCCCATTTATATTAAAAAAAATCAAAACTTTCCCATATTCCCTAACCCCATTGACCTTAGATCACATTTCTTGAGAATAGATATAAACTTATTTCCCATATATAGATTCCATAGCTTTCCAAAGCCATAGTCAATGACTAGGACTAAGGACTAAGGATTTCCCATATATTCCCATATTCCCTAAGCCCATTGACCTTAGAAGGACTCTGTCGCTGGTTTCCAGGACTATGGTTTTCACGCGCCCACCATGTCTTGGCCGGTGCCACACTCGTTGATGATCGAGCCCACTGAGTCGGAGGCGGGCAATCCAGGTGAAACTTAGGGAGTCAACAAGGATTTGACAGGATTTCATAGGGTCAAGATAGGATTAAAGATGGATTAACCATGGTTTAACATGGGATTAACATGGATTAATGATGATTAGTGATTAGTGAACATCAGCAGTTTCAAATAGGATAAATTACATCAGTAGAAATGAGGCTTCAGCAATGAAGATGAGGATCTTTCAGCAACAAAACTGGGGTGTCGACACTGTCAGACTAATCGATGAAATGGCCATGTTCTCCCAGAACTGGATGGCTTGTACCAGGGTTTCCCGTAGATTTTTCTTTAAGCCAACGACATTCCATCAAATTCATGTCTTAGGATCTCAGATATTTTTGTTGAGACTAATGCTAAGACTGGCCACCCGAAATGAGTGAACAACCCAAAGGACGAAAGATCAAGCATCGCGCAATCCACAATTAGCTGCCTCAAGTGTGGACAGTATCAGGTGACGTGAAGGGAGGAGTTGATTCATGACTTCTCACTGATTTCATCAGATTTCTATATCCATTTCTATCCGCTTCACAGATCCGAAGAACACGTGTCAGAAAGCGTGTGACATTTTAGAGAAAACGGATGTGGAATATTCATATCAACCCAGGAATATACCCCAAGTTTAGTAATTTGGGGGTGGTAGCATGTATAAACGGAAATATCACTATTTGCCCCCCCCAATATTATCCCATAAGTATCGCAGTAATCCAGAATTATCCAAAAAATATGGCATTATGACATTATAATGATTGCATATGCCATAATTATCCCATTTCATCATGCCAACAATCTCCCATATTATTTATATGTAATCCCATTCCCCTCTGAAAATAGCTTTGTTTTAATGGAAACTAATCTTCCAACCCAGACAACTGCCAGGGTTTATGTTAATTTACCAGAGGGTAATAACCAATAGTAACCATGTATAGTTCATTATGACTTAACCATATATAGTACTGGTCAATCAGTAACCATATATATATATATTTATAATTTACCAGAGGGTAACATGTATTAACATCTATTTACATCTATTAACATGTATTAACATCTATTAACATCTATTAACATGTATTAACATGTATTAAGCATCCAACTATTGGGATACCCAATGACTAGTTAAGCCATACCTTTGAGGACAAGGCTGAGTTGGACCGCTTCTGCGATGCCATGATCTCCATCCGAAAGGACATGGGGAGATTCCCCATGACCCGGTAAAGTAACATGGCGAACATCACCAAAATGTGTGTTTTTAAGAGGTAAATCACTAGTCAAAAAAAAATCATCATAACTCATGTTTTTTTGGCCATGTTCATCCATTTTCTATAGCTATAGCTAGTTATATGTTAGTTCACTGGAGGGTAATAAGATGAACATACTGTTTAGCAAGTCTTTGTGGCTTGGTGGTACCTCCGCATCTGTTGACATGCTTCTTACGTCTTGTTACCCAGAGGTTAGGTGTATTTCGTGCTGAAATTGTACACTGACATAGCAGCAGAAACATTGATATTTGCATTGGGTGAGAGAGGTTTGTGCAAACGCATGCCTTTGGGATTTGGATGTTACTGGACCATGGATGAACATGTGGGGCAGTTACCTTCAGAATTCTTTCCCCAAAACTGATATCCATCCCCTGACCTGCCCAAAGTCAAATTACCCTCTGGTAAACTATGATAACTATGGAAAATCACAATTTTTAGATATTTTGAGTGGGTAAATCAACTATAAATGGCCATTTTCAATAGCTATGTCAGCTATTACCAGAGGGCATCCTATATATTATCTTGGGGTTCCAGATTTGGGGCTATCAGATCCAGTGTCATTTTCCAGGAGATTGCCAAGATCGAATCTGGAGAATGGACTCTGGCCTGGATCCAGAGGGTGGTAGTTTGGGAAAATCAACGCAGAAATACCGAGAAAGACGGTTTAGGATCGGAGGTTTCATATGGTTTGGTGGAATTTCTGAGGGCCCCTGAGGGCCTGGAAAGTTCAGTGGCTCAAAATGCTGACTGTTGACATTTGTTGACGAATAGTTCCTGAACTGTTCAGCTGGCATCTTCCAAGTGGCTGGCAGCCCCTGGAGCCCAGACTGGCCGGAGGGGATGAGGCAGTTCACCCTGGTGACTGTTGTGTTTTTTCCCAAACAGCAGCTTATATAGATAATAAATGATCATATACTGTAAATATAATATATATATATAATATTATGAGTGGACAAATATAATACAATATATAGCATATAGAATCATATATGATAGATATAATGTATGTGTATATGTATATGTATATGTATATATATTATATATAATATATATATATATAATATATATATAATATATATATGTGCGTGTGTGTTCATCCCCCTGTTTGACATGGTGGAAGATGAACATCTATTCACCACATGTGTTGATCTATTCCGATGATCAGCTAGATTGTAGGTTGTTTTTTGTTTTTATCAACATGTTCGAAAACATATGTTCAGAACATTTAGAAAACATAGTGCCACTGTGGCATTGATCCATCCCCATTTCTTTCAAGGACTGCTGAAGAGAATCCTTTGAAGAACGCCCCTCACACGCAGCAGGAGGTTTGCGCCAGCGAGTGCCTCGGTCGATAGGTTTTCTATCACTGGTGGTACCCGATGGTCCCTGCAGTTATGAGTTGGTTCATCGATCCCATCAAGTATGCATGTATATATATATATATATATAATATATATATACCATAACTGCCATAAATGAACCATAAATATCCATATATACACACCATATATAGAGGTAATTATTTATGGATATATATATATATATGAGATAAGTACCATCAATGTCCATAAATCCTAATCAACCTCTACTCATTCAACCAAGTTGACTCACTCAAAAGGCATCACCTTGTGTAGAATATGACTATACAATATGACCCATTACCATCCAGTACTCAGCTCCCAGTGGTTTGCTGATGCTAGGTGGAAGCATCCCTACACCCGAGAAGAAGCGGCCTTCCCTGTCCCCTGGCTGCTGCAGCGTGGCAAGTTTTGGCCCACCGTGGCACGAGTTGACAATTCCTTGGGCGACCGAAAGCTCAAGTTGCGCTTGGAGGAATGAGCGAAACAAATCCCTTCCATCTGAGAGCAGTTGTCGTTTTGGCTGCGCACTCCTAACTGTACTGACTTTGGCTTCTAGAACGTTTTTTGGTCAAACCCAATGATTCTATCAGCCACGATGTACAATGGAGTAACCGGAGTAACCAACAAAAGGAAGCATGTGAAGGTGTAGATCAAAGACTACGAGGAGATGAAGTTTGAATTTCAGGAGAGCACGGCTTTTTTTCCTCTTGTGTGCTTAGATCATCGTAGATCCCAAATAGACATCGAACATCTTTTGTGGTCTCACCACTGACGTAACGTCCACAGGGACGCGTCAACGCCAGCAATCCTCTCGCCGCAAGACCACTTGTGAGTGGCCCTGCGTACTCGACAAACATCCGCGGAAATACGCATTCTGTGTGATAGAAATGATGCTTAGGATCAGGGTCACTATTTTTCATGGTTAATTGAAAGTCAACCACCATTTACGTCCATCGTTTACTTGTTCTCATGATATTCCCAATTTTGCTTGGGTCAATGGCGTTGATGGATCTATTTCTTCCATTTATCCAGCTTGCATTCTCACAAAAATAACCTTGGAGCTGATTCTTCGCATTTTATGGTCGACTTCAGAGGATTTCATGTGTAGCAACCCCAAAATAGACAAGTAAAATCCTACTAAGTCATGGTGGACAATTAATTATGGTAAATATTTTTTCAATCCTTTTGGATTCTTTTGGGGGTTGCTCTAATGAAGAATCGTCATTCATCAGTGGGTAGCATGGGACACCCTGTTTGAAACAATGCCCTATACATTGTTCGATGGCACCCTTAGTCCCTTTGTCATGTGGAGGGTCAGAACGGCGGAAGGTACCCGGCCCATGGCATTATCGGTGAGGAGTTTGGCAGTGTCCGGACTGAGGCAAAGTTGGCACCTTGGACGAAGGGTGATAAGATTGTCTTAGTACATTGAGAGTAGTAGCCCCGCCCATTCATGTAATTATGAGGTAAATTATTCCCACAACTAATGTCAACCTGAGATGAAAAATCGGTTGTATTAATCCGGGATTGGCATGGATTGACATTATCTGATGGTGAGGTGAATTGTCTGCAAATATTCGATGTATGCTCGGTCTTGAAGGCCCCAATATTTTGAGGCCCAATGAATAATGGCTTCATTTCTTCAGTCCAACAATGTCCAACAGTATGACCACCATGAGGAATGCCAATATTAGAACCATGTCCATAAGCCATACAGGTGCATCAGAAAATGACCCAACAGTTGCCCAGATGCTTCCGGCATAGCCGAGCTTTGCAAGATACCCCGACGATAACTTGCCGTGGAACATCCAGGGCGACGTGCAATATAGTTACATAGTTGAATAAGGTGCTTTGCAATTTGGCTTACAACTAGCTTAGCCAGGATTTATGCCATTTACAAATAAAATAAAAGCTAGATATACTAAATTAAAATGCATGCATGCATACAGACATACAGACAGACAGAGAGACAGACATAGATATCATATACACCATATATACATGCGCATATGTATATAACTGCACATACGTATATATATATATATATATATATATACATTAGGTACATATACAGTATACATCTATACTTAACGGTGTCTATAAGCCAACAAGAATAGACCACAAGGGCAGCTTCCAAAAGCCATGAAGGTGGATTGACACTATAGCGACTGAACCCTGGCCTACCTCAGAATAGATGATAGCGAGTACGGGAGCCCCAAAATATGTTTTTGACATATCTCAGCTTTCAACTTACGTGCAACAGATGGTAATGTTGCCCTGTTTGTTCTAAACTGGCACCCAGTTTAGTCTACTTTGATCCAGTTTAATCGTGTTTAATCCAGTTTCATCCCATGGTTCATAGAATTGGATGATGGGAAAATTTACAGGAAAGCCCGATATTTGATGGTAAAAACCCATGGTTTCCGGTTAAGATTTTCCCTTAAACCAACCCAATGAATGGTCATCCATTTTCCCCCATTTTCATTTGCCAAGATCAGGGTGTTAGACGCAGCTGTATCAGGTCTGGGTTTTGGATCCAATCGATGGCACCAAGTCTTTCATCACAGGCCTCAGGATTCGATTGGGGCCATGCTGGGGGTCCCCCAATTCCAGGGGATTTCCGTGATTTAATGGTGGTTGAACCATCAATGGGGATTTATGTCATGGGATTCAATGGGATCTGATGGGATTTACCCTCTAGTCATTTAACATTGCTTTATTGAACATCACAATTTTCATGGGTAAATCATCGAACCGAATATTAAATGATCCATTTCCCATAATTAGCTACGTTCAATTGCCGGAGGGTGTTCATATACTGTTCAATTCGATTTGCAATTCTTGGGTCTAATGATCTAATGGGTCTAGCATTTTGTTTCAGAGGAACCCATTCGGTTGCGTTGTTTGAGGATGTCTCCTAGTTCATCCCTCTTTGGACCGGTCGCGGTCATACCAACTATTGAACAATCTCCCGGTTGTGCAGCCACCAAAGTGCCCCATTTATGTAGATGATATTGGATGATTTCTGAGGTTCGGTGAAGACATGCGAGCCGTGTTATCACACTGAAATCATGACCTGAATTTTTGATATTTGAATTTTATATATATATATATATTTAATTATATATATATATATCCATATATATATATATATTTAATTATATATATATCCATATATATATATCTCTCTCTCTCTCCCAGATATGCCAGCTGGCAACCAGGAACAAACAATGTTCGTACAAAATTCTCTCACCTCTCGTTGGGTTTTGATATGGTTTTATCCAAGTTTCGGTGAGTTGCTCGCGCTTCGAAGAGGCAAACCGCTCTTCGGCACCTTAATCGCACTGCTGAGGGATGGGCGGCCCATCCTGGGAGTCATCGATCAGAGTCTTGGCGGATGAACTTGGAGATGTTCTAAAGTCATGTGAAGTCCATTAAGATCATTGACTTAAGTTTTGATTATTAAGATATATTAAGATCATAATGACTTATTTGTTTATTTTTTTGGAGTATAATGATCTTTAAGTATTTTGTAAGTCATAATTACTGTAAAGCCTAGTGAAAAATACATCGCTCTTTAAGCAACTAACCCTCTGGTGATTTCACCTACACAACGGGGACTTGGTCCTGAGGGGTTCCTGTTTCAATTGTATCTTCAAGATCCTTCAAACCAAAGAGAACGGAAGAAAACTACAGTTGATGGGAACCTCTCCAAGAAAAATATGGATTTGGATGTAACAGACATGTTGTGAAATTGAGATACTTCTCCTGCTGCAGTGGATGGAATGCGTACCTACAGATCTTGAAGTGTGCAAGTGTATACCTCTAAGAGAGTCAGCAGTACGGCACTTGTGGTAAGTCTAGTGATGTGGCACACCCTAGCGGCCCTAGCATCAACCGCATTTGGGTATGGTTTCAGAGAAAAATACACCATGGAGTTTAGTTATGATTGTCTATATCCAGTGGTTAGGCAGGGGGATCGGTGCGGGGCTAAGGGTATCCATATTCATATTGAATGGGGGGTCTGTTGGAGCTACGAATGGAGTTTCCCACACATATATGATAGTTAAGATGGGCTCATTCATGGTTGTTACTTGGACTGATAGTTACAAAATGCTACCAATGAAATACTAATAATCGACTTGTTATAGAGTTCCCCAACACTACTATATAAGTTAAGTTAAGTGTATTTTTTCCTTGCCTTGGCTTTCACCCGTCGCCAGCACTGAGGTGTGTTCTCCGGGAGCGCTGGGTGGGTGCCAATGGGCAGACGGCTCCCCGGATGCCAAGTTTATGGATCCGATCGTCAAGCTTCGGCCCATATGCGGTGGATTTTTTGAAGTAAACTATATAGGGGCCCCCAAGATAGCTAAGTTGGTTTATAAGTGGCTTAACAATGGTTTATAGTAGATATAACTATAGTTAATGGGGATTATAATGGTTTATAAACCAATTTATAATTGGGGGGCCCCATCCTGTAGTAAACTCTGGTATAGTCATGCCTTGGCCTTGGCAAACCATTCTTAATAGATTTAGTAGATTCAAGGATCTTTAAATTGGATAATTGGATAACTGTCTATAGGTGTTAAATTACTAATTCCATCGATTTGCTGCCCATCCGGCACCGCAGTTCGGATCCATTTTGGTTTTGATGTTCATGAGATACTGATGCACCTACAGAACTGCAACCTGATGTTGTTTGGCGGCTCACATTCATGCGTTGTGATATGTAGATAGATATATTATATTATGTTATGATATATTTATTATTGTAGTATGTTTATTATGTATCTATGATGTATCTACTATGTCGGTCCTGAGATGGGTCTCCGTGAGAGGTACAGAGGTAGTCTATGTAGCACGAGATCTCTGTGATGGTCACAGTTCCCCACCACACATGCCATACTCAGTATCTGTTGTTATCCATAGACTGGAAAACTAATCGTAAGAGTTTGGAAGACATTTGCAAAGGAGTTCAGAATAAGCTTTGCAAGCCTCGCGGGTAGATTGGACGTGTGGTGTGCTCTGAATCTCCGAAGCTGGAAATCCACGGGGATATTCCTGAAACATAGCCTTTAGGCCTTTAGGCATTATATATGGTAGGTACCTCTAATAAATCGATTCCTGAAATGGCCAGTGAGGAAACAGCAGTTTTGAATGGTCAGAAACTGCAGGTCTTCAACAAGCAGCCCATCCGTGCTGGCGGAGCGATAAAGTTGAAGGACGCCATGATGTACGCCACGACGCCCCACATGTTTGGTGTGGACACCCAACTTGAATCCTGCCATGAAAAATTCTGTGGATGGAAGAAATCCTGCACCAGCTGGAAACTGTTAGTAACTATGAAACACTGTAAATCATCGGATTATAAGGAGATAAACCATCTACCAAGTGGTGCAGGATTTCGCAACCATCCACATCATCCACCTAAATTTAAGGATCCCTTTTCAAATGAATACCGGGTTGTTGGGGGACAAAAATGCCATGATTTCACCGGGGGAATTTCTTTAAATGTATATAGACATATATAGAGATGTATAGCCAAAGAAGTTGTGGGCAAAGGGAAGCAAAAACAAACAAACGAACATGTGCAGTGAAATCTGTAGAATGATATATTCCTATGTTGTCGTGTATGCATACATTCATACACACAAACACATATATTTATACCTACGTCTTCAGAAGTATGTTAAATTTCTGCTCTTTCAGCAAGAAATGCTTTTCTGGGCTGAGAGCGATAATTTCTGCTCTCGAGCGATTCTTGTTATTTTGATGTTTCTCATCCTTTTCAATAACTAATCACCATTTTTCACCCTCTATCCCTAGCCATTCACTTGGCTCTTTGGGTGAAAGCCCCTTGACCGCCCTGGCTGCAAAGATCCGCCATCTCAAGGAGGCGTGCCCCTTCTTTTTTAGCTGCACTGATCTTCACAGGATGTCACCCAGCTCAGCCACAGGCATTCAACCTCGGCAGGTACAGCATGGCGAAGGGCATCACTTAAGATGCGTTTGAAGGACCAAAGGGGGGGGCAAGATGTGGGAACACCTTATGGGATTTCCTTCATGGATTTTATGTGGATCGTCATGTAATGTTTGCATCAATTGTCTCTGAGAACATTTGAGGGCCCAAAGATCTAGGAATTTTCCAGTGACTAACACGTGCCACGATGAGCGTTGCACGGGACTGGGAAGCCGACTCACTCATTAGAAGCCGTGGCCGGCAAAACAACCAGTTAACGGTTTGGCCATGCAAGAAGTCAGTAGGGATCCCAAGCATGAGGGCATGCTCGATGAATTCTCGCATGCTGGAGCTGACAGCAAGTTGGTGGGTTGCCATGGTGGACAAACCATGTGCTATCCCAATTGGCATGATGAGAACCGAGGCCCGGTTGTACTCAACTTCTCTTGTACTCAACTTCTCCCAATATCATATGAAATCACCACAGTTTCTATCGAACCTTTAAAGAACCCACCATACTTGTAGCTTATAAATTATAAACCTTAAGTGGTTCTAAATTATTTTACTTCCAAAGTTGGCCATCCTGAAAATAAATATCTACCATTATCTACCCAAATTTGAGCCCCTGAGGTGGCTCGATTTCGAGAGCTCTTAGTGCTTGAAGAGGATGCAAGCGTTCTGATGCTTGACTCATGGGGTGTGAAGCGACTGTTCAGCCATGTGTTGAGAAGATGGTTGGCCGGTTCGGCGAAGCCTCGTGAACCTTGCCACCTAATGATTAAGTTGTTTTCTATTTAGGGATAGGTTTAGAGCCACCCGCATTCAAATACATAAGCCCATATTTTGATAAAGGTTTGGGTCCCCGGGGTTGTGGTTATGAAGTTAACCATAGTTAACCAAAAAAACATGTCTAGCTGGACTGTTTCCGGCCTAAGGATCCTACGTTGAACGCCGTGTGGGAAATCATGGACTTTGCATGGGGTGACCCTGAGACCAACGCCGCCATGGGTGATGATGATGATGAGAATGCCTCTGATGCCCGCCCTTTGGCCATCATGGATGGGAGCGTTTCTGATAATGATGGTGATCAGAATGGGCCTGTCCCAACTACCCCCGTCCGGCATGAAGGTGAAAGTGCCCGCTACATGTCTGATGATGAAGATGTTGAAGTGGTGCCTGATGATTCCCAGGACATCTTCATGGATCCCATTCCCAACAACTCCGTGCCCATGGCCACCCAGGAGATGCCCATGGATTCCCAGGAGAATGAGAAGAGCCCGATGGATTCTAAGGAGATTCCCATGGATTCCCAGGAGATTCCCATGGATTCCCAGGAGAATGAAGAGAGCCCGATGGATTCTAAGGAGATTCCCATGGATTCCCAGGAGATTCCCATGGATTCCCAGGAGAATGAAGAGAGCCCGATGGATTCTAAGGAGATTCCCATGGATTCCCAGGAGGAAGGTCCTATGTGGACTGACCTTGCAGACTCCCAGCCTGATCCCCGCCCTCCGGCTACTTGTGATGATTTGACAGTGGATTCCCCAGGTCCGTCCACTGATCTCCCTGAGCAGCCCAGCAGTGCCAGCATCAGCATGCCACCGCCTCCACCAGTTGATCCTCAAGTCTTGCAGCGCAAGATGGAAATCAGGGCACGCATGGAGGAGTTGAGGTTTGGGTTACAAAACATGTTCTTGTAAGAGTTAGTTCCCATAAGCCTAACCATGATGCTAGGGATGGAATAACTGGTCGTTCCTTAAAGATGGGGTTCCTACACCATGTATCCCTTCAAAATAATTGGAGGAAAATGGGGTTGGCGTCCCTTTCAGGCAAAAGATGCAGGACAAGGAGAACTCAAACCTTGCCAGATTGAAGAGTTCTGCTGCTTTGGGTATTTGGGTGTTAATTTAATATTATTTTTTTCTTTACATGTCTTGGCGGGGTGCCATCTATACCTTGGCCATCAAAAAAAACATGCCATCCATCCAAATGCATAGTGGACTTCATGTCAACAGCAGCCATTGACCAGCTAAGGCGTCACTGCGAATGTGGATACGATGGAGACGCTGCCCTATGATCCTGAAGCACCTGTGCCTGATGCCCTTTCCACCATCGAAATCGAAGCCCGGGGTTGTAAAACTGCATTGTAAAAAAAACTTATCAATTTGTTTCTCAAAAACAACATGTGTTTAACAAGTCTTGCATTACCCAGCTTCTCAACTCCCCTGCAAGGACTCTCCCGCCAAAGCACCTTCCGGATGCGATGGGCCATTGCAGGACGATCAGCATGGCCATGGTTCTGACAACGCAGCGGGTGGTGAGCTTCAAGCACCAGAAGTTCCTCCCTCCCAGGAAAAGACCACCAAGGAAGTTGCGGAGCTACAGGCTGAACAACCAGCATTGGAGCCTACTGCAGAGCCTGGTGTGGATTTGATGGAAATTCAGGCATCGTACATTGAAAACAACACATAGGAATAGAATACCACCACATTGGTCCCTTATCCATGGTTCCCAGCAAAGATTACTCCAAGGCTACCAATATTTTTAGGACACCTAGCGAGCTTACACGCGTTTGCACCTTATAGCCACCTTACATTTTTATAAGCAAACCCCTTTGGAGGAAGCACCCACCGTTACTCGCCGAGAACAACTTGGAACAGACGATCATCAGCTTGAACCGGACACTGGCCGCGGCCGTGGTCAAAATCGAGGCCGAGGCCGTGGGCGTGGCCGGGGGAAGCGCAATGGAAAGCAGGTGGATGAGGAAGACGGGGAGGCAGCTGAGACAAATGAACAAGGTCAGGAGATCAAAGCTCCCAAATCCAGGAAGAACGAGAAGAAGCAGCAGAAGGAGAAGACAGAGAAGGAAGAAGGCAACCAGAAGACGGGTGAGATTGTCAAGCAAGACAAGGGCAAGACTACTCCTCGCAGGCGTGTGCCCAAGGCCAATGCCAAAAGCAAGAGCGCAAAGCCCAAGGGCAAGGCACCTGTTGCGAAACGTCCAGCTCAGAAGAGCGCTGCCCGCCCTTCCAAATCGGCCAAGATCGTTGAGCAGCCTGACAAGTCCAAGGACAAGCCGGACGAGCAAGCACCACCTCCAGCCCCAAAGGGTTCCAGAACATGGGGTGGCCGTTGGATCCCAGAGGATGAGTCGTCAGCAGCTTGGAAGAAGATGCAGGCCATCAAGAGTGTCTTTGAGAAGTGCATCGCCGACAAAGTGAAGCGGCAGTCGTCTTTGCAGCCGCCCTTCTACAAGTTTTGTGCTGCGGCCTTTCGTCAGCACGCCGTTGACAGCGACGAAGCCTCGCTGGATCAGTTGGTCGCTGTGGCTGAGCTTCAAGTGTCATCATTTCTGAACGACATTGCTCGCAGCTTGTCTTTTTAGTATTGGTTGGGCAGGGATGGGCAGGGTTTTTTGAAGAAAAAAAGGACCCTTTACAGTATACATTTCCTTGTAAGAAAAAAGGATGAGGACAAGAATGCTGAAGAAAATTCAGATCCCAAATTACCCAAGCATGATTGATTTCTTTCCCTACAAAAGCTAAGTGAGGTAAGCAGCTGAAGGATGCGGCTACGGGTGCTACGGAGTGAAAAGCTCATAGCTGGGAGGCATGGCTGTACCATGACAATGCCTGTGCATTGCATATGGGTTGGCTGGCCTTGCCCTGCCAGTGACCTAGTGGAGAGGCCTAGGTAGGTTTTGATTGCAGTGCTGACATGCACATGTGTCGATTCCCTCCAAGTGTTGGTTTGCCAACACCATTGAAGTTTGTCAGGAATTTTCCTAATATGCCGCTCCATTCTATTCTTGGGATATTACATTATCTGATCTTTATGATTCACTGATCAATGCATGGAGGACGGATTTTAGATTTAGGGATTATCATACGTAGCCCATGGACGTGCCAAACTGCCAGTCCTCATCGGCAGCTGCAGGGTAGACGCACCGTTGATGCCCACCTGCATGGCAACATAGCGAACCCAGGGAAAATGATTGCAGCGAATAGCAGTTCATCATACTTAATCCTAGTAACACTAGCTGGATTCAACGATATGATAAAGATGTTTTGGATTGTGTTTGATATTGTTTTCGCCCCTTCCTTCTATCAGAGTTTCTGGGTTGTTTCGTAAATGCCATGCCCATGCAGGAGTCCAACCACGTGATCAATGGCTCCCAAGCTCCGTCGTGGGCAGGCCTCTCTTGCCAGAACCGGCTTCTTTAAATGTAGTCCTGGCTTGTTTGTGTGGGTGAGGGTTCTGTTTCTGTCAGCTCACAACTTGTTGCTTTGAGCCAACTGGTGATCAATCCAGACTTGAAGTTGCAATCTCAAATTGCCAATACATAATACATTGGATTACACTGGTCTTTTTGGATCGAGGGATTGCTCCATTAGTTTGATTGGGTGGTATCAACTTGGCCTGGCCTAATCTTCGGTTTGCTGGTGGCCGCTATGACCCCACATGTCGACCTGGCGCTCCGCAAAATGCTAGCCATGGGTGTTCCCAAGGATTCTTGATTACAGTATCTTTATCTATGGGCCCTTTTTGTTTGGAGGTATTGGGAATGAAGGGGAAAATAACAAAGGGAGTCACATTGTTGCATTGGAAACAAGCGGCAGTGCCTTTACCAACAAATACATTGAGCTGCCGCATCTAAGGATTTCATATCGGTTGTTATCCTGGTCTCGTTCTTGACCGTGCCCATTTGGAACCAGGACGTGGTTGACCAATTGGATGTTATAGACCTTTTTGCAGGTCGAGCCCGAATTGCTAAGCTGGCATCTTGGGTGGGGCTGCGCTCAAGGGCATATGATATTAACTTTTGCCCAGTCAGGCATCCCATGAAACTCAAACGGGGGAAAATGCGACGGAGCCCAATGGACTTGAACGGGGCTGCTGGGTTAGCGCTACTTGGAAGGGAAACCATAATAATACCAGTTTACCCTTGATTTTTCAAGTTATGGATTTTCTCATCCCACAAAAATAACCCCTTATTATGGTCACCTGATTTGGGAACCCTTATAATTGCCACAGTCCATGCCAAGGCTAGCTGTGGCACTATGCATCAGGGGCAAATTTCAGAAGCCTTCTACAGCATTGCTGTGGTGTGCAGTTCATGGTCAGCTGTCAATCTTCACACTTCCCAAAGAGATATTTTGACACCGTTGGGACAATTTTTGCAAAGCGGTGTCAATGCTGGCAACCGAATGGTAGCCAGGTGGGGACCCCCAAATTCATTGAAACCAATTAGAGGCCCATTATGTTTTTTTTCGGGGAAGTATGTTGGTTTTCAAGATGTCATTGAAACTATTACCACTCCCCCTTAGGGTGGCGATGTTGCTGATCTTCCTACAAACCTTGGGGCATTCATGGATGGTGGAAAACCCATCTTCTTCATGTTTACTGCTGCATCCCTGGCTACAGTGGGCTATCAATCTGATCCAAAAATTTGGTGGTTCGGATACTTGAATGAATTCATGCTATTTTACTATTTGTGAACCCTGTACCAAATGTTACTTATGCTTACCCACTACACCAAAGCATTTGCAATGCGTAGTTTTAGCTGAGGTCTACAGAATCCGATTTTGGATGAGGCATTATGGCTCGGCTTCCATGAAGCCGACCCAATTAATTGTGAACCAAGCTGTTCTTGGGGGCTTGGATTTGGGGCCTGTGCCTCAACGTCGCAAAAAGGGGTCCAGGAGAACAACCAAACGATATTTGGATAGCCGCGGAAAACGCAGATATGTTGGCACCAAAGCTTTGAAAGCGTCACAGAATCTAAGCCCAATAGACCAACTTGTTGTTTTCATTTTCTTTTATGACCATGATTTTGGGGGCCATCAAAGTCAATCAAAACTTGGTTTTGTGTTTGTTAGACCCAATTCCAGCTCAGGGTATACCCAGCTGCCTTCGCATCTGCAATTGTCAAATGCATCCCGGAGATGAAGCAAAAGACCCCAAAGCTACAAGTGGAAGTTCCTTTGACTAATTGATATTAAATATTTGAGAATGGCTTACTATGCGTTTGATTCTTTTGGAATATTTGGGGAATGAAATACCTGGAAATCCAACCATTCTTTTGGTACACGAACCCTTTTCCTTTGCCACCGATGTGCTGAGGTTGATACATCGACACCGTTGGTAGAGCTTTTTGCAGCTGCGCCAGCCACAACCTGTGATGGCGCTGAATTTGGGGAGGTGATTACTTACCTCAAAAGGTCCAAATATTTAGACCTCCCATTGGAGTGGCATTCCCACTTCAGGGCAATGTAAAGATGCCCACGAGTCAGAGGCCCTGTCTAATTTGCTTTAAGGAAAGGGTTTCCCAAATATGAAATGTTGATCAAACAAATGGCCCCATTTTGGAAATTTTGGAACATTTACAAAAAAAAACAAATCTGAAACGGCGTTTTTGCCCATCCAAAAAGCGTTTTTTCCCATCCAAAAAGCGTTTTTTTTTTAAAGGTTTTTTTGGACATTTTTATGTTGTCTTCCAATCAATGGAGGAAACCATGCAGCAGTGATGGGTCCCTGAAAATATTTCATGGCCGTCACTTACAATTTGTGATATGTTATTGAAATTCGCTGCAGAAAGAAAAGGAATCTAGACATGTTGCCACCACATGTCAGCTACAAAGCGGGACTTGAGTTAGGATTTGATTGGAAAACCAAAATCTCATATCTCATGAGGCTCAAGCAGGGCTTCCCTTCAGTAACCTGACTTGTAGGTTTATAGCTGGATGGAGAAACCCCAGTTGTCCAGTCAGGTGTGGTCTTCTGAGACTTTAGTGAAAGGAATGAAACATGTGGTCCGTCAGCCCGATGGACTCTTGACAAAAGCCGAACCAGATGAAGAATTGGCCCTGGAGTATGATGCTTCCAGTCTTGAATTTAGTGCATTGGAAAAGGAATGCTATTGCCATACCAAAGGGTTGTTATGATTATGTTTATATTGGGTGAATTTTGGGGGTTATGATATGTTATGACTTCCTGCGCTTTGGAACATCCTGCTGTGTGAGGCTCTTCTTCGAGAGGAGGAGATGTTGAACGAACAGATCAGTGCCGGATTGGCTCAGCCAGTCCAGCCAGTCGGGCCAGTCAAGTTGGAGGATGTTGGGGATCAGCCCGGCTTGAATGAAGACCACTACGAAGTTGGAATTGATGTTGAAACCGGTGTTTCTTGAATGAATTGTGGAAAATACATACCTGAAAAACCAAACGACATATCAGTACTGGTATTTGATATCTTCCTTTGGTGACTGCTCTCTAGCAAAGGTATGTGAGGATGATGGCTATGCTGACTACGCTGCTAACTTGGCAGAGTTAAGCTATGATGACCAGCAACCATGTGAAGGGTATGAAGCTCTTTACGCGTTGACAGTTCTTGATGATGATGCATCCACACTTCCCGGGAAGCCCATGACTTTTCGCCATCAAGAGGGTCAGGAAACCCACGAGACCAAAGTAGCCTGGTGTCCCCAAAAAATGGTTTTTAAATTCTCTCTTTTGTGTTGGTTATCTTAGCACCCCATGATCTATTGTAATTTTCAAGGTTCACCTCACCCGGCCTGGCCTAGGAACATGGGCAGGCTGCATCTCAGGCTCGGCCAGTCCCCACACCTTGCCGCGGTGACACGGAGCAGGCTGGTGAGGTGCCGGATATCCGGGATGCCACAGCAAAAGCCCCAAAGCCAGGGGTTTTGCGGATCACCCCAGAAGCTATCTCAGGAAGGCTCAGAAGGGTATTTACCCCAAATGTGCGTGGTGAATACAAAGTATCCTCGGAGATACTCACTCAATGGCGTAACAAGAAGGGCCGCAAGTCCTTGGAGCAAATATTCCAATCAGTGGGGTATAGCGCTGAATCTTGGACTTTGGAATGTGTTTATCAGGGTATATCGGGTGAATATCTATTTTTCTGGGGGCCCCCCATCCAAAAGGATTAAGACATTTAAGAACCATACCCAATTATGAAGTCTTCTGGTTGCTTGGATTCTAGCTTTGGTACCCCATTGACTTTTCCTAAGGAAGCTTTCGTGGAGGAAGTTGAAATGATCCGATCTGACCAACTGGAGAACGATTTGGTGGTTGAGGGGCAGTTTGCAACAGAAAAGATGATGCAAGAGTGGGGATGGACCCAGTTACTCGACTCATTAGAAAGGCATTCCACCTATTTGAACATGCCCTGTCAAGCTTGCTGGCAATTTCAATCAACAGACATTGCGAACATTACATTACTTCTTACATGTCAATCAATAAAAATCTCAACATTGAAGACTTTGATTCACCGGTTCACCATTTTTTTGGGGTACTTTTGTGTACTATCCCTCAGGACCCGAATAGATGCTGTCAAAGCTGACGCACGTCGGAATCCCAAAACGATGATGAGGCCAGGCAGAGCCAAACCATGTTCCCATTGCATGACCCATTTTCATTTCCAGGACAGACAAGTACGAGAAAGTGACCTTGTACTGGGCAGAACTTTGCATCAAAACAGCAAAGAAGTATCTTGGCATACCCGCACGTGTTTGGGAACCTGCCAGTCTTAGACATCCCACAGTATCTAACCAGCCATTCAGGACTACTATAGACTCCGCACAAACCATTATAGACTATAGATGCAGAATTCTCAACAATGATTAGATTAATTATAGAATGGTCTTTGTCAACGTCTTTGACGTGTAAACTTAGGCAACGGAGTGTCCTCTCCTTGAACCGGAGCGTGAAATGGAAGCAGACCCCACCCGACTTCAAGGACTTTGACCCTGGGTGCCTGAGTGAAGTTGCTGCGCCCTTCATGCCTGCAGCTGCCACAGGGGATGTCAAGTCAGAGGGAAAGGGGGTGCCACAGAAACGCCCCTGCGGAGGGACTCCTGGTGCTTCTGTTGCCAAAGTACCCAAAGTATCGGCAGCCGAAGAGTTGCACGGTAACTCAACCGGGTTTTGAACATAAGTCATGCCATGTCAGACCCTCAATTCCCCAATATTTTTCCAATTACCAAGATTGGGAGTGCTTTGATTTGGTGCTATGTGTTTTATTTTTCAAATGGCTAAATGTGGCTAGGTGATGACCATCAAGAACCTGATTCTGAAGACGAATCAATTGATCCCAGTGAAGATGAACGGCAAGATAACTTCGCGAAACAGCGCAAGAAAGCGGGCGTGCCAGAGATCGATGTGAACAGTGTCCCAATAACTATTTCGCCAAAAATGATGAACCTTGATTTATAAGTAACTTAATATTGTTTTACTGCCTCCAAACATGTTTTCTGACACTTTCCCGGCTTGGCCTCTGCCAAGGAGCTGCTTGCTGAAAAGGATTACCAAGCTGCAGGAAGGCCTTGACAGGTTCAGTGCGGCAGACAAGCTTTCGAATTTGCAGTCGATGAGTTTTGGCTTCCAAAAAATCATTGAGCCTTAATGAAATTAATCCCTGGTGACACGCAACCAAAGTCTTAAAAACTTAGGATGATGAAGAAGGTTGAGCAGGGCATCGAAGACTTGACCAAGATCCACGATGAGATTGAAACAAAATTCAATTCTGGTATCGTCCATGGCTTTTCCAAAGAGTGCCCCTCTTATTTTCTATCACGCGTGCTGCAAAACATGTTGCTTTGCAGTATGGATCAAATCTAGTGTAAAACAGAAACAGTTTCCCACTCAGGTCTGAGAGCGAGCTTGAGAGCTTACATATCAAGGCAACCGAACAGTGGGGGCCCCACATGATTTTTGCCACATGTAAAAAAATGTAAAACATGTCAACACATTGTAGTCTATACTATTGTTAACGCAACACATGCATTCAGCCGCCTAGGGCTGTGCAGTGCCTGAGCTTGGAGAACCGTATGAGGCCTGCCTTGCCCATGTCGTTACTTCCGTGTCCCCTTTTGCAGGAATGACACCAATCTAGGATTCATTTAGACAAGAATGACACCAAACTATGATTCATTTAGTCAAGTTCTGGGGCGCCCATGATAAGGATCTTTCATATGAAATTGATTTATAAAACGACGTTTGGATTTCCACCCACCTGAGCCAATGCCGGCCTTCTCTGCCAGGACAGTCTTCCCAAAGCAGGCCAAGCCCACCAATCGGCCTCGCCGAGCGAAGAGGACCCAGGAAGCAACTGCCAAGGCAAAAGCCAAGGCTAATGCCAAGGGGAAGGCCAAGGCTAAGGCGAAGCCTTCAGCTTGAGAAATCCCTTGAGTTATTAATGGTAAAGTATGTGGGGCATCTGGGCTATCACCTAACATCATTTAACATAATCTAACATCATCTAACGTTATACGATCAGTCATACCCAATAAAATTGTTTCTAATCAGGATTTGTTTGAAGCTCACACCAAGGTTGTCCCATATCTTATTTGGATTTAGCCCTGTGTCTGGCCAGGCTTGTTCGGCATGAACCTACATGGAAAAAACGTAGTCAAATCATTGTTGATTTCTTTTGTGAATGCAACGTGGCCGTCACTTTTGGGCAACCCCGTTTTTGTGGAAGCGGGAATGGGATGGATGAGAAAGTTAGATTTCAAATTCAATAGGTACCGATGTGAACCTTCACTAAAACTGTGAGGGCTGGGCGATGGAGGGGTGAATCCCATGGCCCATTGCAGCATGGCAGTCGATCCGCCAGCTGGAGCTGCAACATGAAATGAGCGGAGAAAAACTGTCTGCTGTTGATTAAGTTGTCCTCACGCCAAACTATTCTTGTTTGACTAATGAAACAATAGTTATTTCCTTGGACCTTTTCTTGGGCCAGGTCACCAAGAGGAACAAAATGAAAGTGGTGACCTGACTGCTCTTGCAGAAGCAGTTGCTGAAGGGGCCACATCCTTATCCTGGACCCTGTGTTTTTTAATGTGGAACCATTATGTTTCCCATCCAAGTCTCCTTCTTCCAGCCCTTCCACACACATGGCCTGAGGTCCCAATCGTCCATGCCCAGAGCATTCGCCTTGGCGACGCTGCTGCCACTGGAATTGTTGGAAAAGAACATAAACTGACATGCAGTACTGGGAAATCCTGGAAAAACAATGCCTCGCGTAAAGTATGGAAAGTATTTAAGCAACGAAAGCTTGGCTGGGATGTGAAAATGAAAACTTTTGACTATATCACCGAATCTGGAGACACAATTCCAATTACATACATCTCATCCTGTGACCTGTTCGAGTACTTGGTGAATCACCACCCTGGAGTATTGGTTGGGGGTCTGCAATCACAAGTGGACCGAGCAGAACACCTACAGGCTTTCTGGCAAGCCTTTCGTTTACAACACCAAGATCATATTGTGTACAGCGAACATGATGGGCAACTAGAAACTGTCATACCCATTTACTGGCACGGCGATGAAGGCCGTGGAAAGCGATGGGGTAATACTGCTGTGGTTGCTATGGAATGTGTGTTTGGGAACCAAACTGCAGTGAGCGCCCGCAAAAAAAGACCTTATGCTGCCTGTCAATTCCAGCCGTCTTCTTCACTGAAGCGTCGCTTTGGGGATTGCAACCGAAAGTTAACCCAGAAACAGTTGGACATTTTGAGGCTACAAACTACGACGATGAAGGGTCACAGTTTTTTGCACCACTGGCCGCTTTTCATCATACCAAGTTCTATTCACCATGAACACCCCAAAGCGCTTATGCAATTGCTGGATGTCATGTCCAAGGACTTCCGCCAACTTTTCTATGAGGGATGCACAGGTTCTGATGGCAAGACCTACAATGCTGTAGTTATTGGAGCAAAAGGAGATCTAAAGTGGTTTACCAAAATTGCCCTTCAGAGATCCTATGAAAATCAGGGCCGTATCGCGGCCTACGCTTGCTGTCATGAATGCATGGCAGGGCAACCCGGGGTTCCATGGGAGGAGCTAGCAAGTGACAGGCCAGCATGGAGCTTAACAAGGTATGCTCAGCGGCCCTGGACTGACATACCATGCACAGTGCAGATCCCTTACTGCCCACAAATCCCTGAGAAGCAATTCAAAAGAGATCCATTTCACACGCTGAAACTTGGGGTATATCGTGACATTGCTGGAAGTATTTTGTGCTTCCTCGTGGCCAAAGGGTATTTTGGAACAGTTGGGGACTTTGATTCCAAACTGAAGAATGCTCACATGGGATTCACCCTGTATTGCAGGACTGTTGGTAAGTCCCCGGCATTGAGGACATTCTCCCGCCGGCTGTTTATGCTACCTCGGCTGGACAAGTACCCTTGGTCCAATACCAAGGGAAGTGATACAATGATCCTGATTGACTGGCTGACAGTCGCACTAGCAGGTTTTGAAAATGCCCCCTTGGATAATTCTCACTTGCCAACCTTCCGTTTGATGAAGGCTACTTGCAAAGCAGCTCGAAAAGTTTTTACTGACTTGAACGAGCATGGATTGTGGGCCATGAGGCCATGTTCAATGGTCTTTTATTCCAACATGCAGGGGCTGATCCGTGGCTACTGTGCCCTTGCCAGTGTCCTGTTGAATGATGAGTTCAATGGTTTTGCAATCAAACCGAAACTACATTTACTACGACACACAACACTGGAAATTGATGAAGCGCTCCAACAAGGAGACCAATGTGTTCTTAATTGGAACAGTGTGAACTGTGAGGCTGACGAGGACATGATTGGGCGCACTTGCCGCCTATCCAGAAGATTGGATTCCCGGAAAATAGGGGAAAGAGTCCTAGGATGTGTCCTCTTGAAAGCTGGCATCGTGTGGAACCGGTTCAGAAAACTCCATAAGATCTGAGTGCCTGGCTGGAAAATGGGCCATGACAGTCACAGTCGATGCTTGGGCAGGGTTTCTAGCAATTATGGTTAGAACGATTTCCCCTCTTTCCTTCATGACAATTTGATACGCCTGATCCTGGAACATGATGTGGTAATCCTGCAAAAGGGTGAAGACAACACATGAGAACAGATTGAGTAGATACGCACTGCAGTATCTAATCTATTGAATCTATTGTGTGGGCTGGAAAGCGGCGATGGCCGAGCAAACATCCTTAAGTACACAGAAGATCACATGATATCATGGCAGTTTCTTTCCAGCAAGGGCCCTGATCTGAAACGACGTTTTTTCTGGGAAACGGCGATAAACAAATGAAACGTCAATAATAAGAGTTGTTTCAAGATCGAGCGTTAATTTTGCATAACCTGATGTTCTAGGTATATATATATATATTTGCACATTATGTATATGCTTCAGGCATGTATTTGAATGAATTAAAACGTAGTCACTGCGACTTCTCTGGAATCGATGAGAAAAACGGGATTTTGGAGTAAACTTCGGGTGAAAGTCACAAGCTACAATCCAAGCTCTCAAACCACTAAGGAAAGACAAGACTTCCAACAAAACAGCACAATATTAGTAAAGCAATAGTAAACCATCCCTAGCCCTAGTTTATCTTAATTTTATCATGAAAATATGACTGGTATAAACCATCAGCACATATGGTTTACCAAGAAAAACTAGGTTCGTAGATAATGTAAACTTGGAATGTTAGATGTTAGCATGGGTGGTTTATTACACAATTAAACTAAACTATACTATGGATGTTCTTCCAAACTTCGAAAAAGCCAGGTCTTCTTCCCATCCGGGTCCCCAGGTGCTGGACTTGAGACGGAGCGCTTCGAAGCCCTGAGGAGCCAGGTCAAACGCCCTCTCTACGGCTGCGACTGTCCCTTGGGGGCCCTTGGGACCACAGGGCAGCTGGCAGCTTGCGAAGACTAAATGGCCTCAAGCCAAGGAGAAACAGAGTCACTTTTCCTCAAGCTAAAGGGAAAAACGGAGTCACTCTTCAATATGTTTGCATATTTTTGTTATGTAGTAGTCAAGCCACACGCTTCGCATCATTCTGGGGCGCCGAAAAAACATGAAAAAAACTGGGTGTCGGTGATCCCTTCATGGTCGAAACCTGCCGTGGTGTCCAATTTACAGTGGTGTCACTGCGTCACTTGCCAACTTGCCATAAATTAGATGGACCATTCCAGTTGCCGGAATTGGATGGAATTGGTAAGTGCGATTCAAGCCAGTCTAGTTATACTTCTGGGATATAACATGATATAACCCAGACACTGAGCAGTAACTCCACGGGCAATCATACGTGTTGGAAAATAATCTTCAATCTTGAGATAATGGCCAACTCATGAATTTTCAGTCGAATTGCTGATTTCAAAAAAATGAATGCTCTCGGGTAATTGAACATAGCCATGAACTTATAAATGATGGACCGATGGACCTACTATAATTGAAATTGCCAAGTTACCTAATTGTTGATGGTTCATGGTTAATGGTGTTAAATCATGTTAAATCCCAAATTTCATGTTGTTTTATGGCATTATGGTGAAATCCCATATGTCCACCATGTCTTGTTGCGAACTCTATGGCCTCGTCGCCGAGGTTACGCCTATGGTCTTTGCGCTTCAGGCTTTGGAGCAGACCTGGTGGTGGAAGCAGATTTGGGCGCCCTGCCGGAGGGGATTCTGCTTGGTGAATCATATATCTGGGTAAATTAGGCTTCGACCTCAGGGAATTATCCCAATATGGTCTTATTATGTCTTATTTCAGGTTTAGTGAAATATTATAATTTGCCCAGATATATTCATTAATTCATGATTTACCTGGGAGATATTGTAGTTTAGGGTGATTATATGTGGATGGGTCAAAATGATCAAAACCCATTGTTATCATATTTGGGGGAATAACCATCATTAACCAGCTATTTTAGGGTAAGGGTACCAAGGTTTCGACCCATAACCATCCATAATCATATATATATATATATGTTTTTTTAAATTGAAGCTGAAATCTGTAATGGGAAGATAATATGATACCTGGGTTTGTTGAAGTTGATTTGGTTGATGTTCCCAAAGGGAAATCCACTGCTTAGGCGTTCCTTAAGCAGATCCAAGTTCAAATCCACGGGAAAACCTGGCATTTTCTGCGGAAAATGCGGGGTAGGCTAAAGACTGGTATTTGTTTGCTTCAAAGTGTGTGCTGAGCCGATTTGCCCCGCAGAAGACTTGGCTTTCAAGATAGATTTTGCCATATTTTGCCTAAAAAGAGACATGTAAGTCATGCAAGCAACAAACAGCGGCTCAACCGGGTCAATTGGTTGGACAGTTCTGAACAGATTCGGCCCCGCATGGGCTCTACCAACTCCAACCCCAAGGCATCTATGACTACATGGCCCTAGTGCCCGTGGTCATCAACGCTGGAGGATGCATGTCCGACTGGCGGGGACAGCCCTTGACCTTGCAAAGCCATGCACCTTGGCGACAGGTCCTGGGATAGGAGGATCAGGTTGACAAAGCAACTTAACATAGTATATAGAACTATTACATACTATTATACACATATATATATATATATACACATATGTATATATATATATATACATATATATATATACACATATGTATATATATACATATATATATATATACATACATATATATATTATATATATACATATAGTTATATATTATATATATACATATATAGTTATATAGTAGTATCTATTGTATCTAACTATTTTCGAAGACCAATCACGGGTTTGTTTCTGAATTTATGGGAGCTTTATGAACCAATTGTTGTGTTTTTGTTGTTCAACAAAATGACGGTCTTTTCGCATACTCTCGCCATTGTGCTTTTCTCATTTTTTTTGAACAAAATCTTTGTTTATTCGGACCCAGCTGTGTCATGTTGCGCAATCAAAGTTTCTTGAAAATGCACTCACTCATAGATCAAGAAAAATGATATACTCGGTTCTTGCTGTGCAAGGTGTTTCTCCATTTTTTCCTGACTCTTCAGACCAAAGTCTTCACCAATCCACGAACGGCGAACGGTCCAAAAACGGTAAGTAAATCACCATCAAGAAAGTTGGTTGTTGAACATAACCAATCTTTTTAGGGATTTTAATGGTCCCCCCTAAAAAAGATTGCAGCCATCATCCTCCTCCTCCCAGGAAGTGTCGAAAGGCCGTGTGGTGGCCGCTGCCACGCCTGAACTGTGGGAGGCCGAAATTTCGTCCGCCAGAGATGGGTCTGAAAGGGATATGCGTACCTCCAAAATTTGATGGGTGAGTACATAATATGATTCCCATGAGTTCCCATTTGCATCCATTTGCTATATAGTGAATTGTACTATCTATCTATCTATCTATCTCTATATATGTATATATATATAGATATAATTAGACTTAAGTTTGGCGGTATACGGAATGGGTGGCTCAACTACCATCAAAATAACAAATTATAATAAATTAAATGTTTCCCAAAGCATCCGTACTTATCCTTTGTTTGGACATCCGCGGCTTTCGCTCACTGCTCCTATGACATCCCTTTTCAGAAAACACAGATACCACTTAGTTTTGGTTTCTGTATTTTGCACCCTTTCACGTCTAGCCCCTGTTGTTGTTTCCCATGTTTGCCCTTATTATGTTCTTTGCGCATACTCAAAAAATGCCATACATGGACGGTTTAGATATGATTATGGCTATGGTTACCTCCTGAAAATGAATGGATAGTTAATCAATCATGATAAATTTCAGTAAACGTTGGATGAACAATATATAATCATATACCGTGCTAAGTGATCCAAATATGGAGCAATGTTTTTTCCCAGTATTGGTTTAATGGAACACAGGTTTTCCAGGAGATGTTTCCTTAAACCACTGATATTCCCATGAAGTCCTACGAAATCTCACGATTCCCCTTACCATATCCATCCATATCCATCCATATTCCATTAATTCCCTTTAATCCCAGCATTTTATGGTTGGTTCATTGAGTTCATTGTTCGTTCATTGTTGCTGAACAACTCCCCAAGCCTCCGGAAGAGCGAGGCTGCTGTGAAGGTGTTGAGCACCTCAGGATCCAGATGGAAGAGCTGCGCACCGTCGTGGCCTTCGGTGGTTTTAGGAGCAGTCACTGGGATGATTTTCAAGCAGCCAAGAGGTAAATCAATGGGTCTACAGTCATGGGATTTAATGTGATTTTAATGCTATTTATGGAATTCTGTGGGATATGAATGGGGTATGATGTGATTTCACAGGACTTAATGGGAGTATCATTGGGATGATTTAAGGGGAAATTTTGGGGCAACTAGCATTGTCCGTGTAAATATTCGAGGAAACGTGGGACTTGAGACGCAAAACAGCGGGTCATGGATTCAATCGTAAGAAAACATGGGACATTACCCTCCATTAAATTAGCATTGCTTTTGAACATGGCCCATTTCTAGTTGATTTATATACCTCATTAAACTATTATAGAAAAAGTGGTGCGTTTTCATAGCCATGTTAGTATACCAGGTAACTGGCAAGAATGGATGAAACCAACCAAGACATGTAGGAAATTGATCGAGTAACAAATGAACAAACATCACCATGCAAAGTGACGGCCGTGTTCTCTGATGCCACAGGAGCCATCCTTGGAGCTTCCTTGGCCTTGATGGCATCACGGAAGTAGCCAGTGCCTGGCCAGTGCCTTGCGCTCAACGAGATATCAAAATGATTGATACTACCGGGGGCCCCGCACTAGTGATGTTAGTGTATGAAGACCAGCTTTTCCCCTTTGACTCGCAGTGCAAAGACTGTAGTTTACAACATTGTCTCATTATGTCTCCTTCGTCTCTTGTGAAGCAAGGATTTCCTTGGTTTTAGGGCAAACCGTCAGAGATGCCCCAGCAAAAAAAGACATGAACAACTGTGTGAAGTGAGGAGTCTTCAAGACGCGTGTTCGTTGGTCCCGCCAACTACAGTAACAACCAATGCTTGCTTGAGTTGCTGGTCCAGAGTGGTGCATGGACCAAGAATCTCACAAAGAATGTCCTCACAGTATCTCACAGTTTATTTGAAGAGATGTGGTGATTCCATTTTGGAGACCCATTAAATCATCCACCATATTTCTTGGTCCAACCTGAAGGGTCTGAATTTTGGTCTGCATGGATCTGAATGGGCACCCAGTTGAGGTACCGATGAATGGCACGCGGGGATCTTTGGTTTTCGCAGTTGAAAGGGTGGCAGCTGAGTGGAGAGTTGGCACAGTTGCGGCCTGATGTTCCATCGAAAAAACATCGAAAAACCTGGGGCCAACCTTTTTGGAGTTTTTTTTTTGTGGGCTAAAAGTTTTTTATGGATTCTTGGATATTCTTTTTTTAATATCACCTTCAAATAGCAAATGCTAAGGGAATCCAGATCCTGATTCCCTCTTGCTTTTGCCAAAAAAATGGCTGGATGGGATGATCCGTTGATTTTTGGCGAGCGACTGTGGGATGATCCATCAGTTTAACTGCCATGCTGTTTATCATCATATTCCACATTGATGTTGAAGTGTATATTGCTGTTTTTCTGGGGGGTATGCTGTTTACATAGGACAATCCATCATGTTCACCCTTGTTCATTCATGTCCACAATTGATTAGTTTCGTTGAATGTCAATCCAGTAAATTGGCACAGATCCATATAAAATCATATAAATATATTATTTCAGCCACTGGCCTCTATAACTGGCCGTTTCTGTTTTGGCTGAAAGTTTGGAACCGAACTATGTAAATTTTCTGGGGAAAATCTGGGAAATTTATGGCTGACGTAAGAAACTTGGGAAAACATCATGGAAAAAACACAGTGTACGTAAGAGATCTGGGAAATAATGATGTAAAAAATTTTTTGTGAAAAGATCAGGGGACTAATCTTGGAAAAACTTTGTTTGTGTGGGAAGAGGTGTGGGAAAAAATCGTGGAGACAACATCTTGTGGAAGCAAATCTGGGAAGAAGCCAGGGAAATATAATCTTGCGTTTCACTTCTTGATCATGTTAATCACAGATATGAATATATAGTACGTATTTGAAATGTTTTATTATTCTACTCATTTGATGACGCTGATTCTATACTTTGGAAGCTTGAACGGTGTGATCCAATGATGTATTGGGCTCGTGGAAGGTGCTTGCACAATTTCACATCTCAATATCTGAGTAACATGTTGCTTGAACCAGTACGTTATTAAGAAGAATGTACTTGATATGTCCATCATATCATGCACTAACAACTAATATGTCG